>Ga0256867_10001057_pt1 | contig 11399 bp, 10 predicted proteins | sample RVTome_15_FD_185939 | JGI IMG/M metagenome (GOLD analysis project Ga0256867, IMG submission 185939) | Soil microbial communities from uranium-contaminated site in the Upper Colorado River Basin, Wyoming, United States - RVT150D86 (HiSeq) ... | reverse complement strand
TTCGCTCGTCGGTATCGTGAGCGCGGGTCCCGAGACCTTGCGGGGTCAGGCGGTACATGTGCTGCACCCGCACCAGGACCGATGCCTGGTGCGCTGTGAAGACACTTATGCCCTGCCGCCTGACGTGCCACTGCGCCGTGCGACGCTCGCCAGCAATCTCGAAACTGCTGTCAATGTGCTCTGGGATGCGCAGGTCTGCCTGGGGGAACACGTGTTGGTAGTCGGCTTTGGTATCGTCGGCTCCTTGGTCGCCCGGTTGCTGAGTTTCATCCCGGGTGTGCAGCTCGAAGTGGTCGATACGGCGCCAGTCAAACAGCGTTTAGCCAGCGAGATGGGATTCCGCAGCACCAGCGTTGACGACCTCGAGCCGTCGTTCGACCTGGCGATTCACGCCAGCGCCTCGTCCGAGGGCTTGCAGGTGGCGCTTGACCACGTCGGTTTTGAGGGGCGTGTCGTTGATCTGAGCTGGTACGGCACACGGCCCGTCACCGTGCAACTCGGCGGGACGTTTCACCACCAGCGCAAGCGCATTATCAGCTCGCAAGTTTCCACTATAGCCCCAGCGCAACGGCCGCGGTGGGACAACCGGCGGCGCAAGGCTCTCGTCTTTGACCTCTTAAGCCGTCCTGAATTCGACACCCATCTGACCCATACGGTAGCGTTTGGGGCGTTGCCGCGCCTGTTTCAACAACTCTCGCGTCCGCCCACCGAGGGACTTGCCTATCTCGTAGATTATGCAAAAATCCCCAGGACGATGCTAAATAAGGACTAAGCTAAACAAGGATAACCAAGGGATGTACAGCGTTACGGTCCGTGATCATATCATGATTGCCCACTCGCTCCGGGGCGAGGCCTTCGGGCCGGCCCAAAATCTCCATGGGGCGACGTATACCGTGGATCTCGAAGTCCGTCGGGCCGAACTTGACGCCAACGGCATTGTCATCGACATCGGCTTGGCCATCGACCTCCTGCACGAAGTGTTACGGCCTCTGAACTATCAAAATCTGGATGAGTTGCCGGGGTTCCAAGGCATCAATAGCACGACAGAGGTAATCGCCCGATATATTTTCGACCGTATGCGAGACCGTCTCGCCGCCAGCTCAGGCGTGACCCTCGGTCCCGACGGCTTGCAAGCGATGACCGTTACCCTCACCGAATCCCCGAATGCCTGGGCAGCCTATGAAGGCGTCTTGGAAGAGGCGGCACACGGCTAACCGGCGCTCAGTTGCGAGATTGTCATGTACTTCGTCCTGATCTTCGATGCTGACAACACGCTGTGGGATACCAACTCGGTCTTTCACCAAGCGCACGTCGCCATGCTAGAGGTCTTTGAAACCGCTCAACTCTTGTCCAATGCGCGTCAGCAAGTGGAGAAGGTACGCGCGATTGATCGCGCTCTCATCCAGCATTTCGGTCGTTTCGAGTATGGCTTTAAGAATCTTGTAACAGCGATTGCGCACCACTATCACGATGGAGTCGACCCATCGGTGGCGGCGGCACGTGCTCTGGAGGGCGACTATCGAGCGCTCAATGCCACGCTGCGAACGACGATTGAAACGGCGTACCAGGTGCACACGGATACCCTAGCGCAGATTCCGCCGTTATTGGCTAGCGTTGCCGAGACCCTCGTCCATCTTCGCGCCTATCGCAAAATTCATCCTCACGTCGCCACCTTCATTTTCTCAGAGGGACATCCCGACCGTCTGGAAAAGACCCTTACCTCACATCAGATCCGGCAACATGACTATTTTGACGAGATCGTGATTGAGTTGAAGACGGCCGAGTCCTTCCAGCGCATCGGGAAATTGGGGCGCCAATACCTTGCGGTACCCCATGGGCATGATGTGATGACGATCATGATCGGGGATTCGATGCAACGTGACATTCGGCTGGCAAACGCAGCGGGTTTTACGACGGTCTATATCCCGGGAGGTTTCGAAGGCCGGCAGCTCCCGCAAACGGAGCTTGATCAACCTGATTTTCAGATTGAGAGTTTCGTCGAACTCCCCTCCATACTCGCATCATTGGGCCTATCTCTCCCGGTTGTCTAAGTGCATGATAGAACGAATCTCATGAACGTGTTTAGCCTTCATGAATCATCTAGGCGAGGAGTTCAACTTTGGGAAATCATGGCGTAAAAAAGGTCATTGAGTTCTGTTACGGCCATCGGCTCCTGAACTATGACGGTAAATGCCGAAACCTACATGGCCACAATGGTCAGCTCGAAATTGAGATGAACGCGCCCGAACTCGATGCGCTAGGCATGGTGATCGATTTTGACGACATTAAAGACCTCGCCAAGAGTTGGATAGATACGCATCTTGATCACAAGATGCTCTTGCATTGTGAGGATCCCATCGCCAAAGTCTTACAGGATTACGGGGAGCAGCTCTATCTCATGGATGGCAACCCGACGGCTGAAAATATCGCCCAGTTGATTTTCCGTGAATTGCGGACGCTCGGCCTACAGATCTCGCGGGTCAGCCTGTGGGAAACCCCAAGCGGTTGTGCCATCTATAGTGAGGATTAATCCCGTGACGAACATCGCCGTTTTAGCCAGTAGCGGACTCGATAGCTACGTCTTAAGGCGGCATAATATGCTAGCTCCGTTATGAGCTCCGAGCTCGCTGCTGTAGGGCGAAAAAAAGCGGTACAATCTAAGGGCGTCGCCACACCTCGGATTCTACCGCCTGTATTCTATACGGATGTTAACAACTTACTTCTGGCCTGCCTTATACTTTGCGACGGCTTTTTTCACTTCATCCAAGACGATCTCCCGATAGCCCCGGATCCACTCGGAATGGGCCACCAGCTTTTCGCCCTTGGTCTGATATACCTGCACCCAGCCGCCCCCCTCATGGTCATTCGGCGTTACAGTGATCGGCGGCAGTAAACCACCCAGGTTAAACTCCTTGATGTTCTCCCAGCCGTTTTTGATCTTTTCGCCCGTGACCGGCAACCCAAAGTTTTCGATCGCCTGCCGCACGCCTTCTACCATGAGGGCCGACATCAGAATGCCGCGATTGTAGTAGACCGAGCCGACCGTCTCCGGCACTTCTTGGCCTTCGGCCTCGTAGAGCTTGATAATCTCCTGGATGACCGGATAGTCACGGCCCACACCGGCAAAGTGTAGCCCGAGATAGTCCTGGGCCGTGTCCCAACCAGCGGCCGTCATGTCAGCTTCGCCCGCGCCCCAAACCAGGCTGAGGACGCGGTCGAGCGGGAAGCGGCTCTTGCGGAATTCTTTCATCGAAATCGCCGGAGCTTTGCCGAACAGGTGGGAGATCACGTAATCGGCCCGCATGCGGCGCGTAATATCCAGCACTTGCGAGGCCATCTCCACGCCTGGCGGCGGCACGGCAAAGGTGCGGCACGTATAGCCTTCCAACTCACACACGCGATTGAACACATCCAGGGGTTCGCGCCCAGCCGGATTGTCGTAGTAGATATAGGCGATCTTCGAGCCCTTTTTCATCCCCTGCTCTTTGACGAACTGCATGGCCGCGCCCATCTGTGACCAGTACGTCGCGGCCATGGGAAAGATGTAAGGAAATGTTTCGCCATCGGTCGAATCCGCGCGGCCAAATCCCGGGGTCAGACCGGGAATTTTATCTTCCAAATGACGAGGCGTAAGGGCATACACCAGCGGCGTGCCCAGATCCAGCATGGCCACCGCGCCATCGCGTTTGAGGCGTTCGTATGCCTCGACGCCACGGTCGACCTTGTAGGCGTACTCGACTTCTTTATAGGTGATCTTATGGCCGCTGACGCCACCCGTGGAATCAATCAGCTTGAAATAGTCCAGCACCCCGGCGCACAGATGCACGGCCACGGTTTTGGTCGGCCCCGTACGGTCACACATCCCTCCCAAAATGACTTCATCCGCCATAGCCGGACTCGTCAGACCACCTACCAGGACGGCAATGAGAATTCCAACCCCCCACAGTTGTCGCATTGAACCCTCCTTTATAGCCAGCGCTTGCGCCGCCGGTAATGCTTCACGTCGCGGAAGCTTTTGCGGCCCCCGCCCTCGGACAGGCCAAGATAGAATTCTTTGATATCCGCATTGTCCCGCAAAGACTCTGCGGCGCCGTCGAGCACAATGCGGCCATTTTCCATAATGTAGCCATAATGCGCAATGGACAGCGCCATGGCCGCATTCTGCTCCACCAGGAGCACCGTCACCCCTTCGTCTTTATTGAGGCGCTCGACAATCTCGAAAATTTCCTCGACCAACATCGGTGCCAACCCAAGAGAGGGTTCGTCTAAGAGCATCACCTTTGGACGCGACATCAGCCCCCGCCCAATCGCTAGCATTTGCTGCTCACCACCCGACAGATAACCGGCCTTGATACCCCGGCGCTCAGCCAAGCAGGGAAAGTATGCGTAGACCAGTTCAATGTCCTGGGCGATCTTAGCTCGGTTGCGGCGCGTATGCGCCCCGGCGATGAGGTTTTCTTCTGTCGTCAGCAAGCCGAAGGTGCGGCGCCCCTCCATAACCTGGGCAATGCCGCGTTTGACAATATCGCCCGGTTCGCGGTGATCGATGCGGGTGCCATCCAGTGCCACATTTCCCGCAGTGACCTCACCGCGCTCCGGACGCAGAATGCCGGAAATGGTCTTCAGGGTCGTGCTTTTACCCGCGCCATTGGAGCCCAGGAGGGCGACGATCTGCCCCTGTGGCACTTCAAACGAAACGCCACGAAGCACCAAAATGCTGCGGTCATAGACCACTTCAACATTGTTCAATGTCAGCATAACGACCCCGCCCCTCCTGATCGATAGTACAGCAAATTTAGTTGCTTTTGCCTTTCTCTACCGCTTTCTTCACTTCGGCAAGGACCAAGTCCCGGTACCCCTGGAACCAATCCGTGTACGGCACCATGCCCTCGCCTTTGGTCTGATAGATCCGCACCCAGCCGCCACCTTCGTGATCGCTCGGGGCAAAGGTCAGCGGCGGCAAGAAGCCGCCTAGGGAAAAGTCTTTCACTTTCTCCATCCCCATTTTCACCTTTTCCCCCGTGATCGGCAGACCGAAATGTTGGATCGCCTGGCGCACGCCCTCAACCAGGAGAGCCCCACTCAGAACACCACGGTTGTAGAACACGGAGCCCACGATCTCCGGTACCTCTTGGCCTTCATCCTGGTACATCTTGATGATGGCCTGGATCACCGGAAAATCTCTTCCCACCCCGGCAAAATGCATGGCGAGATAGCCCTGGGAATTCTCCCAGCCGGCCGAGATGAAATCCGGCTCGCCACCGCCCCAGACCAGGCTGACGACTTTGTCGAGCGGAAAGCCATTCTTCTTAAACTCCTTGATCGAGATGGCGGGCGCTTTGCCAAAGAGATGGGAAATGACAAATTTCGGCTTGAAGCGGCGCGTAATATCCAGAATTTGCGACGCCATTTCCACACCTGGCGGCGGTACGGCAAAGGTGCGGCACTCGTACCCTTCCTGATCGCAGATCATTTGAAAGATATCGAGCGGCTCACGCCCGGCCGGGTTATCGTAGAAGATGTAGCCGAGCTTGTCCCCTTTTTTGACCCCCTGGTCCTTGACAAACTGCATCGCCGCACCCATCTGCGACCAATAGGTAGCGGCAGCTGGGAAAATATACGGGAACGCCTCCCCGTCCGTCGAATCCGCACGGCCAAACCCCGGGGTGATGCCTAGAAGCTTGTCTTCCATGTGACGTGGCGTCAGCGCGTACACGATCGGGGTGCCGTAATCCAAGAACGCCACCACTCCCTGACGTTTCAGCCGCTCGTAAGCTTCCACCGCACGGTCCACTTTATAAGCATGCTCGACTTCATCATACCGGATGGTATGGCCCTCGACGCCGCCTGTATGATTGACCAGGCGGATGTAATCGAGCAAACCGGGACAAATCACGGTACCGACGTTCTTCGTGGGGCCCGTTCGATCACACTGACCACCCAGCATGATTTCCTCAGCCAACGCGGGCGTCGGTGCCCCGGATAACCCCACCAATAAAGCCACCATACCCCATCCGAGCCAGCGACGATACTGCATGCGACAAACTCCTCTATCTGGGAGACAACCTTGGCTGATTCGTACGACCATACGGATGTCGGTCAATACGAATACGGCCACAAGCGGAAGTACCGCTTCACATTTTCCCACATGCGCGCGAGCCCCTCGGGTTCGGCGATGAGGAAAATAATGATCAACGCGCCAAAGACAAAAAGCTGGAAATTGGCCAAGAAATTGGCAACGCCTTCATACGGTACGCCAAAGACGTTTTTCGCCACGCCGACTACCCCGATATCCATCGCAATCGGCAACAGCTTGATAAAAATGGCGCCGAGCACTGGCCCGAGAATACTCCCCAGGCCACCGATGATAATCATGGCGAGATATTCAATCGACACGATCAAGGTAAAATTCTCATAGTTGGCGATGCGCAGATAATACGTCCACAACCCGCCCGCCACACCGGCATAAAACGAACTGATGGCAAACGCCAAGAGTTTGTAGCGAAAAATATTAACGCCGATGATCTCCGCCGCCACATCGCGGTCGCGCACGGCGATAAAGGCCCGGCCAATGCGCGATCGAATCAGATTCTGGCTGGAGAAAAAGGCCAGGAGAAAAAACACCAACACCAAATAATAGCGGCGAAATTCGTTGTTGAACTCAAAGCCGCCAAGCGTCGGATTGGTCACGTAAATCGACGATTGTGCGCCGCCCCCAATCCAGGTGACGTGATTAATCGTCCACTCGATGATCAACTGCGCCGCCAGGGTCGCAATTGCCAGATACAACCCCTTGATGCGCAGAGACGGAATGCCGAACAAAGTACCCACCAGCATCGTTACAAAACCACCCGCTAGGATGCCAACCCAAAACGGCATGCCATAGCGGCTCGACAGAATCGCGGCCGTGTAGCCGCCCACGGCCATAAAGGCCCCCTGGCCAATCGAAATCTGTCCCGTATAGCCCACTAAAATATTGAGGCCAATCGCCCCGATGGCGGCCAGGGCAATCGTCGTCGCAATACTCATCAGGTGTTCGTTTTGCATCAATTGCAACGGTACCGGCAAGAGCACCAACAGCACCAGCACCACCCACACTGCTCGCTTCGCCAACGGCAGCGTATAGAGGGACATATCGCCCTCATAACTCGTCTGAAACACCCCGGATTCGCGATTAATCATGATCTTTTACACCCGCTCGATCGTCTCGTGGCCAAAAAAGCCGTAGGGTTTCACAAATAGCACCAGAATCATCAGCACATATGGGATAAAGTCTTTCGTTCCACCCCCGACATAGGGATCGAGATAACCGGCTGCGAGACTCTCCACTGCCCCCATGATCAAGCCACCGATAATCGCGCCGGCAATACTGTCAAGGCCACCCAAAATCACCACCGGAAAGACTTTGAGACCGACCAGCGCCAAGAGCGTATCGACCCCAAGCATATTGCCCCAGATGAGGCCACCGGCCGCCGCCGCCATACCGGAAATGGCCCACGACAAGGCGAACACCCGGGGCACCCGGATACCGACGACCATCGACGCCTGCTGATCATCCGCCACCGCGCGCATCGCGACCCCCAACCGGCTGCGGGTAAAAAACAGGCCGAAGCCGATCAGAAACACAATGGCGATGCCCGCCGCCAGCAAGTTGATCGGCGAGACGAATACCGGCCCAATGACATATGGCTCAAACCGCACCGGCAAGGGCAATTCCCGCGTGCTGGCGCCCCAAAAAATCGAGACCAAGCCCTGCAGGGCAAAGCTCAGCCCGATCGTCACCATAATCACCGAGACGATCGGCTGTCCTACCATCGGGCGCAAAATACCACGCTCCAAAACAAAACCCAGCACGACCATCGCCACCACGAGCACGGGGACTACGATCCACATGGACATGCCCTGAATGCTCAGCATCACCGCCGCGATGTAGCCAGCAAACATGACCAGATCGCCCTGGGCAAAATTGATGATGCTCGTCGCTTTGAAAATCAGCACAAAGCCCAGCGCCACCAGCGAATACATCAGTCCGACCAAGAGACCATTCGTAATCAAGTCGAAGAAGAATTCCATACGGCCTTCACTCCCCCTCACACCGAGGTCAGCACTTTATCCACACTCCGAATGGCCAGCTTGGTATCAATCGTCGACTGACGGCCGTCCTGATACGTGATGATCGACTTAACCGGCACCTCATTCACCTCTTCTGAGAACAGCGCCTCAATGAGATCGGCGTATTTTTCCGCCACAAAGCCCCGGCGCACTTTGCGCGTTCGGGTCAGTTCCTCATCATCTGCATCCAATTCCTTGTGCAGCAATAAAAAGCGGCGAATCTGCGTCGTGTCCGGCAAGTCGCTATTCACCCGATCCACTTCGCGCGAGATGAGGTCGTAAACCTCAGGCTTCTGCGCCAAATCCGTAAACGTGGTGTAGGCAACGCGCTGTTTTTCCGCCCAGCGGCCCACATTGTCCATATCGATATTAATCATCGCTGCCACGTACGGGCGATCCTGGCCGACCGATACCACTTCCTTAATATAGGGGCTGAACTTCAGCTTGTTTTCGATGAACTGCGGCGCAAACTTGGTGCCATCGGACAGCGACGTCACATCCTTGGCCCGATCAATCACCACGAGATGACGATTCTGATCGAAGAACGCCGCATCACCGGAGTGCAACCAGCCATCCTGTAACGTCTCTGCCGTCGCCTCCGGGTTCTTGTAATACCCCAGGAACACCGTCGGCCCGGACACCAGGACTTCACCATCCTCCGACAGCGTCATCTGCACATTGGGAAACGGCGTCCCCACCGTGCCCATCGCCACTTCATCATCACGCTGCACACACGTCACACCCGTTTCGGTCTGACCGTAGACCTGTTTTAAATTGATCCCCAAGGCGCGGAAAAAGAGAAAAATCTCCGGTCCGAGCGGCGCCCCGCCCGTATATGCCGAGCGAATACGCCGAAAACCAAACTGATCCCGCAGCGCTCCAAACACAAAAAACTCGCCCAGCGCCCGCAGAAATTTTTGCCGACCCGTCAGCGGCTTTTTCTCCATCTGCGCCCGCGCAACCTCATAGCCGATTGGCATAAACCTGTTGTATAACCAGCGCTTCATGAAGGTGGAATCTTCCATCTTCACCTGCACCTCGGAGACCAGATTCTCCCAGATGGCCGGCGGCGCCACGATAAAATGCGGCGCGATCTCGCGGATGTTTTCTTGCACCGTCTCCGGACGTTCCGGACAATTAATCGTAAAGCCTCTGATTTGCGAGCCAGCCAGCGACCAAAACGTGTCGCCCACCCAAGCGGGGGGCAAATAGGCGATGGTTTCGTCTTCCGGATAATACGGCTCGACCTCTTCCATCCCCTGCACCGCCGTGATCAAATTCGCATGCGATAACATCGCGCCCTTCGGTACCCCCGTTGTGCCGGAGGTATAGCCCATCAACGCCACGTGATCCGCCTTTCCAGCCGCAATGTGATCCTCGAAAAAATTCGGGTGCTCCTGAGCGTATTGCCGCCCCATCTCTTGCACCTCCGTGAACCGGATCAGGAGGGGGTCATCGTAGTCCCGCATGCCCTTGGGATCGTCGTAGATCACCTGGCGAATCTTCGGCAGATTTGCTTTGCTGTCTAACACCTTGTCGACTTGCTCTTGATCCTCGGCCATCACCATGATCGAATCGGAATGGTCGATGACGTACTCCAATTGCGCCCCGATCGAATCCTGATAGAGCGGCACCGGCATGCCGTGCAGCGCCTGCACCGCCGACATCGTCCAGTAGACCTGCGGCCGATTGTCGCTGAGAATCGCCAGTTTATCTCCCGCTTGAAACCCCAGAGCTGCCAGTCCGTTGGCAAAATCCCGCACCTCGTTCAAGTACTGCTGCCAGGTCCACTGTTGCCAGATGCCCTTTTCCTTTTCGCGGATGGCAATGCCGCGTGGATTGCGGCGCGCTTGCTCCAAGAGATACTGCGGAAGCGTCTGCTCAGCCATGCTCTCCCATCCTCCTCGCACCGACACAGCCCTACCCGAGCGCCTGCGCCCCTAGATAAGCCTGAATCACCGCCGGACTTTCTTTCACCTCATTCGGTGTGCCTTCCGCGATCTTTTGTCCCACATCGAGGACGACCACCCGGTCCGAGATATCCATGACCACACCCATGTCGTGCTCGATAAGCACGACCGTCGTGCCCAACTCTTCGTTGACGTCGAGGATAAACCGTGCCATGTCTTCTTTTTCCTCGACGTTCATCCCCCCCATCGGCTCATCGAGCAGAAGGATTTTGGGCCGCGCCGCCAGCGCCCGGCCCAACTCCACCCGCTTTTGTAAGCCGTACGCCAAGGCCCCCACCGGACGCTTGCGCAGCGGCTGAATTTCCAAAAAGTCGATGATATCTTCTACCACCTGCCGATGCGCCACTTCTTCTTTGCGGGCCGGTCCAAACCGCAGCATCGCCGCCAGCACGCCCGTGCGCATGTGCACATGGCGGCCCAACATGAGGTTTTCCAGCACCGTCATCCCTCTAAATAACGCGATATTCTGAAACGTGCGGGCAACGCCCAATGCGGCGATGCGGCTGGGGGAATAATCCGTAATATTGCGGCCCTCAAATAGAATCGATCCCGAATTGGGATGATAAAACCCGCTAATCGTGTTCAGCACAGTCGTCTTGCCGGCGCCATTGGGACCAATCACCGAAAGAATTTCACCCGGGCGAGTATCAAAGCTCACGTCGTTCACCGCCACCACCCCACCAAACTGCCGAGTGACATTTTGGATGCTGAGTTCCCCTTCCGATGCCATGTACGCCCCCGTCATCTCCGCTACATGCGGTCGCTCTGTAGCCTGTATATATAGGTAACTGGCAATTTTAGCCCATATGTGTAACCGCCATAATTACAAGTGGTTGATTTCGTCTCAGGCTGGCTTTATGAGATTACACCGAAGGCAGGTTATACGCTAGATGTCCATTCCGTGTCAAGACTAAAATACGTGCGCAAACGGAGCTAACGCCTTTATTCTGTGCTCTGTGGCCCGACTACGGCGTGGGTAATTCCCAGCATTTGGTCCTCCTCTCAAGGGAATGCAAGATGACAGTGGAGCTGAGAGAAGGCATCCCGATACGCTGCGAAATCGAATGGTGATCATCCCCATAGCGTCCGATAGCACGGCGCTGTGGCTTGCCTTCTCGTGTCCAATCCTGCACGATAGATGAGCGTCTTCCTGAGGATTAGATGTGTAGGCCAACGCTCAGCCAACGCCCCGTAGGAAGGCAACTATCGTGACTTAGCAACCCATCTCAACCTATAGCACACCTAGGAGTATGTCATGCACGTGGGCTACGCACCCATTTTTCAAAACCCGAATAATGCCCTGTCGGACGCGGAAGT
>Ga0256867_10001056_pt1 | contig 11419 bp, 6 predicted proteins | sample RVTome_15_FD_185939 | JGI IMG/M metagenome (GOLD analysis project Ga0256867, IMG submission 185939) | Soil microbial communities from uranium-contaminated site in the Upper Colorado River Basin, Wyoming, United States - RVT150D86 (HiSeq) ... | reverse complement strand
GATACCGGGATCCACGTAATAGACAGGCACGCCCTGGGCGTCGACCAGGTATTTGCCCGGAGGGCCATTCGTTTCTTCGATCTTATGCCAGGTCGGATAAAAGTTATTGTCGGGGACTGTGAGTCCGCCCCTTACTTTCTCGGGTGGTCCAAGATTGGACGTATCGGCTCGCAGAGTTGCAGGGAAGTTACGCTCAACTTTGTGTACGACTTTCCCTGTGTCGTCCACCAGATATTCGCCCGGCTCGAGTCCGGCTATAGCGGGAGCCGCAGCCTCGTTCTTTAGTATCCTGAAGTTCCCACCGCCTACTGGTTGCACAGTTTCAGTAAATGAAGGAAGCGCGATCAACGTTGCGCCAGGCACCTGGGGCGCATCTTTCACCGCCTTGAACGTGGTTTGTGGCACGTAGACCGTACTCTGATCGTTTAATCGAAGCAGGATTGGCCCCAGAATCAAAGCGGAAGCAAGTGCGCCGATGAGAATCGCGATTTGCTGGTACTTCGGTGTTGCGCCTACGAGAAAACCTGTCTTCAGGTCCTGAGAAGTGGTCCCACCGTTGGAAGCAGCAATACAAACGATGCCGCCAATTGACAAAGCGGTCACGTAATGAGTTGGCCCAGTCCATCCGACAATAAGAAAGATCAGACAGGTCAGAAGTAGAGTTGCGACCGTCATACCCGAAATCGGATTTGAAGATGAACCGATTTCACCAGTCAACCGCGAGGAGACCGTTACAAACAAAAAGCCAAACGCAATGATTAGTACCGCGCCGAGGAGATTGAACTGGAGGTGCAGTTGCGGAAACACCATAATCATGGCAATAAGCACCAGCGAGCCGCCGACTACAATCTTCATCGACAAATCCTGGTCCGTGCGCGGAAGATTCGCACTTGCTGCTTGCCCGCCACGCAAGTCGCTGAGACCGCCCTTCAAGCCATGCCAGATGGTCGGCAACGAGCGAAACAGGCTGATGATCCCTCCCGCGGCCACGGCGCCTGCGCCGATATAAAGCACGTACGCTCCCCGAATAGCGTCAGGGTCCATTTCACTGATTGGAACCGTTCCCGGAGCAAGTACAACTGTGGAGCCCTCCCCGAAGAATTTGATCGCCGGAATCAGGACGAGGTAAGCAAGCACGCCGCCGGCACACATGATCGACGCGATGCGCGGCCCGATGATGTAACCAACACCCAACAGCGCCGGCGAAATCTCTGCCGCAAGCGATCCGGCTTTGAAAGGCGCGCCGAAGACTTTGCTGGGCACGTCTTTCCAGCCCTTCAACGCGGCCATCGCGACTTGATAAATGAGACCAATTCCGAAACCAGTGAAGATAGTCTTCGCACCCGGACTGGCATGGTCTGTCTCCGCGGCCCTGGCTTTGTAAACAGGATCCGCCGCAGCCCGAGACTCCGCGGACGCACCTGCCTTCAACACCTCTGCGCAAGCAGTACCTTCCGGGTATTTCAGTAATCCGTGCTGATGCACAATCAGAGCACGCCGCAAGGGAATCATCATCAGGATACCGAGCAAGCCGCCCAACACTGCCACTAGCATCACGCGCGTGAATTCCAGGTCGAACCCGAGAATCATGATGGCGGGCATGGTCACGCCGACGCCAAAAGCAATCGATTCTCCTGCCGATCCGGCAGTCTGCACTACGTTGTTTTCCAGAATCGTCGCTTCACGGACCCCGATCTTTCCGAGTATTCGAAAGAGACTGATGGAAATCACTGCGACGGGAATGGAGGCGCTAACTGTTAGTCCTACTTTCAAAACAAGCCACAACGACGACGCGCCGAAAACCATGCCCAGCAACGTCCCTACAATCAGTGGGAGCGCTGTAAGTTCGCGAACATGCGCGGTGGCCGGAATGTATGGCCGGAAGGTGGCGAGTAGAGGATTTCCAGGTTTTGTAGCTTTGTCTCCGGCAATTTCCGGAAATTCATTCGCACCGACGCTTTCAGAAGACATCCGGTTTGACCTCCAACAGTTTTCCACAACGAGGAGAGCGCGGGGTTCAAAACGCCGTTACTTTACACGGGCCGCACGCGCTCGGCAAGCGGGTCAATAGTCACCGGAAGCCCGTGAATACAGTCTTTTTGAGCCAGGGCTGAGGCCTGATGGTTGCCCGAATAAGCTTTGATAAAGACCTCTTCTCTCTGGCAACATCTGTGTCCTCTGTGTCTCTGTGGTGGGTTATGGCTCCCGGTTCACCACAGAGATACAGAGAACGCAGAGGTCGCACAGAGAACGGATATATTTCGCGGAGCGTCGATCATTCGTTAAACTACGACGGATCTTTCAAACCTATTCCGCTGGAAAACTAATGCTTATCAGAATACTCGTATCACTGCTGCTTTTGGTCTGTTTGAGTTCCCTCGCTGCCGCCCAGACAAAGATTCCCACGCCGGCAGAAGTTCTGGGATTCGCACCGGGCGAGGACCGCAAACTCGCTTCGTGGAATCAGGTAACCGATTATTTCGATCGCCTGGACCGCGCGAGTGATCGCGTAGTCTTCGAGACCCTGGGCAAGACTTCCATGGATAAGCCGTTTGTGATGGCTACCATCAGCTCTCCCGCAAATCTCGCGCGATTGGAAGAGTACAGACAGATACAGGACCAGCTCGCCGATCCGCGGGAATTAGCCCCACCATCCGCACGCGATCGTAAAGCAGCACAGTTGATCAGACGTGGAAAAACAGTTGTGCTCATCACTTGCGGGATTCACTCAACGGAAGTTGGGTCATACCTCTCCAGCATGCTGATCGCTCACCGGCTTGCCTCATCAAACGAACCCGAGATTCAAAAAGTACTCGACAACACGATCATTCTGCTGGTTCCGTCACTCAACCCTGATGGTGTCGACATCGTAAAGAACTGGTACGAAAAAACGCTGGGCACGCCGCACGAGGGCACCAATCCGCCGGAGCTTTATCACAAATACACCGGCCACGATAACAATCGCGATTGGTACGCCTTCACGCAGGTTGAAACACAGCTCACCGTAGAAAAGATTCACAACGCGTGGCATCCGCAGATCGTCCACGACATACATCAGCAAGGCGCTTTTGCTTCACGTCTGTTTCTGCCGCCCTACATGCCGCCTGTCGAGCCAAACGTGCCCCGTCAGCTCGTAGAAGGCTATACGCAACTCGGGAATTGGATCGCCGGCGAGATGCGCACAAAAGGCTTCGAGGGAATTACGACTAACTCAACCTACGACGCATGGACTCCCGCGCGCGCGTATTCGCACTACCATGGCGGCGTGCGCATCCTGTCTGAAACAGCATCTGCCAGAATCGCTTCTCCGATTACGTTGAAGTTCGAAGAGCTGCGTTCGCGCGAAGGTTACGATCCACAGAAGGAGTCGCCGAAGTTTGGACCGGTTTGGCGCGGCGGTGAGTGGCACCTGAGTGACATTACCAAATATATGACGACTACGGCGTTTCTTTTGTTGGACCATGCATCGGCAAATCGCGAGCAATGGTTGCGACGGTTCTATGCGGTCAGCAAGGAGGCAGTTCGGCCCAGAAGAAATGGTGAGCTGTTTGGTTTTTTGATCGAACCCACACGAGGCTGCGAACGCCTTTTGGAAATTCTGAGACGGGGCGGAGTTGAAACTACGCTACCAAAGGATGGCACAAACTTCAAAATCGGTCGTCGCGCTCTTCCGGAGGGAACGAAGCTAGTCAGGATGGATCAGCCTTATGGAGCTTTTGCTAAAGCATTGCTGGAAGTTCAGCGCTATCCAAATCTAAGAGACACCGCTGGACATCCGATCCCGCCCTACGATGTAACGGCGCATACGTTACCTTTGTTAATGGGTGTTGCAGTCCATCCCGTTAAAGCACCTTTCAGGTACTCAAGAGCAATCGGACCAATCACAGAAATAGTCGGAGAGCAAAGTGCTTGCGCGCCTATGCCGAGTGCAGATTTACCTGCCATCTACCGCTCGTCCATTCCCACGTATGATGAAGGTTGGACCAGATGGATCCTGGATTCGAGGTCCATTTCTTATGGTGTGCTTGGCGATAAGGAACTGCGCGCAGGTATTACTGTTTATAAGCCGCATCCCGGCGTCACCGGTAAGTACTACACGATCTTAGTTCCGGATCAATCGGCGCGTGCCCTATTCGAAGGATACAGGGCAGACTCAATGCCAACTGAATTCACAGGAGGCCTTGGAGCTGAAGGGGTCAAACATTTACGCGATTTTGTTGAAACAGGCGGCACTCTGGTCTTCCTCAATCGCGCTTCAAATTTCGCGATTGAACAATTCAAACTGCCACTGCGCAACGTCGTCGCCGGTTTGCCTCGAACGGATTTCTATGTGCCGGGATCAATTCTGCGCATCGAACTTGACACGTCGCATCGAATCGCGCGCGGAATGCCTGAAGAAACGATTGCCTGGGCCGAGAACTCGCCGGTGTTTGAAGTAACAAACGATCCGAGCGCCACAGTCCCGGCGTCTGACGTGCGCGTCATTGCTTCGTATCCAGTCGACAAAGATCCACTTCTGTCGGGCTGGCTACTTGGCGGCGACCGGATCAAAGGCAAGGCCGCGTTGGTTGAAGTGACAATGAAAAAAGGGCGCGTGATTCTCTTCGGTTTCCGTCCTCAGTATCGCGCGCAGTCTGAGGCGACTTATCCCTTATTCTTCAACGCGCTGAGCTCGCGATAGAAATCTCCGTGTCCTCTGCGTAACTCTGCGTCCACTGCGTTGAAATGTTCGCCAGCCCAGGTTTACGCCGAGAACGCAAAGGGCGGCCACAGCGATCGCAGAGTAAGTCCACCAGCTAGCCGTCGTCGGCCCGTCACAGAAAAGATAGAGATTCTCAACTGCTTCTTGCCCTGACTCCTGCAACTCGCGCCAGCGGCGCGGGCAGAAGGTAGCCAGGGGTGGAGCACGGAGCGCCGGCGAAGTGCGTAACCCCTGGTTCAATCCCCCCAAAGGTAAATGAGCCCCAGAGGGGCGACAGAAACAGGGCTGAAGATTACATCCGCGGCGAAGTCTACAACCTTTAAATTCCTTGCCATTGATTACGACGACGGAAACGCTTTTACGACTCAGAGTTCTGTCGCACCTGCGGGGCTAGCTACTCCCATGCGTGACTGGTCCAGGGGTTACGCACTCGTCTACGCTCCGTGCTCACCCCTGGCTACCTTCTGCCGCGCCTTCGGCGCCCTTTGAAACAACGCCGCGAATGCGCAGGAATATTCAGCGAGCGTGCCTATTTATTCATAGTCATTACCGTCGCAAGATCGCCTTTTTGTGCAAAGCCCTGAGAGTTGACGCTTGAATTCTGACAAAATGAGAAATGACAAATGATATATGACCAATGATTTGAGACCCTATTTCTCGAGATACATCTGCGCCGCCATCTTCGTCAGCTTCCAAACCCTGGACCATGCAATCCGACTGTCGCCATTCTCGCGTCCAGTCAACTTGTCGAAGATCAGTTTCCTGAACAGCCGGCCTTCGCGTTTGAGCATGAACTCTTTTGCAAAGGGTTTAGCAGTTTCGAAAAAGCTGAAGCCTGGATCGGTTACGACGCCAATACCCTCGAGTGTCATCAGCGCTCGCATTATGTAAGTGAAGTTTGAAGGTAGCCGGAAGGGATACTCGTAGATCACTTCGGCCAGATCATATGTGAGCTCTTTGAAGTTTACTTCACCGAGCTTGAGATTGAGGTAGTGCTTGAAGAGACCCTCCACGACGGGACGAACAGTCTCGGGATCAACTCCCGGCTTCAGGAAGTCCAGATTGATGATGTCCTGGCCCAAACCATGCACATCCCGGCCTACTACGTGGAAGAAAGCATCGATCATCTGCGCCTGAAGTTTTGGGCTAATCCGCCCCACCATCCCAAAATCGAAGAATGCGAGATGGCCGCTGTCCATGACGAGCAAATTCCCAGGATGTGGATCGGCGTGAAAGAAACCATCTTCAAGCAATTGCTTCAGGTAAGTGCGAATCAAAAGTCGATTGACCTTAACCGCGGATATGCGGTTCGCTCGCAGACCTTCGATGTCTACAACCTTGGTTCCGCGAATAAAGTCGAGCGTGAGAACTCGTATGTTCGTGTGTGACCAGTACACTTTCGGAACGCGTATCGCGCGCCACGCGCGGAAGCTGTAACGAAACCTGTCCGCATTACGTCCCTCTTTGACGTAATCCATCTCCTCAAAAATGGTAGAGTGAAACTCTCGTAGCATTCCCTCCCAATCAGCATTCTCGTTAGCTTTCGGGAAAAACCGATTCGTGAGCTTCACCAGGCGAAAGAGAATCGCGACGTCGAACGAAATGATCGCCTCGAGGTTAGGACGTTGAACTTTAACAGCGACCTCTTCGCCCGTTGCCAAACGCGCACGATAGACCTGTCCGAGAGAGGCGGCTGCAATGGGCTCGCTATCGATTTCCGCATAGCATTCGTGAACACTGCGGCCCAGCTCGGATTCGACGATCTGAAAGGCTTCCGCCGTTGAGAACGCCGGCACCTGGTCCTGCAACGTCGCCAACTCTCTCACATATTCCAGTGGTAACAAGTCGGCACGCGTGCCGAGTGCTTGACCGATTTTGATAAAAGTTGGACCAAGATCTATCAACGACTCACGTAGCCACACAGCTTGCTTCTCGAGTCGGGCTTGTTTCCTGGCAGAACCTTCCGCACCACGAAAAACCAGGTAGCGCAACACGCGTAAGAAGCGATCAAAGGCTGTGTAAAGTTGTGCGCCAATCCAAGCTCTTAATTGCGCGAACCGACCTCGTTGGCGCGCCAGATCTCGAAGCCTCGCCACGGCACGGCGATTGAAATCGGCTCGTACGTCGTAAGTATCGAGAAACAGGTAGAGCGAGAAGAGCCCCAGCACTCGCGCAACTCGCGCGGCGCGTAACCAGCCACGCAAGCCGCGTCCGGACAAGAGCTCATCGACCATCTCTTCCGTCAAAGGCCGAACTTGCGCGGTCTGCTTCGGCGCCCGAGGGCTCGCAGCCATCAGGCCGTTTCCATTCGGTATTGTTTTCTTAACCAGCGCTTGATCTGTAGTCATTTTCAGTTTGCTTAATTAGCGTCTTTTAGATCACCGAGAGCATGTGCTTCGTGCCCGCTCGCTCAAAGTAACCATTCGCTCGATCCACGTCTCTGGCAATTTGCGATTTCAACTGTTCAATCGAGCTAAACTTCCGCTCGTCACGAAGGCGATACAAGAAACGAACCCGCACAACATCGCCGTAAAGATCGCCGTCCCAGTTCATTACGAAGGTCTCAACCGAAGGTTCCGAAGCATCTCCGAAGGTCGGCCTGAGTCCCACGTTTGTCACGCTGCGACGCCATTGTCCGTCTATCAACGTTCCGGTGACGTAAACACCATTACGGGGTATGACGCGGTTGTGTGGGTGCAGGTTGGCCGTCGGAAAACCAAGCTGATGACCTCGTTCCGAACCTCGCTCAACTCGACCTTCAACGCCATAGGGACGGCCCAACATGCGTCGCGCCAGGTTCACCTGGCCACACGCCAGCAATTGACGAATCTTGCTGGAACTGACTCGACAACCACGTAGTTTGACCTCGGGCACTTCACCCGCAACGAAACCGAGTTCGCGACCCAAACGTTTGAGAAGTTTGATGTTCCCCTCCCGGTTGTGACCAAACTCGAAGCCTTTGCCGAGATAAACCTCCTTGGCATGCAAGCGATCGGTCACCACGTCACTGAGAAAATCCGAAGCCCGAATCGTTGAAAACTCTTTTGTGAAGCGCACAACGATCGTCTGCTCGATTCCGAGAACACCAAACGCTTCAATCTTCTGATCAAACGTTTGCAGTAGAGGCGGCGCCGATTCGGGATGCAAAACAGCGCGCGGATGCGGATCGAATGTGATAACAGTCGGCACGGCGCCAACGGCGCGCGCTCTTTCCACGACCGTGCGCATAATCAGTTGATGGCCGAGATGCAAACCATCAAACACGCCCAGCGTGAGCACCGTCGGCCGTTGAATCTCCGCGTTGTCAGTTCCGTGAAAAAGACGCATTTTTGTAAATTGCCGATTGCCAATTGGCAATCACGTGACTTCCAGTCCGTCGTAAGCAAACTCGACGCCCGCAGGCAGTCTGGCTGAATCGCGTTCGTGCTTGATGTCGTGCGCGATATGAGTAAAGAAAGTTCGCCCCGGCTTTAACTCTTCAACGTACTCGAGCGCTTTATCGACCCAGAGGTGTGTCGGATGTTGTTTGAAACGGAGGCAGTCAAGCACAAGCACGTCCAGATTCCTCAACGAGTCGAGTGTCTCGCGCGGGATCTCGCTGAGATCCGTCAGATACGCAAAATCGTTGAAGCGATAAGCCATCACCGGTAGGCGACCATGGATCACTTCCAGCGGCGTTATCGTCAGTTCGCTGCCAATACAGAAGCTTGAGCCAGGTGTAACAGTGTTCGGGATCACTTCCGGCAGACCACCGCCAAAGTGCGACGGCTCGAAGATGTATTTGAAGATACGTTTGATATCCACCCAGGCACGTTCATTGGCATAGACACCAAGCGCTCCAAAGCGAAAGTTTAGCGGCCTGATGTCATCGAGACCAAAAACGTGATCGGCATGACAGTGTGTAATCAGAACAGCATCGAGACGTTTCAATCCGAACCGCAAGGCCTGCTGTCGAAAGTCTGAAGAAGTGTCGACCAGTACTGTGCGCCCGGCATGTTCGATGATGATTGAGACTCTCAGACGCTTGTCGCGAGGATCGTCTGATATGCATGTCTCGCATTCACAACCGATTGACGGCACTCCAGTGGACGTGCCTGTACCGAGGAAGGTGAGTTTCATTTTTGCTTAGAGCTTAATACTTGGTGCTTTGTGCTTGGTGCTTTGTGCTTTGTCATTGTCAGTTGCAGGCACTATCCACTAACAACAGACAACTGACAAAGTACAAAGCACTAAGTACAAAGTTCATCTCCCCCCGGTAATATCGCTGCCGGTAAACTTGCGGGCTTGCTGGGGCGAGTTGACCAGCGAGACGTATTGCATGCGCAGATCGGCGAGCAGGCCCTCGAGCATGCGCTTCTCTTGAGCCGTCAAGTTGCCCGCGGTCTTCTTTTCAAGCATGCCGAGAACATCGATCCAATGTTTACCTAACTCAACATCAACTTCACGCTGATGCGTTACCGGATGCTCCATCATTCCAAGTGAGGAAGCAGCATTCGAAGCGATCGACATCACAAGGCTCACGAAGCTTGCGGGATCTCGCGCTTCAGCAAGGTCTTCTTCGCTAATCTCTTCCTCAGCCTCTGGAGACGTTTCGGTCTGAGTTGCTGAAACTTCCGTTTCCGCTTTTGCTTTTTCTTCAGCGATTGCGGCGGGGTCGGGTTCCTCCGCTATCACTATTTTAGCTTCAGTTTTCTCTTCGGGAGGCAGGTCTCGTGGACTTCCGTCAGGATTAAACAGTCGCCGGTCAGTAACTTTGAAAGTTGGTTGATACTCGTCCATGTCGTTATTAAACCACAAAGCCTCAAAGGCATGAAAACACGCAGGAAGAGTTTTCAGTCCCTGTGCCTTTGTGGTTAGTCGGCGCGCATTTTAGACTACTTCCATGCCTGCCACATTCACTGACTTGATAGCCCTTATGGACCGACTGCGTTCGCCAAACGGCTGCCCCTGGGATCGCGAGCAAACCTACGCCACACTCGCTCCTATGCTCCTCGAAGAAGCATATGAAGCTTTCGAAGCAGTCGAGGATGCGCGCGAAGGGCGGCCTGCCGAATTGTGCGACGAACTCGGCGACCTGCTGTTTCAGATCGTCTTCTACGCACAGGTTGCGAAGGAGCGTGGCGAATTCACGATCGACGATGTCACCTCCGCGATTCACGCCAAGATGGTCCGCCGCCACCCGCATGTGTTCGGCGACGTAACTGCGGACGATGCGGCAACGGTGTTACTGAACTGGGAAACTATGAAAGCCGAGGAGCGGCGAGCAGCAGGACAAGCTGAAGCTACAAACGCGTCTCTTCTGACTGGCGTGTCGTCGAAAGCGCCCGCACTGATGGAAGCACATCAATTATCCACGAAAGCCGCCCGCGTCGGCTTCGACTGGAAATCTGTTGACGATATTTTCGACAAGTTACAGGAAGAGATCGAGGAGTTGCGTGGTGCAATTAAGGATCATTCGGCAGTAAAGGATGAGGCGAACCACGCGCGCGTGAGGGAAGAGATCGGCGATCTGCTATTCGCCGCCACGAACATTGCGAGACATATGCAGGTCGAACCCGAAGCCGCTTTGAAGTTGACCAATCGCAAGTTTCGCCGTCGCTTCGAATACATTGAAAACGCGCTGCACGCTCGCGGCCAGGCGTTTGATGCGACGTCGATTGACGAGTTAGAGGCGCTATGGCAGGAGGCGAAGAGCCACTGATTTACACAGATAGACACAGATCAGAAACATTCTGATCTGTGTAATCAGTGTAAATCAGTGGCCGCTAATCGTTGATTCTTACCGACCGCAGAATAGTATTGAAAGCATTCTCAAAGCTGCGTTCGTTCCGCGGCGCAACGGCAATCATGTAGAACAACTGACCGTTACGTAGTTGAGTAGTGATCAGCCGCACAACCTCCGGACGCCCTGTGGCTTCGTTTACATTGCCGAGCGTCGAGACCAGAGCGGTGCGCCCTGAGAGTGTGGTTCGCTGATAACCACCACTCCTGCGCAGGTTGTTGTTTCCATGTGCAAGTCCGCTAATTAGATCTTCAGTTGCACGCTGCAAGTTGCGGTTACTCGTCTGAGCCACACCGAAATTCGCGCCATGAGTAAAAACTGCCTGACCGTTGTACTGACCGTAACCACCTTCCGGCACAAACCACACCGAGTTTGCATCACTGATCTGACGCCAGTTATTAGGCACATTCACCTGCACACCGCCATTGAGGATGGAATAACTCTGGTAACGAGACGACGGAGACTCGACGCGCCCTGTTGGCGGATTGTTTGGATAGTTGCCGGTATTCTCACCAACCGGATAACGCTGTCCGCTGCGTGCGATCTCGGCCATCGTAGGAGCACGCTGATGGCCTCCCAGTCTCTCCTGAATACGAGCGAACTCTCGCGAATCGCGCATACCTGCGTTGACTCGCAGGAGTTGGGCTTCCCTGTTGATACGCGCGTAGCGATCCTTAGGATTCGGGTGGCTGCTCAAAAACCCGCCGCCGCTGCTGCCCTGTTGTTCGATGGTCCGAAACATGTTCGCGAGGTCGCGCGGATCGTAACCAGCCTGGGCCATGATCTGAGCGCCGAGAATATCTGCTTCTGTTTCATATTCTCGACTGAATTTCAGCATGTAGACCGCAAATGGCGCCTGGGCCAGTTGGCCCACTGCCGGACCTCCCAAAATCGCTCCAGCAATACCGGCTATCGCTCCAAACGTTCCCCACTTC
>Ga0256867_10001055_pt1 | contig 11419 bp, 8 predicted proteins | sample RVTome_15_FD_185939 | JGI IMG/M metagenome (GOLD analysis project Ga0256867, IMG submission 185939) | Soil microbial communities from uranium-contaminated site in the Upper Colorado River Basin, Wyoming, United States - RVT150D86 (HiSeq) ... | reverse complement strand
GACGTGGAAAACGTCTTTCGTCGTTTGAAGCAGAATGATCACTCACCCACGCCCGACTCTGTATTAACGGTAGTCTTCAAAGCTTCCAGCGAGATTAGAAACTCAATATTGTTTGCTACGCTCATCATTGTTCTGGTTTTCTTGCCGCTTCTCAGCCTCGGCGGGTTCGAGGGCCGCATGTTTGCGCCGCTTGCTTTCTCCTACATTATTTCGATTACGGCGTCGCTTGTTGTCGCGCTTACCGTGACCCCGGTGCTTTGTTACTACCTCTTGGGCCACTCAAGGTTGCTGCATGACGAGAGGGACTCGCGGCTCGTGGCTTGGCTGAAGCGCCATTACTCGCGGATATTGAATTGGACGCTCCGACATCCCTACAAAATCATTGGCACTTCTGCAGCAATGCTTCTGGTTGCGGTGCTGCTTTTTCCCTTCATGGGGCGCGAGTTCCTGCCGCCGTTCAACGAAGGCTCCTACAACGTCCTTGCTACGTTGCCTCCGGGAACGTCACTTCAGGAGTCGGTGCGCATCGGTAACGTCGTGGACAGAACCTTACACGAGGTTCCTGAAGTGCTTTCCACAACACGCCGGACGGGACGTGCTGAAGCTGATGAGCACGCGGCGGGTGTCAACGCTAACGAACTGGAAGTCGTCTTAAAGGAAGGCGACCGGTCACACGCTGAAGTAACATCAGACGTTCGAGAAAAGCTCTCTCGTATTCCCGGAATTGATGTGGACGTAGGCCAGCCGATTTCGCACCGAATCGATCACCTGCTGTCGGGCACGCGCGCCCAGATCGCCATCAAGCTGTTTGGGCCTGACCTCGCTACGCTCCGCTCAAAGGCGGGAGAGATTCGTGAAGTGATGGCAGGAGTTGACGGGATCGTTGATTTGCTTGTTGAGCCGCAGGTTGGAGTGCCGCAGGTACAGGTCAACATGAATCGCCAGGCCGCCGCCGCCGTGGGCCTACGCGCCGACCACTTAGCCGATACGGTGGATGGCGCCTTTAACGGCCACATCGTTTCGCAGGTGCTCGAGGAACAAAAAACCTACGACGTACTGGTGCGCTTCGACGACTCCGCACGACAGTCCGTCGAATCAATTGCCGGAACGCTTATCGACACGCCCACAGGGACGAGAGTGCCGATCGGTCAGGTCGCCGAGGTGAAAGTGGACCAGGGGCCGAACACGATCAATCGCGAAAACGTGCAACGTCGCATCATCATTCAGGCCAACGTGGCGGATCGGGACCTGGGAAGCGTGATTGAAGATGTGCGAGCGGCAATCGGACAGAAGGTGCGGTTGTCGCAAGGATACTTTGTGCAGTACGGCGGGCAGTTTGAGTCTCAGGAAAAAGCGTCGCGCCAGATTATGCTGCTTTCTATTGTCGCTGTCGCTGGAATCTTCCTGCTACTGTACATTGCCCTCAAATCCATACGCTCAGCAATTCTGGTCATGGCGAATCTGCCGCTCGCTTTGATCGGGGGTGTGGTCATGGTTTTCGTCTCTGGTGGAACGCTGTCAATTGCTTCGCTGGTGGGATTCATTACTCTATTCGGAATTGCGACTCGTAACGGCATCATGCTCATCAGTCATTACTCACATTTAATGACTGAGGAAGGCGTGGGCTTTCGTGACGCAATCGTGCAGGGCTCGATGGAGCGGCTCAGTCCAATCCTGATGACGGCGCTCGTGACCGGTGTGGGATTGATCCCGTTGGCATTGGGTGTGGGAGAACCAGGCAAGGAGATTCAGCAACCGATGGCTGTTGTCATCCTGGGTGGAATTTTCACGTCCACGTTCCTGAACATGATCGTTATCCCGGCGCTGTACCTGAAATACGGGCGTGCTGAATCACAGACAGCGGCTCGCGAATACTTCGAAGCCCATGGGTTCGCTCCCGCGAGAGATTAGTCGGATTTCATCGTAAGCAGTTGACGATAAGGGGATTGAGATAGTCTCGAGAAGTTCCTGTTTTCGCTTCACCGAGCAGTTGTTGGAGCACAGCTTCCAGCGAGACTCTCACCGTTTCACTCTTGCGTGGATAGTAGACTTCAAGATTGGGGAATAACATCTTCACTGACCAAACACGGTTGCGGTTATCTTCTCAGCCTTTTCAGGGAATTTGGCTTTTAGTTTTCTTAAGCCATCTTTGATAATCCAGTGGTATGAGGATTTCTTTCCTTGGCCCACTTCGCGCAAATTCAGGATGATAATTTCCAGCGTTTCTAAGCACGTTGGCGACTGACTTCTTAACGTAAGGATTTTCATCAGCTTTTAGCTTTGCGATGACTGGCAATATCGAGCAGGCGCAAATCATGAAAGATCACGTAGTGGTCGACCTCGGTTGCGTCGTGATGATTTCGCTTGATGAGACGAGTAAGGGTGCCGGTGCCGAAGCGCCGGAATATCGACTACACCATGGAATCTTGACATACGCGCGGAGTGCGATAATAGTACGCATACAGCAATTGCCAACCAAGGAGTCAAACTATGAAGCGAATATTTTGCAGTGTCGCGCTAACTGTTATTTTTACCTTAGTAGCGCTGAGTCAAGTAACTCAACCACAAAAGCACGAGATGCCCGACGCGAAGGCGATGAGTCTTTATCCGACGGCTGAGATTCAGTGGAAAGATGGCCCAGCATCTTTGCCTGCTGGAGCCAAGGTTGCTGTCCTCGAAGGCGATCCCTCAAAGGAAGGGTTCTTTACCATGCGCCTGATGCTACCCGACGGCTTCAAAATCCAACCTCACTGGCATCCGAAAGTAGAGCATGTGACAGTCATCTCCGGAACCTTCAATGTCGGGATGGGAGACAAGTTTGATCAAACGGCGACTCGGGAGATGCCAGCCGGAACGTTTGGCTTCTGGCCGGCGGAAATGAAGCACTTCGCCTGGACAAAGGGCGAGACGGTCCTGCAACTCCATGGCACGGGTCCATGGATGATCACTTACGTGAATCCGTCAGATGATCCACGCAAGCCTAAGTAGGCGAATGGTGGTTGTTACCATTGTTTCCGCGCTCATCTTGTTCGGATTCACGCTCACGCTTGATTCTTTGGAACACTTGGCAGCAGAGACGACATTATCGGCATGGCTCGATACGGACGGCGTAAGCAGCAAGAGTAGCGTACGATTCTTGACAACGTTCTTACGAGTTAACTACAGTTAGCGAAGGCAATGACTAAGTGGACCACAGCTCTGTTCCTGATTCTGACGCTCGCCGCGAGTGTGGTCTCCGGCATGCCGCTGCACTCCAATGACGAGAAGTGCGCCATGCACGGGATGAGTGATTGTTGCAAAACCGCGAAGGGTCACGGTAACGAGACGGACGTAGCCTCCGCGCGAGTGTGCTGTGTTGTAAATTGTCCGCAACCAGGCACGACTAACCCGTCGGGGGGCCAATCACCCAAGACCTCAACTATTTTGGTCGCCGTCTACCCGGTTGTTGTTCAGGCTCCAATTCCGACGCGCTTTCAACTTCACATCTCAGTTTGGGCGCATAGCCCGCCACAAAGTTCAAATCCCGAATACATTCGCAATCTCGCACTCCTGATCTAGTTCCAACAAGGCCGTAGTGTGTCTTCTTGCCGCTGAATGTCCAGCGATGGAGGAACGTGTGCGTCTGCTGTAAGCAGATTGCACTCCCCTCATTCGCAGGTGACGAACGGCCAAAGATTTGAGCGCACTGCGGCAACTTCTCATACGAAGCTGAGCGCCTTGGTGGAACACTCTGCTTTTGGTGCTCGGATTCCCTAACTATGTGTTCCTTACTCTGGAGGATTGTAAGAGATGAAGAAACTCGCGATCGCATTAAGTCTGATAGGCCTGGCCATATTGGTAGCGGCCTGTGGTTCTAAAACCACCGACACGGGAAAAGTGATTAAGAGCGCGCCGGCGGGAAATAACCTGACCGTTGCGCTGGCAACGAGTGATGGTGTGCTTAAGCACGGCAACACTGAGTTCATACTCACGTTCAACGATTCCTCTGCGAAACCGGTAGATGTGGGCGCAGTGGCATTGACCTTTCACATGCCGCAGATGGGATCGATGGCGGCGATGAACGACGCGGCGACATTTACGACTACTGACACACCGGGTGTTTACCACGGTAAGGTCAACATCGAGATGGCAGGCGAGTGGCAAGCGCAAATTACTTACGACGGTCCAAAGGGACGTGGTCAGGCGTCGTTTTCGGTAACCGCTCAATAAGCGAATAACAATCGAGGGGGACGGACCCCTCTCTTAACAAATGGAGTAAAGAATTGAAAAGACTCTTGATAAGCCTCGGAATCTTGGCAGCGCTTTCTCTGAGCACTACTTCGGTTCTACCGACCACAGGAGTTACTCAGAAAACGAGGGCCAAGAGAGCGGCTGCAAAAACAGTAGTTGGTTACATCAGCGACAGTTCCTGCGGTCTCACTCACATGGCGGGCATGGATGAAAAGGATTGCACGCTGATGTGCGTGAAGAATGGCAAGTTCGTGCTCGCGGATCGTGACCACAAGGTTGTTTACCAACTTGATCAGGCGGGTCAGGAAAAGGCGCGGGGGTTTGCCGGTCAGAAGGTCAAAATCACCGGGCGCATCATGGGCAAGAGCATTCGCGTGACCACGATCGAAGCCGCGACCTAACGACTGGAGTAGCTAGTCGGCAATGTCATGATTCATCGTCTCATCGAAATCTGCTTACGCAACCGAGGCCTTGTAGTAGGGCTCTATCTTGGCCTTGCCATGTGGGGTTACTGGGCCCTGGTGCATACGCCGATAGACGCCATCCCGGATCTCTCCGACAACCAGGTAATCGTGTTTACCGATTGGCCGGGTCGTTCGCCTCAAGAGGTTGAAGATCAGGTGACTTATCCCCTGGTTACAAACCTTCAGGGGTTGGCGGGCGTGCGGGTTGTGCGTGCGAGTTCGGCGTTCAGCTTCTCGATGATCAACGTCATCTTCGAGGACAACGTTGACCTCTATTGGGCTCGCACACGTGTGCTGGAACGGCTGAATCTGGTCACTAAGCAACTACCAGAAAGTGTAGTGCCGACGCTTGGTCCAGACGCGACAGGCGTAGGTCAGATCTTCTGGTACACGATAGAGAGCGACCAAATGAATCTACGCGACCTGCGCACGCTGCAGGATTGGTTTGTTCGTTATCAACTGAATTCAGTGCCGGGCGTGGCCGAGGTTGCGTCGGTCGGAGGATACGTTCAGCAGTATCAGGTGGATGTGGATCCTAACAAGCTGCGGGCGTACGCGATTCCGCTATCCACGGTTGTCGAAGCCGTTCAGCGCTCGAACAACAACGTCGGCGGCAATGTCGTCGAACAATCTGGCGAATGGGCGGTCGTGCGCGGTGTTGGTCTCATGGAGTCGGTAGCGGATGTCGAGAACGTTGTGATCGGCGCTCCGAACGGTGTACCGATTTACGTGCGAAACGTGGCTGAGGTGAAACTCGGAAATGCGTTTCGCACCGGCGCTCTCGACAAGAATGGCAAGGAGGCTGTGGGTGGGGTTGTAATTGCACGTTACGGCGTCAACACGCTCGAAGTGATCGACGCTGTAAAGCAGAAGATTGCCGATCTGCAATCCGGGTTGCCGCAGGGTGCGCGGCTGGTGCCTTTTTATGACAGGACCCAGCTCATCAATCGGGCCACGAGCACTCTAAAACGAGCGTTAATTGAAGAGTTGTTGCTCGTTACGCTGGCCCACATCATTTTCTTACTTCACTTTCGCTCCATCCTGATCGTCACGATTCCATTGCCACTCGCTGTGCTGATCTCGTTCCTGTTCATGAAATACATGGACATTAGCTCAAACCTAATGTCGTTAGCAGGAATTGCAATCGCCATTGGAGTGCTGGTGGATGCGGGAATTGTCGTTACAGAAAATGCTTTTCGCTTTCTTGAGAAGAACAAGGTTAACCCAAAAGACAGGGGTCGTGTCTGGCAGATAGTATTGGAGTCTACAAAGCTCGTCGGGCGGCCAGTCTTCTTCTCGATGGCGATAATCATTCTTGCCTTCATACCGGTGTTTGCTTTGACTGGTCAGGAAGGTAAGCTGTTTCATCCGCTGGCCTTTACCAAGACATTCGCTATGGCGGCCGCCACGATAATCGCAGTAACTCTGGTTCCAGTGCTCTGCACGTTTCTTCTCGGCGGGAAGTTTCACTCCGAACAATCCAATCCGGTGATGCGGTTCCTCCAGGCTATATACAGACCGGCTCTCCGATTTGCGTTGAATAACCGCGCCGTCACGATCTCCGTCGCCGCGCTTCTTTTCGCCGGCGCCCTGGTGCTCGCTACAGGCATTGGCAAAGAGTTTATGCCGCCGCTGAACGAAGGCGATCTGATGTACATGCCGGTTACTGACCCTGCGATCTCCATCGACGAAGCACTCAGGATAACCAGCAAACAAGATGAGATTCTGAAAAGCTTTCCTGAGGTCGAATGGGCAGTGGGCAAATCCGGCCGGGCTGAGACCTCGACTGATCCGGCGCCAGTAAATATGAACGAGACCATCGTCCATCTGAAGCCGCCTGAGCAGTGGCGACTGGGTGTGACGCGCGAGAAGTTGGTCGCTGAGATGGACGAGAAATTGCGAATGCCTGGTGTAACAAACATCTGGACTCAGCCAATCATCAACCGCATCGACATGCTGACCACCGGGATTCGTTCGCAGGTGGGAATCAAAATCTTCGGTAACGATCTTAAGGCTCTCGAAGACGCATCGCGCCGAATTGCAGAAGTTGTGAAGACTGTGCCGGGGGCGGTGGACGTCTATCCCGAACAAATCAGCGGCGCTCCCTATGTTGACATAAAGATCAACCGGACGGCGGCGGCTCGATACGGAATCGATGTCGGCATGATTCAGGAAGCAATTGAGAAGGGTATTGGCGAAACAAATTTAACAGTCACCATCGAAGGGCGAAGACGATTTCCCGTGCGCGTGCGATATGCGCCGCAATTTCGCGGTAGTGCTCAATCCATTGGCGAGAATCCGATTTCGTCGTCAACCGGCGCGCCGATTCCGCTCGCTCAGTTAGCAGAGATTCGAACAGTCGAAGGTCCGACCGTGATCTCCAGCGAGAATGGCTTGCTTCGGGGCACAGTGCTCTTGAATGTGCGTGGCCGCGATGTGGGCAGCTTTGTAGACCAGGCGAAGGAAGCAATCGCCCGACAGGTGCAACTTCCGACAGGCTACTACGTTGCGTGGAGTGGCCAGTATGAAAACCAGCAGCGCGCGCGTCAGCGGTTGCTGATTGTGATCCCGATTGTCCTCGTTGTTATTTTCGGACTGCTCTACATCACCTATCACTCCGTGCTGGAAGCAGCTCACGTTTTGATGGCGGTGCCTTTTGCTCTTACCGGAGGTGTGTATCTGCTTTGGCTGCTCGGCTACAACTTTTCGGTGGCGGTTTGGGTAGGGTTCATCGCCTTATTCGGTACAGCAGTGCAGACCGGCGTAGTGATGGTCATCTATCTGAATGAGGCGGTAGAGCGAAAGAGACAGGAAGTGGGAACGCTAACGCGCCAAACATTGAAGGAAGCAGTGACAGAGGGCGCACTGTTGCGACTCCGTCCAAAGGTCATGACGGTATCAACCGTCGTAGCTGGCCTATTGCCCATTATGTGGAGCACGAGCGCAGGTTCGGAGGTAATGAAGCCGCTTGCGACCCCGGTTCTCGGCGGCATGGTTTCAAGCTTGTTGCACGTGCTGATTGTCACACCGGCAATTTTCTATTCGATTCGGGCGCGTGAGCTAAAGAGAGAAGCGAAACGGCAGGCTGTTGAGGAAGTTCAGAAGTCTCGTCAGGACAGTGTGGGGACTCCCGAGAAATGAAGATTCCGCGCCGGAGGAAATTCCCCGCTAAGAATGGGAGCAATCGAATGCCGACAAATAATGGATGGATAAAGCCTTTGTTGGTTGTTATCGCCATAGGCCTGGCGGTTGGAATTCTATGGTTAAGCGCGATGCTGCCAATGCACCTAATGATGATGGGTGCTCCCGACGCTATGCGTGCCGTGAGGGGTGTCACTTTGCTGGTTCTGATTCTACTGGGCGTCCTCGTCCTGCTTGTATGGCGGAGAAGCGTCAGTAACAAGGAAAAGAAGTGAGGGCTTCTGCAATGCTTAAGAAATTGTTGGTTACTATCATGCTCGCGCTTCAAGCGGCTATTGCTACCAGCACCGCTTTGGGCCAGGGAACGTCCGCGATACTGGCACAACAGAAGCCTCAATCCTCCTTATCACGCTTCTACGATCCCAGTACCGGAATGTCTGCCGATGAAGCCGTCGCATACGCCCTGGCCCATAACGGTGAACTGGCAACTGTGCGCAGTGAGATCGAAGCCGCGCGCGGGTTGGTTGAGCAGGCGTCACTTCGCCCGAATCCGCAAGTTGAAATCGAACGAAAAGAACAGATAAATGGCTCGGACAACGACACGATGGTGGGTGCAATGTTGCCGTTGGAGTTGGGTGGGCGGCGATCCGCCCGCGTTTTAGTAGCGCAACGAGAATTGGAGTTGAAGGAGAATCTGCTGGCAGATCGGGAACGACTAGTCGCTGCCGAAGTCCGAGCAAAGTTTGGTGAAGCTCTCGGTGAGTTGCTGAAACTAGGATTCACTGAGGATCTGCTTTTGACCTCAGACGAGGGATATCGGCTGGTAGCTGCTCGTGTTACTGAGGGCCGGACGGCGCCGCTGGAACAGAACATGGTGCTGGTCGAGGTCAACCGCATTCGTTCAATGAGAGAAAGCAATCAGGGCAAGGTCGAAGTGGCCCTGCTTGAGCTGCGCAATCTTATGGGAATGCGTCCGGAAGAGCCGTTGCGGTTGCGTGGGGATCTGGATCATTTGATTGAGCCGTTGCCTTCAGTTGCCGTTGTGACAGATGTAGCACTACGCGAGCGCCCGGACCTGCAAGCGGCCCGCGCGTTGGAAACCTTGGCGGAAGCGCGCATAGGGCAAGCGCGCAGTGAAGGACGACTCGATGCTAGTCTGACTGGTAAATATGAGTTGATGAATTTTGGCTTTCCTCAGAGAGGGTTCAACTCCAACGGTCACTTGGTTCCGATCCAAGGTAGGTTTCATACTCTCGCGGTCGGCATCATTCTTGACCTGCCAGTTCGAAATCGCAATCAAGGCATGATTGCAGCGGCCGTGGCTGAGAAATCTGCCGCAACACAACGCCGCGAGTTTGCCGAGCTGACCGTAAAGCGCGAGGTGGCCTCCGCTTTTGTGCGTTATCAAAGCGCAGCGCGGGCTGCTGAGATTTACCGGGTCGGCGTTCAGGGGCAAGCAAACGCCAATCTCGACGTCGTACGACAAACCTATGAACTTGGCTCTAAAAATTTGCTGGATGTCATCGCCGAACAGAGACGCTTCATTGAGGTGCAGACGGGTTACATTGAGGCACTGGTCAACACTTATCAGGCCGGCGTTGAAATTGAACGCGCGACTGCTTCGCCGAACTTGATTAAGAAATGAGCAACAACACGGAAGAAAAATCGCAAGAAGGTAAAGCACCAGCGTCTGATTCTGGTGTAACTGTAAAGTCAGACTCCGAAGAGGTCGTTACGCATTCAAGGCGAAGGACAAACCGAACGGCCCTCGTGGCAATCGTAGCGGTTGTCGCTATTACCGCGCTTGTAATCGTGGTCTGGGTGTTCTGGCGATCAGTGACGGGTGGTGCGGGACGACCAGTGCCCACGCCGCGCAACATCGGCGCTGAACAGCCAGGTTCAACCGCAAGCACTTCAGAACCGCCGATCTCTATCGACCCTGAAGTGGCAAAGCGCGCTGGCATTAAGACCGAACCGGTTGGCGAAGCGATTCTTGCTGGAGGTGCCATGCCTGGGCAAGTTACGACTGGTGTGGTTCAAGCCAATGCTTATCGCACCACTCCAGTGGTTGCGGTTGTAGGGGGCATCCTTCGCCGGGTGGCTGCCGAGTTGGGCCAGAACGTTAGCCAGGGACAGACGATGGCTGTAGTATTCAGCGACGAACTCGCAATGGCCCAGTCTCGATACCTTAATACATTGGCCGAACTTGATGAGCATCACAAACACCATATACGCACGGTTCGGCTGGTGGAAATTGGCGCGGCGAGCCGAGAGGAACTTGAACAGGCGACAACCAAACTAAAGACTGCGGAATCGGAAGTTGCCTCACAGCGTCAGCGCCTAATGCTTCTAGGCTTTGGTAGCAGACGCATCGCCCAACTCAAATCACCCTCTCAAGTGAGTTCGGAAGTCAGTCTGCCTGCTCCGGTTTCGGGTACGGTCATTAGCCGAACAGCAAACCCTGGTGAAGTAATTTCTGCCGATAAGGAGATTCTTCGCATCGCTGATCTTTCAAGCGTTTGGGTGATGGGCCAGGTTTATGAGAAGGACCTCGGAAAAGTAGTCGTTGGCAGTGGTGCGAGCATAACGAGCGATACATATCCAGGACGCGTTTTCCGTGGGCGCGTCTCCTACGTCGATCCGACGTTGGATCCTGCTACCCGCACAGCGCAGGCGCGAATTGAACTGGCAAACCCCGGCCAGGCTTTGAAGATCGGCATGTTTGTTAATGTCGCCTTCGCGGCACTCGGCGGATCAGAGTCCACTACGCCTGTCATACCTAAGAGCGCGGTCCAAAACATCAACGCTCAGCAGGTTGTCTTCGTGGAAACCTCGACTCCGAATACTTATGCCATGCGGCCGGTGAGGCTCGGCCCGGAGGTGAATGGTCAATATCCGGTGCTCGAAGGTTTAACTGCCGGTCAGCGCATTGTTACGGAGGGAAGTTTTCTACTCCGCGCTGAATGGCTAAAAATGAACCCGACGGCGCACGCACATTAAGGAGCAAAGCCTAAGTCTGGAGCTAATTCGGAAAGTCATTGTCGAGAAACATCGATGCAAGTCTTATGAGTTTGCTTTCAGATTGGCCGAAAAGTATTTGAATGTTAGCGGTGTTGTTCCCAGAGTCTTCGAGCGATTCAGCAAGACTGTTATTTAACTCCTTGATGAGTGCGGGTCCACGAATCTTCATTCGGTAGAAATTTTTTATGTTCCTGACATTAACCAGCACAAAAACTGAAATGACCAGGCTAGCGAGAGAAAGGAAGAATCCAAAAATAGTGAACCATTCTGCTAGCTGTGTGAGAAAACTCTTTTCCATCCGTGCCGCAATGTGGTCCATCAGCCGCCACAGTCGCACCAGTGCTGTTTGCACTTTCTCGTCATAGCAACGCCCGCGCTTTCTTTTAGTGCTCGACTTGCGCTCCACCACGACGATCGTTTGTTTGTCGGTTTGTATGCGACGTCCTTCATGCCGCAACACCAGCCGCGCATACCAGCGACTATAGCCAGTGGTCGCGATAAACTGGTCCAGAATCTTGCTCTTCTCTTTTTGCTCGCGCCACGATATTGACCGGCGGTCGCTT
>Ga0256867_10001054_pt1 | contig 11421 bp, 8 predicted proteins | sample RVTome_15_FD_185939 | JGI IMG/M metagenome (GOLD analysis project Ga0256867, IMG submission 185939) | Soil microbial communities from uranium-contaminated site in the Upper Colorado River Basin, Wyoming, United States - RVT150D86 (HiSeq) ... | reverse complement strand
TGGCCCCCCTTCGTTATTTTACGACCGGAGACTGAGGACGGCGCGCTCGGCCCCGTTCCACGATCCATCGGGACCAACCATGTGACAGGCCACATGGTGCTCGTTCCCGCGATCGTCGAGACCCGGGTGAGGCTCCGTGCGACAAGTGTCCGTGGCGAACGGGCACCTGGCGATGAATCGACACTCCGGGGCGGGGTTGATCGCTCTCGCCACGCCACCCTCGATCTCGACAACGGGTCGCTGGTACGTGGGGTCGGGGACTGGAACCGCCGACAGCAGTGCGCGGGTGTAGGGGTGCATCGGATTGGTGAGGAGCTCCTCGGTCGGGGCTATCTCGACGATCTTTCCGAGATACATCACCGCGATCCTGTCGCACATGTAGCGAGCGACGGCGAGGTCGTGGGTGATGTACAGATAGGTGACACCCAGCTTCTCGGCGAGCTCGAGCATGAGTCGCATGATGGAGATCCGTATCGAGACGTCGAGCATGGAGGTCGGCTCGTCGGCTACCACGAAAGTCGGCTCCATGACCAGGGCTCGGGCGATGGCCACGCGCTGACGTTGGCCCCCGGACAGCTCGTGGGGATAGCGGAAGAGGAAGGGCTCGGGCGGGGTCAGCCCCACGAGGCGGAGAAGGTCCACGACTCGCGCCTCGCGCTCCTCTGTGGTACCGATGTTCTGCACCGCCAGAGGCTCGGAGACGGTGTCGAATATCGTGCGTCTCGGATTCATCGACTCATAGGGGTCCTGGAAGATCATCTGAACGTTCCTGCGGAAGTCGCGCTGCTCCGTCTTCGATCTGATCTCGGTCACGTCGAGCATCTCGCCGCTCTCGGAGTCTCTTATGAGGATGGTGCCCTCCGTCGCATCGTCCAGCTTGACCAGCATTCGTCCTGTGGTGGTCTTGCCACACCCCGACTCTCCGACCAGACCCAGAGACCTACCCGCCTTGATCTCGAAGTCCACCCCGTCGACTGCGTGGACGAAGTCAGTGGGAGCCCGGAACAGCCCGCGGGAGATGGGGAAGAGCTTGTGAAGGTCCTGGACCTTCACCCGTACTTCGCCGTTGCGTGAGGTCATGCGTCCACCTTCAACGTCAACGGGACCTGCTCATGATTCCAACAGGCGATGGAGTGGCCATCGCTGATCTCCATCAGCGTCGGCTCTTCCTGAACACAGATCTCGGTCGCGAACGGGCATCTGGGGTGGAAGCGGCACCCCGTTGGCGGGTCCAGGAGGTTGGGCGGCTCTCCCACGAGCGGGGCGAGAGCGCGTCTCGGCCCGGTTATCGATGGTGTCGACGAGAGGATCAGCCAGGTATAGGGGTGACGGGGACGGGCGAAGACTTCGGCAGTGGATCCAATCTCAACGATCTTGCCCGCGTACATCACACCCAAGAGATCGGTGATCTCGGCGATGACCGCAATGTCGTGGGAGATGTAGATGATGGACATCCCCAGCCCGTGCTGGATCTTCTTCAACTCCTGAAGGATCTGTTCCTGGACGATCACGTCGAGTGCGGTGGTCGGCTCGTCGGCGATTATCAGCTTGGGGTCACAGGCGAGCGCCATGGCGATCACGGCACGCTGTTTCATCCCCCCCGAGAACTCGTGCGGGTAGCGGTCGATCATCTCCGGGTTGATCCCGACGAGGTTGAACAGCTCCACGATCTTGGCCCGGGCCTGCGCGGTTGTTGGCTTGGGGCTCCAATGGATGTCCATGGTCTCCCGGATCTGCTCCCCGACGGTGTAGACGGGATTCCAGGAGTTCATCGCTCCCTGGAAGACCATCGACACGTCGGTCCAGCGACGCCTCCGCATCTGCTCGCGATCGAGTTTCAGCAGATCGTCACCGTCGAGGACCACCTCGCCGCCGAGGACTCGCGCATTGTCGGCGGCCAGCTGCATCAGTGTCAGCGCCACCGAAGTCTTGCCACATCCCGACTCGCCGACCAGGCCCAACGACTTGCCCTTGGGAACGTTGAAGCTGACACCCTCGACCGCCGAGACCATGCCGCCACCCTTCAGCTCGTAGTTCATCACGAGGTTCTTGACTTCGAGGATGGGCCGCTCGGCGGTCGAGGTTACCCCGCCGAAGTCGCCCTCGGCCGTGTCCATTCGACTGTCGGTCATCGTGATCTGAGTCTGGGGTTGATTACTTCATCCATGGCCCGGCCGACGAAGAAGAATCCCGCCGCCAGAAGTGAAACAGCCACACCTGCCGGAATCAGCAGCCACCAGAATTCGAGCCCGCTCCGCAGGTAGCCCTGGGTCTGGGCGGTGCTCAGCATGATGCCCCATGTCATGGGGGCCTCGATGAGTCCGAAGAACGACAGTGTCGCCTCGAGCGAGATCGCTTCCGTCACCGTGAACATCATGTAGAGGAAGCTCAGCGGCAAGACATTGGGGATCACGTGCTTGAAGATGAGATGCATGTTGGACCCACCCGAGACCCGGGCCGCATCGATGAACGGCTTGACCTTGACCGAGAGCGCCTGAGACTTGAGGACGATCGCGGTCCCGCCAAAGCCGGACAGGATGCCAATCAAGACACCCAACAGGGGCATGGTCACTTCGAACATCCCCGAGACGACGATCAGGATCGGGATCAACGGGAGCAACAGGACGAGGTCGGCGAGCCGCATCAGGAAGTTGTCCAACCAGCCCCCGTAGAAGGCGGCGATGGCCCCGACAGTGGTTGCCACGCCCACGGTCACGAGGGCAGCGATCGAGCCGAGGAAGAAGGCCGCCCTGGTGCTGTAGGTCAGCTGGCTGGCGACATCGCGCCCAAGGGGGTCGGTGCCCAGCCAGTGGTCGGCGTTTGGAGGGGCAGGGGTCTGGTTGATGGTGCAAACATCACCTGGGATCACCCCGAAGCACCACAATTGAGCTGTCCTGACATCGATCTGGGTGACGGGGTCGGCAACATCGGCCTCGGTGGCGACGACCTCGTAGTCGATCGCCACGGCATCGAAGCCGATGACAGGATCGTAGATGTTGTCTGCCTGCCAGGGCCCCACCCCCCTGAGAAGGGGGTGGGCGATCGCCATCAAGGCGAAGAAGATGATGAGCGCCAGGCCGAACATGCCGATCTTGTTCTCGGAGAAGAGACGCCAGTTCTTCTTGAAGCCGGCCCATCCGAGTCTCCAACGGACCCTCCACAGAGACTCGGGGAGGTCCTCGCCGACCCCGACTACCACACCGGCCACCTCCTCCAGGGTTGGCTCGAGAACTTCGGCTGGGTCCTTGTCCTTGATGACCATTGACTCGCTCCTACGTCCTTGAATGGATCCGCACTCGTGGATCGAGGACGGAGTACAGGATGTCAACGAACAGGTGGGCGAATAGGGCGAGGAGACCTATGAAGCCGAGTGCGCCAGTGGCCAGTGGCACGTCCTCGATGAGGGTGGATGAGAGCAGGAGCTGGCCCATCCCCGGCCAACCGAAGACGGTCTCTGTGACCACTCCTCCGCCGATGAGGAAGGCCAGGCCGAGGATGAACGAGGTGACGACCGGCAGGAGAGCGTTGCGGGCGGCGTGACGATCGCGTATGTCCTTGTCAGGGACGCCTTTGGCGCGTGCCGTGAGGATGTAGTCCTCCTTGAGCGTTTCCAGCATCGAGCTTCGGGTGAGCAGCATCGTCCCGGCGAAGGCGATCAGGGTGAGGGTCAGGACGGGGAGGATCGTATGATGGATGATGTCCCTGGCGAACGGCCACATGTCGGATCGCATGAACCAAAACACGACCACTGACACCAGTCCTAGGCCGTAGCCGGTACGTCTGACGATTCGAGCCGTGGAGCGCTCGCTGACACGTCGGGCGACCACCAGACCTGTCACGGCGATGGTGGTGCCAATGCCAATGGAGAAGAGGAGCTGGGTGAACACCTGGTTGCCGGTGAACGGTGCGTTGCGCCAGAACTCGGGTGTCAGGAAGCCGTTGATGGGGAACCAACCGAGCTTCGAGGCGAAGAACAGGATCATCAGGATGGCGAACCAGGCGTAGAAGACGGTGTACAAAACGACGCCCACCACCGTTATGCCGGCCTCGCTGAACCCACCCCGTCTCCAGGCGAGCCGCTTGCCGAGTGCGAAGCCGAGGGCATAGGAGAAGAACGTGGCGAAGGCAAACAAGAAGAGTGTGCGGGGGATGCGCTCGGCAACAACGGAGATGACGTCCTTGGGGTACTGCGAGAAGCTGACACCGAGGTTCCCTGTGAAGAAGTTGGAGATGTAGTTCCACCATTGGTTCCAGATGCCGCCGTCGAGACCGAGACGGGCTGCGATCTGCTGACGAACCTCGGCGGGCAGTGAAGGATCGAGGAACTGGGCAGTGATGTCACCCGGCTGTGCCTGGAGGAGGAAGAAGACGAGGGAGAGGAAGAGGAAGAACAGGAAGGCCATCTGAATGAGGCGTTTCGCGATGAACTTCAACACATCAGACTCCTAGGTACACCACTGAGCGTGCTGTTGTCTCCACTCTAAAAGGCGGGTGGCTGAGAACCGTAGCTGCGACGAAATACGTATGCCGGAACGAGAAGAGGGCCCCGGGCTGGGGCCCTCTTCTCTTGGGTCGGGTCAGTGAGTCTTACTCGCTGACGTTGACAGCGTTCGGCCAGGCATTCGGGAATCCCGACTGCCCACCCATGATCACATCGACCGGGAACTGGACGTTCGCATTGAAGGCTTCGATGATCGGCGTGCGGAAGAGCACGACGTAGGGAAGCTCTGCGGCGAGAATCGCGTCCATCTCCTTGGTCCACTCGGCGGCATCTTCGACTGTCAGCGCCGACTCGAATGCGTCGGCGGCGGCGTCGAATGCCTCGCTCTTGTAGCCAGGCACATTGAAGCCACCACCCTCGACTGAGTCCTCACGTGAGTGGAAGAACGCAACCTGAGAGGTGCCGGGCAGCGACACGTCGCCACCACCCCAGCCGAGCATGAACATGTCCCAACCGAGAGCCGACTCGGGTGTCTGCGGTGGGAACGTGGCGTCAACGATGGCGTTGAAGTCGGTCGGCTCCGCCACGAGCGGAATACCGAGGTCGTTCACCCACTGCTCTGTCCACGTCGCAAAGGTGGCACGGAATGGGTCATACCCGGGGCCGGGGGCCAGGAGCGTCAGCTCCGGCACCACGGTGCCGTTGGGCATTGTCAGACCAGCGCCAGGTGTCACGTCGACGAAGCTCCCATCGTCACCACGGGTTACCACCGGCTCGGTGGTCCAGGTGTACCCAGCATCCTTGAGGATCTGGACAGCGGCATCCATGCGGGCGCCCTCGTCGAGCGGCGCTCCATCAGCCCAACCGGCACGCTCGACCTCGTCGTTGTAGAAGACGGTGAGATCGGGGTGAATGATTGTGTAACCGGGGAACACTGCGCCGGCAAGGACCGTGTCAGCCACCAACTCCTTGTTGATGACGGTCGCCACGGCCTGACGGAATGCCAGGTCGGACATGGGTGCCTTGCGCATGTTGAACGCCATGAACCGGAAACCCTCGGTCTGGTTCACCGAGAACTGCAGATTCGGGTTGGTCGCGAGCTCGTTACGAAGACCGCTGGTCAGACCGGTGGGGTCGTAGACGTAGTCGATCTCGCCGCCGGCCAGCTTCTCATATGCCGCGTCCTTGGTGCCGTGCTCGACCCAGAGGATCTCGCCGACGAACGGGCCCTCGACGTAGCTGGCGATCACGTCGCCGGCACCCTCGCCACCGTAGACGGTGTCCTGGCCACGGGCCGCGTTGGTGATCCGGAAGGAGCCGTCGGAGTAGAGGGTGTTCTCGGTGCCGTTGTCGAAGTAGTCGGCATTGGCAACCGTGGCGCCGAATGCGCCGGTCTCCCATTGATCGACGATCACTGAGCCAGTCGAAGGCTCATTGACACCCGAAACCGTGTAGAGGACCGACAGTGCTTCTTGCGCACCCGCACTCGCGATGTGGCCGTCGATCATCTCCTGGGTCACGTCCTCCGCAGTGAGGTCGTTGTCAGGATCGTCGTCAGCCAGCGAGGCATCCACGAGGGCCTGAGTGGCATCCTCGGGGGTGATGTCCGCGGTCACTGCGGCTGCAGCGGCGCGGGCTTCCTCGGCATGCGGAGCCCAATAGTGGCTGGGCAGGAACGACGCGAAGCCGACACCGTTGTTCCACACGGCGAGACCAGGCTGGCTGGCGAACTCGATGCGGACGGTGTAGTCGTCGGGCGCCGTGACGCTCAGCACGTCAGGCGGGAAGTTGGCGGCATGGTTCGAGCCGAGGCTGAACTCACGCACAGTGTCGAAATAGAAGGCGAGGTCGTTTGCGGTGACGGGAGTGCCGTCGGACCACACCATGTCCTCTCGTATGGGCTGCTCGACAACCCACACGTCGCCTTCCTGGACTGCCTCCACCGGTGTCTCCGTCGCCGCAGCGAGTTGGACGTGCACGAAACCTGGCAACGAAATCGTGAACAACGACGTCTTACCATTGCCAAGGAAGGCCTGGTTGTACGTCGAGCTCTCGGTGTCCAGTGACGCCCACCAGTTGTCGGTGGTGATGTTGGAGATGAATCCGACGCTGAAGCTGCCGCCTACTGTTGGCGGTGGCTCGCCGTTTCCATCGCCCTGGGTGGTTGTTGGCGCACCATCGCCCGCCGTGGTCGTGGTGTCGTCTCCACCATCACTGGTGCAGGCGGCCACGATCATGGCGAATACGGCGAGGAGCGCGAACAACCGCAGCCCAAAGGGCTTTGATACTTTCACTTGGTTTCCTCCGAACTAGGGGTAAACGGCGCTCTCTGAGAGAGCACCGGTGACATACTCTAAGCCGCTGTGCCAGCGAATGCCCAGCGCAGATTTGGTCAGGTCTCCACGGTCGAGATTTCCCCTTCGGCGTCGAGGATGACGTCATAGCTCTTGCGCGACTCGGCAATGATCGCCTGGATGATCCCGGCCACCGGGAGGGCGAGGATGACCCCGATCCCCCCCATCAATGTGCCGCCGATGAAGATGGCCGCCACCGAGATGGCCGGGTGGATCTCCATGGTGCGTTTGGTGATGCGTGGCGAGAACACATAATTCTCCACCTGCTGGTACCCGATGAAGAAGACGATCACCCAGATCGCCGTGGTGAGGTCGTTGAAGGTCAAGGCGACCAGCGCGGGGAGGATCGAGGCGAGATACGTGCCGATCACCGGGATGAACTGGCTGAGGATGCCGACCCAGATCCCCAGCGAGACGGCGAATCGAACATCGAGGATGGAGAGGAATCCCCACGTGATCAGGGCCGAGAGGATCGCCAGCACGACTCTCGAGTAGATGTACCCGCCCATCTTCTCGACGGCCACGTTCCAGATGTATATGGCCCGCCGTTGCCCTTCCTCTGGCATTGCTGAGAGAACCGTCCGCTGCAGCTTGGGAAGTTCGGCGATCATGTAGAACGAGAACAGGGTGACGGTCGTGGCGAACACGAGGAAGCCGACCACTGACGCGGTGAGGCCGATGAACCCGCCGACCACGGTTCCCCCTAGGCCCTGGACGGCGTCCAGCACCTGCTGTCCGATCTCTTCGGCGCTCACCTCCGACAAGTCCAGGCCGAAGGTGTCGTTGAGGAACACCGTGAGACTCTCGATGACGTCGGGAATAGCCTCGACCAGTTGGGTCACCTGCTCCACGAAGAGCGGTGCCAATGCAAGAAGGAATGCGACGAAGAGGATGAGCCCGGCCACGAGAACCAGCCCGGTGGCGGCGCCACGCCGCATCCCCCTCTTGGCCAGGTAGTGGACCGGGGGCTCCAGAGCAACAGTCACGAACAGCGAGACGAAGACCATGAAGATGACGGTGCGCAGGCGGTACATGAGCCAGAGAGCGGCGGCGACGCCGATGAGGACGATGGCACCCAAGAGCGTTCGGCGCACGTAACGATCGCGCTCGGCCTTCTCGGCTGACCGGGTCATCCCACCACGAGCGTAGGAACCCCGACAGACCGATCCCGGGATCTCCTATAGCCTGCATGCCGACCAGGAGGATGATGGAGAGCTTCGAGATCGCGTGGTCACCCGACGCCGAGTACGCCGGGTCGACGAATACCTGGCGTTTCATGCAGGAGCAGGGACTGTCCGACTTTGACGATCTGGTCACCAGGGCGTCGTCTGATCCTGAGTGGTTCTGGGACGCCGTAGTCGACTTCATCGGTCTCCCCTTCGATCCGCCCTACACCTCGGTGCGAGACACCTCACGTGGCCACCCCTGGGCCACCTGGTTCCTCGGAGGTGGTTTCAACCTCTCCACCGCGTGTGTCGACCGCTGGGCAGCCCTTGACCCGCACAGGATCGCCGTGCGCTCTCAGAAGGAGTCGGGCGAGCTCAGGCAGCTCTCCTACGGCGAGCTGTTGGAGCTCGTCGAACGATTGGCCGGGGCGATGGCGGCGTTGGGAGTGGCCAAGGGCGACGCGGTTGCCGTCTACCTGCCGATGTCGTTGGAGGCTGTTGCCTCGCTGCTCGCGGTGGCCCGTTTGGGCGCCATCTTCATCCCGGTCTTCAGTGGCTACGCCGCCGAGGCTGTGAGCACCAGACTGGAGGATCCCAAGCCCAAGTTGATGATCTGTGCGAACGGATTCCAGCGCCGGGGCAACCTCGTGACGATGAAAGAGACTGCCGACCGGGCGATCGAACTCGCCGGCGACATCGACCACGTCGTGGTGGTCGATTACGAGCCCCGGGATACCACCCCGATGACCGGCCAACGCGACGTTTGGCTCCACGACCTCATACCCAACGCGGAGCGGACCGGCCCGGCCCCAACCTGGTCAGAGGACGTGGTGCTGATCGCCTACACCTCCGGAACCACCGGGCGTCCCAAGGGCGCCGTGCATGTCCAGGCCGGCCTCACGGTGGCCATCGCCGAGGAGGGCGCCTTCCAGGCCGACCTGAAGCGGGATGACGTCCTCATGTGGGTCACCGACATGGGCTGGATCATGGGCCCATGGATGGTGGTGGCGGGCCTGGCGAACGGCGCGGCCATCGCCACATACGACGGTGCGCCGGACTATCCCGGCCCGGACCGCATCTGGAAGGTTGCAGCCGACCTTGGTGCCACGATTCTCGGTGTCTCCCCCACGCTGATACGGGCACTGCAGCCCCACGGCGCCCGGGAAGCCCGCAAGCACGATCTGTCGGCCTTACGGCTATTCGGCTCGACCGGCGAGCCATGGAACCCCGAACCTTGGTGGTGGCTCTTCAGGGACATTGGTGAGGAGCTGCGACCGATCGTCAACATCTCGGGCGGGACGGAGGTCGGAGTGTGCATCCTCTCGACGAACCTCCTTCAGGGGATCAAGCCCACGGCCTTGGGCAAGCCGTCCCTGGGAATGGATGCCGACGTCTACGACGACGAAGGCAAGCCTGTCCGCGGAGAAGTCGGCGAACTGGTGATCAGAGGATCGTGGCCCGGCATGACCCGTGGTTTCTGGGGAGAGCCTGAGCGCTACATGGCGACGTATTGGTCGCGATTCGACGACACCTGGGTCCACGGTGACTGGGCTTCCATCGACGAGGATGGCTTCTGGTACCTCCATGGCAGATCCGACGACACTCTGAACATCGCCGGCAAGCGCATCGGCCCGGCGGAGGTGGAGTCGGTGGCTGTGGCGCTGGACGAGATCACGATGGCCGCAGCCATCGGTGTGCCCGATGACATCAAGGGGGAGGTCATCGCCCTGTTCGTCGTCGCCGCGCCTGGCGTCGAACCGAACGAAGAGCTGACCGCCCGGCTCATAGAGGCGTGCGTGGTCGGGCTGGGCAAAGCGTTCCGTCCCGCGAGGGTGCGGTGGGTCGAAGACCTCCCCCGCACCCGGTCACAGAAGATCATGCGTCGCGTGGTCAAGGCGGTGGCCCTGGGTGACGACCCGGGCGACTTGACCTCATTGGAGAATCCCGATTCCCTGGTGGGGCTGAAGGGCAAGTAGTCCGACCTGGGACCAACCAGAACGATCCGCTTCTATGAAGCGAGAACGACAACGGGAGGACCAACCGTGCAACCGAACGAGATCACCGAGATACTTAGCCGACCGTTCAGCCAGGAACTGTTGGCCCGCGACCTGACCCGCTTGGCCTACGTCGCCAAGGACGGCACACCACGGAACGTCCCGATCGGGTTCACCTGGAACGGCTCGGAGATCGTCATGTGCACTACGAAGAACGCTCCGAAGCTCTCCGCCCTACGCAAGAATCCGAAGGTTGCCCTGACGATCGACACCGAGGTGCACCCGCCCAAGATCTTGCTCATCCGGGGTCGGGCCGAGCTGGACTTCGTCGATGGCATCCCGGTCGAGTATCTCCAGACGAACAACACCTACGAGATGACCCCCGAGCAACGGGTCGAGTGGGAGACAGAGGTGCGTTCGCTCTACCACGACGGCATGGTCCGGATCGTGGTGACCCCAACGTGGGCGAAGCTGATCGACTTCGAGACGACTCTGCCGAGCGCGGTCGAGGAGCTTGTCCGACAGCGAGAGGAGCGTCAGCACCTCTGAGCGGCGGCCTGTGTGAGCCCGATCGAGAAATGCCGCTCTCCTCCGTTTCGGATGTGTGCGTTATCCACCCGGATCTGTTTCACGTAGCGGCCGACGTTCGTGGAGGCTGAGGACTGCCAAGTACGGGCGGGAGCCCGGCTGATACTCCACTAATTCCCAACCAGCTTGCTTGGCCAGCTCATCGAGATCCTCGACCGGGACGAACAGGTAGTCGAACCAGCCGGTAGCCAGGTCGCTCCAGCGAGCGCGAAGACGAATCTGACCCGGATGTCTCCCATGGTGTCGGTTCCGTTCGTGGTAAGCGAGGTGGAGGGGATCCTCAGTAGCGAAGGGGTCGACACAGGTCCCGATGATCTCGGCCCCCGGGACAGCCATGTCCGCAAGGGCCCTGAGGAAGCTGAGGCCATGCGCCAGGCTCTCCAGAAGCCCGTAGTTGTTCCCGCACAGCAGAAAGGTGTCAAACGGCTCGGGATCAGTCACCGCCAATTCGGAGACGGTCCCGGTGAATGTCTCCCGTAGCCCGCGGCGCCGACACACCTCAACCGCCCCCGGGGAGACGTCCAACGCCACTACCTCGCGGCCCGACTCCTGTAGGGGGAGGGCATGTCGCCCCGCCCCCGCTCCCACGTCCAACACTCGCCGCCCAGCCCGATCCCCGACAGGCGCCTCGACCACCGACCAGTCCGACTCCTGAGTGAACAAGACTCCGGTGTCGACCGTCTCCAGCAGCCCATCATCCCGCTCGATGAAGTGGCTCCGTGCCCCCGAGCCGTGCTCCAAGTAATCGAGCAGAGCCAAACCGAAGGCATCGCCAACCCGCGGTTCCCAGGCTCGTTTGGAAGACATGCCGGTAGTCAACCATGAGGTCCTTGCTGCGGTTCCGACTGAGCGTTTGACTCCTGCCTGGGGTCTCAGCG
>Ga0256867_10001053_pt1 | contig 11433 bp, 8 predicted proteins | sample RVTome_15_FD_185939 | JGI IMG/M metagenome (GOLD analysis project Ga0256867, IMG submission 185939) | Soil microbial communities from uranium-contaminated site in the Upper Colorado River Basin, Wyoming, United States - RVT150D86 (HiSeq) ... | reverse complement strand
ACCGGGGCATTCATTCTTTGAGAAATAAGCGCAGCTTCCACCAGCCAGTGGGCGTAGGACCTCCTGCCGTATCCGCCCCCCAGGCGGGTCATCCGGATGTCGATATTTTCCAGGGGTATGCCAAGTCGAGCGGACAATGTCTGTTCTGTCAGCTCCGCTTTCTGCAGCGGCCCAGTTAGTTCTGCCTTTTCGGAAGTCACATGGGCAAAGAAGTTCATGGGCTCCATGCAGTTGTGGGCCAGGAAAGGAGCCGTGTAAATTCTATCAATTACTTTAGCGGCATTCCTGAAGGCCGCTTCCGGGTTGCCATCCTTGCGTACTACTTCCCCTTCTTTTGAAGCTATTTCAGCGATTAAAGCCTGGTGGTCGGTGGTGCTTTCCAATCCGGCAGGAATAGTAAGGGTTCGCTTTGAACCTCCATAAAAGGTCCTTTCCTCAGTATAGGCTGTAAAAGGCTCCCATTGTACGTCTATGGCCCTCTTGGCCTTCATGACTTCCCAGGTGGTATTACCTACTATGGCCACCACTTCCAGAAAAGTACAGGTATCGAAATGTTGCCTTTCGTAATCATCGTTTAACACCTTTACGGTAAAAACATCGCGAATTCCTGGCATCGACCTGATTGCTGAATCATCCACTGATTTCAATTTCATGCCAAAAGCAGGAGGGTGCACAATCATGGCAATGAGCATACCTTCCTTTTGGGAATCAATACCAAACAGCGGTTTGCCGGTTACGATTTTCGCGCCATCCACGTTTTTTCGGGACGTTCCGATGATCCTGAAATTTTTAACATCTTTCAATACTACTTCTTCCGGCACCGGGATTTGGGCAGCGGCTGCAGCCATTTGGCCATAACCTGCAGACTTACCGCTAGGTTGGTGCTTCAAAACGCCAGCTTCCGTAGTAATCTCATCAGCAGGTACTCCCCATGATTGTGCAGCGGCCTCCCGCAACAGATGCCGGGCAGAGGCGCCTGCCATACGCAGACTCTGCCAGCCCTGTCGAATGGCCTGGCTGCCCCCAATAAACTGACGGTTGAAATGCTCTGTATTTAACGGCGCCTGCTCCACCATTACGTTTTCCCAGTCAACATCGAGTTCTTCGGCCACAATCATTGGCATGGAAGTCTTCACATTCTGTCCGCCTTCAGGATTGGGCGACATGATGGTCACTACTCCATTGTCCCCAATTTTCAGGTAACCGTTAAATTCAAACCATTCCCTGGGCATGCTAAGCCCTGGTTCCGGTTTGGGTTGACAGGATGCCAACCAGTTGAAACTGATCATCAGGCCGCCTCCGGCAAGTGCTGAAGCTTTCAGGAATGATCGTCGGTCGGTTGAAGTTTTTAGCAGTGTCATTGGTCCGGGGTTTAGCAGGTTGTCAGCGATATTGAATGTTTAATAAAGATAACATTTCCCTAACAAAACTTTTTGCGAAAAACAAGTAATGCTCAAAATGGATCAGTAAAAAGCTAACCATCTGAAAGTTGCGATCAAAGCTCGAGAGCCACTATTCCGGGTTAGTCTTCCTTTAAGAATTTACCGATGGTAGTGATAAATAGTACTTGATTTTCCGGATTCAAATACGGCAAATGATCACCATTGGGGATAATCCATAAAGAGGATTTGGGTATATTTTTATACATCTCCCAGGCATTTGATACCGGAGCGATGTCATCATTGTCACCATGGATAATTAATGACTTTGCTTTTATTGAAGAAAGAATATCTGGTGTAAAAGCAGGATCGCCATAAAGTTCCCGGAAATGGTAAAATTGTTTATCTAAAATCGTTGCTTTTTCTTCTCCATGGGCTGATATTGAATTCTCATCAGGACCTTTTCCACAACATTCCGAGATTATTCTACGTGTTTGCCATGAGTAGTAAACTTGACCACCTATAATTACTAGTTTTTTGATTAGGTCAGGTCTCAATCTGGCCATATAAAGTGTAATAAAGCCCCCGGAACTTGCTCCAACAACATTTATAGAATCTAATTGTAAATAGTCTATCAGACCTATGACATATTCAGCTGCTTCTTTGTGCAAATAAACTTTCGTAGTGTCCATATAATCGGACTTACCATGTCCAGGTAAATCAACCGCGATCACCCTGTTTTCTTTAGCCAGTTCGGGGATTAGTGGATCCCAGCTTGAGGATGTACTTCCGAAAAAGTGTAAAAGGATTAAGGGCATTCCTTCTCCTGACTCTTCATAATACAATTTAACACCATTTATCTCCGCAAATTTGCCACTTGCTGATTCTGGCTGCTGTGCCTGGATCCCTGATATGGCGAAAAGGAACAGGGAAATCATGATGACTTTTGTTTTCATGTTATTTGTTGACTGAATCTGTCTTATATGCGTAAGTTCGGTACTTACGATGTGAGGTCTTGGGCCGGTACTCTTGCATGCTAAATATTGGAAAACGCTCTGGCAGGAGGCTTTAAGATTTTGTTTATTTACCCCAAACTAAACCTCGTTATTTGACACCACAAATGAAAGACTTTAAAAACTATATCAACGGTAAATGGGTTAGTTCTACCCACAGCATCGATGTCATCAATCCTGTTGATGAAAGCATTTCGGCTAAAATCTATGAGACTTCGCCGGAACAGGTGCAGGAAGCACTGGAAAGTGCACAGAAAGCACAAAAATCCTGGTCAAGATTAACCGGAGTGGATAGAGGCAATATCATGCGCAAATGGGCTACCTTGATCGATAAAAATAAAACCAGCCTGGCCAGGTTACTCACCGAAGAAGTCGGCAAACCGATCAATGAATCTTTGGGAGAAATTGACTTTGGTAACAATTGGCTAAAGTATTATGCAGAATTTGACCGAAGAATCGAAGGTGAGTGGATGTCGCCGGATAATCCTGCCGAAGTGATGTGGAATATCCCACAGCCAATTGGGGTGGCGGTAGGCATTATAGCCTGGAATTTTCCCTTTGCCATGGCCTTAAGAAAAATCGCACCCGCTATGATAACTGGAAATGCCATAGTGTTTAAACCCCACGAAGATACCTCCATGACCGCTTTGGCTTTAATGGAATTAGGTGAAAAAGCAGGTGTTCCCCCTGGCATTGTCAATGTGGTGTGCGGGTATGGAAATACGGTTGGTGCACAATTGGTTAAAAGCGAAATTCCCCAGTTGATTACTTTTACCGGCGGCAGCGAAACCGGTAAAAAGATCGCCAGAATGGCCGCGGATAACCTTACCGCCATCTCCATGGAATTGGGAGGAAAAGCGCCTATGGTCATTTTAAACGATGCCGATTTGGAAATGGCGGTAGAAAATGCCTATTCAGCCAGAATGATTAATTGTGGACAGGCCTGTATTTGCAATGAAAGAACCTATGTGCAAAGTGGTATTGCAGATAAGTTCATTAAAAAATTTGTAAAAAAAATGCAAAAGACCAAAGTGGGCGACCCCTTCAAAAAGCAAACGCAACTAGGTCCAAAAGTAAATAAAGCCGAACTGGAAAAAGTTTATAAATATGTAAATAAAGCCAGGAAACAAGGGGCGGAAATCGCTTTGGGAGGCGACCTTTTGAAAGGTGGGATGTTTAACAAAGGTTACTGGTATCAACCCACGGTCATATTGAATCCAAAGCAGGATATGGAAATAATGCGGAAAGAAATTTTCGGACCCGTGATCCCTATTATGCAGTTCGACAGCTTCGAAGAAGGTATCCAATTAGCCAATGATACCAAATTCGGCCTGGCTGGGTATATCATGACCAACGACATGAATAAAATTATGCGGGCAGTTAGGGATATGGAGGTAGGGGAATTATATGTCAATCGAAGTCTGGCAGAATCTATTCACGGATATCATGCAGGTTGGAAAAATTCAGGTATTGGAGGAGATGACGGCAAACATGGCTTAGAGCATTATATGCGCCGAAAGACGGTGTATTTAAAGTATCAGGGGTAGGAGTCCGGGACGGAATTCGCTATATTGGAGACAAAATATAACACATAACCATGAGAACCGTTATTCAAATCACCTTCGTTTTTTCCTTACTGATTTTTACCACCTCTTGTTCTTGCGAGAGATATAATGAGGCAAAAAATGCTGTCAACGCAGTCAAGAACTTAGCCAAAAACGCAGAAAATATACAAGAAACGGTGGAGGAGGCCAATAAACGAATGGAGGATAGAAAGATACGAGGGGATACTGTAGCAATTCATTATAAGCAGTTAGCTGAATATTTGCCCAACTCCTTTAATGGTTATGAAAAAGATGGCGATATGGATGGAGGTACTACCAAAACTCCTGGATTTGGTTCCTACTCAAATGTTGGCCAAAAGTATCTCAATAAGAATGGGGATAAATTAGAAATAAACATTGTGGATTATAATACAGCGTATGCCATGTATTCGACCGTTATGGCTGCTTACGTTTCAGGTTTTGAAATTGATAACACCAATCAGCAAATAAAAGGTTTTCAGTTCTCAGATGACGTAAAAGGCTGGACCATACTGCAAAAAAAAGATCACATAGCTGAGGCCTATGCTGGTGTCAGCGATCGATTCCATATTACTGTAAAAGCTTACAATCAAGAAAGTATCGATTTCGTATTGGATGTCACTACCAAAGAAATACCTGTGGACAAGCTTGCCAGGCTATAAATACTATTTTCGAAGTTATTCAGGCAGATAATCCCCCAGCAAATTCCAATCCATGCCGTTGCCCCAACCCTGTCCGTGATCACTGGTGATTTTTACTTTATGGCCTTCACCGATCCTGTGAGCACCGTAACTCAACAACGAAAGTATGGTTCCCGGACGCAGATGCTCGGAGGCCCAGGTCAGCGGCGAATCTCCGTGAGCGTCTTTGGCTTCCCTGTCCGCTCCATTCTGGAGTAGGTATTTTATGGTCAGTTCATCAGCATAGGCCGAGGCCCGGTGTAATGGTGTCTCGCCTTTGGTGCGGACATCACGCATAAATGCCCCGGTTTCAATCCCGGGGTTGGTCCTGGCATTTACATCAGCCCCTTTCTCCACCAGCAGCCTGACCACGTAGAAATAATAGGGCCGGCCGGCTTTGCTCAGGGCATTGTGAAGGGGGGTTTCACCGGTCTTATCTACCCTGGCGTTTACCTCCGCCCCCTGGCTGATTAAAAAATCACACACTTTCCAATGTCCGAAAAAAGCGGCATTGCCCAATTCTTCATTGATATCCATACTGTCCAGGGTTCCCCCGGCTTCCAGCACCGCCCGTAAAGCGGTGGTATCATTGTAGTATACCAGCCACTGTAGGGCCCTGACCGGTCCCCGCCGGATTATCTCTTCGAAATCGGGCTTTTTAATGAGCTGGAAAATGTAATCGGTTCTTCCCCTGCTGATCAGTGACAGGATGTCTTCAGTCTTCATCTTACTATTCAAACACCAGGTGCTCTGAAAAGAATGGCAACGCTTTGGTGATAATCCGCTCCGCAATGCGGTTCAGGTGGTCCCCTTCGTAACTTTCATACTCATGGGGAATACCATAGGAATCCAAAAGCTCATGTAGCTTCCTGGTAGCGCCGCTTATCCCGGAATCCTGCAGCCCTGCATCCATACCAATAGCCTTCAGTTTTTTCAGGTTGTATATGTACTGGTCGATGGTGTACAATGTCCGGTTGGCTGAGAATTTGGCAGCAATTTCCGGGAGTACCTTGCCCTCTGTAAACGGCAGATCCAGGTAAAATGGCGGGTTATTTGAATTCGGGGCCCAGGCAGCGGCAGAGGCAAGTGTGGCAATCACAAAAAAACTGGCATCCTCCAGTTGATCGACGGATTTGACGGCTTCCACCGTCTGCATAAATTCAGGATCGGCACCAACCATTGCCAATTCCATACAACATGGACTAAGCAGGTAAATGGCTGACCAGACCTGCGGAAATTTCATCCCCAATCTGATGGTGCCGTATCCACCCATGGAATGACCTGCCAGTCCCCGGCTGGAAACCTCCGGAATGGTGCGATAGTGGGCATCAATATAATTGACAAGTTCTTTGGCCACAAAAGTTTCCCAGTCACCAATGGTGGCAGAACTGGAGTACATGCTTCCTTTGAAGCGGTTGTAGGCATTGGGCATCACCACCATCATTTCTTTGGTGTTACCGGTTGAAAGCGCCTCCTCTATAACATGGTAAAGGTCAATCCAGTGGTTTTCCCAGCCAAACCACTGACTGTCAGTGTCAGTAAAACCGTGCAACATGTAAAGTACCGGGTATCGCCGGTCGGGTTCAGATCCATAGGATGGAGGCAGGTAAACTGTTACATCCCGTTCAGCGGGATCATTAATGAGATTTCCTTCGATTGCCTGACTGTAAATTTTAATACGTTCTTTAGTGCCTTTTTGAGGTTGTGCCAGGGACATGTAGACTGTCAGCAGGCTCAGTAGCAATGCTGGTACTGATATTGAGTTTATATTCATCCCTTTTAAACTTCCATTGGTCATTTACCTGCCTGCCGGGTAGGCTGATTTGATCCTGTCAGGCTTTCATAGGCAAACACCATGAAGTCCTTACCCTTTATAAAGCCCTGTCCCCAAGCCTGATCGTATTTTGTAGCGATTTCCGAAGACTGGATGTCTGCCAGTGACTTGCCGTCATCGATCCCAGTTTGAACCGCATCCGCTATTTCCTTCAGGGTGTCACGGAATTTAATCATATCACCGCGGGTGGACAGTTCCCCGTGACCGGGTATCACCCTGGTATCATCATTGATCATGGCAATGACCTGGTCCAGGTTGGCCACCATGCCGGCCACAGAACCACCGGAAGAAACATCAACGAATGGATACCCGTAGCGCACAAAAGTATCGCCCATATGAATCACATTGGCATTTTTAAAATAAATCACCGCATCACCATCGGTATGAGCGGGAGGGGAATGGTGAACCAGTATCTCTTCATCATTGAAGTAGTAAGTGATCTCGTCGGAAAAAGTAACGATAGGCCAGGCCACTTCCGGACGGGCAGGTACCTCCCTTTGCTGGAATTCCATGAACTGGTCGGTGCTTATCCTGGTCCTGGCATTGTTATGCGCAATGATAATACTGCCATCGGCCCCGAAAACTTCATTTCCTCCCATATGGTCCCCATGCCAGTGGGTGTTGATAACGTATTTCACCGGTTTATCCGAGATCTCAGCGATGGCCGCCTTTATTTTGGGAGCCAGGGGAGCAAACTGGTTATCCACGATCAGCACCCCGTCATCCCCGGTGATTACCCCGATATTACCACCGCTGCCTATCAGCATGTAGACATTGTCAGCTACATTTATGGTCTCAATCTGCACAGAATCAAAATCCTGAGTAAAGGAGACATATGGTATAATGATCAGCAGAAAATTTAAAATGAGTGTTCTCATGATGACTCAAGATTTAAATGATAAATTCAAATCGTTTTCGATAAAGCTTCAAGGAAGCTATTAACTGCATATTTTCCAATTTTTACCCGTTAAATAGTCAACCTGACGTTGGAAGAGTTCGTTTCACAGCTATAATATTTTACTAATTTTACAGGGAATCAAAACCCTCCTGACTATGCCTGCTTCGGATCATCAATTGGCTGCGGTGCTGTTCTCCGATATTGAGGGCTACACCTCCATGATACAGGAGGATGAACAGAGCGCCATTGAAACGGTAAATCGTTATCAAAAGGAGCTTGAAAAGACAGTGCTATCATTTAATGGAGAAGTGAAGCAGCAGTATGGTGATGGCAGTTTGACGATCTTTCCCAGTGCGGCCGATGCGGTGGCCTGCGCATATTCCCTTCAGAAAAATCTGCAGGGATCAATTCCATTGAGAATTGGAATACATTATGGCAATGTGGTGTCTCACAGCCAGAAAATCTTTGGGGATACCGTCAATATAGCTTCCCGTATAGAATCACTGGGACAGCCGGGCACTGTGCTCTTCTCAGGGGATGTGTTCCGGGAAATCAAACCGGAAACCAGGTTTAAAGCGGTCTCCATGGGGAACTACCGGTTCAAAAACGTCAACCGTGAAATTGAGGTGTTTGCCCTGGCAAATGAGGGACTTAAACTACCTAAAGCAGGTTCTTTAAAAGGAAAACTGGAGCCGAAGAAGTCTGCGAAATGGCCATTTATCATCGCTGGTTTGTTAGGCGTTTTTTTGGTTCTGTTGTTGGTCCTGAACGGAATACGTGGCCCTGTACCCGAGGATGGAATCCTGCGCGGTAGTCTCAATCCATCGATCGCTATACTCCCTTTTGACAATTTATCCGCGGATTCTGCGCAGGAATATTTTGCCGAAGGGCTGGCACAGGAGGTTCTGACCTTGTTGACCAAGGATACTCAGCTAAGAGTCACTTCCCGGTCGTCCTCATTCTCCTTTAAGGACCAACAATTAGGCATTCCGGAGATAGCCGAGAAACTCGGTGTGCAATATGTATTGGACGGCAGTGTTCAACAGGCCGGCAATTCGGTACGTATCAATGTTCAACTGATCGATGCACAAAATGACGATCAGCTTTGGGCCCAGTCCTGGGGACGGAGCCTGGGTGACATATTTGCGGTACAGCAGGAAATTGCCGATTCGGTCAAAGCAGCCTTGAAGGTTCAGATCCTAACCGATCGAAACCGGAATTTACCACCAACCAACGCTCAGGCATATAACCTGTTTCTTCAGGCCAGGCATATTGGACAACAGGGAAGCGTAGACGGATTAAAGAATGCAGAAAAGATGGTGAGGGAAGTATTGACCATTGATTCAGCCTATGCTTCGGGCTGGGCACTATTAAGCGCGGTTTTGAACCGGCAAAGCAACATCGGCATGAGAACTGCTTCAGAAGGCCAGGAACTGGCCAGACAGGCAGCTTTCAGGGCCCTTGATCTTGACAGCACTATGTCTACCGCATGGTCAGTGTTGACCAATATATCAATCTATTACGATCGTGATTTCCGGAATGCCCAGTATTACATGGAGCGTGCCCGTAAGATTGAACCCGGGGGTCTGGGGGCTCTGAAACTGGCCAGCAACCTGGCATTTTGCCAGGGAAATATCGACCAGGCCATTGCCCTGGACCAGGAATCCATTGCGATCGATCCGGTAAGCCCAAAAAGTCACCTTGACCTGGGATACGGATATTTTTATAAGGGACAATATGAGGAAGCGGAAAAGGTCACCAGGCAGGGTTTATTGATGAATCCGGGCTACCTGGCAGGGCCATATCTGTTGAGTTTGATCCTGATGGAACAAGGGCAGATGGAAGAGGCTAAAAAAGTTGCGCTGACCGAGGCCTATGAGATCCTCAGCATACAGGCCCAGGCGTTGATCGCCCATACTATGGGAGTAAGAGATTCAGCTGAGTTTTTCCTGGGGGAGATTAAACATAACTATGCAGAGGTAGCCCCCTACCAGATCGCCCAGGTATACGGACATCAAAATGAAATAGACAGCGCCTTTAAGTGGCTGGACCTGGCTTACGAATATCGCGATGGCGGTTTGGTGCAGGTCCAGGCAGACCCTTTTATGAAATCATTGAGAAGAGACCCGCGATGGAAAGAACTGATGAAAAAAATGCAACTGACCGATTAGAATTTCTTCGGAAGGGGGATCAAATAATTTCCCACGGCATATTCACCTATTTGTTTCCCCAATAGGTAACCTTCCTCTGAATCGTAACGGAAATGAATACCCAGGTACACCCTGGACATGGCCGCTTCCATTCCGGCTTCAGAAAAACTTTGAAAGGTCCTGGTAGGTGGCTCCATCCTGAGCTTTCCTGAAAAAGGTCCGGCCTTATCAACCAGTTCTGTGGTCATGGTGAACCGGTACTCATCTCCTGTGCCAAGGGTATTTGCCAAAACCGTCGTGGCCGCAGCGCTGGCACAGCCATGAGCTGATGGATAACTGGGGAAGGCATAGGTATGCCGGTGCAAATTGTTCCAGGAAGTATCTGCCTCGGTATTGGAATTCCCGTCCTTATCAGCCCAGCGTATGGCGGTATAGGGCCTCCAGTGGTTGTAGTGGAATTTATTGTCAAACACATTTACATAAGCATCATAAATAGTCATGTTAAGCAGCGCGAAAAGCCGGGCAGCTTGCCACATATTCAGATTTTCCTTTGTTACCAGTTGGCGGACCAGTCGATTATGGGAATTTTCCACAAAATCTTTCCACCACATGGCCAGGTGCGCCTGATCCTGGGTTCTCAACCCGCTGTCGGACCGGCCGTACTCTTTGACTTCATTGTAGGCTTCGGTATAGGCTTCGCTGGTTATTTCCGGTGGAGGGGGTGATCTGAATTGATCCTGGCTACGCAGCATGAATGGTTTGGCCACTGCCCATCCAGCACCAAAAACGAATCCTTCAGGAGTGCCACTATGCTGGTTGAACTCGGCGTACACCCCTGGCGCCATGGGATGCCAGACATAATCTGCCTCCTGGTTCCATTGATCATTAACCCTGGTGCTTAAAATTTGTTCAGCCACGTTTTTACCCAGCACAATACCCTGATTTTTGGCATTGCCATCGGGTATTGATGACAGAGCTTGATCCAGCATTATTTTGAAGGTATCCTGTTTCTGGGGAAACTGGCTGATAGCAATTTGGTAAAGGGCCTGGTTTGATGCCGCAGCCGCATCGGCATTGGGCCACTTTTCAATGTAGGAATAAACGGAAAACCTGGGTTCAATGGCATTTAAAGCATCGTGCACCGCCGTAAATGCCAAGGCTTCCGCTCTTACTCCTTTTAGGGTCAGCAGCCCGTCTTCGGACTCCGCGGTTTCCATGATAATCTCATTCCAACGAATGAGTGGCTCGATGTTGAATTGGTTGTTTTCAGAAGATTTTGGCGGTGAACAGGAGATATTAAGCAATAAAATAAGCCCTGATACCCGGAGAAAATACTTAACTATTATACCCATGGTGGTTCCGATTTTGCTTGAGGGTAAAAGGTAGTTAATCTGACCTATTGACAATTTGCCGGGCAATTCAAAAAATGTGCTGTAAACATCAAACTACCGGTGTATGATCCTCTAATAAGGTTTGTCGGTATTTTAATGGTGTACTGCGGTAGTATTGTTTGAATATCCTGATAAAATGTGAAGTGTTCTTGAATCCTGCTTCCAGTGTAATTTGGTTAACATTCAGATCCGTAGTCTTCAGCAGGAATTTGCTGTATTTCAATCGCTCCCTTTTAAGCCATCTGCCAGGTGAGGTTTGGAACTCTTTATAAAAATCGCGGTTAAATGTAGCCAGGCTTCTGCAGGATAGTTTGGCGAACTCAGACAGTTTCAGATCGAATTGAAAGTTATGCTCCATCGCCGGTCGCAGGGCTCTTTTACCGGAACTGGAGATCTCCTGAAAACAGTGACAAATTTTCGGATTGCCCTGGCCGGTGGTAAGATTGATAATCAATTCCCTGAACTTAAGGGTCAGTAAACTCTTGGATGGGGGGTCCGGTTGCAT
>Ga0256867_10001052_pt1 | contig 11433 bp, 12 predicted proteins | sample RVTome_15_FD_185939 | JGI IMG/M metagenome (GOLD analysis project Ga0256867, IMG submission 185939) | Soil microbial communities from uranium-contaminated site in the Upper Colorado River Basin, Wyoming, United States - RVT150D86 (HiSeq) ... | reverse complement strand
GATCTCTATGGCGTCCGGACATGAGGCAAGCGTCATGACGATTCTTGCAGACCCTATGCGGCCCGAGTGGTACCGTGTGCAGCGGTCGCGCAAAGACACGGCTGACACGTTTACCTTGGACCTTGAGCCCGAACCTGGGGTTGCAACGCCGCCGTTCGCAGCCGGACAGTTCAATATGCTCTACGTCTTTGGGGTTGGGGAAGTGCCCATCTCCATCAGCGGCGACCCCACGCAGCCTCAGACCCTTGTCCACACGACGCGGGCTGTGGGCGTGGTGACGCAGGCGATTCGCGCCTTGAAACGCGGGGCCACGATCGGAGTCCGAGGCCCGTTTGGCAGCCACTGGCCGGTCGAGGCCTGCATGGGCAAAGATGTTGTGCTCGTCGCCGGTGGTATTGGCCTCGCCCCGCTGCGCCCGGTGATCTACCAACTGCTCGCCCAGCGGGAGCAGTACGGCAACATCGTACTCCTCTACGGCACCCGCACCCCGGCAGACATTCTCTATCCGCGCCAACTCGCACAATGGCGCGCTCGTTTTGATCTAGACGTTGACATTACCGTGGATCGGGCGTCGGACACCTGGCGGGGCAATGTCGGGGTGGTCACCAAGCTGATTCCGAAAGCGGTCTTTGACCCCATGGACACGGTGGCGATGATTTGCGGTCCTGAGGTGATGATGCGGTTTACCATCATGGAGCTGCTAAAGCGGGGATTACGGGCGGAAGACATTTTTGTGTCTATGGAACGGAATATGAAGTGTGCTATTGGCTTTTGCGGCCATTGCCAGTTCGGCCCGTCGTTTATCTGCAAAGAGGGTCCGGTGTTGCGCTATGACCAGATCAAGCACTGGTTTGGCATACGGGAGGTTTAAATGGTCGGACAACATCAAATGCACCATCTTTCGTGGATAACTTTATAAACGTCATTTATATCGGTACGTAAACTATGCCGCAGACACGCAAACCCAAACTCGCCGTCTGGAAATTCGCATCGTGCGATGGCTGTCAGCTCAGTCTGCTCGATTGTGAGGACGAACTACTGGCCGTCGCGGGCGAGGTGGACATCGCCAACTTTCCCGAGGCCTCACGCGCCAAGGTCAGAGGTCCCTATGATCTCTCGCTCGTCGAGGGTTCGATCACCACGCCGCATGATGCCATGCGTATCCAGCAGGTCCGGCGGGTCTCGAAGACTCTCGTCACCATTGGTGCTTGTGCCACCGCAGGCGGCATTCAAGCCTTGCGCAACTTCCAGGACGTGCAAGATTTCGTGGCCATTGTGTACGCCACACCCGCCTATATCGACACGCTCGAGCGCTCCACGCCCATTGCGGACCACGTCTACGTCGATTTTGAGCTGCGGGGATGCCCGATCAATAAATACCAACTCGTGGAGGTGATCAGTGCGTTTCTGCACGGCCGCAAGCCGAATACGCCAGCGCACAGTGTCTGCATCGAATGCAAACGGCGCGGCACGGTCTGTGTGATGGTGGCGCACGGGACGCCTTGTCTCGGCCCGGTAACGCACGCGGGTTGTGGTGCCATCTGCCCGGCGTACCATCGCGGTTGTTACGGGTGCTATGGTCCGCAAGAGACCTCAAATACCGCCTCATTAAGTGGGTGGTGGAAACAACTCGGCGTGACCGAGCCGGAGCTGGTCCGGACGTTTCGTGGCTTCAATGCCTACGCGGAGCCGTTCCGCCAGGAAAGCGAGGCACATGACGCAAAGTAGAACGATCAAAGTCGATTATCTGGCGCGGGTAGAAGGCGAAGGCGCGCTTTACGTCAAGATTAAGAACGATCAGGTAACCGACGTTCAGCTAAAGATTTTTGAGCCGCCCCGCTTTTTCGAAGCGTTCTTGCGGGGACGATCCTATAGTGAAGCCCCCGACATCACGGCACGGATTTGTGGTATCTGCCCGATCGCCTACCAGATGAGCGCGGTACACGCCATGGAAGATGCGTTTGGGGTCACGGTACCCGACCCGATCCGCGCGTTACGCCGTCTCATCTACTGCGGAGAGTGGATCGAAAGTCACACTCTACACATCTATATGCTACATGCCCCAGACTTTCTGGGCTACGCCGATGCGATCCAAATGGCCAAGGATCACCCGAGCGTCGTGCAGCGCGGCCTTCAGCTCAAAAAGACGGGTAACGCCCTGGTAACATTACTCGGAGGCCGCGAAATCCATCCCATCAATGTGCGGGTGGGTGGATTCTACAAGGCGCCGACAAAGCGGGAGTTGGCTCCCATCGTCGAACCGCTCCAGCGGGCGCGAGAGGCCGCGCTCGAAACGGTGCGCTGGGTCGCTGCCTTCCCCTTCCCGGAGTTTGAGCGGGACTACGAATTCGTCGCGTTGCAACCCCGCGATGCCTATCCGTTCAACGAAGGACGTCTCGTCTCAAACAAAGGGCTCGATACTGCGGTCCAGGACTACAATGCCCATTTTGTCGAGGAGCATGTGTCACACTCGACCGCCCTGCATGCGGTCCTGCGAGATCGCGGAGCGTATTGTGTCGGGCCGCTCGCGCGGTATAATCTCAACTTCAACCGGTTATCACCGCTCGCCCAAGATGCCGCGCGCGAGGCGGGTCTATCGCCGAGCTGCACCAATCCGTTTCAAAGTATTGTGGTCCGCAGTGTGGAAGTCCTCTATGCCTGTGATGAAGCCCTTCGCCTCATCGAGACCTACGAGATGCCGGAGCGGCCAGCCGTGCCGATCGAGCCACGAGCCGCCACGGGCCATGCCTGTACGGAGGCGCCACGCGGTATTCTCTACCATCGCTACCAAGTGAATGACGAAGGGCTAATTCTCGATGCGCAGATCGTGCCGCCTACCTCGCAGAATCAGAAAACGATCGAGGAAGACTTGCACGATTATGTGTCCCAGTCCCTAGAGTTGTCACTCGATCTGCCGCAGGAGGAGCTGACGTGGCAGTGTGAGCAGGCCATCCGCAACTACGACCCGTGTATTTCGTGCTCTACGCACTTCTTAAAGCTGCACCTCGAGCGGGAGGACACATGATGGTCCGCATTGGGGTCATCGGCGTGGGCAACGAGGCGCGCGGCGATGATGCGGTGGGTTTTGTGGTCGCGCGGCGTCTCCTGCCCATGGTGTCAGAAGGCGTAACCGTGATGGAAGCCCACGGGGACGGGTCATATTTATTGGATATGTGGCAAGGCGCAGACGCCGTCATCCTCATCGACGCCAGCGTTTCCGGGGCCGAGCCGGGCACCATTCATCGGCTTGAACCGCTCACGCAGCCGATCCCATGCGGTTGGTTCCCTTGCTCGACCCATGCCTTCGGCGTGACCGAGGCCATCGCATTAGGGCGTGCGCTGCAGCAGTTGCCGCCGCGCGTGGTGATCTACGGTATTGAGGGAAAGCAATTTGACCTCGGCAAAGCCCTATCCACAGAAGTGGTGCAAGCCGTGCCAGACGTCGTGCAGCGGGTACAGCAGGATATTGGGGTATTGCAAACGCAACGGAGAGGAGATTGATGGTCATGCATGAAGCCTCGCTCATGGCGGATTTGATCCGCAAAATCACGACACTGGCCGAGGCGCACGAGGCGGGTAAAGTCACGGGCGTTCGCCTCACACTCGGCGCCCTGTCACATCTGTCGCCAGACCATGTGCAGGCGCACTTTGTGTACGCGGCGCGTGGCACGGTGGCGGAAGGCGCCCGGCTGGACATCGAGGCGCGCACTGACATCACTGAGCCACTGGCCCAGGACATCCGGCTCGACAGCATTGAGGTGGAGGTGTAGATGGTAGCAGACCTAGACGACACGCCCACTCGCTGTTTGCATCTAGCCGTTGGCGGCGCCGTCCAAGGTGTCGGGTTTCGGCCGTTCGTCTATCGCTTGGCAACGGATCTCGGACTTGCGGGTTGGGTGCGCAATTCCGCCCAGGGGCTGTCGCTGGAAGTGGAAGGCTCACCCTCTGCTCTCCAGCACTTTCTACAGCGTCTCACGGCCGAATCGCCCCACCAAGCAGCGATTCAACAGATCGACTCAACATGGCTCGCGCCGCGCGGTTATACGACCTTTACCATCCAATCCAGCCAGGATGACGGTGTGAAAACGGCGCTGGTCTTGCCCGATATCGCGACCTGTGCAGATTGCCAACGGGAGCTGTTCGATGCGCACGACCGGCGCTATCTATACCCCTTTATCAACTGTACCCACTGCGGTCCCCGCTTTAGCATTATTGACGCACTACCGTATGATCGTCCTCACACCACCATGCGGCATTTCGACATGTGCGACCCGTGTCAGGCCGAATATAATGACCCGCAAAACCGGCGGTTTCACGCGCAGCCCAATGCCTGTCCGCAGTGCGGTCCGTCGTTAGCCTTGTGGCAGCGAGATGGCACCTGCCGGTCAACCCACCACGACGCCTTGCGTAGCGCAGCGGATGCTATCTTACGGGGTGCGATCGTTGCCGTCAAAGGTCTCGGTGGTTTCCATCTCATGGTCGATGCCCGAAACGAGATAGCGGTCCACCGCCTTCGTCAAAGCAAGCACCGCGAAGAAAAGCCTTTTGCGTTGATGGTTCCTTCGCTGGCCGTGGCGCACCGGCATTGCCATATCTCCCCACTTGAAGCGCATCTTCTCAGCTCTCCAGCGTCACCCATTGTGCTGTTGCGGCGGAAGTCTTCGCTGTTGTCGGCCGCCGTCGCGCCGGGGAATCCCAACCTCGGCGTCATGTTGCCCTACACGCCGCTGCATCATCTGTTGCTGCGCACGCTGGGATTTCCGGTAGTGGCCACCAGTGGCAACCGAGCCGATGAACCGCTGTGCACCGATGAACATGACGCCCTCGACCGGCTCGCCGGCATCGCGGACATGTTCTTGGTGCACAACCGGCCGATTACCCGCCATGTGGACGATTCGATCGTCCGTGTCATGTTGGGAAGGGAACTGGTGCTGCGCCGGGCACGCGGCTACGCACCACTGCCCATAGGCTGGGGAGGAGCGCCTCACGCAACCCAGACGTCCCTACCGACAATCCTCGCCGTGGGCGCACACGTCAAAAATGCGGTAGCCGCCGCCGCGGGTCAGGACATTTTTCTCAGTCAGCATATTGGGGATCTGGAGACCACCGAAGCGTTTACGGCGTTTCACAAGGCGCTGCACGATGTCCCTACGCTCTACGACATGCGCCCAACTGCCATCGTCTGTGATGCCCATCCGGATTATCTCTCCACCCGTGGCGCCCTTGCCTGCGGCCTGCCGCTCCAGCGCGTGCAACATCATGTCGCCCATGTGCTGGCCTGTATGATAGACAATGAACTCGACGCGCCCCTACTCGGCGTGGCCTGGGATGGGGGTGGTTACGGGCTGGACGGTACGATCTGGGGAGGGGAATTCTTGCAGGTCACCGAGACCGCCTTCCAGCGGGTGGCGCATTTTCGTCCGTTTCCCCTACTCGGTGGGGAACACGCCATGAAAGAGCCGCGTCGCGTCGCGCTCGGCCTCCTATATACCCTCTTTGGTGACGCACTGTTTGACATGACTGACCAGGCACCGGTACAGGCCTTCACCGCGAACGAACGCCGGATTGTCCACACCATGCTGGCGAAAAACCTCAATGCCCCGCTGACCTCGAGCGCCGGACGCTTGTTCGATGCGGTGGCCTCGATCATCGGGTTGCGGCAGGTTGCCACGTTTGAGGGGCAAGCCGCTATGGCGTTGGAGTTTGCCCTGGATGGCGTCGAAACGGATGATGGGTATCCCTTTCAAATCGATGAAATTCAAATCGATGCACGACACACGACCACCGTCATTGACTGGGCTCCTTTGGTTCATGCCATCCTCACTGACCAACAGAACCAGGTGTCCATCGGTCGGATTGCCGCCCAGTTTCACCATACGTTGGTGGAGATCATCGTTGCCATGGCCAAGCGCTGGGCAGCAACCCAAGTCGTACTGACCGGGGGATGTTTCCAAAATCGTTATCTCACGGAGCATGCCGTCAAGCGGCTTAGAACGGAAGGATTTCACCCGTTCTGGCACCGGCGTGTGCCGCCCAATGATGGGGGCATTGCGGTGGGGCAAATCGCCGCTAGACGCCGCCTGCCAACAACAGAGTAGAGCAACCATGTGTTTGGCCGTTCCCGGAAAGATTCTCAGCATCGTGAACGACGATGGCGTCATGCGCACAGGGCGGGTGAGCTTTGGGGGCATCGTCAAAGAGGTCAACCTCGCGTATACACCCGACGCCACCGTGGGTGACTACGTCATCGTACATGTGGGGTTTGCCATCAGCACGGTGGACGAGCGAGAAGCCGAGCGGGTGTTTGCGTACCTGCAAGAGCTGGACAATCTCGAAGAGGATCTGGACGATGCGCTATATTGATGAATATCGAGACGCCCAAGCCGCAACGCAGTACGCCCGTGCGCTGGCCCGCATGACCACGCGACCCTGGACGCTGATGGAGATCTGTGGAGGACAGACGCATGCGATTGTGAAATTTGGTGTGGATGAACTCTTACCGGCCGACATCTCGCTGGTGCATGGTCCAGGATGCCCGGTTTGCGTCACGCCAGTGGCGTTGCTCGATAAAGCAATCGCCATCGCCCTGCAACCTGACGTTATCTTCTGTTCATTTGGCGACATGCTGCGCGTCCCTGGCAGCAGCCGCGATCTCATGAGTGCCAAGGCGCACGGCGCCGATGTGCGGATGGTCTACTCGCCGCTCGACGCCCTTCGGATCGCCCGTGAGTTCCCCGACAAACAGGTGGTCTTCTTCGCCGTCGGGTTTGAGACAACGGCCCCGGCCAATGCCATGGCGGTCTATCAGGCGAAACAGCAGGGCCTGACGAATTTCTCCATGCTCGTTTCCCATGTGCTCGTCCCGCCCGCCATGGAAGCCATCCTCACGGCACCGCAGCGGCGTGTGCAGGGGTTTCTGGCCGCGGGCCATGTCTGTACGATCATGGGCTATACCGAATATGAACCCTTAGCCCGGAAGCATCGCGTGCCCATCGTCGTCACGGGCTTCGAGCCGCTGGATATCCTGCAAGGCGTCTACATGTGCGTCAAACAGCTCGAAGAAGGCCGGGCTGAGGTCGAAAACCAGTACACCCGCGCAGTACGTCGAGCGGGTAACCAACCCGCCCAACAGCTCATGCGAGACGTCTTTCACGTCGTCCATCGCGCCTGGCGCGGTGTGGGAGAGATCCCCCGGAGTGGATTGGGACTGCGAGAGACATATGCCGCCTTTGATGCGGAGCAACGTTTTGACGTAGCCACACATACATTGGACGAAGCCTCGGAATGCATCAGCGGGCTGGTCCTACAAGGGCTTAGAAAGCCCAATGAATGTCCGGCCTTTGGCAACCGCTGTACGCCAGAACAGCCGCTCGGGGCCACGATGGTCTCGTCCGAGGGGGCCTGCGCCGCTTATTATCGCTATCGCCGCCGATACCCTGTAGCAACGTCACCTGCCGAGGAGTGATATCCATGCAAGGCGCACAGGATTTCACGTTGAGTTGTCCGCTTCCTACAGACAACGCCACCCACGTCACACTCGCCCACGGCGGGGGTGGCAGGCGCATGCAGCAGCTCATCGAGACGATGTTCCTGCCGGCATTTGCCAATCCTCTCAGTGAGGCGCGTCATGACAGCGCGGTTTTCACACTCGGGGGCATCAAACTGGCCTTCACCACCGATTCGTATGTGGTACACCCTTTGTTTTTCCCAGGCGGTGACATTGGCACGCTAGCCGTCAATGGCACGGTGAACGATCTGGCCATGTGTGGTGCCCGTCCGGTCTATCTTAGCGTGGGTTTCATCCTCGAAGAAGGTCTCCCCATGACGACCCTCGAGCGCGTTGTCCAGTCCATGCAGCATACCGCTGTCGCGGCTGGCATTCAACTCATCACAGGCGATACGAAAGTCGTCGACAAAGGCAAAGGCGATGGGCTCTTCATCAATACGGCCGGCATCGGGATCATCGAACACGATCTTCATATCGCCCCGGCGAGTGTCGAGCCTGGGGATGCGATCATCCTGAGCGGTGATATTGGCCGACATGGCATGGCCATTATGGCCGTGCGGGAAGGCTTGGCGTTCGAGAGTCCCATCCAGAGTGACTGCGCTGCGGTCTCTGGCTTGATTCAGACCCTGCTTGACGCGAGCGTTACCGTTCACTGTCTACGCGACCTGACGCGTGGGGGGCTTGCCAGCGCCCTGGTCGAGATTGCAGAAATTTCTCATCTGCACGTCAACCTCGACGAGCGCGCCATTCCCGTGCGAGAAGAGGTCCGAGGGGCATGCGAAATCCTCGGCCTGGACCCGATGTACGTGGCCAACGAAGGACGCTTTGTGTGCTTCGTGCCGGCTTCCGAGGTCGAAGAGACGCTGGCCGCCATGCATGCACATCCATTGGGCACATCTGCCGGCTGTATTGGTAGTGTTACTGCAGACATGGCTGGCGTCGTCACCATGCAGAGTCGCATCGGCGTCAGCCGTATGGTCGATATGCTCAGTGGTGAACAATTACCGCGAATTTGTTAAAGGGCGATCAACGCGGTCTACCTGGCGCGGCGAGACAGCCGAAGCGTGATTTGCTCTAGACGCCACTCTGAACTGACACCTTGGCACATCGCCTGACACAATGTCCATTTCCTTGAGTAGACAACCATATGCAGGGTTCATCTCTTCCTGTGGCAAAGAGCCGTGGACCAGCCTGGAAGTCCTTCAGCATACGCACGATTCTAGGGGTTAGCAGGATCATGGCATGATCCTTGCTTATCCTTGCTCTCGGGACCTTCGCGGATGCACCAGAGCAGCGGCCTCGACCAGGATGATGCCGCAAGACACACGGAGGACGTACCATGTACGTAAAAGAGCTGATGTCCAGGGAAGTCGTAACCGTTGACCGCAATGACGATCTGCGCATGGTGGACGATTTGATGGCCGAGAGACACGTCCGCCATATACCTGTATTGGAAGATCAGACCATTGCAGGGGTCGTGTCGCAACGCGACCTCTTTAAAGCCAGTATGTCGTCGACCATGGGATACGGCCAAACAGGCCAGCGCGCGTTCCTCCATACGGTGAGGGCGAAAGAGATCATGACCCATCCTGTGGTCACCATCTCGCCTGCTACGCCTGTAAGCGAGGCTGCTGATCTGATGCTCACAAAAGGCATCGGATGTTTACCGGTCATCGAGGATAATGCACTCGTAGGGATCGTGACCAAGACGGATCTGCTGGGCCATCTACGCGCCTTAAGCACCCGTACAGAAGATACAGCAACACGGCCTGAATAAACGGTCCACACGAGCGCGCACAAGGTAAAAAGAGGGTAAACAAACGTATGCGTATTGCAGTCGCGAAAGAAACCAGGACGGGAGAATGCCGCGTGGCGCTGGTTCCCGAGGTCATCCCTGCCCTCATCAGAGCTGGGTGTGACGTGTGGGTCGAGACCAATGCCGGTGTCGGGGCCTCGTACGCCAATACGGCCTACGAGAAGGCGGGAGCAACGATTATCACCGATGACTTGGCCCTGTGGGAGCAGGCCGATGTGGTCGTAAAAGTCGGCCCTCTCACCGAACCGGCGGATCTCCATACGCTGGATCGCCTCCGGCCGGGTGCGGTGCTCATTGGCTTTCTCAATCCGCTTGGCCATGTGGAGGTGGTGCAACGGCTTGCCAGACGGGAGATTACCGGCCTGAGCATGGAGCGCATTCCGCGCCTCAGCCGGGCCCAGTCGATGGATGCCCTGTCCTCACAGGCGACGGTGGCGGGCTATAAAGCCACGCTCCTAGCCGCCGATACCTGTGGCAAATTCTTTCCGATGCTCACCACGGCGGCGGGAACCGTGGCACCGGCCAAGGTCCTCGTCATTGGCGCTGGGGTGGCGGGTTTGATGGCCATCGCCACCGCCCGTCGCCTAGGTGCGGTCGTCGAAGCGTTCGATATTCGCCCCGCAGTGCGAGAAGAAGTGCAGAGTCTTGGCGCCACGTTCGTGGGCGTGGAGCTGGCCGAGGAGGCGGTGGCTGCGGGCGGCTATGCTCAGGATGTCTCGTCCATCGCCAGGCAGCGCGAGCATGAGGTGTTGGCGGCACATGTGCAACGGGCCGATGTGGTCATTAGCACGGCGCACGTGCCAGGCAAACCAGCGCCCCTCTTGGTGACGGAGGCGATGGTGGCCACCATGCAACCGGGCTCTGTGATCGTCGATCTCGCTGCGGAATACGGGGGCAATTGTGCCGGTACAGAAGCAGGGCATGAGGTCATACGGCATGGGGTCAAGATCCTGGGCCCCTGCCATGTGCCGTCGTTGATGCCGGTCCCTGCCAGTCAGATGTATGCCAAGAACATCGTGGCCGTGTTACACCACGTGATCCACGAGGGCGTTCTGCACCTCGATTTCGCGGACGAGATTACGCAGGGTGCATGTATTACCCATGCGGGCACGATTCGGCATGCCGACATCTGCCAGGCGGTTGCCCAGGCCAAAATACCCGCACAGGTGAGATAAAGGAGGCAGGCCCAGATGGCAGAAGGATTGCTGGGCGGCGCGTTTGTCTTCGTGCTCGCCATGTTCGTGGGGATTGAGGTTATCACGAAGATCCCCCCGACCTTGTATACCCCTTTGATGTCCGGTACCAATGCGATTTCCGGCATTGTCGTGATTGGGGCCGTGCTCCTGGCCGGATCGGGGCACGACCGTGTCACTGCGGTCCTGGGCTTCCTGGCCGTGGTGCTGGCCACGGTGAATGTCGTGGGCGGCTTTGTGGTGACGGATCGCATGTTACGCATGTTCACCAAACGGCGGCAGCAGCCATGAGTAGCGTGTTCCCGACTCTCGTCCCGGTGGCGTATCTGAGCGCCACGATCCTCTTCATCCTTGGCTTACGTGCCCTGCGCACGCCGATCACCGCACCGCTGGGCAATCGGCTTGCCGCCGTGGGGATGCTCGTGGCCGTCGTGGTGACCCTGCTGGACCGTGCGGTGCTGCATGCCGAGATCATCGTACTGGGTCTCCTGATAGGATCGCTCATCGGCACCGTGGCCGCCCGGTGGGTCCGCATGACCGCGATGCCCGAGATGGTGGGGTTGTTGAACGGCTTTGGCGGCGGGGCCTCGGCATTGGTCGCAGTGGGCGAGTATTGGCGTCTCTCCGGGACGTCGACCTCTCTGGCTGGAGAGACCACCTTCAGTATCCTCCTGGGCGTGTGCATCGGCAGCATAACGTTGACAGGGAGCCTGGCCGCCTTTGGGAAACTCCAAGGGATGGTGCCGGGCCGACCGTTGACCTTCCCGCTGCAACAGATTGTGCATGCGCTCCTGGTGCTAGCCATGACAGCCAGCGGCATCGTGATCCTATGCGTTCCGGGGCAGATGACGATCTTTCTCGCCCTGTTGGGCCTTGCCTTGCTGCTTGGCGGTCTGTTCGCGCTACATATTGGTGCC
>Ga0256867_10001051_pt1 | contig 11434 bp, 10 predicted proteins | sample RVTome_15_FD_185939 | JGI IMG/M metagenome (GOLD analysis project Ga0256867, IMG submission 185939) | Soil microbial communities from uranium-contaminated site in the Upper Colorado River Basin, Wyoming, United States - RVT150D86 (HiSeq) ... | reverse complement strand
TCTCCCCGGCGCTATCGATGGGCGACCGACCCAGATCCGGTTCGATCGCCTCGGGGGCGAGGCCAAGCGCGGTGGCAGCTACCGCGATCTCCTCGCGGGTCCGTAGCGCGGCGTTCGGAACGGCCAGGACGCCGCGCGCGGTGCCGACCCTCACCTCGACTTCCGCGTTCATCCCCGGTCGCAGCAGTCCCTCACCGTTCTGAATGAGGACCAGCACCGGAAACATCGTGACGTTCTGCTGCACGATGGCTTCGGTGCCGATCCGTTCCACCTTCCCGGCAAAGGGACGGTTCGGGAAGGCGGCGACCCGGATGCTCACCGGCATGCCCGGGCGCACCTGGCCGATGTCGGTCTCATCCACCAGAGCCCGTACCTGCACCGTGTCGAGCGTGGCCATGCGAAGCAGAACGGCACCCCCACCCACGTCACGGCTCGCCGAGGCGATGACCGAGCCGACCTCCACCGCGCGGCCGAGGATCGCCCCGCTGGACGGCGCGCGAACCTCGGTGTCCTCGTAGGCGATCTTGGCGTCCTCGAGGGCCCGCCGGGTGCGGATCAAGGCGGCGTTGGCGCTCGCATGCGCAAGCTTGGCGGTTTCGAATTCCAGATCCGTGATGGCCCGTGCTTCCAGCAAGTTCTGGGCGCGCTCGAGCTGGGCGAGGGCGTTGTCGAGCTCCGCCCGGGCCACCAGGGAATCGGCCTCGGCCTGCAGGACCGCGTTGGCGGGGATTCTCGGGTCGACCTGCACGAGCAGCTGGCCGGTACGCACCTGGTCCCCTTCTTCAACGTGCACGGCGATGATCTCGCCCGACGCTTTCGACTTGACCTCGATGGTAGTGACGGGTTCGATGACCCCGGCTGCCGTGGCCGACACGATGATGTCGCGTGTGGCCACCGACACGACCCGAGACGCCGGGGCGTTCGCCGGGGCGTTCGCGCACCCCACCACCGTCCCGAGGGCCAGCAGAAGGGATCCCAGCACGCCTGACTGAGAGCGTGGAGCCATGGTCACACCGTCCTCCGTGAGATACCTGTCTATCGGGTACGTCCAAGCCGTCAAGGATGTTAGGCCAGTGCGCCCCCGCTGGGCAGAGGTCACGTTTCGCACGGCCTGTTGATTTTCGGTTCTTGTTCGGTTATTCTGTGGTATCCCTTTGGGGCACCCCATGCCACTGACCAAGCGCCAGCGCGAGATTCTCTCCTACCTCGAGTCGCATATCCAGTCCCGAGGCTATGCCCCGAGCTTCGAGGAGATCGCCGAGCATTTCTCCTTTCAATCGCTCGCGACGGTCCACGAGCACCTGACCAACCTGGAGCGCAAAGGGTTCATCCGGCGGTCCTACAACGAAAGCCGCTCCATCGAAGTACTCCCCCCGCGCGGGATCAGCGGCGCCACGGAGTTGCCGCTGCTGGGCGTGGTGGCCGCCGGCATGCCGATCGAAGCGGTCCTGCACCAGGAAACCCTGGCGGTCCCGGATGCGATGATCCCGACCCGCGGGCCGAACTACGCGCTCCGCGTCCGTGGCGATTCCATGATCGACGAACACATCCTCGACGGGGATTGCGTCGTAGTTCACGGCCGGCAGACCGCCGACAACGGCGAGATGGTCATCGCGCTGGTCAACGGCTCCGAGGCCACGGTCAAGAAGTTCTATCGTGAGCCCGGCGGGTGGGTGCGCCTCCAACCGGCCAATCCGACGATGCAGCCGCTGCGCTTCCCCGAGAGCGACATCATGATCCAGGGGGTCGTCGTCGGCGTCATTCGGCGGTACTAGTCAGGGAGTCAGGGAGCGGGCATCATCCACTCCGGCTCCCGGGCTCCCTGGTCCCTTCAGTCCTCCCCCCCACCGCGACTAAATTGCGCTCCGATGGCGCGCACCTTCCTCGCCACGCTCCACTTCGACGGCGCGTGCTTCGCCGGCTGGCAGCGACAGGCAGAGGGACGCACTGTACAGGCGGAGCTCGAGCTGGTCCTGGGGCAGCTCACCGGAGCGCCGGCTCGGGTGCACGCTGCCGGACGGACGGACGCCGGGGTCCATGCGATCGGAATGGCGGTGAGTTGTGTTCTCCCGGATCGCTGGACCGCGCCGGACCTTCACCGAGCCATGAACGCGCTCCTGCCGGAGGATTGCTGGGTGGCGTCGGTTCAAGAAGCGCGCGCCGGCTTTCATGCCAGGACTCGGGCCGCGTCGCGCCGGTATCGCTACCTGGTCGGCACCGACCCGGCTGCGGCTTCGCCGTTCCGGTGCCGGTACGAGTGGGCGCTCGGGCGGCCCCTGAGCCTGGCGGTGCTGCGGCAGGCGGCCGAGGCGCTCCCGGGGGAGCATGATTTTTCCGCCTTCAGCGTGCGGAGCTCCCCGCGTGCCCACAAGCGCTGTCGCGTCACGACGGCGGCGTGGCGGGAGCGGCCGGACGGTACCGGGGTCAGCTTCGAGATCGCCGCCGACCGGTTCCTCCACCACATGGTCCGAATGCTGGTCGGGACGATGACCGACATGGGCCTCGGACGCCGCGCCGTGAGCGACATGCAACGACTTCTCTCCCAGGAGCCCGGGGTGCGCACCTCGCCCCCCGCCCCGTCACAGGGGCTCTACTTCGTGGCGGCGGAGTACCCGCCCGAATGGTTCCTCAACGGCGACGGCCCATGAGCGCCGTTCGCCTTGCGCTGCTCACCTCCCTCGGGCTCGCCGCCGCCTGCGACCGCTCGGCGGACCGGAGCCTGCTCTCCCCCGCGAGCGCCCAGAACCGCGGCACGGTCAACGCGTCGCTGGACCTGACCCGCCGTACCGCGATCGTGGACGCGGCCACCAGCGTCTCCCCATCGGTGGTGTCCATCACGGTGAGCTCGCGCCGCCGCGTCGCCGAGCGGGGGATGTGGGACCTTTTCTTCATCCCGCGCGAATCCGAACGGCTCGTGCAGTCCTCGGGCACCGGGTTCATCCTGCGCTCCGACGGCGTCATTGTGACCAACCAGCACGTCATCGCCGGCGCCGACCGAATCACCGTCACGCTCGCGAACGGGACCGACCTCGAGGGCCAGCTCGTCGGCGAGGACGCCACCACCGACATCGCGGTGATCCGCATCGATGGGAGCAACCTTCCGCCGGCGCGGCTCGGCAAAAGCACCGACCTGTTGATCGGCGAATGGGTGGTGGCCGTCGGGAATCCGTACGCCTACTACCTGGGGAATACCGAGCCCACGGTCACGGCGGGCGTGGTGAGCGGCGTCCACCGCAACATCCTCCCCAACGAGCAGCAGCCGGGACTCTACCTGGACATGATCCAGACTGACGCCGCCATCAATCCGGGCAACTCGGGCGGCCCGCTCACCAATGCGCTGGGCGAGGTCGTGGGCGTGAGCTCGTCGATCTTCACCGGCGGCGGGGGCAGTATGGGCTCCATCGGACTCGGCTTCGCGATCCCCATCGAACGGGCGGTGCGGGTCGCCGACGAGATCCTGCGCAATAAGGCGGTACGACGCGCGTGGACCGGCCTCGACGTGGCCGGCCCTGCCGCCATGCAGGACTGGAAGCGCCAGGGTGGCGTGCTGGTCACCCGCGTGGCGCCGGGCGGCCCCGCGGCGCGTGCCGGCATCGGCGAAAGCGCGGTCCTGCTCGAAGCGAATGGGCGCCGTCTGCGGAACTACCTCGACTGGGAAGCGGTCAAGCTCGACCTGCACGTCGGCGACCAGATCTCGCTTCGGGTGCGCCAGCGCGGCCGCGACGACAGCCGCACGATTGTCACCGGCGACCTGCCGACCGCGACGGCGGCCAAGGTGACGGTCCTGAGCGGGATCGAAGCCGTCTCGGTGACCGAGGCGATCCAGACCGAACGCGCGCTGCGCTCCAGCCGCGGCGCGCTCATCGTCCGCATTACCGACGAGGTGAAGGCGGCCACCGGACTCGCCGAAGGCGACGTGATCGTGGGCATCAATCGCACCACCGTGGGCAATGCCCGCCAGCTGGCCGATCTCCTCGAATCGCTGGTTGGCGGCCAGCTCTTCCGCATCTGGCTGGAGCGCCAGGGCGGGTTCATCTCCACCGACCTGGTCTTCCGGTGAGCGGCGCCCGGTACCAGTCCCCGCTCGGCACCCGGTACGCGTCGCCCGCGATGCAGGCGCTCTGGGGCGACGCGCACCGCGTCGCGCTGTGGCGGCGGCTGTGGCTCGCGCTCATGGAAGAGCAGCGAGAGCTCGGCCTCACGATCCCCGATGCTGCCATCACGGAGCTGCGGGCCCATCTCGATGATACCGATCTCGCCGCGGTGGCCCAGTACGAGCGCCGGTTCCGCCACGACGTCATGGCGCACATCCACGCCCTCGGGGATCAGGCACCGGCCGCCCGCCCCTTCCTTCACCTGGGCGCGACCAGCGCCTACGTCACCGACAACGCCGATCTGCTCGTCATGCGCGAGGGGCTCCGGTTGCTGCTCGGCCGGCTGGTGGCGCTGCTGCGCGCGCTGGGTGCCTTTGCCGGGCGGCATGCCGCCCTGCCCTGCCTCGCCTACACCCATTTCCAGCCGGCCCAGCTCACCACGGTGGGCAAGCGCGCCACGCTCTGGGCCCAGGATCTTGCGCTCGATGCCGAGGAGCTGTGCCATCGCCTCGAGACGATGCGCTTCCGCGGCTGCAAGGGAACCACCGGCACTCAGGCGTCGTTCCTCGAGCTCTTCGGCGGCGATCACGGGAAAGTGCGCGACCTCGATCGCCGGGTCTCGGAGCGGATGGGCGTGCCGCGCCCGTTCGCGGTGTCGGGCCAGACCTACACGCGTAAGCAGGACAGCGTCATCCTGGACGCCCTGTCCGGCCTGGCGCAGTCGGCGGGAAAGCTCGCGGGAGATCTGCGGCTGCTGCAGCACGAGGGCGAGCTGCTCGAGCCGTTCGAGTCGGAACAGATCGGGTCGAGTGCGATGGCCTACAAGCGAAACCCGATGCGGGCCGAGCGCATCAGCGCGCTGGCGCGGTTCCTGATCTCGCTCCAGCAGAACACCGGGCAGACGGCCGCCAGCCAGTGGCTCGAGCGCACACTCGACGACAGCGCCAATCGCCGGCTGGTGCTGCCCGAGGCGTTTCTCGCGGCGGACGCGATCCTCATCCTGGCGACCAACATCGTGACCGGGCTCGAGGTGCGCGAAACCGTCATCCAGCGCCGGGTCACGGAGCAAATGCCCTTCATGGCCACGGAGCGCTGGCTCATGCTCGGTGTAACGGCCGGCGGTGACCGGCAGACGCTGCACGAAGTCGTGCGTTCCGAAAGCATGCAGGTCCAGGCGAACGTCGGCGCGGGCGGCACCAACGACCTCCTCGACCGCCTGGCCGCGCATGCGGCGTTCCGGGCCGTGCCGGCCACGGCGCTCCGGGCGGAGCTGGATCCGGCACGGTACACGGGGCGGTCCGAGGCACAGGTACAGGAGTTTTTGCAGGAGATGCTCAATCCGATCCTGGCGCGGGCGGGCGCGCTGGCGGCGTCCGCGGACACCGTCGAGGTGCGCGTATGACCGTCATGACTCCCAGCCGCCTTCCCCTGCCGCTCGGGCGCCGGGGGAAAGTCCGCGAGGTCTACGAAGTCGACGGCGGACGGCTGCTCCTGGTCGCCAGCGACCGGGTGAGTGCGTTCGATGTCGTGATGGCCGAGCCGGTTCCTCGCAAGGGGGAGGTGCTCACCCAGCTGAGCGCGTTCTGGTTTCACACGCTTCGCTCGCTCGGGCCACATCACTTTCTCACGGCCGACGCCGACGAGATTGTCCGGCAGGTCCCCGTACTCGCGCCGCATCAGGAGGCGATCGACGGGCGCGCGACGCTGGTCCGGCGGACTGTGCCTCTGGCCTTCGAGTGCGTGGTCCGGGGCTACCTCTCGGGCTCGGCGTGGAAGGAGTATCGGGAGACCGGTACCCTCGCCGGCGAGCGGCTCCCTGCCGGGCTGGTCGAGAGCGCTAAGTTTCCGCAGCCGATCTTCTCGCCGGCCACCAAGGCGGAAACCGGGCACGACGAGAACCTGACCTTCGATGCCATGCGGGCGGTCCTCGGCGACCGGCGCGCCGGGGCGCTTCGCGAGCGCTCGCTGGCGTTGTTCACCGCCGGCGAGGCGTACGCCGCCGAGCGGGGCATCATCATTGCCGATACGAAGTTCGAGTTCGGGGTGGATCCGGCCGGTACGCTCGTGTTGATCGACGAAGTGCTCACCCCTGATTCCTCACGGTTCTGGCCCAAGGCCGAGTACCGACCCGGCCGGAGCCAGCCGAGCTTCGACAAGCAGCCCCTTCGCGACTACCTCGTCAGGGTCAGGAGCGACGGTGGGTGGAACGGCGAGTCCCCTCCCCCACCGCTGCCCGGCGAGGTCATCGCGGCGACCAGTGCACGCTACGTCGAGGCCTATCGCCTGCTCACCGGGACCCCGCTGCCGGAGTTGCGGTGATCCGGGTGGCGCCGGAAGGCTGGCCGTTCATTGCGGTCGCCTGGATCATCGTTGCGGTGCTCGCCTGGTTCCGGCTCTGGCCCGCCCTGGTGCTCGGGGTACCGATCGCGGTCTGGGTGATCGCGTTCTTCCGGGATCCGCTCCGCGACGGTCCGCGCGGCGACGACCTGATCCTCGCGCCGGCGGACGGGAAGGTCGTGAGCGTCATCCCGATCGACGAGCCGGCCTTCGTCCGGGGCCAGGCCACCCGGATCTCAATCTTCATGAACGTGTTCGACGTCCACGTGAACCGGTACCCGGTGCGCGGGCGGGTGGCGTATCGGCACTACATGGAGGGCCGTTTCCTCAACGCCGCGGGTGAGAAGGCCTCGGCGGACAACGAGCAGAGCAGTGTCGGCCTGGATACGCCACGCGGCCGGATCCTCATCCGCCAGATCGCCGGGCTGGTGGCACGACGCATCGTGACCGACCACGCCGAAGGCGTCGAGGTCGGCCAGGGCGACCGGATGGGCATCATCCGGTTCGGCTCCCGGGTCGACGTGTTTCTGCCCGCGCCGGCCGCGGCCGTGGTGCGCCCCGGCGATGTCACGCGCGCGGGCCAGACCGTGATCGGCCAATGGAAGTGATCCCCGAGCGCCGTCCCGAAGGCATCCGTCGGGTTGTCGTCGTGGTGCCGAGCGCGTTCACCCTCGCGAACCTGTTCTTCGGGTTCTGGTCGATCGTTTCCGCGTTTAACGGCAATTTCCGTCAGGCGGGGTGGTTCATCATCTATGCCGCGGTCCTCGACATGCTCGACGGGCGCGTGGCGAGGATGTCCAAGACGGGCAGCCGGTTCGGCGCGGAACTCGACTCCCTGGTGGACGTCATCTCCTTCGGCGTGGCCCCCGCGCTCCTCATGTACTTCCTCGAGTTCTCGAGCACCGGGCGATTCGGATGGGTCGTCTGCTACCTCTTTGTGGTCGCGGCGGCGCTCCGGCTGGCGCGGTACAATGTGCTGGCCGCCGTCAAGACGTCCCCGCCCGGCTGGTTTGTCGGGATGCCGTCGCCCGCGGCGGGGATGACGCTGGCGGCTTACTACCCGTTCAGCCAGACCGAGTGGTACCGCGCATCGCTGGCGTACCTCGACCTCGAGCATCAGGGGCTCGTGTTCCTGATCCTGTTGCTCGCCGTCCTGATGGTCAGCAAGGTCATGTACCCCAAGAACGCGCCGATGAACCTGCGGACGGCGGGTGGCATCTTCGGCCTCGTGCTCCAGGTCGGGATCCTGATCGGCGCGATCATCGCCCCCGCGGTGGTACTGTTCCCGGTCGGCATCGCCTATCTCGCGTTCGGGATCATTCGCCACTTCCTCCTCATCCTCGTCGCCCGCGACGAGTCGGCCCTAGTTTCCGGAGGCGAATCGTGACCTGGCGGGTCAACGTGCGCATCCTTCCCCGAACCGGCTTGCTCGACCCTCAGGGGCAGGCGGTGGAGCATGCCCTGCGCGCCCTCGATTTTCGTGAAGCCTCGAACGTCCATGTCGGCAAGGCGATCGCCCTCGAGGTGGACGCGGACTCGCGGGACCTCGCCGAGGCCCGGGTGCGGGAGATGTGCGATCGGCTCCTGGCCAATCCGGTTACCGAAGATTTCGAAATCGAGATCACCTCGGAAGGCAGCCCCTGATGCGGGTCGCCGTTCTCCGCTTTCCCGGCAGCAATTGCGAGCCCGAGCTGTTCCGCGCGGTCGAGCGCGCGGGGGGCGAGGCGTTCTTTCTCTTTCATCGCGACACCGATCTGGCCGGGGCGGAGGCCGTGCTGCTGCCGGGCGGTTTCAGCTATGGCGACTACCTCCGGAGCGGCGCGATCGCCAAGTTCGCGCCGATCATGGAGGCCGTGCGCCGCCACGCCGACCAGGGCGGCCCGGTGCTCGGCGTGTGCAACGGATTCCAGATTCTCTGCGAGGCGGGCATGCTGCCCGGCGCCCTGATGCGGAATGCCGGACTCAAGTACGTCTCCCGGCCGGTGGATGTCCGGATCGAGCACACCGATACGCCGTTCACCTGCGCGTATGCCGAACGCGAGATCGTTCGCCTTCCGATCGGGCACGGCGAGGGCCGGTATGTCGCGCCCGACGAGGTGCTCGATCAGCTCGAGCGCGAGAATCGAGTCGTGCTCCGGTACCTCGGGGGCAGCGCCGACGCGCCGGCCAATCCGAACGGATCCAGCCGCGACATCGCCGGGATCTGCAACCGGGCCCGCACCGTGGTCGGGATGATGCCCCACCCCGAGCGGCTTGCCGATCCGGTGCTCGGGTCCGACGCCGGCCATGGCATCTTCGCCTCGCTGCTGCAGTGGGGGGCGACAGCGGTGAGCGGTCCCCTGTCAACCGTCAACGGTCAACGGACAACGGAACCATGAGCGACAAGCCGAGTCGGAACGAAGACGAGTATTTCGCGAAGCAGGATGCGGAGAAGCTCGCGGGACTGCGTGCCCGCGAGGAGCAGGAGCGCCAGGCTGCGGAACGGAAGACCCATTACATGAAGTGCCCGAAGGACGGGTCCGACCTGCGCACGATCGCGTTCCACGGCGTCCAGGTCGACACGTGCGACCAGTGCGGTGGGCTCTGGCTGGATCAGGGAGAGCTCGAGGTCCTCATGAAGCACGAGGACCCCGGGCTCTTCCGGCGGGTGATGGGCGACGTCGCGTCCGCCCTCTCGCGGAGGAAGGCGGGCCGGTGACACAGGTCGCGCCACCGGCCCCGGCGCACCCGTTTCCCGGCGAGCGCCCGGTGACCGACGAGGTCGTGCGGGAGCACGGCCTCAATCCGCGCGAGTACGCCGAGATCCTGAGCCTGCTCGGCCGTGCGCCCACGCTCACCGAGCTCGGCATCTTCTCCGCGCTCTGGTCCGAGCACTGCTCCTACAAGCACACCAAGCCGATCCTCAAGGCCTTTCCCACGACCGGACCGCAGGTGATCCAGGGGCCGGGCGAGAACGCGGGCGTGCTGCGCCTGCCCGATGGGTGGGCGGTGGCGTTCAAGATCGAATCGCACAACCACCCGAGTGCGGTGGAGCCGTATCAGGGCGCCGCCACGGGCGTGGGCGGCATCCTCCGCGATGTATTCACCATGGGCGCCCGGCCGGTGGCGGTCCTCAACTCGCTCCGGCTCGGGCCGCTCGACGTGCCGCGAAACCGGTACCTCTTCGGCGGCATCGTCAAGGGTGTCGGCGATTCCGGCACCTGCGTGGGCGTGCCGACCCTGGGCGGCGAGGTCGCCTTCGCCCCCGGATACAGCGGGAACCCGCTGGTCAATGCGATGTGCGTCGGGCTGCTGCGCGAGCGCGACTTGATGCGGGCGCGGGCCCACGGCGTCGGGAACGTGCTGCTGGCCATGGGCTCGCGCACCGGGCGTGACGGCATTCACGGCGCCAGCTTCGCGTCGGAAGACCTGTCGGCCAGGAGCGAGTCGCGACGGCCGCAGGTGCAGGTGGGCGATCCGTTCACCGAGAAGCTCCTGCTCGAGGCCACGCTCGAGCTCATCGAATCCGGTCTGGTCATCGCCATTCAGGACATGGGCGCCGCGGGTCTCACCAGCTCGTCGGCCGAGATGGCCGCTCGCGGCGGCGTCGGCGTAGAGCTCGACACCAGCCGGGTGCCCACCCGCGAAGCCGGCATGACCCCGTACGAGATCATGCTGTCGGAATCGCAGGAGCGAATGCTCGTCGTCGCGGAGCCGGCGCGGGTCGAGGCCATTCAGGCGGTGTGCCGCAAGTGGGAGCTCGGCGCGACGCCCATCGGCCGGGTCACCGATGACGGGCTCTTCCGGGTCGTGCACGACGAGGTCACCGTCGCGGCGATCCCGGGCGAGCGGCTGGTCGAGGGGTGTCCGATCTACTACCCGGACGCGCGCGAGTCGGGCGAGGCGGTGGCGCGTCGGGCGGCGACGCCCGCGCACGGCCCCTCGGCCGGTCGCCACCCCGCGCTGCACCTGCTGCTCGATGATCCCACCATCGCGAGCAAGCGCTGGGTCTTCGAGCAATACGATTCCACGGTACAGGGCGAGACGGTCCTCGGCCCAGGATCCGACGCCGGGGTGCTCCGCGTCACGGGAACCGGGTTCGGTCTCGCCGTCACGGTGGATTGCAACCAGCGGTACGTGGCGCTCGATCCGTACGAGGGAGGCAAGGCCGCGGTCGCCGAGGCCGCGCGCAACATCGCCTGCACCGGGGCCGAGCCCCTCGGCATCACCGATTGCCTGAACTTCGGTAACCCCGACAAGCCGGAGGTGTTCTACCAGTTCCGCGAAGCCTGCCGGGGCATCGGCGACGCCTGTACCGCCTTCGGCACTCCCGTCACCGGCGGCAACGTCTCGCTGTACAACGAGAGCCCGACCGGCGCGATCGACCCGACCCCGACGATCGGGATGGTCGGTCTGTTGCGCGATGTGCGCCGGCGGGTCTCCAGTCATTTCCAGCGCACCGGCGACCGGATTCTCCTCCTCGGGGAGACCCACGGGCACCTGGGGGGCTCCAGCTACTGGGAGGTCGTGCATCGGTTCGTGGGCGGGTCGCCGCCCCCGGTGGACCTCGACCGGGAGGTCCGCCTCCAGCGTCTTCTCGTGGCGGCCGCGGACGCCGGCCTCCTGCGCAGTGCGCACGACTGCGCGGACGGCGGACTCGCGGTCGCGCTCGCGGAGTGCTGCATCGGCGCACCGTACACCCTCGCGGGCATGGGAGCCCGAATCCGAATGGCGCGTCCGGAGGGCATGGCCGCTGAGGCCCTGCTTTACGGCGAGGACGCCGGCCGGGTGGTGGTCAGCGCGCCGCCGGAAAGCGTCGGCCCGCTGAGCGACCTCGCCGCGGCGCACGGCGTCCCCTGCGAAGCGATCGGCGAGGTCGGCGGCGCCGAAGGGCGCGACGCCGCTTGCCAGCTCGAGATCGAGCTCGCCGCCGACCCGGCGACGCTGGTGTGGCAGGTGCGTGAGCTCCGGCAGACTTACCTCGACGCGCTGCCCCGGCGGATGTCCGTGGTGACGGACGGGAC
>Ga0256867_10001046_pt1 | contig 11456 bp, 10 predicted proteins | sample RVTome_15_FD_185939 | JGI IMG/M metagenome (GOLD analysis project Ga0256867, IMG submission 185939) | Soil microbial communities from uranium-contaminated site in the Upper Colorado River Basin, Wyoming, United States - RVT150D86 (HiSeq) ... | reverse complement strand
CGCTCATCAGCCGCGCGTCGGCGTGAAACAGTGACCGCATCAGCGCGGTGTCCCTGGCCCGCATCCCGTCGAAGAGGGACTGCACCGTCTTCAAGACCTCATCCTCCACCCGCTGCGCGGCGACGGAGGAAACGCCCAACGCCATTGTCGTGCAGGCGATCAGCAGCGTGCGTACCATCGTGGTGCTCCCGGTCAAAGGATCAGCAGGGCGACCCACCCGGGCCCCCTTGCCACTACGGGTCCGGCTCGTGCCGGCGTCCGCGACTTACTGGTCTTCCTTCGGCCCGGCCCGGCGGGCGGGATCCGCCAGAAGCCGCTCCGCGAAGTCGAGCCGCTCACCCAAATCGTTCACCTCCGCGCGCAGGGAATCGATTTCCTCCAGCAGTTCCTGCGGCACCCCGAGAGACCGGTTCCGGGCCTCGTCGGGATCCCAGGAGGTCAGGCGCCGTCCCTCCGAGTCACGGAACTCCCCCGAGGCCACCAGGATGTTGTCGTACAGCCACCAGAGTCCTAACCCGCCGATCGTGCAGAGCTGCAGCAGGCCCGTCCCGACCTTCCCGACGTAGAAGCGATGAGCGCCGAATACCCCGAGAAAGAACGCCAGTGCGAGGGCGACGCCGCGGGACTTGTCGGAAGGAGGATTCGTCATGCGCTACCGGACCAGGTTGAGATAGGTGATAATGATGATGCCGTTGGTCACATCGTTGAAGTAGACCCCGACCACCGGGACGACGAGGAACGCCCGGGGCGCCGGACCGAGGCGTTCCACGATCGCGGCCATGCTGGCGGTCGCGACCGGCATCGCGCCCAGGCCGAGGCCGCAGTGCCCGCCAGCCATGACCGCGGCAGCGTAGTCGCGGCCCAGCATCCGGAAGGTGACGAGGCATGCGAACAGCCCGGTCACCACGACCTGTGCCGCGAGCATGCCGACGAGGGGGAGCTCGAGCCCGGGCAGGTCCCACGGCTGCAGGGACATCATCGCCATCACCACGAAGAGCGAGAGCGCGATCGTGCCCAGGTCATCGACGGCGCGTTGATTGATGCGGACCGCGCCCGTGATATCCACGGCATTCCGGACGAGCACCGCCGCCAGCATGGACGCGATATATCCCGGCAGCGTGACCCCGTAGCCGGTAGCCCATCTGCTCAGTATCCCGCCGGCCAGCATCACAACGAGAACGAGCGTGAGCGTCTTGAGCATCCCGTAGGCGCCGGCGGGCTCCCCGGCCGGCTCGACACTCCCCGCGCGCACGGGCAGCGGGCCTTCGAGCCGCGCGGCGGCGGCCTCGCGGGACGCCGGCGCGACGAGCCCCCGCCGCTGGATGAGCCACGTGCTGAGTGGGCTTCCCACCAGCGTTCCCGCGACGAGGCCAAACGTGGCCGCGGCCATCGCTATGGTGACGGCCCCGCGGAGCTGGAACTGATCTTCCATCAGCGTGCCGAACGCGGCGCCGATGCCGTGGCCCCCGGTCATGGTGATCGAGCCGGTGATGAGCCCGATCAGCGGATCCATGCCGAAGAGTGCCGCGAGCCCGATGCCCACGCCGTTTTGAATCACGGCCAGCAGGCCGGCGAGCACGCCAAAAACCATCACCTGCGCCCCGCCGGTCTTGAGCAAACCGAAGCCGGCCCCGAGCCCGATCGCCGTAAAGCACGCGATCATGACCGGCGACTGCAGCGTCGTGTCGAGCTGGAGGGCGACCACCCCGGCCTGCCTCAGCACCAGCGCCATCCCGGCGAAGATGATTCCGCCGACCACGGGGGGTGGGATCGCGAACCGGTCGAGCACGCCGATTTGCCGCCGCACGCCGTACCCGAGAAACAGGACGACGACGGCGACCGCCACCGTCTGGACCATGTCGAACCTGACAGTCGTCATGCCGGCTCCAGGCTCGCAGGGACGGGGGTCGGCGTATAGCATGGCACCGGGGACCGCCGTGCGCTAGCTTGGCGCCCATGACGGGGCCCGCGCGAATTCTCACACTCTGCCTCCTGCTCGCCTCTCCTGTGGCACCCCTCGTGGCCCAGGCGCGATGGATGCCCCAGCGCACCGGAGCCACCGCGGAGTTTCGCGGGCTGCACGCCGTGAACAGTCGGGTAGTGTGGGCGTCCGGACTGGGCGGCGTGGTGGCCCACACCGCCGACGGTGGCTCGAGCTGGCGGGTCGACACGATCCCCGGCGCCGAGCGGCTCTTCCTCGTGGACGTGCATGCGCTCGATGATCGCGTAGCCTGGGTAGCCGGCACGGCGTTCGAGGGCGCTTCGGCCGGGCGGATCTTTCACACCACGGACGGCGGCCGCACCTGGACGACGCAGTTCGCCGATTCCACCGCCGGGGTCTTCCTCGACGGCATGGCCTTCGTCGACGCGTGGCGTGGCGTGGTGTTCGGCGACCCGCTCGACGGCCGGTTGCTGGTGCTCGTCACGACGGATGCCGGCGCAACCTGGCGCCGGATCGACGACGGCCTCCCCGCCGTCGACACCGGAGAAGCGGCCTTCGCCGCCAGCGGCACGTCGATCACCGCGCGCGGCCGCGAGATCTGGATTGGAACGGGAGGCGGTCCGGTCGCCCGCGTGTTCCATTCGCCGGACGGCGGAGCGACCTGGCACGCCGTTGACACGCCCGCGAGCGGCGGTACCAGCAAGGGGATCTTCGGACTCGCGTTCGGTGAGGGGGGCACGGGGGTCGCAGTGGGCGGGGACTACCGGCAGCGGACCGTTTCGTCCCAGAACCTCCTGCTCACCGCCGACGGGGGCCGCACCTGGCGCCTCGCGGCGAGTGCGGGACTCGTGGGGATCCAGTATGGCGTCGCATTCGCCGGTGGGCGCTCGTTCATCTCCACCGGACCCCCCGGCAGCGCGATCTCGTCGGATGGCGGCGCCTCGTGGACCGGCCTGGACGGAACCGGGTACAACACCGTGAGCTGTGCCGGCGCGCTGTCCCTGTGCTGGGCGGCGGGAACCCAGGGGCGCGTCGCCCGCCTGTCGCCTTAGCCGCCCCGCGCAATCTCCCGGCCGAGCTCGACCGACTTCTCGACCAGCAGGTCGAAATCTTCCCGCCGGCTCCGGTGGTTCACGATGGCTACCCGGAACGCAAAGCAGCCCCCGAGAGTCGTCTGGGAGGGCACCGCGATGCCCCGCTCCTGCAGCCGCATCAGCAGCTCGGTGTTGAGCTGATCGAGGTCGACCGCGCTGGTGCCGTCTCCGCGGTAGCGAAAGCACACGATGTTGAGCGGCACCGGCGCCATCAGCTCCAGTTCCGGTGTCGAGCGGACCCGGCCGGCGAGGTACGCGGCCTGTTCCACGTTCTGCTCGATCAGGCGCGCGTACTTCCCCGCGCCGTGTTCCTTGAGCAGGAGCCACGCCTTGAGCCCGCGCAGCTCGGTGCTGAGCTCGGGCCCGAGCGTGCCGGGATCCCGGTCGATTGGCGCCGCGCCGCGAGGCAGCCGGGACAGATAGCTCGCGTGGGTGGTGAACGGCCGCTGATGCGCCTCGGGGTCGCGCACGAGAATGCAGCCGATGTCGTACGGCATGTACATCCACTTGTGGAGGTCGAAGGCGATCGAATCGGCGCGTTCCATGCCGCGCACGAGCGGGCGAAGCGTGTCCGAGAGCGCCACCAGCGCGCCGAAGGCCCCGTCCACGTGGAACCAGAGCCGCTCCCGGGCGCATAAATCCGCGAGGGCGGCGAGGTCGTCGATGGCGCCCGTGTTCACCGTGCCCGCATTGCCGACCACGCAGCACGGACGACGGCCCGCAGCGCGATCCTCGCGAATCGCCTGCTCGAGCGCCGGAAGGCTGAGGCGGTGCTCGCCGTCCACCGGGATCGTCCGCAGGCCCCGCTGGCCCAGACCCAACAGACGCACCGCCTTGTCCACCGAATTGTGGGTCTGGGCGGAGGTATACATGGTAAGCCCGCGGCCGGCCTCCGCGACGCCTTCTTCCGGGATGGCCATGGCGGCCGCATCGCGTGCCGCGGCCAGCCCCACCAGGTTCGCCACCGATCCGCCGGTGACCAGGAGACCACTGGCCTCCGCCGGGAATCCCACCATCTCCTTGCACCAGTCGACGACCTGCCGCTCGAGATAGGGTCCCGCGTGATTCCCCCCGCCGGCGTTCACGTTGAACACGGCCGTCGCCAGCTCCGCAAGCGCCCCGCTCGGACTGCCGGTCCCGACCACCCACCCCCAGAACCGCGGATGGATGTTGCCCCAGGGGTAGGGCAACACATGCTCCCGGAAATCGTCCCATGCGCGCTCGAGTCCTACCCCCTCGCGCGGGAGCGGCGAACGGAGGGCCTCACGCGAGGCCTCGGGCATCGCCTGCCACGCCGGGCGGCTGCGCACGTCCCTGAGCCAGTCAAACAGCTCGTCGAGCACCCGATGGCCATGCGCGCGGAGGTCGTCCCATGATTCCGGATCGAGGCCGAGCTCCTGTCCCTTCCCGGGCGTGCGTCCTGGTTCGATTCGGGATGCGACGTTCATGATCCTTGCGTCGATGGCGAGGGGGATGGAAGATAGGCCATGATCTATTCAATCGCCGCCGCAATTCTGACGCTGAATTCCCCGGTGAATCCCGGGGCCCCGGCTCCCCGGCTCTCCGGCTCCTTCGCCGTCCAGGATTCCTCCCTCCGCGCCCGGGTCGACGCGTGGCGCAGCGCCAGGGAGGGCGCCATCCTGCGCGAGCTCGCCGACTTCCTGGCCATTCCCAATGTGGCCAGAGACACCGCGAACATCCGGCGCAATGCCAACCACCTCGTGGCCATGCTCGAGCGCCGTGGCGTGCGGGCCCGCGTACTGGAAGCGCCCGGATCGCGCCCCGCCGTCTATGGCGAGCTGTCGACCCCCGGCGCGACCCGGACCGTGGTCTTCTACGCGCACTACGACGGTCAGCCGGCCGATACGTCACGATGGTCGACCCTGCCGTGGCGCCCGACGCTTCTCGATCGGGCGCACTCGGCGGGCGGAAGGGAAATCCCCTTCCCCGCGGCCAACGGGCGGGTCGACCCCGAGGCCCGGCTCTACGCCCGATCCGCCAGCGACGACAAGTCGCCGATCGTGGCGATGCTGTCCGCCCTCGATGCTTTGCGCACGCTGGGGCAGCGGCCCTCCGTGAACCTCAAGTTCTTCCTCGAGGGCGAGGAAGAGGCGGGGTCCCCCGCGCTGCGCGAGATGCTGACACGGCACGCCGACCTGCTCAAGGCGGACCTGTGGATCTTCGGCGACGGGCCGGTCCACCAGAGCCGCCGTCCCCAGGTGTCGTTCGGCGTGCGGGGCGTGATCGGCGTGAACCTCACGGTCTACGGACCGGCCCGTCCGCTGCACAGCGGCCACTACGGGAACTGGGCGCCGAACCCGAACGTCATGCTCACCCACCTCCTCGCGTCCCTGCGCGACGAGGACGGACGGATCCTCATCGACCGGTTCTACGACGACGTGCGCCCGTTCTCCGCGGCGCAGCGGGAGGCGCTTGCCGCCTACCCCCGCGTCGAGGAGCAGCTGCAGGGAGAGCTCCGGCTGGGACGGACCGAGGGCGCCGGCGCGTCGCTCGTCGAGCTCACCTCCATGCCTGCCCTCAACCTGAGCGGCATCTCGGGCGGCCGGACCGGGAGTGGCTCCTCGAATGTGATCGTGCCCGAGGCTACCGCGTACATCGATTTCCGGCTGGTTCCGGATCAGCGTCCCGACCGCGTCCTGGCGCTCCTCGAGGCGCACCTCCGCACGCGGGGGTTTCATATTGTCAGGGAGGATCCGGATTCGGCGACGCGGCGCGCACATCCGAAGATCGTGAAGCTGACCGGCGACGGCGGGTATCCGGCGACCGGGACCCCACTCGACCTCGCCGCGTCGCGCGCGGTGGTGCGCGCCGCCGAGTCCGCGCTCGGCGAGCCGGTGCTGCTCAAGCCGCCGATGGGGGGCAGCCTGCCGCTCCATCATTTCGAGGAAGTACTCCAGGTCCCGCTCATCATGCTGCCGATCGTCAATCACGACAACAACCAGCATGCGGAGAACGAGAACCTGCGGCTGAGGAATCTCTGGGACGGCATCGCGCTCTTCGCCGGCGTGCTCGCCCGTCTCGATGCGGAGTGGCGGGCCGTCGAGCGGCCGGTGCCCTGATTGCCCTACCCCCCGGCGGTGAGGGCGTCCGCGACAAGCTCGACGGCCGCCTCCGCCGCGGCGGCTTCGGAAAACGAGGGCGGGTCCGGCACCCAGTGACGGCGCACCGCCATCCAGCAGAGCGCTTCGACAGCCAGATGGGCCACCGCATGCGGGTCAGATCGAAGCACCAGCACGCCCTCCCGGGACCGGCGGGCGAGGTAATCGCCCACCCGGCGGACTCCGCCGCGCCAGAACCGGCGGTGAAACAGCCGCTCGATCTCGGGCCAGTCGCCCGCGCAGCGTTCCACCAGTTGGATACCCCGGGCGTACCGGCTCAACCAGCCGTAGAGCTCCTCAACGATGCCATGTACCTCGGCGCGAGGCTCAGCCGGCCGGGGCGATTCCGCGGCCAGCCAGAGCATGGGAAAATGCGCGGCGTTCTGGAGGCACCGCCACAGATGATCGGCGGTCGCGGCCCGGGTGACCGCCGGGTGGGGCAGGGCCGGATTGAGGAGCGTTGGATCCTCAAACGCCCGCCGCACGGCCAGGTCGAACAACGCGTCCTTGCCCTCGGCATACAAGTAAACCGTGCCTGGGCCGACCCCAGCCTCTCGAGCGACGTCGGCCACGCGTGCCGGTTCGAAGCCGTGGCGAATGAAGACGGACGTTGCAGCATCCGCGATTTGATCCAGGCGTCCAGGCGAGCGATGTCGGCCCATCACGAAATATAACTGAATGAGTCATTCATTGTGCAATGTTTTAAAAACGAACGACTTACGCAACTTGTCGGGAACGAGGTTTGGGGGGCTGGTACAGTTCCTCTACGGGTGTGCCCACCTGCAGATTCCCCGTCGGGACATGCAACCTTTTCGAGTGCTCCGCTGTCCCATGGAGCAGAAGAGGATCGGACCTTCAGAACTCGGGGCTGGGTGAACCAGATCACACTCGTCGCCCGTGTCCTGTCAGGCGATCCAGAGGCGGAGCGTGAACTCTACGACACCCTGGTGGATCGAGTGTACCGACTCGTCCATCGCATGGTCGGCGATGCGGACCTCGCGAGCGATTACACGCAGGACACGTTCATCCGGGTGTTCGATCGGCTCTCCACCTTTCGCGGCGAGTCCGCCCTCTCGACCTGGGTCACGTCGGTCGCGATCTCGGTGGTCTACAACGGGCAGCGAAAGGTCAAGCGATTGCAGGCGAGGGAAGTCGATCTGGAGCACGCCGAGCCGCTCGCCGCGACGCGGCGTGACGCCGAGCCCGATCTGAAGGTGAGGCTGGCCCATGCGATCGACGGATTACCGGAAGGTTACCGGACGGTGTTCCTGATGCACGACGTCGAGGGGTACACGCACGAGGAGATCGGCCAGGCGCTTGGGATTCAGGAGGGCACGTCCAAGGCGCAACTGTCGCGGGCTCGCGCCAAGCTGCGTCACCAGTTGGCGGCATTTGCGGGAGAGTGGGTACGATGATGGATGACAGGCCGGATCGGTTCGAGGACTTCCTGCGGGAGCAGGCGCAAGAGTACAACGCACCTCCTCCGACGCCCAGGGCGGAGCTCTGGGAGCGGATCCACGCGGCCCGGAAAGAGGCAGCGCCCGTCGCTAATGCCGGCAGCGACGACCCGCTCGCCTTCCGGCCGCGAGCCGAATCCAGGCGCTGGCGGCCGGCGCTGTCCTACGGTGTCGCCGCCGCCGCGATCCTGGCGGTCGGCGTGGCCATCGGCCGGGTCAGCAGCCCCACGGGCACGACGCCGATGCCCACCCAGGCGGCGGTGACGCCGGTGCCGGTTGATTCCGCGGAGCGGCTGGAACGCGGCGCGCTGGCCACCCGGCTCGTCACGGTGGAGCACCTCACGGAAGTGGATGCGTTTCTCACCGAGTTCCGGGGCCGCAGGGCCTCGGGCGAGTTCACCGGCCAGGCGCGTGACCTTCTGGGTACCACCCGGCTCCTACTCGATTCAAAGCGGGTGAGCGACTCGAGGGTTAAGGTGCTCCTCCAGGACCTGGAAGGCGTCCTCGCCCAGATCGCTACATTCGATTCCACCGATCGCCGCAATGAGCTCGAGCTCATCAATGACGGCATTGCCCAGGCACATCTCCGGACCCGGCTCAAGAGCGAGATTCCGGCCGGCCCCGTCCGGATGTAAGGAGCAACCCATGAGATCGTCTCCGATTGCCGTGCTCATCCTCGCCGCGAGCCTCGCGGCGCCACTCTCCGCGCAGCAGGCCCCGCTGCGGAAGCAGCGAAGCCTCGCCGAGCTAGACCACCTCCGCTCGCTCGAAAGCCTCAAGGGGCTCAAGTCCTTCGAGCATCTGGGCGAGGGGGTTCTGGCGCTGCGCGAAGGGCTGCAGGGGCTCCAGGGCTTGCAAGGGATGCAGGCCCTCGAAGGCCTCGAGGCGCTGCGTGGCCTCGAGAGCCTCCGCGCCCTGGGAGACCTCGACGCGGCGGTCTGGAGCTTCGACCACCACCCGCGCGATGTCGTTCCGGAAGCATGGAATCAGCAGGACCCGGCGAATCAGCTCTACCGCCGCGCGCGCGAGTCGTTCAACCGGCGCCGGTACACCGAAGCGGCCCAGATGTTCCAGGAGGTCTATACGAAGCATCCGCGGTCGTCCTACGCGGGTGACGCGTACTACTGGGAAGCCTACGCGCTCTATCGCCGCGGCGGGAACGAATCCCTCCGCCGGGCGGCCGAGGTGTTGCAGGTCCAGGAGGAGAAGGCCCCTGGCGCGTCGACGCGGCGCGATGCCGAGAGCCTCGAGACCCGGATCCTCACGGCGCTTTCCGAGGCGGGAGACGAAGCGGCGGCACGCCGGCTGGAGGAGCGCACCCGGCGCATAACGCGCAGCCGGGTGGGGGTCCGTGTGCCCACCCGAGTCCAGCCGGTCCGGCGCGGCCAGAACCGGTGCGACGACGACGAGCGTTCGGCCGTACTCGACGCCACCCTCTCGATGGATGCGACCCGTGCGGTTCCGATCCTCAAGCGGGTCATGGCGCAGCAGGATGCCGGGTCGGCGTGCCTGCGCCGGAAGGCCGTGTTCATCATCTCGCAGAAGGAGCACCCGGAAACGCCCCGGCTCCTGATGGACGCCGTCCGCAGCGATCCGGACGTCGAGGTGCGGGAACAGGCCGTCTTCTGGCTGTCCCAGGTCGATCTTCCCGAGGCGGTGGTCGCGCTCGACTCGATCCTCCGCTCGAGCCGGGATCAGGCCGTCCAGGAGAAAGCCATCTTCGCCTTGTCGCAGCATAACTCGCAGCGTGCCGCGCAGGCCCTTCGCGCGTTCGCTTCGCGCAGCGACGCGCCGCAGTCGCTCCGCGAGAACGCGATCTTCTGGCTGAGCCAGAGCAACGATCCCGAGAACATCCCGTTTCTCCGGAACCTGTTCAAGCAGGTGAGTGATCAGGGGAGCAAGGACAAGATCATCTTCGCGATCTCGCAGAAGGAGAACGCCGAAAGCCAGCGCTGGCTCCTCGAGATCGCCGGCGACCGGAACGAGACCGTGCAGGTCCGGAAACAGTCGCTGTTCTGGGCGGGGCAGATGAAGGGCTCGCCGCAGGAGTTCTTCAACCTGTACGAGACGTTCAGCGACCGCGAGATGAAGGAGCACCTCATCTTCATCTATTCGCAGAACCAGTCACGCGCGGCGGTCGACAAGCTGATGGACATCGCCCGCAACGAGCCCAACGCCGAGCTCCGGAAGAAGGCGGTCTTCTGGCTGGGCCAGTCGAATGATCCCCGAGTGCCGGATTTTCTGGGGTCCTTGCTCGACCGGCGGCCGCCGCAGTAAGTCCATAGGGCAGCGCGAGGAAGGCACATGAGAACACCGACGTTTGTCATGCTTGGAGTGCTCACCGCGGGCGTGGCGGAAGCCCAGAGTCTGGCCGAGCGGATTCTGGCGCCTCGCAACGGCACGGTGCGGATCACGTTCGCGTCCCGCCCGGAGCTCTGCGGCGACGGTGAGACCTTCATCAGCGACCGGAGCCGCGGCGAGCACAACTACGTCAACTACGAGCGCGGCGACGGCCGCGGCTGGCGGCGCGCCTGCCTGGATGGACCGGCCCGGGTCGCGATCTCGCTCTTCGACGGCTCGATCCGCCGTGTTCGGGTCTACGTCGGCGGCGCCTGGCGGAACACCGGCGCGGAGGATGTCCACGACCTCGGCGTGGTCTCGGCTCCGCGGGCTGCGGAAGCCCTGCTGGCGCTCGCCCGGCAGAACGCGCGCGGCAAGGAGGCCATCTTCGCCGCGACGGTGGCCGACAGCGTATCAATCGGGCCCGACCTCCTCCGCCTCGCCAAGGACGATCGGACTCCGAGGGAATCGCGCAAGACGGCCGTGTTCTGGCTCTCGCAGATGGCCGGCGATTCCGCGACCGCGGGGCTCGAGGACCTGGCGACGGACGACGATGAAGACCGGGAAGTGCGTGAGCAGGCGGTCTTCGCGCTCTCGCAGCTTCGCCATGATGAGGGCATTCCCGCGTTGATCAAGGTGGCGCGCACCAACGCCGACCCGGGGATCCGGCGCAAGGCCATCTTCTGGCTGGGCCAGTCCGACGACCCGCGCGTCCTGGCGCTCTTCGAGGAGCTGCTGACGAAACGCCGCTAGCCCTGGATGCCAGGAATGACGAAGGGCCGGGCAGTCGACCGGCCCTTCGTGCATTCACGGCGCGCCGCGAAGCTCAGGGCGAGCGTGCCGGCGGGGATCCCCCGCGCTGCCGGGCGAGCGACCGGTAGTACTCCTCGACCAGCTCTCGATACTCGGGAGGCACCCGCGCGCCGGAGCCCAGGGCCGGACCGGCTGCCGCGGAGGGGTCGAGGGCGCGCCAGAGCGTGAACTCGAACTCCTTGAGCCGCGCGATCAGCTCCTCTTCCAGTCGGTCGAGCCCCTGCGGGTTACCCAGCGGACGGGCTCCCGCGCGCTCGAGACCCCGGAGCTCCTCCAGGGCACGATCCAGCTCGCGTACGTCCTGACCGAGCGCCGCGACTTCGCGCCGGAGCGATTCGGCCGCCTGGCGACGGATGCGCAGCTCGCGGGTGAACTGACGGAGGCCTTCGGCGGACGTCCCTGGCGCGCCGGCGCTTCGGGAGCCCTCGGTTACGTCGTTTCCGGCACCGAGTCCGCCGCTCATCGTGCGGGTCGAGCCGCCGGGAGTGTTCCCGCCCTGGCCTCCCTGACCCTGCTGGCCTCGTCCCTGCTGGCCCTGACCCTGCTGGCCCTGTCCCTGCTGGCCCTGACCCTGCTGGCCCTGACCCTGCTGGCCTCGTCCCTGCTCCGCTTCCTCGCCCTGCTGCCCCTCTCCCTGCCCTGCACGGGCGCGCTCCCGGAGCGACTCGAGGCCGCGGACCAGCTCGCGGGT
>Ga0256867_10001045_pt1 | contig 11457 bp, 13 predicted proteins | sample RVTome_15_FD_185939 | JGI IMG/M metagenome (GOLD analysis project Ga0256867, IMG submission 185939) | Soil microbial communities from uranium-contaminated site in the Upper Colorado River Basin, Wyoming, United States - RVT150D86 (HiSeq) ... | reverse complement strand
CGGAGTCGGCCATGAACGTGAGCCCAAAAGTCACCCCAGGTCCGGTTTGACCTAGCGCAATGCGCGGCTTCCTGCTGCTGTGAAATCCTGGCTTCAGCAGCTACCGGAGGTCATCCATGGGCTACCGCACGATCCTGGTCGAGCTCGCCGACGACAGCGGGCTCGAGGCGCGCCTGCAGGTGGCGCGGACGCTTGCCGGCCGTTTTGACGCCGCGCTGATCGGCATGCATGTGATGCCGCCGCTGTTCATCCCGGGCTCTTACGGCGAAGCCGCGGCCTATCTCGGGCCCGACCTGATCGAGGCGCAGCGCGCCGCCAATCAGGAGACCAGGGAGCGGGTCCAGGCGGTCTTTCGGAACCTCTGCGGCGAAGGGGCCAATGCCATCTGGCAGGAGGCTGAGGGTGATCGGGGCGCTCTCCTGGCCGCGGCCGCGTATACGGCGGACCTGGTCCTCGCGAGTCGGGCCGCGGCCGGGGGCACCGACGCGCCGGACGTGCTCGATCAGCTCGTGACCGCCGCAGGCGTCCCCGTCCTGGCGCTGCCGCCGGACGTCTCCGGCGACCTGGGCCAGGCCGTTCTGGTCGCCTGGAACGGCTCGCGCGAGGCCGCCCGCGCCGCCCATGACGCGCTGCCCTTCCTCCGTGAGGCCAAACGCGTGATCCTCTGCGCGGTCGGCGAGGCGGCCGCGAAGAGCCTTGGAGCCGCGGCCGCGATGCTGCAGCGGCATGGCCTTGCGGTTCACTCTCAGCAGGTGGCTGAGCCGGACGGAGACGCGGGCGAGGTCCTGCTTGCGCAGGCCGGTTCCCAGGGTGCGGACCTGCTGGTCATGGGCGCCTACGGTCACGCGCGGCTGCGCGAGCTGGTCTTCGGCGGCGCCACGCGCCATGTCCTGCGCGAGGCCACGCTGCCGGTGCTCTTCGGCAGCTGACCCCACCGCCCCGATTCACGCTGATCGACGGAGGAACGGATCATGAGCAACACTGGCCTGCCGGTTTTCGACACCACGGTTCAGGAGACCAATCTTTGGCTCAAGGCCATCATGGAGGGTCTCCACACCGATGACCGGCACCTCGCCTACCTTGCGCTCAGGTCGACGCTGCATGCGCTGCGCGATCGGCTCGGCCCGGAAAGCGCGGTCCATCTGGCGGCACAGCTGCCGATGCTGGTGCGCGGCCTCTACTACGAGGGCTGGCGGTTGGCGGCGTCGCAGAGCAAGGAGCGGACGCGGGCCGACTTCCTCGAGCACGTGCGCAGCGAGCTGCCGCGCGGCTCGGCGATCGACCCCAACGTCGCGGCCCGTGCGGTGTTCGCTGTTATGTGGGAGAAGTTGGATCTCGGCGAGGTCGGCAAGGTGATCGACCGCCTGCCGCCGGAGCTCAAGGAGCTCTGGCGCTGAGCCGCGGCGGTCGCGCCGCGCGGCCGCCGCCCCACCGCGGCCGGTCTCCTGCTTCGCCAGCAGGGCCCCGCCATGAGGGAATCCGCTCCGGCATGGCGGACCGCCCCTCGCCCGCGCGAATCGGAGAGCTGTGGCGGGCTCGGTCAGCCGCGGCAGCCCGGCGCAGAACCGCTGGCGGTCTCGACGCGCTCCGTTCCGAGCTCTTCGAAGATCCGGCCGCGTGCATCGAAGCGATAGACGTCGTCGCGGAACTGCACTGCGCCACCCGCTTCCATGAATGCGGTGAGGTAGAGCACCCACAGCGGGACCGGGCGCTGAAGCGCAATCTCCCGGGTCTGACCCTCGGCGATGGCCCTTTCGATTTCGGCCCTTCCCCAGCCTTGATCCCGCAGCAGGAAGGCCGCCAGGTCGCCCGGACGCTCGATGCGCATGCAGCCATGGCTGAACGTCCGGCGGGCGCGCTCGAAAAGCCCCTTTGCAGGCGTGTCGTGAAGGTAGACGGTGTAGGGGCTCGGGAAGTCGAACTTGATCCGCCCGAGCGCGTTGTCCTCTCCCGGAAGCTGCCTGAGCCTGGTCGCGAACTGGACGGGTGGTATGCTCGACCAGTCTATGGCGAGCCCGTGCGGGTCCGAAGCCCGACCCACGATGATCATGTTCTCCTTGAGGAGATACGCTTGGTCCTGCCGCAGCTTGGGCAGGATCTCGTTGACGGCGATCGAAGCCGGTACATTCCAGGGTGGATTGAAGATAACGCTCGCGAACTTGCTCGAAAGCACGGGCGTCGGCGTCGACGGCTTGCCCACGATCACTCTCGAAACGAGCGTTGTCGCGCCACCCTCGACGACCTGGAGGTTCTGGGCCGCGATGTTGATCGCTACGTATGGATCGCCGAGGCCTGCCGGCAGCGCACGCAGACGGGCAAGATTGAGCTCAATCTGCGCAGCGCGCGTGGCGGCGGGCACGTTCAGGGACGCAAGCGTCTTCGGTCCGACAACGCCGTCCTCCTCCAGGCCATGCCGCCGCTGGAACTCGCGTACCGCCGCCTCCAAGGCCGGATCGAAAAAGGCGGCTTTCCCTTCGCTTGTGCTCGGGGGCAGGTAGCCCTCGCGAGCAAGCCGCAGGCGCAGCGCCGCGACCCGTTCTCCCGCATCCCCGAGTCGCAACGAGGAGCCGGACTGGATCGAAGACCAGCCGCCGCTTTCGCTCAGCGCGCGATAGGTCGTCAGCGCTTGCGCGAGTGGCGTCTCGGCCAGCTGTGGCGGCAGCGGCACGAGCTCCGCCGCTTGCGGCGCTGTCCTCGAGGGCACAAGCGCGCCGAGCACGACCGCGGCCGCCAGGACGCCGACGGCCAGGTTTCGCAGCGAAAGGTCGCGGGACAGCTTCATCGTTTCGAGGAGAGAGCCAGTGTCCGGGGTCAGGGGCCTTCGCCGACGATCGTGTCGAGCCCGGCATAGTCGTTGCGGCGGAACTCGTCGATGATGCGCGCGGCCTCCTCGTGGGTAGTGCCCGTCGCGGCGAGCACGATGGCGCCGAGCTGCAGGCTCGCCTCGACCGCTTCGGGCACCACCGCGGTGGCGCCCCATTCGGTCAATTGCTTGCGGTGCCCCGGATCGTGCCCCCGCACGAACATGCGAAGCTCCGGGAAATGGCTGTGAAGGCCCGCAACCGCGCGATCTATGGCCGGCGCCTGATCGATCGTGAGCACGGCGGCCTGGGCACGGCCAGCGCCCGCTGCGGCGAGCACGTCGACCCGGCTGGCATCGCCATAGAACACCGGCAGGCCCTTGGCGCGCGCACGGGCGATTCGCCTTGGGTCCAGGTCGAGCGCGACATAAGGGACACCCGCTGCCGCCAGGACCTTGGCCACCGTCTGGCCGACCCGGCCGAAGCCGGCGACGACGACATGGTTCGTCAGCGGCGCAGCCTCTTCCCGCAAAGCGTGCAGGCCGCCCTGCGACGGGCGTCTCAAGCGCGCGGCAAGGAAGCTTCCCAGCTCGGCGAGGAACGGGGTTGCGATCATGCTCAACGCCACTGCGGCGGTCAGCATCTGACCCTCGGCAGCCGGCAGCACCTGGTGCGCGATGGCGGAGTCGAACAGGACGAAGCCGAACTCGCCTCCCTGGGCCAGTAACAAACCGACCCGGAGCGCTTCTTCGGCGGGCAGACGAAATGCCGCACACAGGGCGGAGATCAGCGTCGCCTTGAGCACCAGGAGGCCGACCACGACCAGCACGACCTCAATCAGCCGTTCGGAGACCACGCCGAGGTCCATCGACAACCCGACCGTCATGAAGAACAGGCCGAGCAGGAGGCCACGGAACGGCCGGATGTCCGCTTCCACCTGGTGGCGGTATTCGGTCTCGGAGAGGAGGAGTCCGGCGAGGAAGGCGCCGAGCGGCATGGACGAGCCGGCCTGGATGGTCAGCCAGCCCATTCCGATGACGACCAGCAGCGTCGCCGACACGAACAGTTCAGCGCTTCGGGTCGCGGCGACCATCCGGAACACCGGGCGTACCACGAGCCGGCCGACGGCGATGATCAGGACCAGCGCCAGGCCAGCCTTGAGCACCGACAGACCGAGCGCCGGCAGGACCGCGACCCGATCGGGCGCGAGCGCCGGGATCAGCACGAGGAGCGGGACGACGGCGAGGTCCTGAAAGAGCAGGATCGCGAACGTGGTGCGGCCGAAGCGCGTGACCTGCTCGCCGCGCTCCACCAGGAGCTGGAGGACGAACGCGGTCGAGCTCAGGGCGAGCGCGCTGCCGATGACCATTGCCGCGGGAAGGTCGGCGCCGAGCAGGCTGGCGGCCATGCCGATGACACACGCCGTCAACACCACCTGCAGGCCGCCGAGCCCGAACACCAGCCGGCGCATGACCTGGAGCCGCGCGAGCGACAGCTCGAGTCCGATGGCGAACAGCAAAAAGGCGACGCCCAATTCGGCCAGCAGGCCGGTCAGCTCGGATTCGACGATCAGCCCCAGTGCCTGAGGACCGATCAGAATGCCCGCCACCAGGTAGCCGACGATCGGGCTCGACCGCAGCCGACGGAACAGCGGCACCACAATGACCGGCGCCAGCAGGAAGACCAGCAGCTGATGGAAGACTGAGAACTCGTGCACAGGGCGATCCGGGAGGCAGGCGCGAGCACAATCTAATCAAGCCAGCACCGCAAGGCTTGATCCAGGTCAACCAAAGTGCGGCTCGCGACGCGCTGGGGTCGGCTCCCGCTGCCCCCGCGCAACTCACTGGGACGGCTATCGCCCGACGTATTTTCGTATGAGGCCGAAAATGAAGAGCACGCCGAACAGGAAGAAGGCCAATCCGACGCCGTAGAAGAGCTCGTCCTTGGCGCCGCTTGCCATGAACAGCCCGAGCAGGCTGAGGAGCGCCAACAAGGCGCCGAGAATCCAGGGTCCGACAGTTTCATCTCGCATGTCATACCCTCCCGAAGGATCAGCGGTCAGGGCTCGACCAGATCGCGATAGGCATGCCAGGTGGCATAGCCGATCAGCGGCAAGGTGACGATCAGGCCGAGGTAGAAGGTCACCAGGCCTGCGCCGACGAACAAGACGATCAGGACCGCCCAGAACAGCATCGTGGCCGGGTTCTCCATGATCACCTTGAAGCTGGTGGCGATCGCGGTCACCACGTGCTCGTGCGGCCGGTCGAGCAGAAGCGGGATCGAGACCGCGCTGAGCCCGAAGGTGAGCGCCGCCAGCACCGCCCCGGCCGCCGTGCCGATGATCAGGAACGGCAGGCTTCCGGATGAGAAGAACACCTGGCCGACGAAGTCGGCGGGTGAGGGCGGCTGCAGGCCGAAGAACAGGAAGAAGATCATGACCGCGACCCGCACCCAGGCGAAGAACAGGAGCAGAAGCGTCACGCCCATGAACGCGATCTGGGTCGGATTGGCCCGGTAGGCGGCAAGCGCATCCGCGAAAGTCGGTCTCTCGCCCCGCTCACGCCGCCGGCTCACCTCGTAGAGGCCGACCGCGAGGATCGGCCCCATGATCAGGAAGCCGGCGGTCAACGGGAGAATCAGGTAGATCAGATCGAGCCACCACAGGCCGAAGGTCACCGCCCAGCCGACCACGGCGAAGAAGACGCCATAGGCGAGGCTGATCGCCGGCGCGCCGACCAAGTCGCGCCAGCCGGCCGCGAGCCAGACCCAAGGTCGCTCAAGCTCTACCTTCCTGACGCGTGGCGCCGGACTGCCGATCGGAACCGCTTCGGCCATCGCTGCTCGCTCCCCCGCGCTTCGCCGGCCGACCGCTTGATGCCGGCGCGCGACTTTTTGCCTAGGTCGGGGCACCTCTGAATTGACATACGTCAAAGCTGGCGTAGAGGCTATCACCTAGGGCTGCGGCGCGAAACCTCCGAGCCAGCGGACGCGGGGCCGCTGCTCGGGCGGAGCACGAACCGGGGAGTGGGCATGACTGCTGTCGCCGCCGACACGGTCGACCGGATGCCGGTCGTCTATGAGGACGAGGTCATCCGCTGGTTCACCATCGCGACCCTGTTCTGGGGCGTGGCGGCGTTCACCATGGGCACCTTCATCGCCTTCCAGCTCGCCTATCCGGTCCTCAACCTCGGCCTCGAGTGGACCACCTTCGGCCGCCTCAGGCCGGTGCACACCTCGGCCGCGATCTTCGCCTTCGGCGGCAACGCTCTGCTCGGCACCTCGCTCTACGTCGTCCAGCGCACCTGCCGGGCCGCCCTGTTCGGCGGCTTCCCCACCGCCGCCTTCATCTTCTGGGGCTACCAGCTGTTCATCGTGCTGGCAGCATCCGGCTATGTGCTCGGCATCACCCAAAGCCGCGAATACGCCGAGCCGGAGTGGTACGTAGACCTCTGGCTGACGCTGGTCTGGGTCGGGTACCTCGTGGTCTTCCTCGGCACGATCATGCGCCGGCGCGAGCCGCACATCTACGTCGCCAACTGGTTCTACCTGGCGTTCATCGTCACCATCGCCGTCCTGCACGTCGTCAACAACCTGGCGCTGCCCGTCTCGTTCTTCGGCATCAAAAGCTACTCCGCTTTCGCGGGCGTGCAGGATGCCCTCACTCAGTGGTGGTACGGCCACAACGCCGTCGGCTTCTTCCTCACCGCCGGCTTTCTCGGCATCATGTATTACTTCATCCCGAAGCAGGCCGAGCGCCCGGTGTATTCATACCGCCTGTCGATCGTGCACTTCTGGTCCTTGATCTTTCTCTATATCTGGGCCGGCCCGCATCACCTGCATTACACGGCGCTGCCGGAGTGGGCGCAATTTCTCGGCATGACCTTCTCGGTCATGCTGTGGATGCCCTCCTGGGGCGGCATGATCAACGGCATCATGACCCTCTCCGGCGCCTGGGACAAGCTGCGCACCGACCCGGTGCTGCGCTTCCTGGTGGTGGCGGTCGCGTTCTACGGCATGAGCACCTTCGAGGGCCCGCTGATGTCGGTGCGCCAGGTCAACGCTCTTTCCCACTACACCGACTGGACGATCGGCCACGTCCATTCCGGGGCGCTCGGCTGGGTCGCGTTCATCTCGTTCGGCGCCGTGTACTCCCTGGTCCAGAAGCTCTGGCGGCGCGAGCGCCTCTATTCGCAGCGCCTGGTCGAGGTCCACTTCTGGATCGCGACGCTCGGCATCGTCCTCTACATCACGGCGATGTGGGTCTCCGGCATCATGCAGGGGCTGATGTGGCGCTCCTACGACGAGCTCGGCTTCCTGCAGTACTCGTTCCTCGAGACCGTCCACGCGATGCACCCCTTCTACGTGATCCGGGCGCTGGGAGGGCTCCTGTTCCTGACCGGTGCTCTGGTCATGGTCTACAACTGCTGGCGGACGATGCGGGGCGAGGTCCGGTCCGAGGAGCCCATGGCGCGCCCGGCTCCCGTCGCGGCCGAATAGGGAGAGCCTCGCCATGTGGCGCCTGCACGCGATCCTCGAGAAGAGCGGGCCTCTGCTCCTGGTCGGCATCCTGATCACGGTTGCGATCGGTGGCATCGTCGAGATCGTGCCGCTGTTCACGATCGAGAGCACGATCGAGAAGGTCGAGGGCGTGCGGCCGTACACCCCGCTCGAGCTGGCCGGACGCAACATCTATGTGCGCGAGGGCTGCTACAACTGCCACAGCCAGATGGTCCGGCCGTTCCGGGACGAGGTCGAGCGCTACGGCCACTACAGCCTCGCCGCCGAGAGCATGTACGACCACCCGTTCCAGTGGGGCTCCAAGCGGACCGGGCCGGACCTCGCGCGGGTCGGCGGCAAGTATTCGAACGAGTGGCACGTAGCGCACATGATCGATCCCCGGGCGGTGGTGCCGGAATCGGTGATGCCGCCCTACGCCTTCCTCCTCGAGCGCCAGCTGGGCTACGCCGACATCGCCGAGCACCTGCGCACCAACCGCGCGCTGGGCGTCCCCTACGGCGACGAGATGATCGAGATGGCGGCCGCGGATCTGCGCGCCCAGGCTCACCCCGAAGGCGACCACGACGCGCTGCTCGGCCGCTACCCGAACGCGGCGGTCGGCGACCTCGACGGCAACCCGGGACGGCTCTCCGAGATGGACGCGCTCGTCGCCTACCTGCAGATCCTCGGGCGGATGGTCGACTTCACCGACATCCGCACCGAGGACATCCTGCAGTAGGAAAGCGTGCCATGGCCGAGTCCCTCTACGCCTGGATCTCCTCCCTCTGGCTCGTGTGGCTGCTCCTGGCGTTCGTCGCCATCGTGGCCTGGACGTTCTGGCCGACACGCAAGCGGCGGCTCGAGCGGCACGGCGAGATCCCGCTGCGCGACGACGATCGGGAGCGCTGACCCATGCCCACCAAGGTCGAGAAGGACGCGATCACCGGCACCGAGACGACCGGCCACGAATGGGACGGGATCAAGGAGCTGAACACGCCCCTGCCCAAATGGTGGCTGTACGTGATGTACGCGACCATCGTGTTCGCCGTAGTCTGGTGGCTCCTTTATCCGAGCTGGCCGTGGGTCAACAGCTACTTCCCCGGCGTCCTCGGCTACAGTCAGCGCGAGGCGCTGGACGCACGCGTTGTCGAGGTCGCCGCGGCGCGCGGGGCACAGCTCCAACAGCTCGCGGCCACGCCGCTCGATCAGGTGACCGGCGACCCGGAGCTGATGGCGATCGCCTTCGCCGGCGGGCAGGCGGCGTTCAACGACAACTGCGCGCCCTGCCATGGCCTGGGCGGCGCGGGGCAAGGGCACTACCCCTCGCTCGCCGACGACGCCTGGCTCTGGGGCGGCACGCTCGACGACGTCCAGACCACCATCCAGTACGGCATCCGCAGCGGCCATCCCGACACCCGCTTCAACGAGATGCCCGCGTTCGGGGCGCTGCAGATGCTCGAGCGCGATCAGATCAACGACGTTGCCGAATACGTGCTCTCGCTTTCCGGCTTGAGCGAGGACCAGGCGGCGGCCGAACGGGGCGAAGAGATCTTCGCCGAGCAATGCGCGTCGTGCCACGGCGACAATGGCGAGGGCATGGCCGAGCTGGGGGGGCCCAATCTGGCAGACCAGATCTGGCTCTACGGCGGCAGCAGGGCCGAGATCGTCCAGCAGATCCATCAGCCGCGCCACGGCGTGATGCCGGCCTGGGTCGGCCGCCTCGACCCCACGACGATCAAGAGCCTCGCCGTCTACGTCCACGCGCTTGGTGGAGGGCAGTGACGTGAGCGTGATCCTGATCAACCCGTTCGAAGTGCCAGCCGGGCGCGAGGACGAGTGCCTGGCGATGTGGGAGCGCGTGGCCGAGTACATGCGCCGCCAGCCGGGCTTCGTCTCGACTCGGCTGCACCGTGCCATCACGCCCGGCGCCCGCTTCGCCTTCGTCAACGTCGCCGAATGGGAGACGCCCGCGGACTTCCAGCGCGCGATCGGCAGCGAGGAGTTCCAGCGGCTGACCGCCGGCAGCATGGAGAAGTTCCCGCACTACCCGGACCTGTACGAGATCATACGGACCTAGCTGCGTCGGGGCCCCGCCCCACCTGCACGCGCATGAACGACAGCGCAGTCACCGTCGAGGATGCCGTCTCCTTCAAGGAAAAGAAGAAGGAGTCGCTCTACGCCGCCCACGTCAAGATCCACCCGAAGGAGGTGCGCGGCCGCTTCCGGACCATCAAATGGGGGGTGCTGATCGTCCTGCTGGCGATCTACTACGTCGTGCCGTGGCTGCGCTGGGACCGCGGTCCGGGCGTGCCGGACCAGGCGGTGCTGATCGACATGCCCGGGCGTCGCGCCTACTTCTTCTGGATCGAGATCTGGCCGCAGGAGGTCTACTACCTGACCTTCCTGTTGCTGCTGGGGGCCTTCGGCCTGTTCCTGGTGACCAGCATCGGCGGGCGCGTGTGGTGCGGCTTCACCTGCCCGCAGACGGTGTGGACCGACCTTTTCATGTGGGTCGAGCGCAAGATCGAGGGGGATCGCGGCGCCCGCATCCGCCTCGACAAGGCGCCGCTCGGTCGCGAGAAGATCCTCCGCAAAGGCGCCAAGCACGCCGCCTGGCTGGCGATCGCGGCCGCGACCGGCGGCGCCTGGATCATGTACTTCAACGACGCGCCGATCGTGACCCGCGAGATCCTGACCGGCGACGCTTCCTTCGCCCAGTACTTCTTCTTCGGCCTGTTCACCACGACCACCTATCTCCTCGCCGGCTTCGCGCGCGAGCAGGTCTGCACCTACATGTGCCCCTGGCCGCGCTTTCAGGCGGCGCTCCTGGATCAGGACAGCTACGTCGTCACCTATCAGAAATGGCGGGGCGAGCCGCGCGCGCCGCTCAGGAAGAACGCGGACTGGGACGAGCGCGGCGACTGCATCGCCTGCAACAACTGCGTCGCCGTCTGCCCGATGGGCATCGACATCCGCGACGGCCTGCAGCTCGAGTGCATCGGCTGCGGGCTGTGCATCGACGCCTGCAACGACGTGATGGCGCGGATCGGCCGGCCGCCCGAGCTGATCACGCTCGACACCGAGCGCAATCAGGCTCGGCGCGCCGAAGGTCGCCCCCCTGTGACCCGGATCATCCGGCCGCGCACCATCGTCTACGGCTCGATCCTGGCACTGATCGCGGCCGGCGTACTGATCGGCCTCACCGCCCGTGCCGTCGTCGAGGTCAATCTGCTGCACGATCGCAACCCGCTGTTCGTCACGCTCTCCGACGGCAGCATCCGCAACGGCTACACCATCAAGGTGCTGAACAAGACGCACGAGGCGCGGCAGTACGACCTCGCGATCGACGGCCTCGATGGCGCGACCCTTTCCGTCATGGGGGAGGAGGGCGACGGCGGCGCGCCCGTGCTCTCGGCCAGGCCCGATGCGGTCGCGACCTATCGGGCCCACGTGACGGCGCCGCCGGGTGCGCTCGCGGAGCAGGTGCAGCCGCTGACCTTCAGGCTCGAGGACCGGGCGAGCGGCGCCGTGGCCGAGCACGAGACCGTGTTCAGAGGGCCGTGAGGTGGCGTCGGCGATGCAACGCGGTGACGACGCGCGGCGCGGCCATTGGATTCCCTGGGCCTTCGTCGCCTTCTTCGGCATCGTGCTGGCCGCTAATGGCGCGATGATCTGGTTCGCCTTCCAGAGCTGGACCGGCCTCGAGACCGGCAGCGCCTACCAACGCGGCCTCGCCTACAACCGGACGCTCGAGACGGCGCGGCAGCAGGCGGCGCTCGGCTGGAGGGTCGGATTCTCGTTCGCGCAGAGCGGCGAGCGCCAGGCGATGATCGAGCTGACGCTCCAGGACCGTCATGGCGATCTGCTCGAGAGCGCGGACGTCCAGGCCACCATCGTGCGGCCGACGCACGCCGGCTACGACTTCGTGCAGAGCCTCACGCACCAGACCGCCGGCCGCTACCAGGCGCTGCTCGACCTGCCGCTGCCCGGTCAGTGGGAGATCCGGATCGTGGCGCTCGAAGGCGGCGACGCCTATCGCCTGACCAAGCGAGTCCATCTGCGGCCATGAGCGCGCACGCCGCACTTGCCGCGCCGCCAGCGCCCCCGCAGACGATCGCTCCGGCGGCCGACGTCTCGGCGTATGTGCAGGTGGCAGGGG
>Ga0256867_10001044_pt1 | contig 11459 bp, 10 predicted proteins | sample RVTome_15_FD_185939 | JGI IMG/M metagenome (GOLD analysis project Ga0256867, IMG submission 185939) | Soil microbial communities from uranium-contaminated site in the Upper Colorado River Basin, Wyoming, United States - RVT150D86 (HiSeq) ... | reverse complement strand
CGGAGATCGCGTCGCCCACGACACGTTCGGATTGGGCACTGTTGTCGCGACGTCCGGAGTAGGTGAGCACGCGCAGGCCACCGTCGACTTCGGCGACGAGGGCCTCAAGACCCTCCTGCTTCGCTATGCGCCGGTTGAAAAGCTCTGAGCCTGCACACTAGGGGCTGACGCGAACGGCCGGCTTCTACAGCGCCGACCCGCCTACTCGCACCAAGCTTCCTCGGTGCCCGACCTACCCCGCGCACCGAGCTTCCTCGGTGCTGCTCCAGCGCAATGCCACTTAGCTTAAGTTGATCTTGAACTGTCTGCGTGTCGGCTGGGTATGCGGGATTGCGGGCGCGATGGTCTTGGTGGTGTGACTGTTGATGCTGGTGTGACGTGTGATCTAGAGCTTGCTGATTTGGTCTCGTTGGGCGTGCTCACGTCGTCGGTTCCCCGGGAGGCGGTGGATGAGGCGATCGCGGTGACCGGCCGCCGGGCGCGGCGTTCGGATGGGAAGCTCCCGCCGCATGTGATGGTGTATTTCACGATGGCGTTGGCGTTGTTCGCCGACGACGATTACGAAGAAGTCGCCGCTCGGCTCGCGGGCGCGCTGGACTCGTGGGGATGCTGGGATCACGCCTGGCAGCCGACGTCGGGCGGGATCGCCCAGGCCCGTCAACGGCTCGGCTTCGAACCGCTGAAGACTGTGTTCGACCTGGTCGCGCGGCCCGTGGCCGAGCCGCTGACCCGAGGGGCGTTCCTCGGCGGGTGGCGGTTGATGTCGATCGACGGGTTCGAGTTCGACGTGCCCGACACCGGCGCCAACGCCGAGGCGTTTGGTCGCGCGGCCGGCAGCGAAGGCGCTGGAGCGTTCCCCAAGGCGCGCGTGGTGACGATCAGCGAGTGCGGCTCGCACGCGACCGTGGCCGCAGAGATCGGTGGCCGCAACACCGGCGAGCAAGCCTTGGCCCGCCGGCTGCATCGGCGGCTGGAGCCGGACTGGCTGCTGATTGCCGACCGCAACTTCTACGGCTTCACCGACTGGCAGGCCGCATCGGCGACCGGTGCGCAGCTGCTGTGGCGAGTCAAGAACGCCAACGGATTGCGGCTGCCCGTGCTGCGGCCGCTGCCGGACGGCTCGTACCTGTCACTGCTGGTCAAACCCGGAATCCGGCACGATCGAGGGCGGCGGTACCAGCGCATCTGGGACGCCGCACAAGCCGGCGCCGACCTCGACCCCGCCGAAGCCACGCTCGTGCGAGTGATCGAGTATACCGTGCCCGACCACACTGCCCAGAATGATCCGATCAGGCTGATCACCACCATCACCGACCCTGCCCCCGCCTCGGCGTCGCAGTTGGCGCAGGCCTATCACCAGCGCTGGGAACACGAAACCGGCAACGCCCAGATGAAAACCAGCCTCCGCGGACCCGGCCGAGTGCTGCGGTCGAAAAGCCCCGCCCTGGTGCGCGCGGAAATCTACGGCTACCTGCTCACTCACTACGCCATCAGCGCGCTGATCTGCGCCGCGGCCACCGAAGCCGACATCGACCCCGACCGGGTCAAATTCAAACGCACCGTACGCATCGTCCGCCGCAGCCTCGCCGACCCAACGGCGTCATTTCCCCCCTGACCAGCAAAAACGATCACGACAAGCGATCATTGTCGCCATCACTCGCCGGCGCAATCTCAACCCGCCCCGACGGCCCCGCACCTACCCACGCGCGGTGAAACGACCCCGCTACCACGCCTACCGCGTCAAACGACCCCACGACCACGGCACCCGCCACAACCGACCACCCACCACCCAAATCCGCCGGGCAGCATGATCAACTTAAGCTAAGTGGCATTGTGCTCCAGCGGCATCGTGGAACCTTGGTGCACGTCTTCTGCCGCACCGAGCCTCCTCGGTGCCGCCGGGTCGTCCGGGTAACGATCCGGTTGACGACCGCTACTGGTCACTGGCGCGCTGTGTGACGATCGGTTCATGGCGCGGCGACTGGCTCCGCTCATCGCGGTGGGTGTGGTGGCCCTCGTTGCGGTGATCGCTGCCGTCGCCGGCCCGGTGCAGGTGGGAGAGCCCATCATCCCGTTCGAAGTACGGAGCGCCGAACCCTCGCCGCAACCCACGTTCGAGGCCGACGAGGAGGAACCCGAGGACGAGGATGTGCCTGCCAACCCGTTCACCGTCGGGATCGTGCTCTACACGGTCATCGTAGGTATCGCGGGTGTGGCCATGGCGACCGTGCTCGTGGTCTGGGTGGTGCGGTGGCTGCTGAGCCGCGAGCGCGCGGGTCGCGGTCCACGCTCCCCAGATCCGAAGATCACTGTGGCAGCCCTGCGTGATGCCGCCGAGCTCGCGATCTTCGAGGCAGAAGCGGCCCGGCCGGGTGAAGCGAGCGATGTTGTCGTCGCCTGCTGGGTCATCCTCGAACAAGCGGCGGCATCCGCCGGCACGCCACGGGAAGCTCCGCAGACTCCGACCGAGTTCACCGCCGCCGTCCTGGCCGATCATCACGCCGACCGGGACGCGGTGGCGAGCTTGCTCTCGCTCTATCACGAAGCCAGATTCGGTCGAGCAGCACTCCCGGACGAGGCGGCGTCGACCGCTGCGGCGGCCCTGCGGACGATCTCGGCGAGCCTGTCTCAATCCGCCGCCGCTCCTAGGGACACACCATGACCGGCCGTCCGCCACTGCGGGCACTGCGCATGCCGGTCCTCGTCGGCGCCGGATCCGCGGTGATCAGCTGGCTGCTGGGGGTCGTTCCGGCGGACGCGACGATGATCGGGCTACTCGTCGTGGCCGGTACCGCCGTCCCCCGGCTCGCCGCCCATCCGCCGCCGGTCGTGTGGCCCGCCCCGCCGGAGCACCGCGGCATGGGCGCTTGGTATGACGTGCGGCGGCTGAGCGCCGCGCTCAGCCAGACCAGCAACACACGTGACGTCTTCCGGAGCAAGGCGCGACCCAGGCTGCGCGAACTCGCCGAGGCGCGGCTGGCCCGGCTCGGTATCCGCTGGTCCGATCCCGCGGCTCGCCGGCTGCTCACCCCCGACGCCTACGACCTGCTCGACGGAACCAGAGCCGACCTCATGGGGCGCTCGCCCGTCGCACTGACCGAACTCGTGCTCGACCGGCTGGACGAATTACCCGGTGGTCCGCCACCTGCTCAGGAGGGATCTTGATGACCGAATCCGGAACCGACCGGGGCGTGGTGCCGGCCACCGTCGAGGAGGTCGGCGCTGCCGGCAATAAGATCATGGAGGCGATCGGCCAGGCCCTGGTCGGCCAACGCGAGCCGCTTCGACTGGCCATCGCCGCAATGCTCGCCGGCGGCCACGTGCTCATCGAAGACGTGCCGGGGCTGGGCAAGACGCTCGCGGCTCGCAGCATCGCAGCAGCGGTCGGCCTGGACTTCCGGCGGATCCAGTGCACGCCCGACCTCCTGCCCGCCGACGTCACGGGCTCCTACGTCTACGACCAGGGCCGCAAGGAGTTCGCGTTCCATCCGGGGCCGATCTTCACCGGCTTGCTGCTCGTCGACGAGATCAACCGGACACCGCCGAAGACTCAGTCGGCGTTCCTCGAAGCGATGCAAGAGCGGCAGGTGACCGTCGAGGGTCACACCCATGCACTGCCCGAGCCGTTCCACGTGTTGGCGACGGCCAATCCGATCGAGTACGACGGCACCTACCCGCTCCCCGAGGCACAGCTGGACAGGTTCCTCCTGCGCCTGCACTTCGGATACCCGGATGGTGACGAGGAGTCCGCGGTGCTGCGGCGGCGCATCGCGCGGCGGCAAGAGGAGGTCACCGTCCCGGCAGTGATCGACGCCCGCTCGCTTCGCCGGTTACAGGCAGGTGTCGAGCAGGTCGATCTCGATCCGGACGTCGTCGAGTACTGCGTCGACCTGGTCCGCGCCACTCGAGAGCACCGCGCCGTCGAGGTGGGTGCTTCGCCGCGAGGCTCGCTCGCCTTGGTCCTGGTGGCTCGAGCGTTGGCGGTGCTCTCCGGCCGGTATTACGTGCTGCCGGAAGACGTCAAGGCCTGTGCGGTTCCCGCGCTGGGCCACCGCTTGACGCTCCGGCCAGAGGTTTGGGCCAGCGGGACGACGGGGCAGGCGGTCGTTGAAGAACTGCTCCAGACCGTCCCGGGACCCGGTGCGACGCCGTCTGCGGGTGGCGCCGGATGACACCCGCCGACGAACGGGAGCACTCGGCCCGGCCGGCCACCGGGTGGCAACCCACGTGGGCAATGCGCCGAGTCGTTGTGATCTTCGTCGTGTCCGCGGGCATGACCCTCGTATTCGGCCGTCCGGCGATCGCTCTGGCCGTCCTTCCGCTGGGGGTCGGTACTGCGTTGGCGCTGGCCGGCCGGCAGGGACGACCCCGTCCCCGGTTGCGAGTCGAGATGCCGAGCATGGCGGAGGTCGACGGTCAGGCTGCTGCAGTGATGTCCGTCAGCGGACTCGAAGCCTCGGAGATCGTCGTCCTGCGAATGCCGCATGGCATCGGCCCGCCGGGCGCACCGTACGTGGTCCTCGCTGCTGATCCACCTGACCAGCAACTGACCGTGACGGCCGACACGTCGAGCTGGGGGATGCGCGACTACGGAGCGGCCGGCGTAAGGGTCGCTACGGCGGACGGGCTCTTCGCAACGCCAGTCGTCATCGCGCACACGGCACCGGTGCGCATCCTGCCACCCGCCCGAACCGTCGACGTCCCAGAACTCCCCGCGCGCTCTGCCGGGCAGGTTGGCGCACACCGCACCCGCCGCCCCGGTGACGGGTCGGAGCTGCTCGACGTGAGGGAGTTCCGGCCCGGTGACCGAGTCAAGCGCATCGACTGGCGGGTGAGCGCGCGCCGGGGCGTGCTGCACGTCAGGCACACGGCGATCGACGCCGACGCCGACCTGGTGATCTGCCTCGATACCCGCTACGACCTGACTCCCGATGTGATGAGCTGGCACGACCGGTCGAGCGGGGTGGACCAGGGTGGCAGCCTCGGCGTCGCCATCGGTGCGGCGATCACGCTGGCCGCGTCGTACCTGCGGCTCGGCGACCGGGTCGGCCTGGTCGACCTGGCGGTGCCGTACCGAGGAGTCCAGCCCGGCACGGGGGTGCGCCAGCTGATGCGGATCCGGTGGCACCTGGCCGGCATCGTTCCGGATGCTCAACTGCGCCGCCGCAGGTTCGACGAAGGTTCGGTGCCCCGGGGCGCGGCCGTGGTCGTGTTGTCGCCCTACATCGACGACCAGATCGATCCACTCGTGGGGACGCTGGCCCGGACTCATCGTGACGTGCTCGCGATCGACGTGCTGCCCGACGCCCTGAGGATGCCCACCGATCGCGCCGAGCTGGCGGCGGCGCGGCTCGTCCTGGCCGAGCGCACGGAGCGGCTCGCCGCACTCGCCCGGCGCGGCGTGCTAGTGGCCAGGTGGGACCCGGGTTTGATCGGACTGCTCATGCGGCGGCGGCAGCGGCTGCGGAGGTCGGCATGAACTCTACGGCGGGTGGTCGTGTCGTTTCCGGTCGTGACGTGCGGGCTCTTCTCGGGCTCGGTTCCGCCGCACTGCTGTTGGCCGCGCTGATGGGAGCCGGATACCGACCGCACCCGCTGGTGATCGCCGCTTTCGCCGTGGTCGCGGCCGTCGTGGCGGCCTTCCCGGCATCGCCGGCACCGGCGGCCGCGTGTGTAGCGGCGGTGTTCCTGCTGCTGTCCGGTGACATCGGCTTCACGGTGTGGTTCGTAGTGGTCGCTGCGCTGCTGCACTCGGTGCACGTACTGGCCGGGCTCGCCGAGATCATTCCAGCCGGTGCCCGCGCTGAGGCAGCGGCGGTGGTGCCGACCGGACGGCGCTGGCTCCAGGCCCAGGCGGCCACCGTCCCGATCTTGATCGTCCTTGCGGCCTTGCTGCCGTAGGCGGCGATCAAGTCAGGCGACGATTCGGTGATCAGGGGACGAAAGGTCGCGGGTCGACGCGGCGTGGCGCACCAGATCGTCTCAACATGCGAGATCGACCACTGCAGTACTCCGGGGTTACGTCGAAGATCGTCTTGTGACGGCTGACTTCTCACTTGACGGCCGCGTGCTGCTTGTCGGCAAGCGTGCCCGCGTCCTGGACCATCTCGCCGACGCCCTGACCCGGTTGGGTCTGTCCGTCCGCGAGGAAACCGATCTCGACCGGGCTCGCAAGATCGACGGCGTGACCGTCGACGTGCTGGCGGTCGGGCGCGCCATAAAACCGGCGCAGCGGGACGAGCTGTACCGATCCTTGCGGGCGAGGAACCCGCGCCTGCAGCTCGTGCAGGGTCTCGCCCCGATCACGCCGCTACTGGTGGCGCAGGTCGAAGAGGCCCTGACGACGCCGAGCAGGGACGCGCGAGTGGTCGGCGGCGCGCACCTCGAGGTGCCCTATCAGCGGGTCGTCGTCACGATGCGCCGAGCGGCCGAGGCGACCGTGGTGATGCATCGCCTCGACCTGATGTACCGCGCTCACGAGGCGAGTATTCACCGAGGCCCACTTGCCCGGGGCCGGAACTTCCTGCCGATCAAGGGGCGGCACGTGCGGGGAGAACGGTACATCGTGGTGCGCGCGGCCGGTCAGACGTCCGTCCATCCGGTGCAGTGACCTAGCCGAGCAGCCCATAGCTCGACCGGCCGACGTGATCGCGCGAAGGCCGGGGGTTACCGTTGCTGGCATGAGGACATCGACCGAGTCCGGCCGGCCGTTCCGTCCCGTGTACGGTCCGGACGACCTTGCGGGCTGGGACCCGGCGAGCAAGCTCGGCGAGCCGGGCGATTTTCCCTATACGCGTGGCGTCTACTCGAGCATGTACACCGGACGGCCCTGGACGATGCGCCAGTACGCGGGCTTCGGGACGGCCGCGGAATCGAACCGGCGGTATCACCAGCTTGTCGCGGCCGGCACCGGCGGGCTGTCCGTCGCGTTCGACCTGCCGACCCAGATGGGCTACGACTCCGACGCTCCGGTGGCGCACGGTGAAGTGGGCAAGGTGGGGGTGGCGATCGACTCGGTCGAGGACATGCGGTTGTTGTTCGACGGCATCCCGATGGACCGGGTGTCGACGTCGATGACGATAAACGCGCCGGCCGCCGTGCTGCTGTTGCTATACCAGCTGGTGGCTGCCGAGCATGGTGTGTCCGCCGACGCACTCACCGGCACAGTGCAGAACGACGTGCTCAAGGAGTACATCGCCCGCGGCACCTACATCTACCCGCCGGCCGCCTCGCTGCGCCTGACCAGCGACATCTTCGCTTACTGCCGCCGTGAGCTTCCCCGGTACAACACGATCTCGATCTCGGGCTACCACATGGCCGAGGCCGGAGCCACCCCCGTGCAAGAGGTGGCGTTCACGCTGGCCAACGCGCGCGAATACGTCCGGGCGGCGCTGTCGGCCGGGCTGGGCGTCGACGAGTTCGCGCCGCGGCTGTCATTCTTCTTCGTCGCGCGCACGACCCTGCTGGAAGAGGTGGCCAAGTTCCGTGCCGCCCGCCGTATCTGGGCGCACCTGATGCGTGATGAGTTCGGGGCGAAGGATCCGAAGTCGCAGATGCTGCGGTTCCACACCCAGACCGCCGGCGTGCAGCTCACCGCGCAGCAGCCGGAGGTCAACCTGATCCGGGTGGCCGTCCAGGCACTGGGTGCCGTTCTGGGCGGCACCCAGTCGCTGCACACCAACGCGTACGACGAGGCGATCGCGCTGCCGACGGAGAAGGCGGCCCGGCTGGCATTGCGTACGCAGCAGGTGCTGGCGTACGAGACGGACGTCACCACGACCGTCGACCCGTTCGCCGGCTCGTACGTCGTCGAGTCGCTGACCGACGACCTGGAGGGCGCCGTCTGGGAACTGATGCAGCGCGTCGAAGACCTCGGCGGGGCGGTCGCCGCCATCGACCGCGGCTTCCAGAAGAACGAAATCGAGCAGTCGGCCTACCAGATCGCCCGCGAGATCGACGGTGGAGACCGCACGGTTGTCGGGGTCAACAAGTACACCGAAGACGGCGGCGAGCCGTATGAGCCGCTGAAGGTCGACCCAGCCATCGAGGAGGCTCAGGTCAAGCGGCTCGAACGGCTGCGGGCCGACCGCGACGCCGACCAGGTCGCCCGCACCCTCGACACGCTGCGGGCCGCAGCATCGGGCCAGGACAACGTTCTCGGTCCGATGCGCGACGCGCTGGCGGCGCGGGCCACGGTCGGGGAGGTTTGCGACGCTCTCCGCGAGGTCTGGGGAGTCTATGAACCGCGGGCGGCCATCTGACCGCGTAGTGGATTTGCCCGATCTGTGGGTAACCGAGGTCAGCTTCTGAAGCCAGGTTGGTTACAGGTCGGCATCGGGGACCAACGTCCCTGAAACGTAGTGCGGCAAGCCGTATAGTCTGCGGCGCAGATCCATTCTCGGGGGCCTGGAGGGCACACGTGAAAAAGACATTTCGACTCGCCGCAGCCTTGGGGGCGACGGCACTCGTGCTGGCAGCCTGTGGCGAGGAGCCAGATGACACCGAAGACGACACCGTCGAACCGGGCGTATCGCCGACCGAGGAGATGACCGAAGAGCCGGCGGCAGACTTCATCGGCTGCATGGTCACCGACGAGGGCGGCGTCGACGACAAGTCGTTCAACCAGTCCGCCTACGAGGGCCTGCAGGCCGCGCAGAGCGCCGGAGTGGTCTCTGACATCAACCTGGTCGAGTCCAATGCGGCCGCCGACTACGAGCCGAACGTCCAGAGCATGGTCGCCGAGGACTGCGGGGTGATCGTCACTGTCGGCTTCCTGCTCGCGGACACGACGCAAGCCGCCGCGGAGGCGAATCCGGAGGAGCAGTTCTCGATCGTCGACTTCATCTGGGAAGAGCCGATCGAAAACGTCAAGCCGCTCGTCTTCAACACCCACGAGGCGGCTTTCCTCGCCGGATATCTGGCCGCCGGTTACTCGCAAACCGGCAGCGTCGGCACCTGGGGAGGCGCGAAGATCCCGACCGTGACCATCTTCATGGACGGTTTCTACGACGGCGTTCAATACCACAATGAGCAGAAGGGCACCGATGTGCAGGTGCTCGGCTGGGACAAGGAAGCCCAGGACGGCCAGTTCGTGGGTGACTTCAGCAACACCACGCTTGCCCTGCAGATCAGCGAGAACTTGATCGACCAGGGCGCCGACATCCTGCTCCCGGTGGCCGGTCCGCTGGGCGAGCAGGCCGCGATAGCAGCGCGTGACGCCGGCGAGACGTCGGTGATCTGGGTCGACGTCGACGGCTACGAGACCGTGCCGGACTACAACGACCTGATCCTCACCAGCGTGATGAAGGGCATCGCGGTCGCGGTCGAGACGGCCACCACCGACGCGGCAGGGGAAGCCTTCTCCAACGAGCCGTTCATCGGCACGCTCGAGAACGATGGTGTTGGCCTCGCTCCGTACCACGACTTCGAGGACCTGGTGCCGCAGGAGCTCAAGGACGAAGTGGATCAGCTCAGGGAGCAGATCGTCTCGGGCGAGATCACTGTGGAGTCCCCCGCGGCGTTCCAGTAACTGCGCAACGCACGCGCCGGGGAGGGCATCATGTGCCGTCCCCGGCGCGTGAGTCGCTACGGTACGAAGCTGACGGCGGGTTCGTAACCCGCGACGAGCACGCGCTCGGGCCCAGAGAGGCGGTCGGATGAAGCTTGAGCTCCGGGGAATCACCAAGCGGTTCGGCCCGGTCGTGGCCAACGACGGAATCGACCTGACCATCGAGCCCGGCGAAATCCATGGCCTGCTCGGAGAGAACGGCGCCGGCAAGACGACGCTGATGAACGTCTTGTACGGGCTTCTCGATCCGGACGACGGCGAGATCCTTGTCGACGATCAGAAGGTGACGTTCTCGTCGCCGAACGACGCGATGGCCGCCGGCATCGGCATGGTGCACCAGCACTTCATGCTCGTGCCGGTCTTCACCGTTGCCGAGAACGTCATACTCGGCGCGGAGCAGACCCGTAACCTCGGCCTGCTGGATCTCGACGCGGCCCGCGCCCAGGTACGCGCGGTGTCCGACCAATACGGGTTCGACGTGGATCCGGACGCCGTCGTCGAGGAGCTACCGGTAGGCGTACAGCAGCGAGTCGAGATCATCAAGGCACTCGTCCGACACGCCAAGGTGTTGATCCTCGATGAACCCACTGCGGTGCTGACTCCGCAGGAGACCGATGAGCTGATCCAGATCATGCGCCAGCTCAAGGCCGACGGGACCTCGATCGTGTTCATCACTCACAAGCTGCGTGAGGTCAAAGCCATCGCGGACCGCATCACGGTGATCCGGAACGGCCGGGTGGTCGGTGAGGCAGAGCCAACGGCCAGCGAGACGGAACTGGCATCGATGATGGTGGGCCGGGCGGTCAGCCTGGTCGTCGAGAAGGATCCCGCGGAACCGGGTGAGCGCGTGCTTACCGTCGATGAGCTTACCGTGGTCGACTCACGCGAGCAGGTCGTAGTCAACAACGTCTCGTTCGAGGTTCGCTCCGGTGAGATCCTCACCGTTGCGGGTGTCCAGGGCAACGGCCAGACCGAGCTTGTAGAGGCCATCATGGGTCTGCAGGAGCGCGTCACCGGATCGATCAAGCTGAAAGGGACCGAACTGATCGATCGTTCGGTAGCCCAGACCCTGGACGCCGGGGTCGGCTTCATTCCGGAGGACCGCAAGGTTGACGGGCTGGTCGGTGATTTCACCGTGGCCGAGAACCTCATCCTCGATATCTATGATCGGCCACCGTTCGCCTCCGGCATCGGGATGAAGCCAGGCGTCGTTGCCGAGAACGCGCGGCAGCGGGTCAAGGAGTTCGACATCAGGGCGGAGAGCATCGACACCACAGCGGACACCCTGTCCGGAGGCAACCAGCAGAAGGTCGTCGTCGCCCGCGAGTTGTCCAGGCCGCTCGAGCTGTTGATCGCGGCTCAGCCCACCCGTGGCCTGGACGTCGGCTCGATCGAATTCGTGCACCGGCGGATCATCGCCGAACGCGATCAGGGCGTGGCCGTGCTCATCGTGTCGACCGAACTGGACGAGGTCAGCGCACTTGCCGATCGCGTCCTGGTCATGTACCGCGGTCGAGTAGTCGGCATCGTTGCCGGCGACACGGACCGCGACGTGCTCGGTCTGATGATGGCGGGCGTTCCGGCCGGCGAGGCACAGCGGAAGGCCGCCGAGAGGCCGACCATCGCGGAGCATCCGGATGAGGCCGTGCGCCAGGATGGGAAGGGAGACGCCCATGACTGAGCCCGGGCCGGCACCGCCGCAGGCTCAGCAGCGGACGACCGCCGGGCAGCGGTTCTGGCGCGAGCTGGCCACCGGTAGTGCCATGGTGACGGTGCTGTCGGTAGTGCTGGCGCTGTTTATCGGCGCCCTCTTGATCATCGTGTCCGATCCGGGGGTGCAGGATGCGGCGAGTTACTTCTTCAGCCGGCCAGACGATACCTTCAGTGCTGC
>Ga0256867_10001042_pt1 | contig 11472 bp, 9 predicted proteins | sample RVTome_15_FD_185939 | JGI IMG/M metagenome (GOLD analysis project Ga0256867, IMG submission 185939) | Soil microbial communities from uranium-contaminated site in the Upper Colorado River Basin, Wyoming, United States - RVT150D86 (HiSeq) ... | reverse complement strand
AGATGTGGCCCGACGATACGACCGCCGCGGTCGATGTCCCCATAGGCGCCGCCTACGCCGACATCACCGGCATGCCCGGCAAGGCGGAGCTGCTCGACTACTTCCGTGGCGAGACCGGGCGCCAGGTCGACGACATCGACTACTACCTGATCCTCGCCCGCTGGAAGCTGGGGATCGTGCTCGAGCAGGGCTACATGCGGGTCATGCGGGGCCAGGGCGACGAGAAGCAGAAGGCGTTCGGCCCCCTCGTGCTCGACCTGATCAAGCGGGCCGCCGACCTGGCCGAGACCACGGACTACGCGTGAACCACGGCAACCCGCCGGTCGCCGCCACACCATGACGGCCATCGACCGTGGAGCCGTGGGAAACCCGAGGGTCGAGCCGTGACCGGCCAGACCATGCGGGCGGCGGTGTGCCGCGAGCACGGGCCGCCCGAGGCCCTGGAGGTCGAGTCCATTGCGCGACCTGAGCCCGGTCCGGGGGAGGTGCTCGTGCGGGTCGGCGCCGCGGCAGTCAACTTCCCGGACGTGCTCATCGTCGCCGACGGGTACCAGGTCTCGATGCCGACGCCGTTCGTACCCGGCAGCGAGGCCGCCGGGGAGGTCGTGGCCCTCGGCCCCGGCGTCGACACCGTGGCGCCAGGCGACATGGTGTTCGGCGCCACCATGGTGGGCGCGTTCGCCGAGTACGTGGCCATGCCCACCAGCGGCCTCATGCCGATCCCGGCGGGCGTCGACCTCACCGCGGCCGCCGGGTTCTGGGTCACCTATGCGACCGCCTACCACGCCCTGCGCTCGATCGCCGAGGTGCAACCCGGCGACTGGGTGGTCGTGCTCGGAGCCGCCGGCGGTGTCGGCCTCGCCGCCGTGGATCTGGCACAGGTGCTCGGCGGTCGGGTTGTCGCGGCGGCATCGACACCGGAGAAGCTGGCGCTGTGCCGCGAGCGCGGGGCCGAGCGCACGGTGAACTACGTCGCGGACGACCTCCGGGACGCCGTCCGGGTGATCATCCCGGACGGCGCCGACGTCGTGATCGACCCCGTCGGCGGTCCGGCGGCGGAACGGGCACTCCGTTCGATCCGCTGGGGTGGGTGCTTCGTCACGCTCGGGTTCGCGTCCGGCGAGATCCCGAGGATCCCGCTCAACCTCGTGCTGCTCAAGGGGGCGGTCGTCAAGGGTTTCGAGATCCGGACGTTCGGCGAGCACGCGCCGGAGCTGGCGGAACGCGACCGGGCCGAGCTGCTCGACCTGCTGGCGTCCGGACGCGCCGCGCCCCACGTCGACGCCGTGTACCCGCTCGGCGAGGTCGCCCGCGCGCTGCGCAGGGTTGCGGACCGCGAATCCGCCGGCAAGGTCCTCGTCGACCCGACGCGGTGAGGTGACCGGTGGAGCTGGGGTTCTCGTCGATGAACACACCGGAGGATCCGGAACCGGACGTGCTCGCCCGTTGGCTCGAGGAGCGCGGCTTCGAGTCGCTCTGGGTCGGTGAGCATTCCCACATCCCCACGTCGCGCCAGACGCCCTATCCGGCGGGCGGCGACCTGCCCCCGCAATACCTCCGGATGATGGACCCCTTGGTCAGCCTGACCGCCGCCGCCTGCGCCACCCAGCGGTTGCTGATCGGCAGCGGCGTGGCGCTCCCGCTGGAGCACGACCTGTTCGACTTCGCCAAGTCGGTGGCCACGCTCGACCGGCTGTCGGGTGGCCGCCTCCAGCTCGGTGTCGGGGTCGGGTGGAACGAGGAGGAGCTCGCCAACCATCGCCCCGACATCCCGTGGTCGCAGCGCTACCGAGCCCTGGCCGAGTGCATCGGTGCCCTCCGGGCCCTGTGGGCAGACGACGAGTCCGAGTTCCACGGCCGGTTCTACGATTTCGATCCCGTGTGGTCGTACCCGAAACCGCTGCAGCGACCGCACCCGCCGGTCCTCTGCGGGACCGGCCGCAAGCTCGGCTCCACGCACGCGGTCGCCTGGGCCGACGCGTGGATGCCCATGGACATCGCGCTCGGCGACGTCGCCAAGAAGGTCGGGCGGTTCCGCGAGATCGCAACCGCGGCCGGCCGTGACGACATGCCGATCACGATCGTCGCCTTCGGTGATCCGTCCCCCAACACGCTGCGTCGCTACCGCGACCTCGGCGTGAAGCGCGTCGTCGTCGGCGCCCCCCCGAACTCTGGGCACGACCCCATCGCCGCCCTGCCGTTCATCGACCGCTACGCGGAGCTCGTAGACGAGCTGCGGTGAGCGGGACGATCAACGGCGGGGCCGGGGGTCGGCGTTCTGGATCGCCGTGATCACGTCGTCGCCCACCGGCAGCGGCGCGCAGCCGTGGTCGTCCTCGCACACGAAGTCGAACTGTGGCTCCGCGGCGCTGTGGCAGCCCGCGCAGCTGGTGCCGCTGAACCGATTGATCACCTCGCTGCCACCCCGCGTCACGATCGTGGTGCCGGCGGCCGTGACATCGAGGGTGAAGAACTCCCAGTCGTTGGAGTCCGGGTCGAAGCCCGGTGCCCGCTTGACCATCGCCTCCTGAGGGATGAGCTGGATCACCGTTCCCACCGGGTAGGTACCGCCCTCCGAATCGTTCGCGACCGCCAAGCTGCCCTCGAGGTCGCCGGCCACGTTGTCGACGAAGAAGCCTCTCACCGCCGTCAGATCGGGCAGCGGCTTGAAGTCGTCGGCGTCGACCACCACATCCTCGACCGCGGTGGTCTCCGTCGTACCCGCGCCGTCCTCGCCGTCGTCGTCACCCGACGAGCACCCGACGGCGACCGCGATCGTGATCGGGATCGCCATCAGGACGGCGTGCGTGAACACCCCGACTCCCCCCTGCGCGCTGCGCATGGCCGCACATTAGGGAATGGGCCCCGGACGCGCCCGGGACATCCGCCGCCAATGGCCGCGACCGCGGGCGTAGTTTCGTCCCCATGACAACCGTTGCACTCGTCGTCAAGCTGACCGCCAAGCCCGAGACCCAGGACGAGCTCGCCGAGTTCCTCACCGGTGCCGTCGAGTTGGCGAACGCGGAGGAGGGCACCCCGGTGTGGTTAGCCCTGCGAACCGACCCGGCGACGTTCTGGATCGTGGACGCCTTCCCTGGTCAGGCCGAGCGCCAAGCCCACCTGGACGGCCCGATCGCTGCAGCCCTCATGGCCAACGCCGACCGCCTGCTGGCGTCACCACCGGAGATCAATCCCGCCGACGTCCTGGCCTCGAAGACTCCCTGACCTCAGTCGAGGTCCCGATGCTGGCGGTGGTCCGCGAGCAGGTCGGTCGGGTACGACCCCGACCATTCGGGATTGTGGGTCCAGTCGGGTTGTTTGGTGCGCCGACGGACGTCGAGGGTCACCTCGCCGTCGGCGAGCTCGGTGATCTCGGTCATGAACAGCGGCTCCACGGTGCCGCCCGCCGCACCGGCGACGGCGTGCGCGGCCGGCTCGTCGGGCCAGCGATGCAGTATCCGGCCGACGACCGCCTTTTGCTGGCTCGCGAGGTTGCAGCGGGCGCCATCGGTGACGGTTCGCAGTGCCGACGTGATCGTGTCGAGGTCCGATTCCTCGCCGTCGCCACCGCACAGGCGCTCCAGCGTCTCGGCCAGCACCAGGCCGTCGCGCTTGCACGGGATGCACTGGCCACATGACTCGACCGCCAGGAACCGGGCGGCACCGGCGGCGACAGCCGTCATGTCGGTGCCCTCGCAGACCACGATGAGGCTGGCGGTGCCGAGGCCGCTGCCGACCCGGTCCATGTCCTCGTAGGTCAGGGGGGTGTCGAGCAGCTCGGGCGGCAGGGGCCCGGCCGACACCCCGCAGAGGACCGCCCGGACGACCCTGCTCCGCGACAGGCCGCCGGCAACCTCGTCGATGGCAGCCCGCACGGTGGTTCCGAGGGCGATCTCGCCCACGGCGGGGCGGGCCACGTCACCCGTCACCGTGGCGACGATCGTGCCAGGCGACTGGGTCGTGCCGTGCGTGCCAAACCAGTCGGCTCCACGCTGGATGATCGCCGGCACGTTGGCCAGCGTCTCGACGTTGTCGACCAGCGCCGGGGGCGCCCCGGTCTCGGGCCCGGGGCCGGCCATCTCGACGTGGGCGGCCAGACCGCTACCGCTGTCGACGTCGTCGTCGTGCTCGACCAGCTCGATGACGCCCCGTCGGTACGGCGGGGCGATGCGAGGTAGTGGCGCTCGCCCGTCCACGACCTCGAGCAGCGCCGTCTCCTCGCCGAACAGGTACTCGTCGGGTCCCGTGGCCACGCTCACGTCGACCTCTCCCAGCATGCCCGCGCCTCGCATCTCGCCGATGGCAGCCTCGACCCGGGCTCGCTCGACCGTGCCCGATGCCTTGAGCGCCACCACCACGTCGCTGCCGGTCACGGCGTGGGCGCCGATGAGCGCGCCCTCGATCACCGCATAGGGGTTGGCTCTCAGGATCGCCCGGTCCTTGAACGTGCCCGGCTCGCCCTCGGCGGCGTTCACGACGACGGTGGTCGGCAGGTCGGGTGACAGGTTGGCCGCAACCGTGCGCCACTTCGTGCCCGTGGGGAAGCCCGCGCCCCCGCGGCCGCGCAGTCCCGACGCCTCGACCTCCGCGGTCACTGCGTCGGGCTCGACGCTGCGGGCCGACTCGATGCCCCGCCCGCCACCCGCATCCACGTAGGCGCGCAGCGAGTCGAAGGGGCGGCGGGGAAGCACACGTTCGACGAGGGTCACGGTCCCTCCTTACCCACGCTGGCCCAACGGCAACGCACCGCCGTCCCCCGAAGTGCGGGCTACGCGACCGCAAACCCGTCAGGCGGGAGCGGGCTCCGCGGGTGCCATCCCGACGGCCTGCCGGATCACCGCCGCCCAACCGCCGGAGTCGATGCCGAGACTCGTGAAGCGATTCGAGGACTCTGCAAGCAGTGACGAGGCGGCCGGGTCGTCCACGACCTGCAGCGCCATGGCCCAACCGAGCCGGACGACGGCCTGCGCGATGCGATCGTCGGTCGCGTCGACACCGGCGAGCAGCTCGGGGAACCGGGCGTCGACAGCGGCGCGGCGGCCGCCCCGGGCTGCCGCCATCCCCGCTGCCAGCCCCGCCCACGACCGGTCGAGATACGTGGACCGGTCGTCGCCCTCCACCACCTGGGCAGCGGCGAGCGCGTCGTCGACCCGACCGGCGGCGGCCAGGGCGAGGGCCGTGACGGCGCCGGGGTAGCCCACGGTGCTGCGCTCCCCGATGGCGCGATCCAGCTCGCGCAGCAGGTCGAGCGCCTCGTCGGGACGGGCGCTCTGGAGCGCCAACAACGCGCGCGACACGAGGTGCTCGCTCGTGCCCGCGGTGGCGAGGTCGTCGGACGAGAGCTCCTGATCGGGGAGGACGGCTACCGCCGCGGTCGCCCGATCGCGGTCGCCGACCTGGACCGCGGCGCTCAGGAGCCCGGTCGCCGAGAACTCCGTGAACCGCGGCGAGTGACTGGGGAGCAGCGACGTCCGGGCCTGTTCCAGCACCTCGAACCCCTCCGCAACCCGCCCCGCGGTCACCAGCGCGCGCCCCAGCGGGAGCTGCGCCTGCACCCGGCCGTAGTCGTCGTCGATGGCGTCGAAGGTCGCCAGCGCTTCCCGGGCCCGTTCGATGGCCGACTCGGCCCGCCCCGTCCACAGCCGAATGCTGGCGGTGAGCACCTGCCCCATGCCCACAGCCCACCGGTCGCCTGCCGCCTCGGCGCCGCTGAAGACCTGCTCGGCCATGGTCTCCGCCTCGTCCGGGTAGCCGGCATGGAACCGCGTGAATGCCAGCAGGCCCAGCGCCCAGCCCAGGCCGCCCCGGTCACCGAGATCGGCGAAGAGGGCTGCCGACTCGTGGAGAAGGGCTTCCGCGTCTTCGATGCGCCCGGCGATGAAGTGTGCCCAAGAGAGGTTCTGCAGGGCCCAGGCGAGCCCGCGTCGATCGCCCAACGCCGCGTAGAGGTCCCGTGCGGGCTCGAGGGAGGCGATCGCCGTCTCGGGGTCGTTGCACAGCAGGGCTGCGAATCCCCGCACGCGGAGCGCGGTTGCCCGGCCCTCGTCGTCGCCGGCGGCGTCGGCCCGGGCCAGGGCCTCGGCGAGCAGTGCCTCGGCCTCGTCCGGCGAGCCGCCGCGCAGGGCGGCCTCGGCGACGGCGACCGTTGCCCGGACCGCGGCCCGTTCGTCGCCGGCGGCCTCCGCCAGGGCCAGCGCGGCGTCGGCGTCGGCCCGGGCTGGCCCCACCTCGCGCAGCTCGGCGTAGGCCGCCGACCGGGCGAGCAGCAGGGCGATGCGATCGTCGCTGCCGGCCGGGTCGCCGCCCCGGGCGGCGGTGGTCGCGGCGCTGTCGAGGGCGGTCAGCGCCTCGGAGAAGAGGTGCGCCGCCCGCCGCGGCATGTCGGCCTGCGTGGCGCGATCACCGGCGGCCCGCAACCAGCGCACCGCGCTGGCCCCGACGTCGCGCGGCACGCCCGGCGAGCCCCCCAGCTCGGCCGTCAACGCCGCCGCCCTGGCGTAGTGGTGCGCGATGCGATCGACCACGGCGTCGTGGTGGGGACTCTCCTCCCGCTCCAGCCACCAGGCGATGCCGGCGTGGACGGTGGCACGCCGCTCCTTGGTCATGGTGCCGTACGTGACCTCCCGCACGACCTCGGAGCGAAACTCCCACGACTCGCCGTCGAGGGCGAGCAGGTCCTTGACCTGCAGTCCCCCGACCACGCTGCGCACCGCGCCGTCGCCCCCGTGGGCCTCGCGGTGCATGGTCGCCAGCCAGTCGACGTGGCCGCTGGAACCCAGCACGGCGGCATCCTCGAGAACCAGGCGCTCCTGCGGCGTGAGCCCATCGAGTCGGGCGGCCACGAGCCCCCGCAACGTGTCGGGAAGGGCGCTGGAGCGAGCCTCCTCCAGCCACGACACCAGCTCCTCGAGGAAGAGCGGGTTGCCACCCGCCCTGTCGAGCAGCTCGGCGATCACCGTGTCGTCGAGCGCGATGGTCTTGTCGTCGGCGAGAAGGTGCAAGACCTGGCTGGCGGCGTCGCGATCAAGGGGATCGAGGTGGACCATCACCGAGTGGTGGCCACCCTCCGGCGGTGACCAGCGCTCGGCCAGCGCCGGGCGTGCGGTGGCGAGCACGACGATGGGCTGCCTGGCATTGCGCTCGAGCAGGGCCTCCAACACGCCCAGCACCGCGCTGTCGGCCCAGTGCAGGTCGGAGAGCACGATCACCAGCGGGCGCCGCCGGGCCACCGCGGCGGCGAATGCGAGCAGCGCACCCGTCGCCTGGTCGCGGGCCCTCGCCACGTCGATCCCGCGGAGGACGTCGAACCCGAGCAGGTGCAACACGCCCTCGACGATCCGATCGGTCTCGTCGCCGGTCCCGGTGACGTCGGTGACCACGGCGCGCACCTTGTCGGTCGCGGTCTCCTGATCGTCACCGGGCTCGAGGTTGCAGCCGGAGCGCACCGCCTCCGCCAGCGGCCACCACACGTTGGCCTCCCCGTACGGGACGCAGCGGCCCTGCAGCACCAGGCCGTCGTGACAGCCCCGCGCCATCTCGGCGGCCTCCTCGACGACCCGCGACTTCCCCACGCCGGCGTCGCCGACGAGCAGGAGCAGCGCGGCGCGGCCCTGGCCGACGGCGAGGTCGAGCGTGTGGGAGAGGAGGGCAACCTCGTCGTCCCGGCCGACGAGCGGTGCCCGGTGGCGGTCGGGGCGGTAGCCGGGTGGCAGCCGGGCGCCCTCGGCCACCCACGCCGACACCGGTGCGTTCCTGCCCTTGGCCACGATGGTCCCGACCGAGCGATAGGTCACGACACGGCGGGTGGCGAGGTAGGTGGCCTGGCCGACCAGCACCTGGCCGGGCTCGGCCGCGGACTGCAGCCGCTGCGCCGTGTTCACCACGTCGCCCATCGCCGTGTAGTCGCCCCCCGCACGTAGCGAGCCCACCAGCACCTCGCCGGTGTTCACGCCCACGCGGAGGCGCACGTCGACACCCAGATCGGCCCGGGCCTCGTCGAGCGTCCGATGGAACTGGAGGGCCGCCCGCACGGCCCGCTCGGCGTCGTCCTCGTGGGCGATCGGAGCGCCGAACAACGCCAGGATGGCGTCGCCGACGATCTTGTCGACCCGGCCGCCGAACGCCTCTATGTCCCCGACCAGGCGCTCGAAGCAGCGGTCGACGAGCCTCTTGACCTGCTCGGGATCGCGGTCTTCCGACAGCGCCGTGAAGCCCACGAGGTCGGCGAACAGCACGGTGACCACTCGCCGCTCGTCGCCGCGCACCTGCAGGTCGGTGCCGCAGTTGGAGCAGAACCGAGCGCCGTCGGGAACGTCGGCACCACAGCCTGGGCAGATCACGCCGGTCAGTGTACGGACGGGTTTCTGGGCGCCGCTGCGGCGGTCCGGGCCGCTCGCTAGATGCGCGCGACCACGAGCGCGGCGGCCAGCACCGGGAGACCCCAGGAGAGGGTGCGGAGGGCCGCCTCGGGCGGGTCGAGCAGGAGCTCCTCGTGCGCGGTGCGCTCACCGCCGTTCCGCAGGTCGAGCGTGATGTCCACCCCGTCGGTCTGGCGGCGCACGAAGCGAACGCTGCTGCTCAGGCTCCGTTGCGCTCTCGACACGGCGTAGGCGGCAGCGGCGGCGAGCAGGGCGGGAGCCCCGAGCCGTTCGGCCTGGGCGACGTATGCGGTGAGCACGGGGAAGGCACCCCACGCGGCCGCGAACATGGCGTCGGTGTGGAACCGGCCGTGGAGCAGCTCGAGGTTGTAGGCAGCCACGAGGAACGCACCGACGACCACGAAGGGGAGGAGCACGAGGCCCGTGCGGGTGACGCCCACGGCCCCGATGGCGACGGCGCCGGCGAGCGCGGCAACGGCGACGGCGGTGAGCACCGAGGAAGGGATCGCGGTCCGCAGGGGCCGGCCGTTCAGCTCGTCGAGCGCATGCGCGGCGATCCCCACCGCGAGGAAGAACGCGAGCAGCGTGGCGACGAGACGCTCGGCATCGAGGTGCGGCGCCAGGGCAGCGCCGATCGCGACGTAGGAGAGGTGCCAAGCGGTGTAGGGCGGGTGCAGGACCGTCCACCAGTCGCCTGCCCGACCGGTCGCGGCGTAGAACGCGGGGCGACGCTCAGCCATCGGTGCGCCGCCCCCACATCACCACCCCTCCCCCGAGGCTCATGAGGCGGACGCCGATGACGGACATGCCGGCCCGCCGCCAGGCATCGACCGTCCATGCGTCCGAGTAGCGGTCGTAGTGGGCGGAGATGCTCGGGCCCAGGAAGCGACCGACGCGGTACCACTCCCTGCCCGCCAACGCCCCCAGGGCGGGCAGGCCGAGGCGCGTGTAGAGCCACCAGGCGCCGCGCAACAGCGGCTGCCGTGGGACGTGGAACTCGAGGCTGGCGACCATGCCCCCCGGGCGTACCACGCGGGCCAGCTCGGCGATCGTGGCGGCCGGGTCGGCGACATAGCGCAACAGATAGGTGAAGGTCAGCGCGTCGAACGTGGCGTCGGCGAACGGGAGCCGTTCGGCCTGCCCCGAGACCAGTGCGATCCGCGTCTGCAAGCGGCCCTGGAGGACTGCGGCCCGGCCTCGCCGCAGCATCTCCTCGGTGATGTCGATCCCGGTGACGCGGGCGCCCGTCCGGCGGGCGAGCTGGACCGCGACGCCCGCCGTGCCGGTGGCGACGTCGAGCACCGTCGCCGGGCCGCCCTCGACGACGCTGTCGACCATGGCCCGGCGCCAGCGGCGGTTCTGGCCGAAGGACAACGCCTCGGCGAGCAGGTCATAGCGCCGGGGCAGGCCCTGGAAGAGCTGCTGCGCGAATCTGGTGGGATCCTGACGCGACCGGGTCAGCACAGGCACCTCGCCATATCGGGCCGTTCGTGGACTCTACCCACGGAGCGCGGGGCGAGCGTCCCCTAATGGCGGGAGAGCGCTTCGACGTCGCGGTCATCGGAGCCGGGCCGGCCGGCAGCGTGGCTGCCCTCGTTCTCGCCCGGGCCGGTGCCAGGGTCGCGCTCGTCGACAAGGCGGCGTTCCCGCGCGACAAGGCGTGCGGCGACCTCGTGGGTCCCCGAGGCGTGCAGGTGCTCGACGACCTCGGTGTGCGGCTGGAGGGGACGGAGCGGGTGGGAGACATGCGCGTGGTCGGCCCGACGGGGAGGTCCGTTCGGTTGCCGTGCCGACCGGGCCGGACCTACCCGGGTCACGGTGTCGCGCTGCCCCGGCTCGCGCTCGACCAGGCGCTCCGCGCCGCGGCCCTCGACGCCGGCAGCGTCGCGCGCACCGCCCGCGCCGGCGCGCCGATCCTCGAGGACGGCCGGGTGGCCGGCTTCGAGCTTTCGGATGGAACCAGGCTGCATGCCGACGTCGTGATCGGGGCCGACGGGGCGACGAGCCGGGTGGCGTCGGCGGCCGGACTGATCGACGAGCGCCGGGTGCTGTGGGGATTCGCGCTGCGCGCCTACCTCGACGCATCCGTCGACCTCCCCACGATCGTGTTGTGGGACGAGGCTCGCTGGCGCGGGTTCCCGGGCTATGGCTGGGTCTTTCCCGGGCCCGGGACGCAGGCCAACCTGGGCGTCGGGGTCGGCGTGCTCGGCAACCGAGCGGCGGCCGGCCAGGCGGCCCGCTCCTTGGGCGCCTTCGTCGGGGTCCTCCGGCGCTTCTCGCTGCTCGACCACGATGCGCGCCTTCCTGCCGGGCGGCTCGGCGGCTGGCTCAAGATGGGAATGGTGGGAACGACGCCGGCGCGCGACCGCGTCCTGCTCGCCGGAGACGCGGCCGGATTGGTCAACCCGCTCCAGGGCGAAGGGATCTCCGAGGCCCTGGCCAGCGGCCGGGCCGCCGCGGGGGCCGTGCTCGCGTGCCCGGGGGCGCCGGCTACGAACTACCTCTCGTTCCTGGCGCAGCGCTACGCCGGCTTCCATGCCTCGAACGCGGCGGTCCAGGCCGCGCTCGTGCGCCGGGCCAGGGTGGTCGCCGCGACCGGCCGGCTGCTCACCGCCCCGGTCGTCGGGCGTGCGATCGCCGGTGGCTGGGCCGTGTACTGGAACGAGCTACTCGATGGCGCCAAGCCGGGAGCGGCCCGGAGCACCGCCGCGCTCGCCACCGCGATCGCACGCGCCGCCACCAACCGCAGCAGCACCCGGCGCTCGGTCATGAACGCCGTCGACCCGGGCGCGTGAACGCATCGCCTGCGAGGGTCACGCCGCCAGCCGGTCGGTCACGATCCGGAGAGGATCGTGACGACGGCCACGGCCTCCTCGCCCGACAGGTGACCCCCGCTGTTCTGCGCCAGGGCCAAACGGGCGCCGTCGACCTGGCGCGGGCCGCATCGGCTGCGGAGCTGATCGACCAGCTCGACGACCTGCGCCAGCCCCGTGGCGCCGACCGGATGGCCCCGCGACAACAGGCCCCCGCTGGGGTTCACCGGGCAACTGCCACCCAGTCGGGTCGCGCCGCCGGCCAGCAGCTCAGGGGCACC
>Ga0256867_10001041_pt1 | contig 11474 bp, 9 predicted proteins | sample RVTome_15_FD_185939 | JGI IMG/M metagenome (GOLD analysis project Ga0256867, IMG submission 185939) | Soil microbial communities from uranium-contaminated site in the Upper Colorado River Basin, Wyoming, United States - RVT150D86 (HiSeq) ... | reverse complement strand
CCCCGGCTCTGGTTGCCACGGGCTCTCGTTGCCGAGCGCGATTCGAGTGCTCCGAGCGGGCTTTGACGCGCGACCAGGGATGCGGCGCGCGTCGTGGCCCCTCAGCCCCGGCCGACGTGGTCGGGGCGTCTACAGGTGCCAGCCTTCCCGGTACTGCCGCTTGACGTAGGCGTTGGCATCCACGTCGTTCGTGACTTCCATGGCTTCGCCGTTCCAGAGCAGCTCCCGGCCCGGGAACCGGACCGCCAGGTTGCCCATCAGGACCGTCTCCGACAGCGGGCCGGAGTACTCGAAGTCCGAGCTGGCGGGCTTGCCGGCCTTGCAGGCGCGGATCCAGTCCTGCTCGTGGCCGTCGGGGCCTTCCGGGATCCGTTCCAGGGTCCGGCCAGGCCGCTTGTACTTCTTCATCGCGGATTCCGGAACGAGGCGCGGCGACTCGCCGTAGCAGCCGGCCATGATGGCGCCTTCGTCCCCGATCAGCAGGATCCCGCCGTCGAGGTCGCCCATGCGCCGGCCCGTTTCGAGCCCGTGGGGGCGCGGAGGCATCAACCCCCCGTCCCACCACGTCAGATCGACTGCGGGCATTTCCTCCCGAGCCGGGAACCTGAAGCGCACGACGGTGGACCGGGGGAACATCTCGTTCTTCGGTTGGGTCTCCTCGAAGAAGGCGTGCCAGTACTTCGAGACCGAGGCCTCCACGCTGAGCGGATACTTCAGCTTCAGCGCCCAGAAGAGCGGATCGACGATGTGACAACCCATGTCGCCCAGCGAGCCCGTCCCGAACTCCCACCAGGCGCGCCACCGCGCGGGGTGGTACGTGGGGTGGTAGGGGCGGGGGTGGGCGGGGCCGAGCCACAGGTCCCAATCGAGGCCGGGAGGAACCTCGGGCGTCTCCGTGGGCCTGTCCACCTCGACGCCCGAAGGCCACACCGGCCGGTTGGTCCAGGCGTGCGCTTCACGGATCGGGCCGATGGCGCCGTCCCACACCCATTCGCACAGGAGCCGGGCGCCTTCGCCGGAGTGCCCCTGGTTGCCCATCTGCGTCACCACGCCGTTCTTGCGGGCGGCTTCGGTCAGGAGCCGGGCTTCGTAGACGGAATGGGTCAGCGGCTTCTGGACGTAGACGTGCTTCCCGCGCGCCATTGCCGCCATGGCGATGACGGCGTGGGTGTGATCGGGCGTCGCGATCACGACCGCGTCGACGTTTTTCTCCTCGTCCAGCATGACCCGGAAGTCCTTGTACTGCCTGGCCTCGGGGTACTTCTTGAAGACCGGGTCGGCGAGGCCGAAGTCGACGTCGCACAGCGCCACGATGCTCTCGGTCTCGCAGCGCCAGAGGTTGTTCTTTCCCATTCCACCGACGCCGACTCCCGCGACGTTGAGCTTGTCGCTCGGGGCGACCGTACCCGGGCCGCCCAGCACGTGCCGCGGCACGATCGTGAGTCCCGCCGTGGCCGCGGCGGCGCTGGCCAGGAACGTCCTTCGGGGAACGAGGGGGTCGGCCTCTGTGCCGGGGTCGGAATGGCCGGGGTCTTTCATCGAGCTCTCCTGAGACGGTTCGCCGCGATCCCGCGTGGCTCGCCCGATTCCGGCAGGCGAGCGCCGGGCAGAGTAGCCCCCTCGTCGGCGTGGTGTCAAAGGGAGTCGCAGCCAGCCGCTCGAGCAACCGAGCGCCACGCCGGCGGGTCGTCCGGGGCCGCGCAGCAGGCCTCGATAGTCCGCTCGAAGACCGTCGGATGTGACGAACCCAGGGCCACCGCGAGGACGTGGTCATCGAGGGTGGGGTCTTCCCCGCGGAACACCCCGGCACGACGGTGCTCCCAGGAGCGCTGAACCGACCGCGGCCGTCCTGTCCCGGATCGCCTCCGAAAGCTCTCGGACACCCACGGTCGCGCCTCGGCGGATCGAGCGCGTCGTGACGGAGCCCGAGCGCGGCAGAGCGGGTGGCTGTCCACGTCGCCGCACCCGGGATACGATTGCGACCTCGTCCGCCGGGTCCCCGTCGCCGCCCCCGAGCGACGGGACGCGGTCCGGCGGCTTCGGAAGGCGAACCCCGTCGGCTGACGATGAGCGAACCGCAAGCGGACGAATCCAGCCTCATCGAGACCCTCGCGGTCGGCGTGGCCCACGAGGTCCGCAACCCCCTCAACTCGGTCCAGATCAACCTCAGCATCCTCGAACAGGAGCTGGCGGAGCTGCTCCCGGGCCGGCCGGCTCACGTCTTCGCGGTGCTCGCCAAGATCGCCGGGGAGATCAAGCGGCTCGACGACTTCGTGTCGGAGTTCCTGAGGTTCGCCCGGTCGCCGAGGCTGAACGTCGAGCGGCTGGCCGTGCGGCCGCTCCTGAGCGACCTCGCCGCATTCATCACCCCCGAGTGCTCGAAGAAGGGGATAAGCCTGAGCCTCGAGCTCGGCGGCCCGGACCCGGCATGGGTCGACGGCTTCCACCTCAAGCAGGCCGTCCTCAACCTGGTCCTCAATGCCCTCCAGGCGACGCCGGCGGGCGGGCACGTGGTGGTGCGCACGGCGGGCGACCAGCGCGGCCTCGTCGTCGCGGTGAGCGACGACGGCGAAGGCATGGCCCCGGCGACCAGGGAAAGGGCGCTCGCTCCCTTCTTCACGACCCGCGAGGAGGGCACCGGCCTCGGGCTGGCGCTCGTCCACCGCATCGTCGAGCATCACGGCGGCTCGGTCGACATCGCGAGCACGGCGGGCGAGGGGACCACGGTCACGCTCGTGTTTCCCGCGCCCCGGGGAGCGTAGCCGGTGGCCGGGGGGCGATCGATCCTGCTCGTCGAGGACCACGCGGAGAGCCGGACCAGCCTCGCCTACGTGCTCGAGAAGCGCGGCGAGGTGGTGCACCAGGCGAAAAACGGCCGCGCCGCCGTCGCCGTCGCACGGCGCGAGCGACTCCACGCGCTCATCCTGGACCTGAAGCTCCCCGACATGGACGGGCTCTCCGTGCTCGAGGCGGTGCTCGCGGAGGCGCCCGGCCTTCCCGCGATCGTCGTCACCGGCTTCGGGACGATCGACTCCGCGGTCGAGGCCATGAAGCTCGGCGCCTCGGACTTCGTCTCGAAGCCTCTCCAGGTCGACAACCTCCTCTCGATCCTCGACCGCTGCATCGAGCGCGCCGGGGCGGACGGCGCGGTCTCGACGCCCCCGTCGGTGGCCAGCGCCGAGATGCTGAAGCTGGGGATCGTGGGCGAGTCGAGGGCGATGCAGGGACTGTTCGACACCCTCAAACGGGTGGCGCCCTACGATTCCACGGTGCTCATCCTGGGCGAGAGCGGGACCGGCAAGGAGCTCGTCGCCCGCGCTCTCCACACGCTCGGGCCGCGCGCGTCCGGACCCTTCGTGCCGGTCAACTGCGCGACGCTGTCGGACCCGATCCTCGAGAGCGAGCTCTTCGGACACGAGAGAGGCGCTTTCACCAGCGCGGACCGGCCCAAGCCCGGCGTGATGGAGACCGCGGACGGAGGCACGCTCTTCCTGGACGAGGTGAGCGAGATGGGCCTGCGCTGCCAGGCCAAGCTGCTGCGCGCGATCGAGAGGCGCGAGTTCCGGCGGGTCGGCGGCACCCGGAAGATCAAGGTGAACCTCCGGGTCTTGGCCGCCTCCAACGTGAACATGGAGGAATCGGTGACGGCCGGCCGGTTCCGCCCGGACCTGTATTACCGGCTGAAGGTCCTGAGCCTGGAGGTGCCGCCCCTGCGCGACCGCAAGGAAGCGATCCCGGTCCTCGCCCAGCGGTTGCTGGATGACGCGACGCGGAACGCGCACCTGCCCGCCAAGCGCCTCACGCCCGAGGCCCTGGCGCAGCTTGCGCGTTACGAGTGGCCGGGGAACGTGCGGGAGCTGCGCAACGTCATGGAGAGCGCCGCTCTGATCGGCCCGAAGAGGACGATCGACGCCGAGGACCTGCCGGCCGGCATCCGCAAGGTCGGGGCGGGTGTCGTCCAGATCACCGTGGGAACGACTCTCGACGAAGTCGAGAAGGAGGTCATCCGCCACACGCTGGACGCCTATCCGACGGTGACGGAAAGCGCCCGCGTCCTGGGGATCGGCCTTCGGACCCTGCACAGCAAGATCCGGCGCTACGGGTTGCGGCGACGCCCGTAACACGCACCGTGCCGTTCCGGCGCCTTCCCGTTCCCTCGCAATCGGCCGAGTGCCATATCGGCACAAATCGGGCCGCCACCGGAGTGCCAGCGTGCGAGAACGGCGCATCGGCTCGGGCCGGTTCCCCGCTCGGCGCGGCCACTCTTTACGCTAGTCGAGTCATGTCAACGACTTCGGCCCCATCGACGGTTGCGGCACGGCTCGTGCTCTTGCACGGGTCGTGAGCGGCAGCCGGCGCGCGTCACCAGCCTCGGCAACGCCGAAGCCCGGGTCTTCGAAGGCCGTGCTTCTGGTCGGCAGCGAGTGCGACTGGGCTCCGGAGCTGAAGGCCGTCCTGGATGGTGACGGCTACGTGGCCGCCAGCGTGGCGGAGCTCTCCATGGTGCCCTCGCGCCTGACCGAGGGAAGGGTACGCGCGCTGTTCGTCTTCGCCTCTCCCCTCGGCGCGAGCGATCTCCTCGTCCTGCGGGGGGTGCGCGATGCCTCGCCCGGCACGGCCATCGTCATGGTCGCGCAGACTCCGACCGATCCCGATCTGAAGCGGGCGTTCGAGAGCGGCGCGACCGCGTTCCTGTCGTGGCCCGCATCGGCGGATGCCCTGCGCCACGCCATCGGGAGCGGCGATCTACCCGCACCGGACGGTCGCCACGCCCGTCTGTCACGCCGATGACCAGAGAGCATCCTCCGGTCGCATCCTCGTCACTCGATGCGGAAGTGACCGTCCGCTGCCGGCTGCCGACGGAGTTCCCCGAGCGTCCCACCCTCGAGAATGCCATTCGAAGCGCCCTCGGAGCGCTGGGGGGTCGTTGGGACGCGGTCGTCGAAGTGCAGGGTGGCGTCGTGCTGGCCGTCGCCCTGGTCGCTCCGGACGGGTCCGCGTGGACCGTCAGCTGCTGCGACCCGGAGCACCGACGTCCCGAATCCATCGCCGACACCGTCAGGGCGGCGTGCAGCCGTCGTCGCTGGCTCGCTCCGCACGGGGAGCCGGGCGAAAGTTTCGAGGCGAGGTCCTGCGCGGCCGCTCGACCGACGGAGAGTCTGGCCCGGGAGGACCGGGGAGGCAGCCACACGTGAGGATCGAGGCGACGGCCGTGGAGATCCGGACGCTCCTGCAGCTCGCAGAGCTCGATGCGCAGGCTCAGTCGCTCTCCGCTGAAACCTACCGGATCCGTCGGGAAGAGACGCGGAGGAGGGCTCCTCGGGCGCTGCTCGAACGCTACCAGAGGCTGCTGGACGTCGGGCGCTTCCCCGTGATCGTGGCCATCGAGCGGGGAGGCTGCTCGGGCTGCCACGTCCGGCTCCCGACGATGGTGGAGTACCAGGCCCGTCGCGCGCCGGCGGTTCACACGTGTCCCCATTGCCGGCGCATGCTCTACGTACCGGTGCTGCTCGGCGAAGAGGCCCCGCACGCACCGGAGGCTCCGCCAAAGGCGGCGCCCCGCCGGGCCGCGCGCGCGGGGGCCGGAAAGCGTTGATGGGCTTTCCGGACCACGGGAGGTCATGAGCGCAGGCCTGGACCCGGCGGCCTGGCTCCCGGCCGCCCTGGCCCTGCGGCTCGGGAGCGCCGCGCTCGCCCTCGGCCTCGCGCACCGGGCTGCGGCCAGCCGGCGCGCCGCGCTCGGCGGCGCCTGCCTGGCCTCCCTCCTGATCGGCTCCCTGGCCTGGTGGGTCCTCGCGACGGGTCGCACCGTCGGCGGCAGCCTGCTCGCGCACACCGCTTCCGGCTTCGCCCTGGGCTTCACCGTGGACCGGCTCTCCGCGTGGTTCCTCCTCGTGCTGGCCGTGCTGGGCATCCCGATCGCCGTGTACAGCCTCGGCCACCTCGGAGAGGGTGCCCTCGCCCGGCGCTCTCCGTTCGTGGCGATCGGGCTGAGTGCCCTGCTGGGCGCGATCGAGCTGGTCTTCGTCGCCGACGGCGTGGTCGGCTTCCTCTTCGCCTGGGAGCTGATGACCCTCGCCAGCGCGGCACTCGTGGCGACCGAGCACGAGAATCGCGCGTCGCGCCGCGCCGCGTTCCTCTATCTGGTCATGTCACACGTCGGAACGGGCTGCCTCTTCGCCGGTTTCCTGCTCGTCTCGGCGGCGGCCGGCTCGCTGGATTTCAACAACGCTCTGTCCGGAACCCACCTCACGGACGCGCGCCGGCACGTCGCCTTCGCCCTCTTCTTCGCCGGCTTCGGCGTCAAGGCCGGCGTGATCCCGCTCCACGTCTGGCTGCCGGAGGCGCACCCCGCCGCCCCGAGCGGCATCTCGGCGCTCATGTCCGCCGTCTTGATCAAGACCGGCGTCTACGGCCTGTTCCGCGTGTGCGCCTTCGGGCTCGGACCCCCGGCGCCGAGCTGGGGCGTCCTCGTCCTCCTGTGCGGCGGCGCTTCGGCCATCCTGGGCGTCCTCTACGCGCTGGTGCAGCACGACCTGAAGCGGCTGCTGGCGTACCACAGCATCGAGAACGTCGGGATCATCCTGCTGGGGCTGGGAGCGGGAATGATGGCGCTGTCGTCGGGGCGGGCGGAGCTGGCGGCGGTGGGGATCGCGGCGAGCCTCTTTCACGTCCTGAACCACGCGGTCTTCAAGGGGCTCCTGTTCCTCGGAGCGGGTGGCGTCGTCGCGGCGACCGGGACACGACGAATCGAGGCGATGGGAGGGCTGGTGAAGCGGATGCCGTGGACGGCCCTCTTCTTCCTCGTCGGGGCCGCCGCCATCTCGGGCCTGCCGCTCCTCAACGGCTTCGCCAGCGAGTGGATGCTCTTTCAGGCGCTGCTGTTCGGCTTCCACGTCTCTTCCGAGCCCCTCGTGCGGTCCCTCTTCCCGGTGGCGGGCGCATTGTTGGCGCTCACCACCGCGCTCGCGGCGGCGTGCTTCGTCAAGGCCTTCGGGGCCACGTTCCTGGCGCTGCCGCGCGCCGAGGGAGCGGCGAACGCCCGCGAGTCCTCCTGGCTGATGCTCGGACCGCAGGCCGCGCTGGCCGCGCTGTGCTTCGTCCTGGGCCTCGCCCCCGGGTGGGTGCTCCGGGTGTTGCAGGGCGTGACGGCCTCCCTGCCCGGGGTGCGGCCCGCACCCGGAATGTCCCGGAGCCTCTTCGCGATCGCCCCGGGACCCGGGCAGTTCGACCACGTGGCGCCCGTGCTCGTGGCGCTGGCCGTCCTCTTCGGGGTCGGCCTCGCCTCGTCGGCGTTCCTGGTCGCGAGGCACAGGGTGAGGCGGGTGCCGACGTGGGGTTGCGGGGGGACGCTCTCGGCGCAGACGGAGTACACGGCCACGGCGTTCTCCAAGCCCTTGATGATGATCTTCGGGGCGATCTACCGCCCGACGCGCGAGGTCTCGAGGGTGGGAGACGCGTCTTTGTATTTCCCGAGCGAGGTGAGGTATCGGGCCGAGATCGAGCCCACGTTCGAGCGGTTCGTCTACGGGCCGCTCCTGCGAGGCGTGATGGGGGCGGCGCACCGGATGAGGGTGATCCAGGCCGGCAGCCTCCACGCGTACCTCGCCTACGTCATCGCCCTGGTCGTGGGTCTGGTCATGCTGCTGTGGTGGAGGGGCTGAGGTGGGCGACTCCGTCACGACGCCGAGCAACGTCGTCGGCCTCGCATCCGCCGCGCGCCGTGCCGCGGGTGTGCTCGCCTTCGCTCTCACCGGCGACCCGCCGGTCCGGCTCGGACGTGGCCGGTGAGCGTCGCCCTTGCCCTGTCCGTCGCCGCCGTGCAGGCGGCCGCCCTGTTCGCGGCGGCCCCCCTGCTGCGCGGTGGCATTCGAAAGATGAAGGCCGCGTTCCAGAGCCGCCAGGGTCCTCCGCTGCTTCAGGCCTACTCCGATCTCTGGAAGCTCCTCCGGAAGGAGCCGGTCCGGTCCGAGACGGCCTCGTGGGTCTTCGCCGCCGGACCTCGCCTCTACTTCGCCACCGCGATGGCGGCCACGACCCTCGTCCCCGTCCTGTACGCGGGGGCCCCCCTCGAGCAGGCCGGCGGGATCCTCGTGCTCGTCTCTCTTCTGGCTCTCGGCCGCTTCTCCCTGGCGACGGCCTCGCTCGACACGGGCAGCCCCTTCGGAGGCATGGGCTCGAGCCGCGAGATGACGGTGGGGGCGCTCGCGGAGCCGGCGCTGATGCTCGGCCTCTTCACCGTGGCTCTGTGGGGTGGCTCGCTCAACCTGGGGCACCTGGTGCGCGCCACGTCGGAGCGCGGCCCTTCGGCGCACCCGAGCGAGCTCCTCGCCGCGGCCGCCCTCTTCATCGTGCTCATCGCCGAAGCCGGGCGGATCCCGGTCGACAACCCGGCGACCCACCTCGAGCTGACCATGATCCACGAAGCGATGGTGCTGGAGTACTCCGGCCCCGACCTGGCCCTCGTCGAGTGGGCCTCCGCGGTGAAGGAGCTCCTCTTCATGACCCTCCTCGCCAACCTCTTCCTGCCCCTCGGCCTCGCCACGAGCCTGGGCCCGACCGCCCTGGCCCTGGCGGTCGCGTTCTACGCCGGGAAGGTGTTCCTGCTCGCGGTGGCGGTGACGCTGGTCGAGGTCACGAACGCCAAGCTCCGCTTCTTCCGGGTGCCCGAGCTGATGGCGGTCTCCCTCGGACTGGGGTTCCTGGCCCTGGCCATCCGGTTCCTGTGATGGCCGTCACGACCGACGAGCTGGTGATCCTCTGCGCGGCCGGGATGCTGGTGACCGCCTACCTGATGGTGGGGCAGAAGGCGCTCTTCGTCGCCATCCGTCTCTACGCCGTGCAGTCGTTGCTGCTCGGCGTCGTCGCCGCGGCGATGGCCTCGACCGACCACCGGGTCCATCTCTTCGTGAGCGCCGCGCTCACGATCGGGCTCAAGGGCGCGCTGATCCCCTGGTTCCTCATGAGAGTCATCAAACGGATCGGGATCCACCGCGAGATCGAGCCCTTCGTGAACATCCCCTCTTCGCTCCTCATCTGCCTCGGCCTCACCGTCGTCGGGTACCGCGTGAGCACCGGGCTCGCCGAGGGCGACCGGGGCGTCACTCATCACGTGATCGGCGTCTCCCTCTCGATGCTCCTCATGGGGCTCTTCCTGATGGTGAGCCGGCGCAAGGCGGTGACGCAGATCCTCGCGCTGCTCACCGTCGAGAACGCCGTCTTCCTCGTGGCGTTCGGCGCGACCTCCGGCATGCCTCTCGTCGTCGAGCTGGGGATCTCGTTCGACGTGATCGTCGCGGTTCTCGTCCTCGGCGTCCTGGTCCACCGCATCGTCGACCGCTTCGATTCGATGGACGTGAGCCGCCTCTCGAGGCTCAGGGGGTGAGCCGCCCGTGAGCCCCCTCCTCTGGACGCTCGTCGTTCCCGTCGTGACGGCGGCTCTCGGCGTGGTGCCGCTGCCACGACGGATGAAAGAGGCGAACCTGGTCGCCGGCCTCGCCGCGACGTTCGCGCTCTCCCTCGCTACGGCGCGGGAGGTCCTCGGCGGAGGGGTCCCCCGCGCCTTCGGCGAGGCGCTTCGCGTCGACGCCCTCTCGGCCCTGGTGCTGGTGCTCTCGGCGTTCGTGGGACTCCTGTCGGGGCTCTACAGCGTCGGATACCTGCGGCGGAACGAAGAGAGGGGTCTCGTGTCGCCGCCGCGCCGGCGGGAGTTCGACGCGCTGGTGCCGCTCTTCGTCTTCGCCATGCTGCTCGTCTCCGTCTCCAACAACCTGGGCGTCCTCTGGATCGCGGTCGAGCTGACGACGCTGGCTTCGGTCTTCCTCATCGCCTTCCACAACCGGGGCACGTCGCTCGAAGCGGCGTGGAAGTTCCTCGTCCTGGGCAGCCTCGGCCTGGCGTTCGCGCTCCTGGGGACTGTCCTCGTCTACGCTTCGGCGCGCGGGAGCCTCGGAGAGGGGATGTCGGGCCTCGAGTGGACCCGGCTCGTGGCGGCCGCCCGAGAGCTGCACCCGCTCACTCTCAAGCTGGGCGTGGTGTTCGCGCTGATCGGCTACGGAACCAAGGCGGGCCTGGCGCCCATGCACACCTGGAAGCCGGACGCCTACCGCGAGGCGCCCTCGCCCGCGGCCGTCCTCATGGCCGTGGGGATGCTGAACGGGGCGGTCTACTGCCTCCTCCGGGTCCACCTGATCGCACGGGCGGCCCTCGGACCCGAATTCTCGGGCGACCTTCTGCTGGCGCTCGGCCTTCTCTCGGTCGTCGTCGCGACGCCCTTCATCCTGATCCAGTGGAACCTGAAGCGCCTGCTGGCCTACTCGAGCGTGGAACACGTCGGGATCATGGCGCTGGGCCTGGGCCTGGGGGCCGAGGCGGCCACGTTCGGCGCCCTGCTCCACATGACGTACCACACCCTCGCGAAGCCGCTGGCTTTCTTCTCCGCGGGCACCCTGGCGCAGCTCCACCGCTCTTCGGACCTCGACGACATCGGCTCCGGCACGCTCGCCCGCGCGCCGATGGCGAGCGCGCTGTTCCTCCTCGCCACCTTGATGCTCACGGGCTCGCCGCCGTTCGGTCTCTTCTTCAGCGAGATGATCATCCTGGGTGCGGGCTTCCGCGGTCCGCACGTCTTCGCGATCTCGGTCTTCCTGGCGAGCCTCGTCCTCCTCTTCTGCGGGTTCTTCTACCAGGCCGGGCGCGTCGTCCTCGGGACACCGCCCGACTCGCCGACGCGGGCGAGGTCCGAGCCGGAGAGGCTCGACGTGGGAGCAGCGACGACGCTCGTGACGGCCGCCATCGCGGTGCTCTCGGCCTTCTACCTGCCCCAGGGGCTGCTGGACCTGATCCATGCCGCGGTGAAGGTCGTGGAGGGCGGACCGTGACCCCCCCGCGGGACCTCCTGCGGGAGCGGATCGGCCTCGAGAGTCTCGCCGAGCTCAGACCGGGTGAGTTCGCCGCCTCGGTGGAGCTGGACCGGCTGCCCGCGGTCGCCGACCGGGCCGTCGCCGCCGGGCTGCGCCTCGCCACCCTCTTCGCGACCGACGAGGGCAGGGAGGAGGGCTTCGCCGTCCACCACGTCTGGGCCGCGTCCGATCCTCCGGGGTTCGTCCGGGTCTTCGCCCGTGTCGCCGCCGACCGGCCCCACTTCCCCTCGATCACGGCGAGGCACCCCGCCGCCAACTGGTTCGAGCGCGAGGTGATGGACTACTTCGGGCTCGTCCCGGACGGCCACCCCAACCCCATGCGCGTCGCGCTCCACGACGACTGGCCGGAGGGAAGCTGGGCGCTGCGCCGCAGCTTCGCCGACGAGGCCTCGGTGCCCCGTGTCGAAGGGGACGCTCACCCCTTTCGACCGGTGACCGGGGAAGGTGTCTTCCAGGTGCCCGTCGGCCCCGTCCACGCCGGCGTCATCGAGCCCGGCCACTTCCGCTTCGGCGTCGCCGGCGAGCCGGTCCTGTACCTCCAGATCCGGCTCT
>Ga0256867_10001040_pt1 | contig 11477 bp, 11 predicted proteins | sample RVTome_15_FD_185939 | JGI IMG/M metagenome (GOLD analysis project Ga0256867, IMG submission 185939) | Soil microbial communities from uranium-contaminated site in the Upper Colorado River Basin, Wyoming, United States - RVT150D86 (HiSeq) ... | reverse complement strand
CCGAGGAGCCGGAGCCGGCGAGCCCGCCATCCCCGGGATCCCACCGTCACCGCCACCGCGGCTGACCAGTCCCGACGCCGACACCCTCGGCAGCGGCGAACTTGACTCATCCGGTCCGGCCGCGGCGACGGCCCCGACCTGGCGCCAGTCACAGTCGGTGGTCGCGGCCGAGGTGGTGTCAGCCCAGTCGTCACCCGTGGAGGAGGGCTCCACGTTCTGGAGGCCGACGGGGGCTGATCGGGGCCTGTTCGACCAGGACGACGCTTCCGTCGCCCCGCCCACTCCTCACCTGCGCTCGGTGGCACCCCCCGACGACGACCCCTTCCTGGCTGCCCTGCGGGGTGACGACCAGGCTGCGGCCATGCTCCACGACCAGGTCCACGAGGACAACCCGACGGGTTTCATGCGCCTGCTGCGGCGGCGCTGACGGACCCTGCCTCAGGCAGCGCCGACGGCCACAGGCCGCAGGGCCACGGTGACCGCCTGGCCCTCCACCGCGGCCGAGCTTACCGACCACCCGTCGACAGCGGCGGCGCCGTCGGCCCCCAGTGTCAGGTCGGTGGCCAGTACCTGGTCGGCGATCCAGGACCGGTGGTGCTGCACGGCCTCGCGCATGGCCAGGGGCAGGCCGACGTCCAGCTCGATGCGGTCCGTGACGTTCAGATCGGCGTCGCGGCGAGCCTGCTGGACGATGCGGACGATGTCGCGTGCCCAGCCCTCGGCCTGCAGCTCCGGGGTTACGGTCGTGTCCAGGTGGACGACGGCGTCGTTGCCCCGCATCACGGCGGTGGCGCCGGTCCGCTCGGTGGGCCGGAGCCTCAGCTCGAACTCGTCGGGCTCCAGCGTGTGGCCGACCACCTCGACCCGGCCGTCGGCCAAGGCTGTCCAGGAGCCGTCACGGGCGGCTCGCATCACGCCTTGCATGTCGCCGCCCAGCCGCGGCCCCAGGACGCGTCCGGCGGGCTTGAGGTCGAAGGTGCCGTAGGAGGCCAGGTCGTCGGTGAAGCGGACGGACTTCACGTTCACCTCCTCCGCGATCAGCGCGCCCAGCGGGCACACGTCATCGAGGCCGCGACCGGCCACCACCAGCTCGGCCAGCGGGAGCCGGGTCCGCAGGCCGTGGTCCTCGCGCAGCTTGAGCGTCGCCGACACGGCGTCCCTGGCGCGATCCATGGCGGCCACGAGCCGGTCATCGCGGGGCAGGTCGTCTGCGTCGGGCCAGTCGGCCAGGTGCACGGAGTCCTCGCCCGTGAGGCCGGTGTACACCTCCTCGGCCAGGAAGGGCAGCAGGGGGGCGGTGACGCGCGACACCACGTTCAGGACCGTGTAGAGCGTGTCGTAGGCGGCCCGCTTGCCGGCATCCAGACCGGTGTCGCTGCGCTCGGCGGGAGCCCAGAACCGGTCGCGGCTGCGACGGATGTACCAGTTGTTCAGGGCGTCGAGGAAGGCGGTGATCTCCCCGCAGGCGCCGGCCAGGTCGTATGCGTCGAACCGCTCGGTGACGGCCTCGACGAGTGCCCTCGTCTTGGCCAGGACGTACCGGTCCAACAGATCGCTCGAACCCGGCTCGAACCGGGCCCTGTACCCGTCCACGTTGGCGTACAGCGTGAAGAAGTGGAAGGCGTTCCAGATCGGGTTGAGGACGTGGCGCACGGCCTCCCCGATGCCGGCGCCCTCGCGGTCGATCCGCAGATCGAGGCCGCGCAGGATGGGTGACGACATGAGGAACCAGCGCAGGGGGTCGCTGCCGATCGTGTCGAACACCTCCTCGGGGTCGGGGTAGTTGCGCAACCGCTTGGAGAGCTTCCGCCCGTCCTCGTCCAGCACGGTGCCGTGGCAGATGCAGTTGAGGAAGGCGGGACGGTCGAACAGCGCCGTGGCCAGGACGTGCAGCGTGTAGAACCAGCCCCGCGTCTGGGGCACGTACTCGACGATGAAGTCAGCCGGGAAGTGCTCCTCGAACCAAGCCCGGTTCTCGAACGGGTAGTGGAGCTGGGCGAAGGGCATCGAACCGGATTCGAACCAGCAGTCGAGCACCTCGGGGACGCGGCGCATCAGCGAGCGGCCGCTGGGGTCGTCGGGGTTGGGCCGGACGAGCTCGTCGACGCAGGGCCGGTGGAGATCGTCGGGGCGGACACCGAAGTCGCGCTCGATCTCGTCGAGGCTGCCGTAGACGTCGGTGCGCGGGTAGGCGGGGTCGTCGCTACGCCACACGGGGATGGGCGATCCCCAGAAGCGGTTCCGGCTGATGGACCAGTCCCTGACCCCCTCCAGCCACTTGCCGAACTGGCCGTCGCGGATGTGTTCGGGGATCCAGTTGATCTGCTGGTTCAGCTCGATCATGCGGTCCCGGATACCGGTGGTGCGCACGTACCACGACGACATGGCCCGGTAGATGATGGGCTGATCGGTCCGCCAGCAGTGCGGGTAGTTGTGGGTGTACGTCTCGTGGCGGAGCAGCACGCCCCGCTGGCGGAGGTCGGCGATGATGCGAGGGTTGGCGTCGAAGACGTTCTCGCCGGCGTAGTCGGTCACCTCGTCGGTGAAGCGGCCCCTGTGGTCGACGGGGACGACGACCCCGATGCCGTGCTCAGCCCCTATGCGCTGGTCCTCCTCGCCGAAGCCGGTGGCCAGATGGACGATCCCGGTGCCCTCGCCGGTGTCGACGAAGTCGGCGCCCAGCACCTTGAAGGCGTTGTGCTCCTGGGCGAAGTAGTCGTACAGGGGCCGATAGCCCCGGCCCACCAGGTCGCGGCCCTTGATGCGGGCGGCCACCGTGGCGGACCCGAGCTGGGCCTCGTAGGCGTCGAGGCGGTCCTCGGCCAGGAGGTAGTGCCGGTCCCCGGAGCGCACCAGCACGTAGTTGATGTCGGGGCCGACGGCCACGGCCAGGTTGGACGGGAGGGTCCACGGCGTGGTCGTCCAGATGAGCATGTGCACGGGGCCAGGATCGCTGGCGCCGTGGTCCAGCTCGATGGCCACGGTGATGGCGGGATCCTGGCGGGGCCGGGTGGCGTCGTCGAGGCGGATCTCGTGGTTGGAGAGCGGCGTCTCGGCCGCCCAGGAGTAGGGCAGCACGCGGTAGTCCTCGTAGACCAGGCCCCGGTCGTACAGCTCCTTGAACGCCCACATGACGCTCTCCATGTAGGGGAGGTCCATGGTCTTGTAGTCGTTCTCGAAGTCGACCCAGCGGGCCTGGCGGGTGACGTACTCCTGCCATTCCCGGGTGTAACGCAGCACCGACTTGCGGCAGGCGGCGTTGAACTCGGCGATGCCGAGCTCCTCGATGGCCTGGTGGCCGGCGACACCCAGCTCCTTCTCGGTCTCCATCTCCGCGGGCAGCCCGTGGCAGTCCCAGCCGAACCGGCGTTCGACCCGATGGCCCCTCATGGTCTGGTAGCGGGGCACCACGTCCTTGACGTACCCGGTCAGGAGATGGCCGTAGTGCGGGAGGCCGTTGGCGAAGGGAGGACCGTCGTAGAAGACGAAGTCCGAACCGCCAAGGCGGCTCGGTGACCGCTGCTCCACCGATCGGCGGAACGTCCCTTCACGCTCCCAGCGGGCCAGGATGCGGGCCTCGAGGGCCGGGTAGTCGGCCCGGTTCGCGACGGTGGGAAATGGCTGGCTCTGGTTCATGGGTGTGCCGGGGTCTTCGGGGCGGGGAGATCCAGGCTACCGGCTGACAGGACAGGGGTTGCCGAGGGTGGTCTCGCCGGCATCGGTGACCCGGCCGAGGCGGAGCAGCGAGTGGATTGGCTCGGCGAGACGACTTTCGTACAATGCGGCACCTTTGGCTCAGGGGTTGATGCACATGGCCACCAAGAAGGCCGCTGCGAAGAAGACGACGTCAGGCAGGCCCCCGGTCAAGAAGGCTCCGGCCACAAAGGCCCCGGCTCGCAAGTCGGGGTCCCGCAGCGCAGCGGCGGGAAAGGCACCGGCGAAGAAGACGACGAAGAAGACGACGAAGAAGGCACCGGCCCCCAAGGCGGCGGCCAAGGCTCCGGCCAAGGTCGCCCCCAGGGCAGGGGCCAAGAAGAGCGCGGCCCCCAAGCCGGCCCAGAAGGCCGCTCCCAAGGCCGCCTCCAAGGCGGCCGCCAAGCGCCGCACGGTCCGCCGCGGCGGCATCACGGTCCCGCCCGTCGTGTCTGCCACCGGCGAGGACTACCCCTTCGACTACGAGTTCCTGAGCGAGCAGCGGCGATTCCTGCTGGCCGAGCGGGCCCGCTACGTGGGCCATGCCGAGCGGTTCGAGGCCGAGGCCGATGCGCTGGCCCGGGACCGCGAGCCCGGCGACGTGCAGTTCGACGACGAGTCCGGCGAGGGTGACTCGATCGCGGTGGAGCGGGAACGGGACCTGGCCCTCAGTGCCCAGGCCCGACAGGCGGTCGAGGAGATCGATGCCGCCCTGGCCAGGATGAAGGAGGGCACCTACGGGCTCTCCCTGGTGTCAGGTCTGCCCATCCCGAAGGAGCGGCTGGAGGCCATCCCCGAGGCCAGCCTGCGTGTCGAGGAGAAGAGCGCCGGGCCCTGGCGATGACCCAGGCCGAGGCCGGCGTCGCGACCCCCTCGGTCGCCCGCCTGGTCCTGGTCGTGGCCGCAGGTGTGGTCGCGGTCGACCAACTCACGAAGTGGTGGGCGACCGAAGCCTTGGCCGACGGCCCCATCCACGTGATCTGGACCCTGGACCTGCGCCTGACCACGAACACCGGCGCCGCCTTCAGCCGTGGTCAGGGCTACGGCTGGCTGATCGGGCTGCTGGCCCTTGTCGTGGTGCTCGTCCTGCTGCGCTATCGCCACCGCGTCCCCGGCGTGGCCGGCGCTGTGGCCCTGGGGGCCGTGCTCGGGGGCGCACTGGGCAACCTCGCCGACCGGCTCTTCAGGGGCCCGGGCTGGCTGCGCGGCCCGGTCATCGACTTCATCGACCTGAACTGGTGGCCCATCTTCAACGTGGCCGACGCCGCCATCTCCGTGGGAGTGGTCGTGCTGGTGGTGCTGTTCACGACCCGCGCCCAGTCGTGAACACCTGGCACCATCGGTCCTCTGAGGACGGTCGGCTCGTGAGCGCGGGCCTGTGACAGCGGGACCGGGGGCCGAGATGCGGGTGCCTGCGGCACTCGCCGGCGAGCGGATCGACCGGGTCGTGGCCGTCGTCAGCGGCCGCCCCCGTTCCGCCGTGCGGGACATGATCCTGGCCGGGTCCGTGCGCCGCAACGGCGAGGTGGAGACGGCCCCGAAGGCACGCGTGTCGATCGGGGACCTCCTGGAGATCGGGCCCTGGCCCGACGAGCCCGGACCCGAGCCTCCTTCGGCCGATCCGACGGTCGCCTTCGAGGTGGTCCACCAGGACCCACACCTGGTCGTGGTGGACAAGCCCGTCGGTCTCGTCGTGCACCCAGGCGCCGGTCGCCGGCACGGCACGCTCGTCAACGGCCTGCTGGCCCGCTACCCCGAGATGGCGGCGGTGGGGGAGAGCGACCGGCCCGGCATCGTCCACCGGCTCGACCGGGATACCTCCGGACTGCTCGTCGTGGGCAGGACCACCCAGGCCCACGAGCGGCTGGTGGCGGCGTTGGCCGCCCGCCAGGTGGACCGGCGCTACGACGTGCTGGTGGTGGGCGAACCCGGCTCCTCGTCAGGGCTGGTCGACGCCCCCATCGGCAGGTCGCGGCGTGTCCGCACCAGGATGGCCGTGACCGCCGACGGTAGGGAGGCTCGCACCCGCTACGAGGTGGTGGAGACGTTCGGCCAGCCGCTGGCCACCGCCCTGTTGTCGTGCCGGCTGGAGACGGGGCGGACCCATCAGATCCGGGTCCACCTGGCCTCCATAGGCCTGCCCGTGCTGGGGGACCGGGTCTACGGGCGGCGCGACACCGGCCTGGCGCCCCGGCCGATGCTCCATGCGGCCGAACTGGCCTTCGTGCATCCGGTGACCGGAGAGGACCTCAGGCTGACATCGCCCCGACCCGCCGACTTCGAGGTGGTCCTGGCCAGCCTGAGCTAGGGCACCTCACGCAGATGGGGCTCCCGGCCACGTCGGTGGGTAGGTAGCTAGTCGCTGTTCGCGGGCCAGGGCCTGCCGCCCTCGGCCATCTGGGCTACATCGGCGAGGGTGTAGCTGTCCAGCATGCGGCGGGTCTCGTCGCCGACGTGGCGCCAGATGGCCAGCAACACGCACTGGCCCTCGTGGTCGCAGGCGCCGTCCTGGTGCGGTTCTCCGAAGTCGCCCAGGCCGATCGGTCCGTCCACAGCCGAGACCACGGCTCCGATGGTGATCTCGTCGGGAGGGGCTGCCAGCACGTACCCGCCACCGACACCGCGCTTGGACCGCACCAGGCCCGCACCCTTGAGGGCGAGCAGGATCTGCTCCAGGTAGGGCTGGGGGAGGCCTGTCCGCTCCGCGATGTCGCGAACCGCGGTGGGCTTGCCCGATCCGTAGTGGAGGGCCAGGGACAGCAGTGCCCGGCTCGCGTAGTCACCGCGGGTCGACACCCTCACGGCTCCATCGTAGGTCCCCTCCGGCCGGCTCCCGGGTAGGGCGACCTGTCCGCGGGCTGGCACCGGGCGCGCGAGGGGTTGTGAGACACTTCACGCTGCGTGACCGTCTCGATCGATTCTCCCTGTCTCCCCGACCACAACGGCGCATGCGTCTCCAACGTGGTGCCTACGCTGCTGGCCCGACCCGCGAGCCGACCCCCTTGGTTTCCAGCCGCCGCCTTCGACGCCGAGCAGGTGGTGCTGCTGGTGCTCGACGGCTTGGGTTGGCAGCAGATGTCCGAGCGGGCCCAGCTCACTCCCACCCTCGGGTCGCTCGACGGAGGGCCGATCACCACCGTGGCCCCGTCCACGACGGCCAGCGCCCTGGCGTCGATCACGATCGGCGTGCCGCCCGGTGAGCACGGCGTGGTCGGGTACCGCATCGCCACCCACGGCTCCATCCTGAACGTATTGCGTTGGGCCACGGCCTCCGGCGACGCCAGGACCTCGGTCCCGCCCCGCGACTTCCAGCCCATCGAGCCCTTCCTCGGCTTCCATCCGCCCGTGGTGACCAAGGCCGAGTTCGCGCGCAGCGGCTTCACGCTCGCCCACCTCAGGGAAGCCCGCTGGCACCCGTGGCGGATGCCTTCCACCCTCGTGGCCGAGGTGACCCAGCTGGCCAGAGCGGGTGAGCCGTTCGTCTACGCCTACTACGACGGCCTCGACAAGGTGGCCCACGAGTACGGCCTGGGCCTGCACTACGACGCCGAGCTGCGCTTCGTGGACCGGCTGGTGGCCAGCCTGCTGGAGTTCCTTCCCGAGGAGGTGGCGCTGCTGGTGACCGCCGACCACGGTCACGTCCACACCGGCGACGAGCTCGTCGACCTGGCCGAACCGGTGCGTGAGCTCACCTCCCTGATGTCGGGGGAGGCCCGCTTCCGCTGGTTGCACGCGCGGCGCGGGTCGGAGGCCCAGCTCCTGGAGCGGGCCGCCGAATGCCACGGCGACGTGGCCTGGGTGGTCGGGGTCGAGCAGGTGCTGGCCGAGGGGTGGTTCGGACCGGTGGTGTCCCCCGAGGCGGCGGAGCGGTTGGGCGACGTCGCCGTCGTCTCGAGGTCCAGGGTGGCCATCGACGATCCCGCAGACACCGGCCCCATCCGCCTCGTTGGTCGCCACGGTGGGTTGACCGAGGCCGAGATGCTGGTGCCGCTCCTGGTCGGGACGACCTGACCGGGTTCGCGCCTTCGTTCGGCCCCGGTGCATAGGTCCCGGTTCCGGTGCGCCTGACTCGGAGGCCCACTCCTGGTCACTAGCCTTCGGTCGATGACCGACCCAGACGCAGGCCGTCCTCGACCGGAGCTGCTCGTGCCCGACAGCGCCACCGAACCGGGGAGTGCACCACAGGCCGCCCTCGACGGCTCGGGCTCCGTCGAGGAGCCGGCCAAGGTGATGCGGATCGGCGCCATGATCCGCCAGCTCCTGGAGGAGGTCCGCAACGCGCCGCTCGACGAGGCCAGCCGCGACCGCCTCCGCAAGATCTACGACACTTCGGTGCAGGAGCTGGCCACGTCGTTGTCGCCGGATCTCCGTGATGAGCTCGAGCGCCTCGCCCTGCCCTTCGAAGACGGCGACGTCCCCACCGAGGCCGAGCTGAGGGTGGCCCAGGCTCAGCTGGTCGGCTGGTTGGAGGGCCTGTTCCACGGCCTCCAGGCCGCCCTGTTCGCCCAGCAGATGCAGGCTCGCCAGCAGCTTCAGCAGATGCGGGGCCAACTGCCCCCGGGGGCGGCACCTCCGGAGCAGGGAGGGCCAGGGGGTGTCTACCTCTAGGACAGCGCCAGGGCGCCGTGAAGCTCGCCCGGCCAGCAGTAACCTTTAGAACCTCCGGAGTCTTGGCGCCCGGGTGGGCGAACGACTGGACCAACCGGGATCCGACCGGGTCGAGAGCGAGGGGACGCGAGCCGAGATGGCTATCGATGTCGAGACGAAGGACAGCACGGCGCTCACCGACGCCGAGATCGAGGAGATGGCCGACATCGCCGCCGACGGGCCCATCGCCTACGACGTCGGCACGCTGTCCAAGCAGCGCGAGGAGTGGGTGCTCGTCACCCGGGCCACCGAGAAGGGGCGCCTGCAGGGTTACTCGTTCTGCACCCTGGAACGGGTCGGAGGCACGCCAGCGCTGCTCATCGGTCTGGCTTCGGTGAAGCGGTCCAGCCGCAGGGACACCACGCTGCGAGCGATCATCCACGACCAGTTGCGCCGGTCCGTGCTCGCCTTCCCCGACGAGGACGTCCTGGTCGGCACCCGCTTGGCCACCCCGTCGGGCTTCGAGGCCTTCAGGACCCTCCACGACATCATCCCGAGGCCCGGTCACCGGACCAACGGGGAGGAGCGGGCCTGGGGCCGCCGCCTGGAGAAGCGCTTCTCACCCGAAGGCTCCTACGACCAGAAGGCCTTCCGGGTCAAGGGCAAGGATGGTCCGCCCTTCGTGCTCGATCACGAGTCGACCCGCCCAGACACGTTCGACGACGAGGTGGTGGCGCTCTTCGACGGCCTCGACCCCGCTCGCGGCGATTGCCTGGTGGCGTTCGGCTGGGCCATGGCGGAGGACCTCGAGAAGCTGCTCTGAGGCGGACCAAGTGTGTCGCCCCAGCGATCCTTCGACGGTGGCACCGGTACGGCCGCGACCGCTGACCGAGTACCTTCGCGCCGGGAAGGGGGCGACGTGACCGCACGGCTACCGATGGTCGAATACTTGATCCTGGACGAGGGCGAGCCGCACCTGGTGGCCAACGTGTGCGCCAGTTGCGGAGCGGAGTACCTCGACCGGCGAAACGCCTGCGCCCGCTGTGGAGCGCGTCAGTTCGAGCGTCAGCGCCTGGCCAACGAGGGCGTGGTCCGCACGTTCTCGATCGTCCACCGGGCCGCCAAGGGGGTGCCAGCTCCCTACGTGTCGGCCGTGATCGATCTCGAGGGCGGCGGCCGGGTGAAGAGCAACATCGTGGGCACCGACCCCGACCCCGAGCACGTGAAGTTGGGCATGAAGGTCCGGCTCACGACCTACGTGGCCGCGACCGACGACCGGGGCACCGAAGCAGTGGCGTTCGGCTACGAGCCGATCGCGGGTTAGGAGGACAGGACCATGGCGAGCGACGAGCCGGTGTGGATCATCGGCGCCCACATGACCAAGTTCGGCCGGTACCCCGACCGCGACCTGATCGACCTGGCCTCCGAGGCCGCCCTGGCCGCGCTCGACGACGGCAGTGTGACGGTCCAGGACATGGGTGTGCTCGGTTCCGGCTGCCTCTACCAGGCCAACGCCGGCGTGGGCCAGCGGCTGCAGAAGCAGATCGGACAGACCGGCGTGCCCGTGTACAACGTGGCCAACGCCTGTGCCACCGGGGCCACCGCGGTGCGCACCGTCTACCTGACCATCAAGGCCGGCGAGGCTGACATGGGCTTGGCGGTGGGCGTCGAGCAGATGGGCAAGATGGGCATGCTCGGCGCCGGCGACCGCGAGCGCGGCACCGAGACGGTGTTCGAACCCTCGGGCCGCTACGGATCGGTCATCGGGACCGAAGGTCGGCTGGGCACCAACCTGATGCCAGGGGTCTTCGCCCAGGCCGGCATGGAGTACGCCTTCGAGCACGACGGGGTCGGCTTCGAGCAGTTCGCCAAGGTGGCGGAGAAGAACCACGCCCACAGCGAGCTCAACCCCCTGGCCCAGTACCAGAAGCGCTTCGGCCTCGAAGACATCATGAACGCCGAGATGATCGCCTACCCCAACACGCTCCTGATGTGCTGCCCCACGGGCGACGGCGCAGCAGCGGTCGTCCTGTGCTCCGACGAACGCCTGCGCAGCCTGCCGAGCGAGGTGCAGCGACGGGCCGTGAAGATCTCCGCCTCGGTCATGACCTCCGATCCCTGGGTCGAGGGCGGTCAGGTCCAGCCCGACGTCAACACCCTCACCCGCAACGCGGCCGACCAGGCCTACGAGATCGCCGGTGTCGACCCGCGCGATCTCGACCTGGTCGAGCTGCACGACTGCTTCGCCACCGCCGAGCTCTGCCACTACGACAACCTCAGCCTGTGCGAGCCCGGCGGTGCCGGCGACTTCATCGACAGGGGCGGGCCCTGGCGGGACGGCGACATCCCCGTCAACGTGTCCGGCGGTCTCCTGTCCAAGGGCCACCCGCTCGGAGCCACCGGGGTGGCCAACCTCTACGAGGTGGCCACGCACCTGCGCGGCGAGGCCGGCGACCGTCAGATCGAGGGGGCCAAGGTCGGTCTCACGCACGTCATCGGGCTGGGCTCGGCGTGCGCCGTCCACATCCTCGAGAAGACGGCCTGAGCCCGGGTCCCGCCCTGGACCCGCTTCTCCGGGGGAGGCGAGCGTGGAACTGATCGTTGTGGGCCTCGACAAGAGCGACACGGCGCGGCGCGCCGCCGTCGAGGCCGTGGAGTTCGCCACCGGCCTGAGCGCGGCGGTTCACTTCGTCATGGCCGTCAAGAAGGGCCGCACCGTCGAGGTGGTGGGCGCCGGCCGGGATCGCTGGACTGTCGACAGCCTCGAAGTGGCCCAGGCCGAGCTCGACAACATCGCGGCCGAGGTGGGCAAGGGTGTGGACTACACCACCGCCGTGGTGGAGGGCGGCCCCGCAGACGTGCTGGTGGACGAGGCCGGCCGTCTCGACGCCGACCTGATCCTCGTCGGCAGCCGGCGCATGCAGGGCGTTGGTCGCCTGCTCGGGGCTGTCGCCAACGACGTCGCCCATCACGCCCCCTGCAGCGTCTACATCGCCAAGACCGTTTGAATCGGCCTGCGCTGCGCCCTGCGGGCGCTGCTCGGCCGTACAGCCGTGCGGGTGGTGAAGGTGCCGGCGGCGTGCCTCACGCCGGTGGGGCCCCAGCCCCACCGGCTGTCTGTGCGCCCTGCGGGCGCTGCTCGGCCGTACAGCCGTGCGGGTGTGGCGGGCAGCGGGGACGACGGTGGGGACGACGGG
>Ga0256867_10001039_pt1 | contig 11490 bp, 7 predicted proteins | sample RVTome_15_FD_185939 | JGI IMG/M metagenome (GOLD analysis project Ga0256867, IMG submission 185939) | Soil microbial communities from uranium-contaminated site in the Upper Colorado River Basin, Wyoming, United States - RVT150D86 (HiSeq) ... | reverse complement strand
CGTGACGGACGGGCCCACCTCCACCCGGATCGACCTCGGCATCGTCGACGACGAGCTGGCCTGCTGCGTCGCCTGCGGGCTGTGCCTCCCCCACTGCCCCACCTACCGGGTGACCGGCGAGGAGGCCCTGTCGCCCCGCGGGCGGATCGCCGCCATGCGCCAGGTGCAGTGGGAGGGCGCCGAGCCCGACGAGTCGTTCCTGCGATCGATGGCCACCTGCGTGCAGTGCCGGGGCTGCGAGACCGCCTGCCCCTCCGGCGTCCCCTTCGGCCACCTGATCGAGGACACGAAGGCCAACCTGCCGCGGCCACGGTGGCCCCGGCAGCCGATCCCGCGGCAGGAATCGCTGGTGCGCCTCGGCCTGTGGGCCCTCGGTCGCCACCGGCTCCTGCTGGCCGGGTCGTCGCTCCTGGGCGTGGCACAGCGCCTCCGCCTGCTGCCGCGACGCCTGTCCCGCAGGCTCGGGCTGCCCGACCGGGTGCCGGTGCTCCGAACCGCCAGCCTGCGCGCCTCGGGCACCGACGTGTGGCTGTTCACCGGCTGCGTCATGGACGCATGGATGCGGGACGTCCACGCCGACGTCCAGCACGTCATCGAGGCGACCGGCGTCGGCGTGGCGCTGCCGGGTGGTGACGCGGCCTGCTGCGGCGCCCTGGCGCTCCATGCCGGCCTGCGGTCCGATGCTCGGGCGCTCGCGGAGCGCACCATGCGGGCGTTCCCCGGAGACGCCCCGATCCTGGTCGACGCCGCGGGCTGCGGGGCGATGCTCAAGGACTACGGTCACCTGGTCGGCTCCCCCGAGGCGGCGGCGTTCGGTGGGCGCGTGCGCGACGTCCACGAGTGGCTGGCCGAGCGCGTCGACCGGCTGCCACGTCCGCCGGCGGGCGCGGATCGCCCGACCGTCGCCGTGCAGGACCCCTGCCACCTGCGTCACGTCCAGCGCGCCCACCTGGCCGTGCGGACCGTGCTGTCCCCCTACGCCGACGTCGTAGAGCTCGACGACGAGGGCCTCTGCTGCGGTGCCGGCGGCGCCTATGCCCTGAGCCAGCCCGAGCTGGCCAGTGCCATCCGCGAGCGCAAGGTCGCCGCCATCGCGCGCTCCGGCGCCCCCGTCGTCGCCTCGGCCAACCCGGGCTGCGCCCTGCACCTGGCCGCCGCCGGCGTCGAGGCGGTCCACCCCTGCCAGCTCGTCGCTCGACAGCTGCCTCGGGGTCGGGCTCAGGCCGAAGCCGCCACCGGTGCCTCCCGCACGGCTGGTTCCCCGAGGTCATAGATCCGGTAGGCACGCCCGATGACCGGCTGGGCCACGTTGCGCACCCGGACACCGCCGGGTGTCACCCCGCGCTCGCTGCCGTTGTGCGCGTGGCCGTGGATGACCAGGTCCGCCCCGGCGGTGTCGATGGCCTCGGCCAGCAGATGGCTGCCCAGGAAGGGATAGATCTCCAGGCGCTCGCCGCGCAGCGTCTCGGGCACGGGCGCATAGTGCAGTAGGGCGATGGTCCAATCGGCGCGTGGCCGCACCTCCACCAGGGCATCATGCAACCGGGCGGCCTCGCGCTTGGTCTCCTCCACGAACGCCTTCATGGCCGGCTCGCCGAACGCGGTCGCGTTGGCGCCGGCGAAGCCGCCACCGAAGCCCTTGCCGCCGGCGATCCCGACGGTCGTGCCGTCGAGGCTGACGGTGGTGGCGGTGCCGGCGAGGACCGCCACGCCCGCATCCTCCAGGAGCCCGACCACCTCGGCGGTCTGCGCAGCATGGTGGTCGTGGTTGCCCAGCACCGCGACGATCGGGATCTCCACCCCGGCGAGCTCACCGGCCACCGCCTGGGCCTCGACCGGCTCGCCGCAGCGGGTGAGGTCGCCGGCCAGCAACAACAGGTCCGCTCGCTCGTTGACGTGCTGCAGCCCGGCGGCCACCCGACCTACCGAGTCGACGCCCACGTGGATGTCGGCGACGGCGGCGACCCGGGTCACGAGGGCACCTCGTGACCCGCCGACCGTGCGACCGCCAGGGAGCCGGGCGGCGATGGGGCCCGGGGGCGCAGCCCCCGAGGAGACGCGGTCATGAGCGAGCGTCCCGGAGGGCGAGAGAGCGAGCGTGGCCCGAGCGGCCCGGCCGAAGGGCGAGAGCGGGATTCACGTCAACTCCTCGATGGTCCCGTCCTCATCGGCACAGAGCACCGCCATCTCGTTCACCACCTCGTAGCCCGCCGCCACGTCGCGCACGACCTCGGCGATCGACGCCCGCTGGGCCGGGGTGGCGGCGGTGCCGGTCAGCACCACGCGGTCGCCCGCGACCTGCACATCGACGCCGAGCTCACGGGCGCGGGGATCGGTGGCGAGGGTGTCCTGGATGTGGTGGACCAGGTACTCCTGTGGTTGGCCCATGCTCCCGCGGCTTCCCCCCGGGGCGGTGGGAAAACCGGCCGCTATCGGGGGTCACGCACCGACGACCCAGCGACGGTGCGCCCCGTCGTCGTACGTGGCGAAGAACCCGGTCAGGTCCTCGACCATGCGGTCGAACGACTCGGCCGCGAACAGGACCGGCTGGTAGCGGGTGATGTCGTACTCGAGGGTGCCCATCCGGCGGATGTCCCAGGCCCGGACCTCGGCGTCGCGGAACTCCTCGATCTCCCCGTACGACGACAGCAACCCGGCGCCGTAGGCCTTGAGCTCGCCATCCTCGTGCACCACACCGAACTCGAGCGTGAACCAGAAGACCTTGGAGAAGAAGTCGAGCGCGGCATCGCCGGTGGCCCGGACCGAGGCCTTGCCCGCCTCCTCGTAGAGGTCGGCGAAGATGGGGTTGGCGAGCATGTTGGCGTGCCCGATGATCTCGTGCACGATGTCGGGCTCGGGTGTGTAGAAGGGGACCGAGTGGTGGCGGATGTACTGCGTCGACAGGAATGTCCGACGCGCCAGGGCCCCGTAGAACACGCGGGTCGGCACCAGGCCCGGCACCGGCTCGATGTGGAACCTACCCAGGGCATGCACCCGCTCGTCGACCTCGCGCAGCTGGGGCATGCGATCCGTGGGCAGGGTCAGCGCCGCCGCGCCCTCCAGGTAGGCGCGGCAGGCGTAGCGCCGGTGCTTGCGCCCGAGCTCATGGGAGACGAGGCGCCACACCTCGTCCTCCTCTGGGGTGTAGGTGACGTCGGGAATGGGGTCGCCGCTCTGGTAGTGGGCGCCGACCTCGGCGATGGCCCCGCGACGGGCCCGGTACTCGGGGTCCGAGAATCCGGGATGGTCCTCGGGCAGCTCCGCCGGCGTCGTTGCCGTCACGTCGCTACGCATGGCTTCATGCTCCTCCTCGGTACTGGAATCTTCAACGAGCGCGCGGAAGCCGCAACGGTCCGTGGTGCACGCGGCGTCTGCACAGCGCGGCTAGATCGACACACTCCGTAATCGAACTGTCGCAACCTCGTCGCCTTTCCATGAGTGAATGTGGGGTACTCCCCAACGGCGGAAAGGTGACAACACGAAATGAGCGAGATCCTGATCATCGGGCTGGTGGCGATCGTGGTGGTGATCGCGATGGCCGGGCTCCTCGGACGGCTGGTCGGTCTCGACGACCTCCCGGTGGTTGGCGAGAGCGACCTGTAGAGGGGGAACGAGGCCCCGGCACCCCGCCGGCGGGTCTGGTGGTGGAACCAGATCCGCCGGCGGGACCGCGTCCGGGCTTCCGTTGACGGCACGGCTCTCGCTGCTCCCTACTCCGACAGCACCCGGTGCGCGGCCGTCGCTATGTCGTCGACCTGGGGCAGGATCGCCGTCTCCAGCTCGGGGGCGTAGGCGACGTGGCATTCCTGGGCGCCGACCCGCCCAACCGGTGCATCGAGCCGCCAGAACAACTCGTCGGACACCCACGCGGAGATCTCGGCGCCGAAGCCGGCGCGCACCACGTCCTCGTGCACGACCAGCAGCCGGGACGTGCGGCTCACCGACTCGCCCACCATCTCCTGGTCCCAGGGCACGAGCGTGCGCAGGTCGACGATCTCGATCGACGCACCGTCGGACTCGGCCAACCTTTCGGCTGCCAGCCGTGACCGCTCGACGGTGGCGCCCCAGGTGACGATCGTGAGATCGGACCCCCTGGTCACGTAGCGCCCCCGCCCGAACGGCACCACGTAGTCGGGGCCGGGGAAGGGCTCTCGGGTGTAGGCCTGGCGCAACAGGTGCTTGTGCTCCAGGAACAGCACAGGGTCCTCGCACCGGAACGCCGCCCGCAGCAGGCCGGCAGCATCGCTGGCCCGAGACGGGAAGGCGACCAGCAGCCCGGGGATGTGGGCGAAGATCGACTCCCCCGACTGGCTGTGCCAGATCGAGCCCCCCTGCAGGTAGCCGCCGATCGGCACCCGCATCACCATGGGACAGGTGAACGCGCCGTTCGACCGCCAGCGGATCGTGGCCGCCTCGCTGCGGATTTGCTGCATGGCGGGCCAGATGTAGTCGAAGAACTGGATCTCCGGCGCCGGCCGCAGCCCCCGCACCCCCTGGCCGACCGCCCGGCCGATGATGTTCGCCTCGGCCAGCGGTGTGTTGTAGCAGCGGGCCCGGCCGAAGCTGCGCTGCAGCCCGTGGGTGGTGCCGAACACGCCGCCCTTGCCCTCGACCTCGGCCAGGATCGCCTCTCGGGCGTCGGCCACGTCCTCGCCGAAGACCCGGATCCGCTCGTCGGTCTCCATCACGTCGTGCAGCGCGCGGCGGATCGCCTCGCCCATGGCCACGGGCTCGCCGTCGGTGGGCGGGTCGCCCGGGTCGGGGATCTCCGGCAGCGCCACCACATGGTCGAGGACCGACTTCACGTCGGGTCGCGGCGCCGCCAGCGCCGCCTTGGCGGCGTCGGCCACGATGCGACGCGCCTCGTCGCGGATGCCCCGGGCCTCATCGGCCGTGAGCAGGCCGCCCTCGATCAGGGCCCGCTCGAAGTTGTCGATGGGGTCGTGCTCCAGCTCCCACTCGATCTCCTGGGGGACCCGGTACTTGCTCTGGGTATCGGCCGCCGAGTGGGAATAGGGCCGGGTCACGCGGGCGTGGATGAGCCCCGGTCCGACGCCCGCCCGGACCTGGCTCACGACCTTGCGAGCGGTCCGCCGGACCGCGAAGTAGTCGGTGCCGTCGACCGACCGCACCTGCAGGCCGGCGAACCCCCGCACCAGCTCGTTGATCGGCGCCGGGGACTGCTCCGACGACGGGACCGAGATGGCGTAGCCGTTGTCTGCCACCACGAACAGCACCGGAAGGTGCTCCACGCAGGCGGTGTTGAGGCTCTCCCAGAACTCGCCTTCCGACGTGGCGCCCTCGCCCAGGCTGACGTAGGTGACCTCGTCGCCATGGGCGGTGAGGCCCAGCTGCGGCCGCCGCACGATGTAGCGCCCGGCCTCGGCGCAGCCCACCGCAGGGATGCACTGGCTGCCGGTGGGGCTCGACTGGGTGACGACGTTGTAAGGCTTGTAGCCCCAATGGGCCGGCATCTGGCGGCCGCCCGACGCCGGGTCGTCGGCCGAGCCGACCGCCTGGAGCAGCACCTGCTCGGCGGTTATCCCCAGGCCCAGCATCAGGGCCAGGTCGCGGTAGTAGGGAAAGAACCAGTCGTAACCCGGCCGCAGCTCGTGGGCCAGGGCCAACAGCAGCGCCTCGTGGCCCGCCCCCGAGATCTGGAAGAACACGCGGCTCTGCTTCTGCAGGGCGATCTCGCGGTCGTCGATGGCCCGCGAGACGCAGGCCAGCAAGAGATCGTGGCGCAGCTCGTCGGCCGGATGGGCATCGACGCCGCCGCCCGACTTGCGGCTGGAGTGGGCTGATCTCGAACCGTTCTCGGTCACGAACCTACCCCTACCCGCAGGATGGGCCTTTGCGTCCCCGCGGGCCTTGGCCTTCCTGTCGGCCTTGGCCTTCCTGTCGGCCTTGGCCTTCCTGTCGGCCTTGGCCTTCCTGTCGGCCTTGGCCTTCCTGCCGGCCTTGGCCTTCCTGCCGGCCTTGGTCGTCCTGCTGGCCGCCGCCTCGGCCGCGGCCTTCGCGGCTCGTTTCCTCGCCTTGGCTTCCGCCTTGGCCTGCTTCTTGGCGTCCTTCCTGGCCCGCTTCTTGGCCGTGCGGGCCACACCGATGTCGATCACCTGCGACTTGGCACCCATGCGTCACCCCCTGGGCGATCCGTCGAGTGTCACGGTCAGATCGTCTCACATCTGCACAGCCCGATGGCGGCACCGGTGCGCGATCTGCATGCCCGGTCGGATGCCGCACGCCCCCGGTCGGGCCCGGGGGGAGCCGGACCCGAGCCTCATGGCACCACTCGGACCTAGACGTTCCGGCGGTAGCGGCCGCCGACCTCGAACAGGGCGTCGCTTATCTCTCCCAGCGAGCAGACCCGCACGGCGTCCATGAGCACCACGAACAGGTTGTCGCCGGTCAGCGCGGCGCGACGCAGGCGGTCGAGCATGGCCGGGCGCTCCTGGGCATGGCGGGACTTGAAATCGGCAAGGCGGCTGAGCTGGCGCTGCTTCTCGTCCTCGGTTGACCGGGCCAGCTGGAGGGGCCGGCCACCGCCTCCCGAGGTTTCCCCCGGGGTGGCGTCGGGGGCGAGGAACGTGTTGACGCCCACGATGGGCAGAGACCCGTCGTGCTTGCGCTGCTCGTAGACCATCGATTCGTCCTGGATCCGGCCGCGCTGGTAGCCGGTCTCCATGGCGCCGAGCACCCCGCCCCGCTCGGCCAGCCGGTCGAACTCGGTCAGGACGGCCTCCTCCACCAGGTCGGTGAGCTGCTCGATGATGAACGAGCCCTGGTTGGGGTTCTGGTTGCGGGCCAGCCCCCACTCCTGGTTGATGATCTGCTGTATCGCCACCGCCCTCCGCACCGACTCGGCCGTGGGAGTCGTGACGGCCTCGTCGTAGGCGTTGGTGTGCAGGCTGTTGCAGTTGTCGTAGACCGCGATGAGTGCCTGCAAGGTGGTGCGGATGTCGTTGAACGCCATCTCCTGGGCGTGCAGCGACCGGCCCGAGGTCTGGATGTGGTACTTGAGCTTCTGGCTGCGCTCGTCGCCGCCGTAGAGCTCCCGCATGGCGATGGCCCAGACCCGCCGGGCCACCCGGCCCAATACGGCGTACTCGGGGTCCATCCCGTTGGAGAAGAAGAAGCTGAGGTTGGGGGCGAACTCGCCGACGTGCATGCCCCGGGCCAGGTAGGCCTCGACATACGTGAAGGCGTTGGCCAGGGTGAACGCGAGCTGGCTGACCGGGTTCGCCCCGGCTTCGGCAATGTGGTAGCCGGAGATCGACACCGAGTAGAAGTTGCGGACCCGGTGGTCCACGAACCACTCCTGGATGTCGGCCATCATCCGCAGCGCGAACTCCGTGGAGAAGATGCAGGTGTTCTGGCCCTGGTCCTCCTTGAGGATGTCGGCCTGCACGGTGCCCCGCACGTTGGCCAGGACCCAGCTGCGGATGTCGGCGGCCTCGTCGCCGTCGGGCGGCCGCCCGTGCTCGGCCTCGAACGCCGCCAACCGCTGGTCGACGGCGGTGTTGAAGAACATGGCGAGGATCGTCGGCGCCGGTCCGTTGATCGTCATCGACACCGAGGTGGCGGGGTCGCACAGGTCGAACCCGTCGTAGAGCACCTCCATGTCGTCGAGCGTGGCGATCGATACGCCCGAGTTGCCCACCTTGCCGTAGATGTCGGGCCGTTCGTCGGGGTCGAAGCCGTAGAGCGTCACCGAGTCGAAGGCTGTGGACAGGCGCGTCGCCGGCTGCCCGGCGGACAGCAGGTGGAAGCGCCGGTTGGTGCGGAAGGCATCGCCCTCACCGGCGAACATCCGGGTGGGGTCTTCGCCTTCGCGCTTGAAGGCGAAGACCCCACCGGTGAACGGGAACCGTCCGGGAAGGTTCTCGTTCCTCAACCAACGCAGCAGCATCCCCTCGTCCTCGGCGTGGTGACGAGGGAGTGCCACCCTGGGAACATGCGTGCCCGACAGGGATACGTCGGTGACCGCGGTGCGGATCTCGCGATCGCGCACGGTCACCACGTGCTCGTCGCCCGAGTAGGCCTCGACCGTGGCGGGCCAGTCGTCGAGCAGGGCGTGCGATTCGGCGTCCAGCGCCCGTTCCGCGTCCTCGAGCAGCGCTGCGACCTCGGCGGAGGCACCGTCGGCGCCGCCCTCCTTCTCGCCCAGGAGGTCGCGGGTGGTGCGCAGAGCCTGGCGGCGTCGGGCGGCGGCCACCTGCTCGTCGGTGCGGCGGTGGTGCTCGCGCACCGTCTCCGCCACGTCGGCCAGGTAGCGGCTGCGAGCGGGCGGCACGATGGTGGCGATCCCAGTGGGAACGCGGCCCTCGACCATGTCACCCGCTCCCACCGCCGCTCGGGCGGGCACCAGCGCCCCGCCCCCGGAGGCCAGGCCGTGCTCGCCCAGTAGGCCCCGCACGTACTGGTAGAGGGCGGTGACGCCGTCGTCGTTGAACCGCGCCGCGATCGTGCCGAATACCGGCAGGTCCTCCAGCTGCGTGCCAAAGGACTCGCGGTTGCGCTGTAGCTGGCGGCGCACGTCGCGCAGCGCGTCGTCGGCGCCCCGGCGCTCGAACTTGTTGATGGCGACCGCGTCGGCGAAGTCGAGCATGTCGATCTTCTCGAGCTGGCTGGGGGCGCCGAACTCGGGGGTCATCACATACAGCGACACGTCGACCATGTCGACGATGCCGGTGTCGCCCTGGCCGATGCCCGGGGTCTCCACGATCACCAGGTCGTGGCCGGCGGCCTTGCACGCGACGATCACGTCTTCCAGGTGCTCGGGCACCTCGACCACCGCACCCCGAGTGGCCAGCGAGCGCATGAAGACATGCGGGTGGTCGATGGCGTTCATGCGGATCCGGTCACCCAGCAGCGCCCCGCCCGCGCGTCGCCTGGTGGGATCGACCGCCACAACCGCGATGCGCAGCTTGTCCTCGTGGTCGAGCCGGAAGCGCCGCACCAGCTCGTCGGTGAGCGACGACTTGCCGGACCCACCCGTGCCGGTGACGCCGAGCACCGGCACGGCGCGCCGCCGTGATGCCTCACGCAGGTCGACGAGCTCGTCACGGCCCAGCGTGCCCCCCTGGACGGCGGTGATGGCGCGAGCCAGGGCCCGACGGTCGCCCTCCACGAGGCTCTCGATGGTGTCCGCCGGGAGCTGCGCGGCAAGGTCGATGTCGCAGGCCTCCACGATGGTGTTGACCATGCGGGCCAGGCCGAGGCGCTGGCCGTCCTCGGGCGAGAACACGTGGGTCACGCCGTAGTCGTGCAGCTCGGCGATCTCATGGGGCACGATCACCCCGCCGCCCCCGCCGAACACCTTGGCGTCGGGGCGTCCCTCGGCCCGCAGCCGGTCGACCAGGTAGCGGAAGAACTCGATGTGCCCGCCCTGGTAGGAGCTGACTGCGACGCCCTGGGCGTCCTCCTCCACGACGGCCCGCACGATCTCGTCGACCGAACGGTTGTGGCCCAGGTGGATCACCTCGGCGCCCTGCGACTGCAGGATTCGCCGCATGACGTTGATGGCGGCGTCGTGGCCGTCGAACAGGCTGGCGGCCGTGACCAGGCGAACGGGGTGAACCGGCCGGTAGATCTCGGTGGTGGTCCCCCCAGTGTTCACATGGCAAGGGTAGTTGGAAGTCCGAGATTCCGTCTACCGAGAGTCTGCTTACCGAGAGTCTGGCTACCGAGAGTCTGTCGCCCGAGCATCGGTCATCCGACATAGGATTGTGCGCCGTGGGTACCCAGCGTCCGCTCCACTTCGATGCCATTGCCGAGGCCCGTCGGCAATGGGAGTCCCGCGAGTGGGCGGCGCCCGCCCACATGTCCGCCATCACGTCGATCATGCGGGCGCAACAGATCTTGATCGCCAAGGTCGACGAGGCCTTGAAGCCCTTCGACCTGACGTTCGCCCGCTACGAGGCGCTGGTGCTGCTGTACTTCAGCCGCCACGGCGAGCTGCCGATGGGAAAGATGGGCGACCGGCTCATGCTGCATCCCACCAGCGTCACCAACATCATCGACCGGCTGGAGCAGCAAGACCTGGTCCGGCGTATCCCGCATCCCACCGACCGCCGCACGGTGCTGGCGCAGATCACCGAGGATGGCCGCCAGCTCGCCGAGAAGGCCACCGAGGCCGTGAGCTCCATCCGCTTCGGGGTGGACGGCCTGTCGGTCGCGGAGCTCGACCAGCTCACCGACCTGCTCCGCAAGCTCCGCATCGCCGCCGGCGACTTCCCGGGCTGACGGCCGGGACTGCCGGCCCGCGGGGCGTCCTGGGATCCAGTCTGGCCGACGACCTCACGGTGTTGGTGGCCGCCGACGGGATGGTCGAGGCCTTCGGGGACGTGGGCGCCGATGCCGCGGCCGCGGTGGGACTCCACCGTTTAGCCCCGACGAGCGAGTCGCCCTGCGCCCGGTATCGGTGTGCGACGGCATCGAGTGTGCGAGCGTCGAGCGCGCCGATTCGAGCCGAGCAACAGGCTGTGAGGTGCATCAGCCGGCTGGCAGAAACGGGGATAGGGATCCCCCCGGGTGTCCGAGGGATGTCGGGAGCTAGTAGGCGTATTCCGGCATGGCGAGGCAGCCGGACCGGGTCCGGGCGCAGTCATCGTCACCGCCGCCTCCGCCCCCGCCACCACCGGGCGGCGGGGGCGGGGCGGCTTGCACGATGAGGTCGGGGAGCTGGGTGATCCTCGTGAGCGACCCGCCGATGCTCACCGGCTCCTCGAACACGGCGCGCACCTGGTAGGTGCCGGGCGTGAACACCCACGGGTTGACGGGCACGTACTCCTGGTTGATGACGCAGTTGTCGTTGGCCCACCGGGTCTGGAAGTAGGTGATCTCCGCGCCGTCGCGCAGGAACTTGAACTGCGCCACCGAGTCGGGCTGCACGCCGGCGGCGATCACCAGCAGGCTCTGGCCCTGGGTGATGTATTGGTTGTTGCTCGGTGTCTGGTACCAGGCGTGCGCCGGCTGGTTGCAGCGTGTCGACGGCGGTGGGTCGTAATCGATGGCGAGCAGGCTGTCGTTGAGGAGCTTGTCGCGGATGAGCCCGGCATCGCCGCCGACGAACGGGCTGCTTCCGCGGAACGGAACCGGTGACCATGCGAACTCGTTGGGGAACTGGTAGGCACCGAGGCCGTCGATGCGTCGGGCATGGTCCTCGCCGACGTTGTAGACGTTGAAGGTCAGGGTGAAGCTCTCCGAGCAGTTGTCCGAGCCCAGCAGCCCGCCGCTGTCGCAGGTCTCGTCCGACGCGTAGTTGCCGTGCTTGTTCTCGGAGGCGTAGATCTTGGCGACCTGTGGGGAGCCGCCGGCCAGCCGTCCCCAGGTGCAGCTGTTGCCGAGCAGCCGCTGGTCGACGTGCTCGGAGGTCGATGAGCCCTGGTGCGCGACCGTCTTGAGCGAGAAGGCGCCGTAGCCGTGCGGGCAGGCGGGATTGGGCGCCAGCGTCACCGAGAACTGCTCGACGTCGCCGAAGTGCCCGAA
>Ga0256867_10001038_pt1 | contig 11499 bp, 13 predicted proteins | sample RVTome_15_FD_185939 | JGI IMG/M metagenome (GOLD analysis project Ga0256867, IMG submission 185939) | Soil microbial communities from uranium-contaminated site in the Upper Colorado River Basin, Wyoming, United States - RVT150D86 (HiSeq) ... | reverse complement strand
GTCGGCCTGCTCGCGCTGCAATCGGCGCATCTGTTCGGGCCGAGCCGCGTCTTCGTGGTGGACCGCGTGGACTATCGCCTGAAGCTCGCGGAGGAGCTGGGCGGCATCCCGGTGAATCTCGACCGGGGCGATCCCGCCGACCAGCTCCGCGCCCAGACACGCGGCCGCGGCCCCGACGCGGTGCTGGAGTGCGTGGGCCACGAGACCCCGTTCACCCAGGCGATCCAGGCGGTGCGCGCGGGGGGCACCGTCTCCTCGGTGGGGGTCTACGTGGAGCAGTCGATGGGCTTCCCGGCGCGCGAGGCATTCTTCAAGGACCTCACGCTGCGCATGGGCATCTGCAACGCGCGCAACTTCATCGGGCCGCTGATGCCGCTGATCCAGAACGGGCGCCTGCAGCCCACGCGGATCATCACGCACACGATGCCGCTCGGCGACACGCCCAGGGGCTACGCGATCTTCGACCGGAAGGAGGACCGCGCGATCAAGGTGATGCTCAAGCCCTGACGCGGTCTGGCATGCCGTTTGCCCCCATAGCCCCGTGGTCTCGTCCCGGGGCCTCTCCGGTGCGGATTCGGACACGTCTGACACCGACGGTGACGGAGGAGCGAACATGGATCCGACCGGAAGTCCCTTCCGCCGTCCGCCCCCGCGGCCGGCCTTCCGGGTGCGCCCGGCCGGGTTCGGTCCGGTTCCCGCCCCGCCCCTGGTCGGTTCCCGGCGGAGCGCCGTGGCCGCCCGCGGCCGCCGGCGGGGCGCTCCCCGCGAGTCGCGCGGCCGCGCACTCCGTCTGGGAGCGGGCGCCATCTACCTGGTGGCCGCGCTCACCCTGCTCGACGCCGCGCTCTCCCTCCCCGCATACGGCCGGGACGAGATCATCGGGCTCGGGCTGACCCGGTGGGCGGCCGGCATCGCGCCCGAGGGCGGGGCGTCACTCGCCCTCGCCGCGGGATTCACGCTCCTCGGCCTCCTCGCTCAGCGGGGACGGCTCTGGGCCTTCGCGGTCGGCGTGGCGGTCTACGCGCTCGACGGGCTGATCGTCCTGGCCGTGCCCGACTGGGTCGGCGTGGCGATCCACACGGTGGTGCTCGCGATGATGGTACGGGGACTGGACGCGGGGCGTCGGCTCTCCTAGCCGCCGCGGCGCCTACCGGGAGCGGGCGGGGGGCCTGGGGGCAGGAGCCTTCGGGGCGGGCGCCTTGGGTCCCGGCGCACGCCTGACGAGGCGATCGAGGATCCGCCCGATGCGCGCCTCGTCGGACCGGCCGTGGATGCGGGCTACCATCTCGCCGCCCTTGTCGATGACCACCGTGTAGGGCGTGCCCCGGAACCCGAAGCGGTTGGCGATCTTCAGCCGCGGATCGAGCCCGGCCGGGTAGCTCGCCTTGTTGACGTCGAGGAACCGTCGCGCGTCGGCCTCCGTGTCCTGGACCTGCACGCTCACCAGCGCGACCCCGCGCGTCCGATACTTGCGGTAGACCCGCTCGATCCCCGCCGCCTCCTCGTGGCAGACCTTGCACCACGACGCCTGGAAGCGCACGATCAGCACGTTCTTGCCGAGATGCGCGCGTGAGTCGAAGGCCCCGGAGCCGTCGAGCAGCCTCACGGTGAACGCGGGCGCCGCGGGCGCCGCCTCGGCGGGGACAGCCGCCAGCACGAGCGCGCCCAGGGCGATGGCCAGGCGCATCACACGCCGGGCCTGGGCGGGGACGGAGGACCGGGCCGGCGGAACGCAGACTTCGAGTCGAGCACCTGGCGGACCGTGTTCACGAGATCGTTCGTCTTGAACGGCTTGGAGACCAACGGGCGTCCCGAGCCCAGGACCGCGGTGGTGGAGTAGCCCGACATGAGGACGATCTTCGTGGTCGGGCTGACCGCCTCGACGCGCTTGGCCAGCTCGATGCCGCTCATGATCGGCATCACCACGTCGGTGAGCAGCAGGTGAACCGGCTGCGACTCGGTGAGGCGGCGGGCCTCGACGGGATCGCCGGTGTCGATCACCTTGTAGCCGTGCAGCTCCAGCATCTCGCGCACGAGGGCGCGCACTTCCGGCTCGTCGTCCACGACGAGAATCGTTGCCTGCTTCGCTCCCTCGCTGGGTTCGGACACGGGTCCCTGTTCCTCGGGCACGACGGTACCTCCTGCTGCAGGGCGAGTGCCAGGGGCGAACTGATTGTAACCCACCGTTTTCGCGCGCGAGGTCGACCTTTCTCTCGCACCGGATCGCGTAACTTTTTCCGTCCGGTCGGGTCGTTCCGCGCCCGCGCGCGGCGTGTCGAATCTCGGCCGCCGATCCAAGGCTCCGCTGCTAGAGTTCTCGCATGCGGGCATCCGCCGGACCGCGCGCGCTGGCCCCGAAGCGACGCTCCAGGAAGTACCTGACGACCGGGAAAGTCGGTGAAATGCTTGAGGTTTCTCCCGCGGCCATCAAGAAGTGGATCCAGCAGGGCAAGCTGGCCGCGTTCCGGACTCCCGGTGGGCACTTCCGCATCCTCGTGGACGAGTTCGAGCGCTTCCAGAAGACCCACGGCTTCGGGGCGGGCGGCGGCGAGCCGCTGCGCGTGCTCGTGGTGGACGATCAGCGCGACGTGGCCGAGGTGATCGTTGCCTCGCTTCGCGCCGTCCATCCCGGCGCCCGGATCGAGACCGCGGCCAACGGCTTCGAGGGCCTCCTCAAGGTCGGCACGCTCCGCCCGGACGTCCTGCTGCTCGATCTCGGCCTGCCGGGCCTGGACGGCGTCGAGGTCTGTCGCCAGATCAAGCGCGATCCGGTCATCCGCGCCACGAAAGTGATCGTCATGACCGCCCGCTCTCTCGATGCGGAGCCGCGGGCCATGGAGGCGGGCGCCGACGGCTTCCTGTCCAAGCCGTTCGAGGCCGCCGCGGTGCACGGCCTCCTGGCCCGCCTGGTGGGCCCGCGGCGCTGAGCGCGCCGCTCCGCGCGTCGGGGCCGCCGCGGTCAATTGCGGGTCCGTTCGGCCGCGTGCCATAATCGCGGCCATGAGCGACCTCGAGCACGCGCTGCGTCGCCGCGTCGAAGGCGACGTCCGCTTCGACCGCTATTCCCGCCTGCTCTACTCGACGGACGCCTCGATGTACCAGATGGAGCCGATGGGCGTGGTGGTCCCGCGCCACGCCGACGACGTGCAGGCCGCGATCGAGGTCGCGAACGAGCTCGGGGCGCCGCTCCTGCCCCGCGGGGGCGGCACCTCCCTCACCGGGCAGACGGTCAATCACGCGGTGGTGCTCGACTTCTCGCGCCACATGGCGGGCGTGCTCGAGGTCAATCGCGAGGAGCGGTGGGCGCGCGTGCAGCCCGGGCTGGTGCAGGACGAGCTGAACCAGCACGTGCGGCCCCTGGGGCTGCTCTTCGGGCCCGACACCTCCACCTCGAACCGCGCCACCATCGGCGGCATGGTCGGCAACAACTCGGGCGGCTCGCACTCGATCGCCTACGGCCTCACGGTCGAGCACGTGATCGAGCTGACCACGATCCTGGCCGACGGCAGCCGCGCGGTGTTCGGGGAAATCACGCCCGCGCAGTTCGCGGCCAAGATGCGCGGGCCCGGCCTGGAGGGGGAGATCTATCGGGAGATCGACCGGATCCGGAAACAGTACGACGCGGAGATCCGAACCCGCTATCCGAAGCACTGGCGGCGCGTGTGCGGCTACAACCTGGACGAGCTGGTCAAGGACCGGCCGCTCAACATGGCGCGGCTCATCGTGGGCTCGGAGGGCACCTTCCTCACCGTGGTCGAGGCGAAGATGCGCCTGGTGGGGAAGCCGCCGGCCACCGCGGTCGACGTGATCCACTACCACGACATGCAGGAGGCCCTCGAGTCCTCCCAGGCCATTCTCGAAACGGGCCCGTACGCGGTCGAGCTCACCGACAAGATGATCCTCGACCTCGCCCGCAACAACATCGAGCAGGCCGCGCGCATGGGGTTCGTGCAGGGCGACCCCGCCGCCATCCTGATCGTGGAGTACGCGGGGGAGACCGAGCAGGAGGTCAAGGCCAAGGTCGCGGACCTCGAGGCGCGCCGGACCCGCGGCCGCTTCGGCTACGCCTCGCACATCGCGACCGACCCGGCCGAGCAGCAGTCGATCTGGAAGCTGCGCAAGGCCGGTCTCGGCCTGCTCCTGGGCACGCGGGGCGAGTCCAAGCCCATCGCGTTCATCGAGGACACCGCGGTGGACCCGACGCACCTGCCCGAGTTCGTGCCGCGCTTCACCGAGATCATGGCCAAGCACGGCGCGGACGCCGCCTACTACGGCCACTGCTCGGTGGGATGCCTGCACATCCGCCCGCTGATCAACCTCAAGACCGCGCGGGGCCTCGAGCAGGTCCGGGTCATGGCCGAGGAGATCTTCGACCTCGTGCTCTCCTTCGGCGGGGCCATCTCGAGCGAGCACGGCGACGGGCGGGCCCGGAGCCCGTTCCTGGAGCGCGTGTTCGGGCCGACCCTGTTCCGGGCGTTCCAGGAGACGAAGGCCGCCTTCGATCCGCGCGGGCTCATGAACCCGGGCAATATCGTGGGCAGCCCGGGCGTCACCGAGCACCTCCGCTACGGGGCCCGGTACACGACGTGGGAGCCCAAGACCCTGCTCGACTTCTCGGCCCAGGGCGGCTTCGCGGCGGCGGTGGAGATGTGCAACGGCGTCGGCGTCTGCCGCAAGACGCTCGAGGGCACCATGTGCCCGTCGTACATGGCCACCCGGGACGAGGAGCACACCACCCGCGGGCGCGCCAACGCGCTGCGGGCGGTGCTGTCGGGCCAGGTGCCGGCGGCCGACTTCGCGGGCCGGCGGCTCTACGAGGTGATGGATCTCTGCCTCGAGTGCAAGGGCTGCAAGGCCGAGTGCCCGTCCAACGTGGACATGGCCAAGATGAAGTACGAGTTCCTGCACCACTACCACGCGGTCAACGGGTTGCCCCTGCGCAATCGCCTCTTGGGGCACATCGCGCGGCTGTCCTGGATCGGCTCGCGGCTGGCCCCGATCTCCAACTGGATCGCGCGCGCCGGGCCGAATCGCTGGTTCATGGAGCGCCTGGCCGGCATCGACCGGCGGCGCCCGCTGCCGCGCTTCGCCCGCGAGACGTTCACCGACTGGTTCGACGGGCGCCGCCCGCCGCTCGAGGCCCCGCGCGGCGACGTGGTGCTCTTCCACGACACCTTCATCACCTACAACGCGCCGGAGATCGGGCGCGCCGCGGTGGAGCTGCTGGAGGCCGCCGGCTACCGGATCCAGCTCGTGGACAAGAAGTGCTGCGGCCGCCCGCTCATCTCCAAGGGCATGCTCGACGAGGCCCGGGCGCATGCCGAGTGGAACGTGGCGCGCCTGCTCCCGTGGGTGGACCGGGGCGCGGCCATCGTCGGGCTCGAACCCTCCTGTCTTCTCACGCTGCGCGACGAGACCGTCGAGCTGGTGCGCACCGACGCGGCGCGCCGCGTGGCGGCCTCCGCGTTTCTTCTGGAAGAATTCCTGCTGCGCGAGCGCGCCCGGGGCCTCACGCTGCCGTTCGCCGGTGGCGCGGTACGCCGGCCGGCGCTGCTGCACGGGCACTGCCACCAGAAGGCCATGGTGGGCACCGCGCCCACGGTGGCCGCGCTGCGGTGGGCCGGCTTCGAGGTGGCCGAGGTGGACTCGGGCTGCTGCGGCATGGCCGGCTCCTTCGGCTTCGAGCGCGAGCACTACGACGTCTCGGTGACGCTGGGCAACCGGCGGCTCGCGCCCGCGGTGAAAGCGGCGACCGCCGAGACCGAGATCGTGGCGTCCGGCGTCTCCTGCCGTCAGCAGATCGAGCACCTGGCCGGCCGCGACGCCAAGCACCCCGCCCAGGTCCTGCGCGAAGCGCTCCGCTCCTGAGTCCGGCCCCGACCGAAGGAGAACGCGCCCATGAGAGCGTCCCTCTACGAAGGCTCCCGGACTTTCCGGACTGCGCCCGCGCCGCGCCCGGCGCGCGGCCAGGACCAGGCGCTGCTCCGCGTGCTGCGCGTGGGCATCTGCGGCACCGATCTGCACATCTTCCAGGGGCACCTCGATCACCGCATCCCGAAGGGCGGCATCATCGGGCACGAGACCTTCGCGGAGGTGGTGGAGGCGCCCGCGGCGAGCGGGTTCGGTCCGGGTGATCGGGTCGTCGTCGAGCCCATCCACGCCTGCGGCGAGTGTCGCGCCTGCCGGATGGGCGGCTACTACCTCTGCTATCGCCTGAAGATCTACGGGGTGGAGCTGCCCGGCGGCATGCAGGACTACTGGGCGGTGGAGGCCCGGCGCATGCTCCACGTGCCCGCCTCGCTCGGCGACGATCAGGCCGCGATGATCGAGCCGCTCGCGGTGGCGACCCACGACGTGCGCCGCGCGGCGGTCGAGTCGGGCCACTCGGTGCTGGTGCTGGGCGGCGGGCCGATCGGCGCCCTCATCGCGATGGTGTCGCGCCACCGCGGCGCGCGGGTGATCGTGAGCGAGGTCAACCCGTACCGGATCGAGCTGCTGCGCGGGCTCGGGCTCGAGGTGATCGGGCCGGACGCGGATCCGGTCCGCTTCGTGAACGAGTGGACCGCGGGGGAGGGCGTGGACGTGGCCTTCGAGGTCAGCGGTCATCCGGCCGCCGCGCGCGTGATGACGGAGACGGTGCGCGTCTGGGGCACGGTGAGCATCGTGGCGATCCACTCCGAGCCCACGCCGGTGAACCTCTACCCGATGTTCGCGCGCGAGGTCGCCATGCACGGCAGCCGCCTCTACAACCGCGAGGACTGGGAGGAGGCCATCCGCCTGGCCGCCTCCGGCGCGGTGACGCTCTCGCCGCTGGTGAGCCGGAAGATCCCGCTCGAGGGCCTGCAGGAAGGGATGGAAGAAGCGCTACGCGGCGGCCCGGTGATGAAGGTCCTGGTGGACCTGACCGCGTAGCGCCCGGCGCGACCTGTCGCCGCTACTTGTCCTTGATGGCGGCCTGGACCTTGGCCACCATGTCGGGCGGGATCGTCGCGATCCCGTGGTCCGCCTTGGCGTGCTCGGCCCCCTTGGCCAGCACCTCGGCCACGTCCTTGCCCTCGATCACGGTGTTGCAGCCGGCCATCAGGTCACCACACCGAAGAACCTTCGCCATGACGATCCTCCTTCTCGACTCGCGGTGAGGGTGCGCTACCGCCCGGGGGAGACGACCAGGTTGCTCGGCTTGCCCTGGAGGTAGTTCTCGATGTTGGCCACCGCGGCGAGCAGCCCGTCGCGGATGACCTCGGGCGTCTGGCCCGCGTTGTGGGGCGAGACGACCACGTTGGGCAGGGTCAGGATCGGGTCGTCGGGGGCCAGCGGCTCCTGGTGGAAGACGTCGAGGCCGGCGCCCAGCAGCCGGCGCTCCTGCAGCGCGGCCAGCAGCGCCTCCCGGTCCACCAGCGCGCCCCGGCCCGTGTTCACCAGGATGGCGGTGGGCTTCATCATGGCGAGCTCCTTGCGGCCGAGGAAGTTGCGCGTGTCCGGGGTGAGCCGCACGTGCAGGCTCACCACGTCCGCGGTCGTGAGGATCTCGTCCTTGGAGGCCGGCCGGGCTCCGGTCTTGCGGATGCGCGCGTCCTCGCCGAGCGCGCTCCAGCCGAGCACGTTCATGCCGATGCCGCGCGCGATGGTGGCCAGGCGCCCGCCGATGGCGCCCATGCCGAAGACGCCCAGGGTCTTGCCCACGAGCTGGGTCAGCATCTCGCGCGGCCAGCGGCCCTGGCGCATCTCCGCGTCGAGCGTGACGATCCGGCGCCCCACCGCCAGCATGAGAGTGAGCGCGTGCTCGGCGACCGCGAACGCGTTGATGCCGGGGGTGTTGCAGACCGTGACCCCGCGCATGCCCGCCGCGTTGAGGTCGATGTTGTCGGTGCCGGTGCCCCACACCGAGACGATCCGGAGCTTGGGGCAGGCCACGAACACCCCTTCGCTGAAGCGGGCGTGGGCGCGGATGTTGAGCGCGGCCTGAGCGTCGCCGATGCGGCGGATCAGCTCCACCTCCTGATCGGCGCCGCGCTCGGTGAAGACGCGCACCGAGCCCAGGCGCTTCGCCCGCTGATGCGCCTCGCTGCCCTCGAAGACGGAGGGGAAGTCGTCCGGGGCGACGATCACGCGGGCGGCCCCGAGAAGACGGCCTGGGCGGCGGCCACGCCGGCGCCCGCCTCGCTGCGATAGCCGAGGTCGCGCAGGGTCATCTCGATCGCGGAGAGCGTGGGCAGCACGTACATCGGGCTCGAGGTGATCCCCATGTGCCCGACCCGCAGCGTGCTCGTGCGGATCCGGTCGAGCCCGGTGCCGATCAGGATGCCCTGCCGGTCGCGCATGTGGGTGACCACCGCCGCCGGATCGATCCCGTCCGGCGTCCTGAAGCACGACACCGTGTCCGACACGAGCGAGGCGTCCGGGAACATCTGCAGGCGCATGGCCTCGAGGCCGGCGCGGAACGCGCGGCCCGCGGTCGCGTGGCGGCGGAAGCGGTGGGGAAGGCCTTCCTCCAGAATGAGACGCGAGGCGGCTCCCAGGGCCTGGGTGAGATGGGTCGGGATCGAGACCGGCTGCCGCCGCGGGGTGCCGTCGGGGATGTGGCCGCCGCGCGAGGCGGGGATCCAGTTCTCCTTCCAGCGCAGCAGATCGTACGCCCACGAGCTCGCCTTGTGCTTGCGGCGCTCCATCGCCTCCCAGGCCGCCGGGCTCACCGAGACGATGGCCATGCCGAGCGGCGCGGCGAGACACTTCTGCGAGCCGGTCATGTTGAAGTCCACGCCCCACTCGTCGGTGCGGACGTCGAGGCCGGCGAGGGAGGAGACGGTGTCGAGCATGAAGAGCGCGCCGTGGCGCTTCACGATGCGGCCCACCTCGGCGGCCGGGTAGGTGGTGCCGGTGGAGGTCTCGTTGTGGACCATCGAGACGACCTTGGGCTTCACGCGCTCGACGTCCTTCTCGAGGCGTACCAGGTCGAGCGGCCGGCCCCACTCCACCGTGTGCTCCGTGACCTCGGCGCCCGCGCGCGTCATGATCTCGCGCATGAGGGAGCCGAAGACGCCCGCCACCACCACGAGGGCCCGGTCGCCCGGCTCGAGCGCGGAGATCGCGGCGGACTCGAGCGCGGTGCGGCCCGATCCGGGCATCGCGATCACCTCGCCGCGGCTCGTCTGGAAGATGTCCCGCAGCGCGAGGGTCACCGGCTCCAGCACGTTGACGTCGAAGTTCATGTCGTACTGGATGGTGGCCGGCTGGTTCATCGCGGCGACGACGGGGAACGGCAGCTCGGTCGGGCCCGGGATCATCAGGATCGGATGGGCCCGGGTCACTCCCCACCGGATGGCGGAATCCATGAGAGCTCCTTTGTCGGCCGGGGCCGGGCTACGCGCTGGCCTGGGCCAGGCGGCTCTGCTTGCGGCGAATCAGATACAGGTTGCGCAGGTACACGAAGAGGCCCGCCCCCTGACCGACGATGAAGACGGGGTCCAGGCGGTAGATGGCGTAGATCAGCAGGGTGAGGCCGCCCCCGATCGAGAAGAACCAGAACGAGACCGGGATCACGCTCTCCTTCTTCCGCTCCGATGCGATCCACTGCACGAGGAAGCGGCACGAGAAGAACGCCTGTCCGAGGAATCCCACCGTCAACCAGAAATGCTCCGAGGTCAGCATCGCGCTGCCGTACTCCAAGCCGGCTCCCTCCGTGCTAGAATTCAGCCATTCACGTTACCGGACATGGCCAGTGGGCCGCAAGGAGTTTCGTCGACCATGCGAAGCATCGATCAGACGCTGGTGGACGAAGTCTGGCGCGAGACCGCGTCGTATCCACCCGGGCGCGTCGCCGAGGAAGCGAGCGACTTCCTGGCCCGCCAGCCCCACGTGGCCGCCTTCGCCCACGCGGTCACCCGCGAGCAGGACGCCTCCGTGCAGCGCGCCGCGCTCGGCCTCTGCTTCCTCCTGTTCAAGATCATCGAGCGGAGCCTCGGGCATCCGTTTCCCGTCCTCTCCGACTCCCGCATCCCGGACGCGCACCAGGCGGTGACGGAGTGGCTGGCCACGCTGGAAGGGGACGAGGCCGGCCGCGTGCTCGAGACGGTGAGCGCGCCCGGCCATCCAACCCTGCCCGCCTACCTCATCGCGGTGTTCTATGGCGAGAGCGCCGCGGGCTGTGACGAGCGGGTGCGCGCCGGCTTCGCCCTGATGCTGCGCACGCTGACCGACGCGCTCGACGTGGGCCAGGTGGAAGCCTGACGCCGCGCGCGCCCGAGTGACGGACGCGGAACGCTAGACCGGCTCGGTGGGGCCGGACGTGATCGCGATGACGAGCGCGCCGGTGGCGCTGGTCACGGTGTGCACGCACCCGGGCGGCCGCCGCGCGTAGTTGCCGGCCGTGCACACGCCGGTGTCGTCCGCGACGCTCCCCTCGAGCACGTAGATCTGCTCATCGCCGAGGTGCCGATGACGCGGAATCGTCGCGCCGGGCTCGTAACGCATCAGGATGGCCTTGTGCGGGCCGTCCTCCCAGAGCGTCTTCCAGAAGACGCCGGGCCGGCGCTCCACCCAGGGGACCGCGCTGGTGTTCACGAAGAGGCTGACGGGCGGGGTGATCACGGGAGCCGCCTCCTGGCGGGCGATCTCAGCGTCCCGCTTCGCGCAGGGCCTGCTTGATCGCGGCGCGGAACTCGTCGAGGGGCAGCGCGCCCTCGATCTTGCGCTGGTTGATGAAGAACGTGGGGGTGGCGCGCACGCCGGCCTCGCGCCCCTCCCGCTGGTCGGCCAGGACCGCGTCCCGGAATCGCCCGGTGTCGAGGCACTCCGTGAACGCGGGGGCGTCGAGGCCGAGCCGCCGCGCGTAGCCGATCAGATCGGCGCGGGAGAGATCGGGCTGGCCCACGAAGAGCAGGTCGTGGTACTCCCAGTACCGGCCCTGGGCGCCCGCGCAGCGGGCCGCGAGCGCGGCGGGCAGCGCGTTCGGATGAGAGCGCAGCGGGAAGTCCTTGAACACGAATCGCACCGTACCGGGGAACTCGCCCTGCAGCCGGTGGAGGGTCTCCTGCGCGCGCTTGCAGTAGGGACACTCGTAGTCGCTCCACTCGAAGATCGTGACCGGGGCCGCGGCCGGGCCCCTGGTCATCGCCGGGTCCGCCGTGAAGCGCGGCGCGTCCTGCGCGCCCGCCGCGGCGGCCCACCCGGCCAGCAGCAGGCCGGCCGCGGCCCGGAGGGTGTAGACTCGGACGCTGGCCATGGGATTCATCCTCCGGATCATCGTGTATACGCTGGCCCTCCTGCTGGCCGCGCACGTGGTGCCGGGCATCCGGCTCGCCGGGCTCGCCTCCGCGCTGGTGGCGGGGCTGCTGCTGGGGCTCGTCAACGCGATCGTGCGGCCGGTCCTGGTGGTGCTGACGTTCCCGATCACGCTGCTGACCCTGGGCCTCTTCCTGCTCGTCCTCAACGCCTTCTGCCTCTGGCTCGTCTCCGTCTTCGTCTCCGGCTTCCACGTCGACGGGTTCTGGCCCGCGTTCT
>Ga0256867_10001036_pt1 | contig 11511 bp, 11 predicted proteins | sample RVTome_15_FD_185939 | JGI IMG/M metagenome (GOLD analysis project Ga0256867, IMG submission 185939) | Soil microbial communities from uranium-contaminated site in the Upper Colorado River Basin, Wyoming, United States - RVT150D86 (HiSeq) ... | reverse complement strand
CGCCTCGGGCGGTGTACAAATCTCCCTGGAACCGCTGAGGTCTTCGGGCCTCGGCGGTTCCGTCGTTCCGGCCCCGGGAACACGTCCGCTCCCCCTGCGGTTACGATGAGAGCCACGGGAGGAGGACTCGATGACCGATACGCAGAAGGCGACGTTCGCGGGCGGATGCTTCTGGCAGGTGGAGGCCGACTACCGAAAGGTGGACGGGGTCGTCAGCACCGAGGTCGGCTACATGGGCGGCACGGTGGAGAACCCGAGCTACGAGCAGGTCTGCACCGACCGGACCGGCCACGCGGAGGTCACGCAGGTCGCGTTCGATCCCGAGCGCGTCTCCTACGAGCAGCTCGTCGACATGTTCTGGGAGATCCACGACCCGACCCAGGTGAACCGCCAGGGCCCGGACGTGGGGACGCAGTACCGTTCGGCGATCTTCACCCACGACGAGGACCAGGCCCTGATCGCCAAGCGCTCGCTGGCGAAGGCTCAGGCGCGCTTCTCGAAGCCGATCGCGACCGAGATCGTCCCCGCCGCGACCTTCTGGACCGCGGAGGACTACCACCAGCGGTACCTGGAGAAGCGCGGGATGGCGAGCTGCACGCTGGAGCTCGCGGAGACCGACGCCTCGGACTGAGGGCTAGGCCGGCGCCTCCCACGCGGCGACTGCCGGGTGATCCTTGTCCACCGCGCCGACCTGCGCGGCGCCGCCCGGGGAGGTGTACCCAGCGATCTCCTCGGTGAAGAACTCCGCGTTGATGGGGGTGAAGTTCTTCCACTCGTCGGGGACGTCGTCCTCGGCGAAGATCGCCGTCACCGGGCAGACCGGCTCGCACGCGTCGCAGTCCACGCACTCGTCGGGCTGGATGTAGAGCATGCGGCCGCCCTCGTAGATGCAGTCCACGGGGCACTCGTCGACGCACGCCAGGTCCTTGACGTCGATGCACGGCTCGGTGATGACGTAGGCCACGATTCTCCTCCTGGTTTTACCGTTTCCCACGGTGTCGACCGTGGGAACCGAAGTCTACCCCCGGGAGGCCCGGACCTCAACGCCTGAGCGCCTCACCGCTCGAGCAACGGAGACGGGGCTGCCCCGAGGATCGTGCCGGTGATCGAGGTGGCGGCGTCGAGGGCGGGAACCGGATAGACGACCACGAGGTGCGCGCCCGCCTCGTGGTAGGCGCGAAGACGGCCCATCGCCTCCTCGCGCCCCCCGCGCACGCAGAGCGCGTCCACCAGCGACTCCGAGATCTCCTCGAGGGAGGTCGCCTCCGCGGCCCGGCGGCCCTCGGCGCCCAGGCCCATCGCGTCGAGCTGGCGCGCGTAGCGGGGCATCGTCGCGTACTCGGCGGTCGCCTCGCGGAGGGCCTCCATCGCGAGCTCGTCGCTCATGCCGACGGCGGCTCGCACGTACACGCATACCGCGACCGACCCCACGTCCCGCCGCGTCCGGGCCGCGCCGCGTGCCAGCTGCTCCCGCGCCTGCGCCACCCGCTCGGGCGTGCACCAGTTGAGGACCACGCCGTCGGCCACTTCGCCGGCAAGCTCGGTCATCCGAGGCCCCAGCGCGGCGAGGTAGATCGGCATGCGCCCGGGGAAGAGGTCCAGCCCGCTGAGCGCAAGGGCGCCCTCGCCGTCCTCGACCTTGGGCTCCTCGCCGGCGAGCAGCGCGCGGATCGCCGCGATCGTCGTTCGCGTTCGATCGATCGGCTCCCGCGACCCGAGCCCGAGGACCCCTCGACCACCGGAGAGGTCGTGGAGCGTCGCGGCTTCCATCGCCATCCGCCTCGGGTCGCGGGAGCCGATCGGCGCGACGCCTGTGACCAGGCGGATCTGGGACGTCTCGGGGGCCAGCCCGACCAGGGTGGAGAACGCCTCGCGCGCGCCGATCTCCGGCGCGAAGATCGCCTGGTAGCCGCTCTCCTCGGCGGTCTGTGCGATCTGGACCACGTCGCGCCAGGCGAGCACGTCGCGACGGCCGTCCTCGCGGCGGAGGCCGTAGCCGTTCAGCGCGATCGCGAACCTGTCGGGCATCGCCCCCGTATCATGCTCCATCGTGACCGCGACCACGTTCCGGACCGAGGACGGCTTGACCCTCGAGGGGGACCTGCGCGAGCCCGAGGGCGCGCCGCGGGGCACGGCGGTGATCTGCCATCCCCACCCCGAGCACGGGGGCAGCAAGGACCACCCGCTGCTGTGGGCGATCCGGAACGAGCTGGCGAAGCGAGGCTGGCTCGTCCTCTCCTTCAACTTCCGCGGCGTCATGGGGTCCGAGGGCGAGCACACCGGGGGGGAGAAGGAGACCGAGGACGTGAAGGCCGCGATCGATCGCGTGCGCGGAGAGACCGACGGCCCCACCGTCCTCGTCGGCTGGTCGTTCGGCGCCAACGTGGCGATCCGTCATGCGATGACCGACCCCCGTGTGGTCGCCGTGGCGCTCGTCGGTCTCCCGCTCGGCTTCGACCCGGTGCCGGTCGTCGAGCTCCCCGACGACGAGGCGCTGCGCGCGTGGGACGTCCCGGTCTTCCTCGTGACCGGCGACGACGACGCGATCTGCCCCGTCCCCGGAGTGCTGGAGCTCTCGGGCCGGATCCCCAACGCCGACGTCCGCGTGTTCGAGGGCGCGGGGCACTTCTTCCGGAGACGCGAGCGCGAGCCCGCCGAGGCCGTCGCCGACTTCTTCGACGAGGTCCTTCAGTAGCGCTCGGGGCGGTCGTCCTGGTCCCGCCGGCGGAAGTCCCGCTGGAAGCTCCGCACACGGTTCCGCACGAAGTAGTAGGCGGCCGCCGCGAGCACGACCGCCGCCAGGAAGATCCCCACGGCCACGCCGACGGCGATCTCCAGCACCTGCCACAGGGTCCCGGTGACCGCGGCGATGATCAGGATGATGATGATGAGCAGAGCCACACCGCTATCCTTCCCCAACATCGCGCGTCTCGCACGTTCGCGGCTCGCGAGACCGCCGGGGGATCGAGCGGCGGCCCGCACGTCGCTCAACGTGTTCAGCGCCTACGGAGACTACAGAGGAACCTTGAGGACCATGATCCGGGGCTCGGTCATATCCTCCATGGCGTACCGCAGGCCCTCGCGCCCGTAGCCCGACTCCTTCGAGCCCCCGTACGGCATCTGATCGGCGCGGAACGCCGACTGGTCGTTGACGATGACCCCGCCCACCTCGAGCTGTCGATGGGCCTCGAAGGCCCGATCGAGCGAGGACGTGAAGACCCCCGCCTGGAGGCCGTACTCGGAGTTGTTCACCTCGGCCAGAGCCTCCTCCCACGTCTGGTAGGAGCTCACCGTGGTGACCGGACCGAAGATCTCCTCGCATCGAACCTTCATCTCCGGCGTGGTGTTCGCGAGGACGGTGGGCTCGTAGAACGGGTCGTTGCGCGTCCCACCCACGAGCACCTCCGCGCCGCCGCTCACGGCCTCGTCGACCCACTCCGCGATCCGGTCGAGCGCGCCCGCGTCGATCACGGGCCCCACGTCGGAGGAGGGGTCGAGCGGATCGCCCACCTTCAACGCCTGCACTTGCTTCACGAAGCGATCGACGAAGTCCTCGTAGACCTCCGCCTGCACGAGCACCCGCTGGACCGCGATGCAGGACTGGCCGGCCTGATAGTAGCCGCCGAACGCGATCCGCTCGGCGGCGTGGTCGAGGTCGGCGTCCGAGTGCACGATCACGCCGGCGTTGCCTCCCAGCTCGAGCGTGAAGCGCTTCCTCGGGTCGAGGCCCTTGAGCCGCCACCCCACCGGCCCCGATCCGGTGAAGGACACCTTCTTGATCCGCGGGTCGGTGACGAGCGGCTCGGCCTTCGAGCCCGAGATCGGCAACACCGACAGGACCCCACCCGGGAGGTCGGTCTCGGCCACCAGCTCGGCGAGGAACAGCGCCCCCAGCGGGGTCTGCGTAGCCGGCTTGATCACGATCGGCGCGCCCACGCCGAGCGCGGGCGCGAGCTTGTGGGCCACGAGGTTCACCGGGAAGTTGAACGGGGTGATGCCGAGCACCGGGCCGTAGGGGAACCGGCGGAGGAGCCCGAGGCGGCCCTCCATCCCGCCGTCGGCGTCGAGGCGCCGAAGCCCCCCTTCGCCCTGCCGGATCTCCTCGGCCGCCCAACGGAACGTCGACACCGCGCGCTTCGCCTCGACCGACGACCACTTCAGGGGCTTGCCGCCCTCGCGCGCGATGATCTCCGCCGCCTCGTCGGTGCGCTCGGAGATCCGGCGCGAGACGTGCATCAGCGCCTCGGCGCGGACGTGGATGGGGAGGTTCCGCGTCTCCTTGAAGGCGTCCGCCGCCTTCTGGAGTGCCTCCTCGACGTCCTCGTCGGTCGGGGACGCGACCTCGGCAACCACCGAGCCGTCGTGGGGGCTCTTCACCTCGAACGTCTCGGCCCCGGTTCGTGCCTCGCCCGCGACGTAGTACGGCCTGGTCTCGCTCATGCCCACCTCGCTCAGTCGATCGCGGCCATCACGTGCTTCAGCTCGGTGTAGTGCTCCAGCGAGTAGACGCTCATGTCCTTCCCGTACCCCGACTGCTTGAAGCCGCCGTGCGGCATCTCCGGGGTGAGCGGGATGTGGGTGTTGATCCACACCGTGCCGAAGCGCAGCTTGCGGGACGCGTTGAGGGCCCGCCCGACGTCGCGCGTCCAGACCGACGCCGCGAGCCCGTAGTCGACGTCGTTCGCCCACGCGATCGCCTGGTCGTCGTCCTCGAACCGCTGGACGGTCACGACCGGGCCGAAGACCTCGTTCCGCACGATCTCGGAGTCCTGGCCCACGTCGGCGACCACGGTCGGGCCATAGAAGAATCCCTTGTCCCCGATCCGCTCGCCGCCGGTGAGAATCGAGGCCCCCCCCTCGCGCGCCCGGTCCACGAACCCGGTCACCCTCTCGAGCTGCTGCTGCGCCACGACGGGCCCCATCTCGGTGCCCTCCTGGGAGGGGTCGCCGACCTTCATCCCCTGGACCTCCGAGACCAGGCTCGAGAGCAGGTCGTCGTAGATCTTGGGGCCGGCGATCACGCGGGTGGCCGCCGTGCAGTCCTGGCCGGAGTTGAAGTACCCGGCAGTCTTGATCCACTCCACGGACGACTCCAGGTTGGCGTCGTCGAACACCACGACCGGCGCCTTGCCGCCCAGCTCGAGGTGCACCCTCTTGAGCGTCTCGGCGGCCTCCCTGGCGATGATCTTCCCCGTGGCGACCTCGCCGGTGAGCGAGACCATGGCCACGTCGGGGTGGCGGACGATGGAGGCCCCCGTGGGCTCGCCCTCGCCGGTCACGACGTTGATCACGCCGGGCGGGAAGATGTCGGCGGCCAGCTCGGCGGCCCGCAGCAGCGTCAGCGGCGTCCACTCGCTCGGCTTGATCACGATCGTGTTGCCGGCGGCGAGAGCCGGGGCGAACTTCCACATCGCCATCCAGAGGGGGTAGTTCCACGGGGCGATGAGGCCGACCACGCCGAGGGGCTCGCGGCGCAGCATGCTCGTGTACAGGACGTCGTCGGCCTTGAAGTACTCGCCCGCGGGGAGCCCCCCCATCGTCCGGGCCGCGCCGGCGAAGAACCTCAGGTGGTCGGGGATCACGGAGATCTCGTCGGAGACCACCCAGGACATCGGCTTGCCCACGTTCTCGGACTCGAGCCGCCCGAGCTCCTCGGCGTTGTCCTCGATCGCCTGGGCCCACCTCAGCATCATCAGCTGGCGCTCACCGGGCGTCGTGTCGAACCAGGTCTCCTCGAACGTCCCCTTCGCCGCCTGGACCGCGCGGTCGACGTCCTCCGCGGTGGCGTTGGGGGTCTCAGCGATCACCTCGCCCGTGGCCGGGTTGACGACCGAGACACTATCGCCGCTGCCGTCCACCCATTCGCCGCCGATGAACATCTCCTTGTGGTCCGCCATGACCCCTCCTTGGGAAGCCTGTGCGCCCACCAGCCTATCGGGACCGCAGGGGGGGCGGGGCTCGACGGAGCGGCCAAGGCGAGGACCCGCCCTGTACGGCTCGGACAACCGGCGTCCTCGCAGGTGGGGAGGGGTATCCTCGGTGCGTGGCGGCCTCCGTGTGTCTCCGGTGCGAGTGGAGCGGGTCGCCGCCCTCCTCGAGTCGCTGCCCCCGGTGCGGGGTCCCCGTCTACGGGCGGTCGCCGCGGGCGGCCGGCCTCGCACCCCGGCGCCCCGCGACGCCCCGCCGCGAGGTCCCCTCGCCCGCGGCGACCGCGGTGCTCGAGGCGGAGGTCGTGGAGCCCCTCGTCGAGCCCGGCCCTCCTCCTCCCCGGCCGAGGCGACGGTGGATCGCCCCGCTCGTCCTGCTGGCTGTGGCCTCCGCGATCCCCTTGGTGCCCCGCCAAGCCCCGCCGGACGCCGAGCGCCGAGGCGTCGCGAACACGCCACCCGCCCTTCGCTTCATCGCCCTGCCGCGGGGCCTCTCCGACCGCACGACGGGGAGCCAGGTGCGCATCGCTTTCAGCGCCACCCAGCCGGTCCCCGAGGGCCGCGGCGCGCTCCATCAGCTCTGGCGGCTCGAGCTGCCGACCGGCGAGCTGACCTCCGGCCCGATCGTGGGGGAGGTTCTCGCACTCCGCTACTCGCCCAAGGACTCGGGCAGGCTCGCATTCCTCGTGAGCGGAGGGGGCCTGTTCGTGCTCGACGGCTTCCTCGCCTCCCGCCCGACCTGGGTGGACGGGGACGTCAGCTCGTTCGACTTCGCCGTCGACGGGACGCTCGTCTACGCGAAGGTGGAGCGGCGGACGGCCCCGTCGGGGAGGGCGGTGGCCGCCGTGCGCATCGGCGTCGTGGAGCCCGATCGGACCACCCCGAGCAACGTCCGCAGCCGCACGATCCGGAGCCTCAACCTGCGCGGGTACTCCGTCAGGGGATGGCGTCTGGTCGCCTGGGGCGTCCGCGGAGGCCAGGAGCAGGTCCTCGTCTGGAGCGCGAGGGGCGGGGACGTGCGTCGCGCGCCGGGGCTCCGGGTGACTCCGCGGGCGAGAACCGCCGCCGGCTCATGGGTGATCTCCCCACCAGGTGCCTCCCTGAGCCTCCCTGGGATCCCGAGCGACCCGACCCACCTCGCGATCGGGGGCGGCCTGGCGATCTGGGCGGGGGGCGAGGGGCTCACGGTGGCGAGCCTCGGCCGCCCGAGGATCTACCACGTTGAGCTCCCGCCGAGGTTCCCGAAGCCCGCGGGTCCGGTCGCCGCGAGCTAGACGCCGCGGGCCGGGCGTCACCCGATCGGTCGTTCCCCCTCGCGGAGGAGGTCCCTCGCTCGCAGGGCGAGCCAGAACTCCATCCGGTCGTGCGCCGAGGCGAGGTCTCGCCCGGCCAGCTCCTCGACCTTCCGCATGCGGTACCGCAGCGTGTGCCGGTGCACGTAGAGCTCGGCCGCGGCCGTCTCCCACTTCGCGTTGTGCTCGAGGAAGGCGCGCAGTGACAACACCAGCTCCCCGCCGTGATCGGCGTCGTACCGATCGAGGGCCGCCAGCACCGAGTCGGCGAACGCGCGCAGCGCGTCGGGCTCCTGGAGCGTCAGCAGCAGCCGGTAGGTGCCCAGCGCCCGGAAGTCGGCGATGTCGCGTCCCTCCATCCGGGCGACCTTGAGCGCGTACCCCGCTTCCCGCAGGCTCTTCCCCGCCTGGGCGGGCGGGACGGCGCTCCCCGCTCCCACTCGGACCGAGCTCCGCAGCTTCCCTGCGACTTCGTGTTGGAAGTCATGGAACCCTTCGTCGCCGTCCGGATGGACCAGCACGTAGAGGTCGTGCTCACGGGGCGCCGTGAGGTACCCGCCCCCGCGGCGGGACAGCACGTCCTCGGCGGCCCATGCCAGGTCCTGCACCGGAAGCGCGGACTCGAGGGCGAGCACGGCCACCTTGTCAGTGCGCTCGAACCCGAACCGCTGGAGCCCCTCGGCAGCCTTCCTGGCCGAGAGTTCCCCCCGGACCAGCGCGTCGAGGAAGTCTCCGCGGAGGCGTCGCTCCGTGTCGGCAACGGCCCGCCTGCCGTCCAGCTCGATCGTCACGAGCGAGACCGCGTGCGCGGCCACGACGCGGTCGAGCTGGGTGAGCGCCTCGGCCTTCCCCACCGCGAGGAAGGCCTCGACGTGGCCGCGCGCGCCGACCGGCTGGATCGAGACGTGATCGCCGCGATCCACCAGCGAGAGGCTGAACCCCGGGCCGTCGGTGCGACGCGCCTGGATCTCCTCCCAGAGCCGCTTAGCCCGACCCGCGGCGGACGCCGGCGCGGTGGCGAGGGTCACCCCGTGGAGCTCGAGCACCACCGCCCAGCCGACCACCACCCCGGCGAGCTCCCGGATCACGCCCTCGACCCCCTCCCCGTCAATCACGGCTCGGGTCAGCGCGTTCTGCGCCTCGATCGATCGCTGGAGCATCTCCACCTGCTCCCCAGCCACGCGCGAGAACACCGCCTCGGTGATCGCGATGAACGGCACCGCGTACGGCACCTCGAAGACAGGGAACTTCAGTCGGTCGGCCGCGTCGCGGACCGCCTTGGGCACCCTCGTGAAGGAGAACCCCGTCCCGAACCCGAGCCCCGCGAGCCCGGCCTCGACGAGTCGCTCGACGTACCCACGCTGCTTCGCCCCCGAGCGACCCACGCCCATCCCCGTGGTGAGCAGCAGCTCGCCGCCCTTCAACCACGGCGTGGGGTCCTCGAGCTCGCTGACGTGGACCCAGCGGACCAGGTTGCCCTTCCCCGCCCGCCCGCCGACGAGCTGCAGGGCTAGGCCTGGGCTGCCGAGGATGTCCCCGATCCGGAGCGTCACATTCGGGATTGTACGGTCCGTACAAGAAACCCGCTCGCGCGGCGGGTCGTGTACGGTCCGTACAAAGGCCCGCCTCTCGCTTGCGCCGCGCGGCCGTTCCGCCCTCGCCCGCGAGCGCGGAGACTGGGCGCCGAAGTGATCCGAGGAGAGCCCATGGAGATCCCACAGGAGCGTCGGCTCGTTACCGAGATCCCCGGCCCCCGTTCGAAGGAGCTGATGTCCCGTCGCGAGGCGGCGATCCCCCGCGGCGTGTTCAACACCGTGCCGATCTTCGTCCGCGCCGCCTCGGGCGGGATCGTCGAGGACGTGGACGGCAACCGGCTGATCGACTTCGGGACCGGCATCGCGGTGCTCAACGTGGGGAACGCCTCGCCCGCGGTCGTGGAGGCGATCCGCCACCAGGCCGACCTGTTCACCCACACCTGCTTCCACGTGACGATGAACGAGCCCTACCTCGAGCTCGCGGAGCGGCTGAACGAGCTGACCCCCGGTGACCACGTCAAGATGACGATGCTCGTGAACTCGGGCGCCGAGGCCGTCGAGAACGCGGTCAAGATCTCGCGCTACGCGACAGGACGCCCCGCGGTGATCACCTTCGACCACGCGTTCCACGGTCGAACGCTGCTCGCCATGTCGCTCACCGGGAAGGTGATGCCGTACAAGCAGGGCTTCGGCCCCTTCGCTCCCGACGTGTACCGCCTCCCCATCTCCTACCCGTACCGCTGCCCGACCGGGGAGCCCTACGATGAGTGCGGACCGCGGTGCGCGGCCCTCGTGATCGACGGGATCGAGAAGCACATCGGGGCCGAGAACGTCGCGTGCGTGATCCTCGAGCCGGTGCAGGGCGAGGGCGGGTTCGTCGTGCCGGGCCAGGAGTTCATGCGGCGCGTGCACGCCTGGTGCAAGGAGAACGGCGCGTTCTTCGTGGCCGACGAGGTGCAGACCGGGTTCGGGCGCACCGGCCGCTGGTTCGCCAGCGAGCACTTCGGGATCGTCCCCGACATCGTGACGACCGCGAAGTCGATGGGCGGAGGCATGCCGATCGGCGGGGTCACCGGACCGGCCGAGGCGATGGACGCGATCCACGTCGGAGGCCTGGGCGGAACCTTCGGGGGCAATCCCGTGTCGGCCGCCGCCTCGCTCGCGGCCATCGAGCAGATCGAGCGCGAGGGGCTCCTCGAGCGGGCGGAGCGCGTGGGCGCCACGATGATGGAGGCGCTGCGAGGGTTCGCCGATCGGTTCGACGTGGTCGGCGACGTCCGCGGCCTCGGCGCGATGGTGGCGATGGAGCTCGTGAGAGACCGCGAGACGAAGGAGCCTGCGAAGGAGGCCGCCGCGCGGGCCCTCCACGAGTGCCACGCGCAGGGCCTGATCGCGCTGAAGGCGGGGACCTACGACAACGTGGTCAGGCTGTTGCCGCCGCTCACGATCGACGACGCCCTGCTCGAGGAGGGGCTGGGCATCCTGGAGAAGGCGCTCGCCTCAGCAAGCGAGTAGGCTCCGGCTCAGAAGTCCGGCCGCGTCTCGAACTCCACGAGTACCGAGACCGGCGGGCCGCCGAGGTGCACGATCGAGGCGACCTGATCGACGATGCCGCCCCTGAGCCTCCGCACGACCTGCCGACCGGTGGGCACCTGCAGGTTGTCTTCGATCCTGAAGTCCCCGGGCCGCCCGATCGCCAACCGAACGGTCGCGGTCCCGAAGTCGGTGCCCAGCGAGAGCCACGTCGCGCCGTACTTCACTCCTCCCGACTGATCGGCGGGCGGCAGCGCGACGTTCACGGTGGTGAAGGGTCGAACTTCCTGGACGTAGGCTCCAGCCATTCCTCTACCTCCGGCTCGGGGTGTGCGCCCACTTGTAATCCCTCAGCGAGGAGGCGCCAACCGGTCATTCTTCCTACAGCCTCAGCCCGAGGATTGGTTCCTCAGCGCCTTCAACGGACGAAGCCGAGGTCCGCCCGTCGACGCCCACGCGGAGCGGGCCAGGGGCCTCATCGATCCGTCTCCGGGGCGTCGGGGCGACGCGGGCGTCCTTGCCCGGGGTGAAGATCCGCCGTGGGACAGCCGGGACCGGGCATCGCCCTCGCGCCACGTCATCGTTCGACTGACGGGCCTGTTTGAGCGGCCCGGCCCGCCGGGCGATACTTCCGGGGGAACCATCCCCAGGAGACGCCGAGCGATGACGGGTGACACATGCCGAGGGTTCGCGTTCTCTCGTACTGGCGCGCGGAGCAGCGGACGATCCGCCAGGGCCTCGTGGCGATGCTCTTCGCCTCCGTCGCCATGCTCGGCGCCGGCGTCGCGCTCGGCTTCATCACGGGCACGCTGGAGGCGCTCCCCGGCCTGATGGTCATGGTCCCGGCGGCGATCGCCGCCCGGGGCAACGTGTTCGGCGCGCTGGCCTCCCGCCTCGGCACGACGATCCACGCGGGCCTCTTCACCACCTCCCGCGAGCGCGGGGGGGTCCTCTACCAGAACGTCTTCGCGGCCACGGCGCTCACGCTCTCGATCTCGCTGCTGATGGCCGTACTGGCCAAGACCCTCTCGGAGACCTTCGGGATCACCAGCATCTCCATCGTCGACTTCATGCTCATCTCGATCCTGGGAGGGGTGCTGGCCAGCGTCGTCGTGCTCGGCCTGACCGTCGTGCTGGCCGTGACCGCCCAGCGGCGGGGCTGGGACCTCGACAGCGTGGCGGCGCCGCTCATCACCGCGGCCGGTGACGTGCTCACGATTCCGG
>Ga0256867_10001035_pt1 | contig 11515 bp, 8 predicted proteins | sample RVTome_15_FD_185939 | JGI IMG/M metagenome (GOLD analysis project Ga0256867, IMG submission 185939) | Soil microbial communities from uranium-contaminated site in the Upper Colorado River Basin, Wyoming, United States - RVT150D86 (HiSeq) ... | reverse complement strand
AGATTCTACAGAACATCTAGCATCTCATTATGGTGCAACTTTAGGATCTTTGCTTAATGTTACTTTTGGAAACGCAGCTGAAATCATCATTGCTATTGTAGCTATTAATGCAGGATTATTAGAACTTGTTAAAGCATCTATTACATGGGCGATCCTTGGAAATATCCTTCTGATCTTTGGTTTGAGCATTATGACAAGTGGATTCAAGTTTAAGGAACGATTTTTTAACAAAGAGAATGCCGGCATGCAGGCATCCATGCTATTTCTGGCTGTTATAGGATTGACAATACCTACTATCTTAGCGGTTACAGTCCTGGAGCCAATTAATAACACAAATCAAATGAAAATTCAGTTTCTAAGTGATGCCCTAGCTTTTTTGCTACTTGCAGTATATATAGCAAGTATAGTCTTCACCTTTTTAACACATAAGCACCTCTTCATCTTCAAACCACGTGAAGACGAATTAGTAATAAATAGGGAAAGAAATGGTAACAAAAGAGATGAGAAAGAGCAATCATCTTCACAACATCCTGAAATCATGACCCAATGGAGCAAAAAAAGATCATTCCTTTTGCTTGGATTGAGTATGGCTGGTGTGATAGTAATAAGCGAAATTCTTGTGGGATCAATAGAAGTTGTAACGGCTGAATTTGGATTTGGGGAATTGTTTGTAGGCGCTATAATTATTGGGATAGTAGGAAATGCAGCTGAGCATAGCAGCGCCATTCTTCTTGCAAGAAAAGGAAAAATGGACCTGTCAATTGGTATTGCTGCTGGTTCTGGTACCCAGATCGCATTGTTTGTAGTCCCTATTCTTGTGATTGCAGGAGTATTATTAAACAGACCGTTTAATTTAGTATTTACAGTATTCGAGGTAGCGAGCGTATTGTTGGCTGCTATAATATTAAATCTTATTGCCCATGACGGAAAAAGCAACTGGTTTGAAGAAGTTATGTTAACTGCTGTCTACGTGATCATTGCTATTGGATTCTTTTCATTCCTTAGACAACAACAATTAACAGATGGGTCTGAGCGGATAAAGATTAGAGAACAGGCAACTATTTGTTTGCTCTATCCCTTGGTTTTATCTTCTTTTGTATCCTTTAGAAAGTTCCATAATAATTAGAATTGCGCTCGTGATAAATTTTGTAATTTTTAATTTTTAAGGTATATCACATATGATCGTTCCTGCGCTTATCAAAGAAATTAGGCATTATGATGCGTTCTACATGTCTATTCTCCTTGCCATAAGTTATATCTTTAGCAGACTGTGATGCATACTCTTTCATCCACTCTTTTTCTTGTTCAAATAACATGGATGCATCTACTATTTCCTGAATATGCGCGCGCTTTTCTTCTTGTATTCCTTTAACCATAGTTCATTATCCAAATCTTCTAATTCCATCTGTTTTGATAGGTCGTAACAGAAGACATAATCACCCCTCTAGGCATAGATCTGGAAATGCAGTTCTCTGCAGACCTAAATCAGATTGGATATTCTGAATGGCAATTGCCCAACCTAACCTATCCTGAAATGTTTCGCCATTCCGAGGATTCTTAGAAATTTTATAATCCAGCCAGGCACGGAACAAACAGTTCTAATCCTGACCTCTTGTATATCCAGACGGACATGGAATCCATTTATCTGCACTGAACTGACTGAGTTGAATATTTCGGAATTTCTTCTCGTACTGATCAGATGACTTTTTTCTTTGGTTTTGGCGCGCAAAATGACGGAGATTAGATCTTCCCCATTTATTCTCTGCTCTAACAAGTCTCATCTTGGATCGCGCCTTGGCACTTGACATTTTATTTATTTACCCTATACTGGATGACTCTGCGATATATACTTGAAAAAATGCGTCGGACAAGTATCTGATTCTGCACGCAAAAAATCTTCTGACCCAGTCTCTGGAAATGCGTCCATACATACGACATAGATATCTGAAATAATAATGAAAAAAAACTTAGGATGAATTTACATCTCGTAAAATGCATGGTAGAACATTTTGACAAATTAAGGTAAATAATTATGTGTTTTTGTTGCGCCCAAAAACTCCTGTTATGAGGGTATAGAAAAAGGGTCTTGTCTAACAATTTTGTCGTCGCGTCGTATCAAATAATCCCCTTGGGACCATATGATTACATATTGGGAAATTAGATAACATGAAAAATTGCGCCGATGGTAACCTCTTATGGGCATTGAAGGGAGCGCATACATAATTCACGGGGTGCAATTTACACCTCGCAACTTATTGTATATCATTGATTCGACCAAGTCCTTGTTCATCAATTTTTGCGCGCAGAATATTCCTTAAACTGACTCTAGACATCGTAATCCTCTGCAGACCGCAATAGAAACGGTTAATTCGGAACCAAAATCGTGTCTGACACGAGATTTAGAAAGTATTCGACACATTCACGGAACACTAAGGATTTGAAACGGTAACGACTGGTAATGCCTTATTTATCACGCGCGCGCACAATAGTACGGAATAAACAAAAAAATATGTCAACAGGATCACTACGGCTTCTTGAAAGAAAAAAGATGAAGGCACTGAAGGTCCTAGAACTATTCGATCAAGGATATTCCTACCGAAAGATTGCAAAACTAGTTCATTTATCTCTAAGAGATGTTTCCAAGTTCATTAACCTGGCCGCGGATAAGACTAGAACTCCATCGACGGCTTCGATTCACGATCTAATAATCCTTGAATATCATGTCTCCAATTATTGACACGAACTGAATGATCTTAGGTTAGAAAAGGAGAACCTCAAAAATGAATTGAATGTTTTGCGCGCGCGAAAATCTGATTTACAAAATCAGTTAGGCGCGAAAAGATCAAAACTAGAAGCCGTGAAAAGGGATTTAGAATACGAAAGGTTATCGAAGGAAATATCAGAGAATATTTTCACTGAACGACAATAACTATCGTCAGGCACTACCACTTGGACAAGGCATCCATCCATCGCCTTTAAACCTACTTAGTATCAGTTTCCTAGTTTTTCTTTTCAAATTCATATCCGTCAGATGTCATTTTCCTTGGATTTTGGCGCGCAAAATGACGGAGATTAGATCTACCTTATTTATTCTCAGATTTGACGAGTCTGACTTTAGATCGGGCCTTGGCAGTGGACATTTCTTTACTTAACCTATGATGTGCAACCGTCAGATCTATACTTGAAACTCTGGAGTGGAAATAGTATCTCATTTTGCGCACAACTATATTGATTCTAAAAGTCAGTTACATTAATTAAATATATCAGTCATAAATGTGGTTATATCTATATCATAGAGTACAAATCTAAAAATGAAAATAGTCTGAAATGAATTTACACCTCGCAAATTACACGATACACTTTGAACAAATAAAGGGTGTCTATCATGGATTTTGCGCGCAGAAATATCCGTTCAGACTGACCCCATTGGCAGATAGAAGATCATTTCTAATCCAAAATCATATCTAACTCAGTATTCGGACAATATTCATTAGAGATAGGAAAAAGAAAAGGCGCTTTTGGTAACATTTGGTAACGTCACTCAAGAGCCTTTCTTATTAGTTTCCCTCATAACTACAAGTACAAAGATTTCTGAGCCTAATGCAACCCATGCAACGGATTGAATTGCAATACTTAGGTTGAAAATGTCTGCAATGAAACCAATTCCTATCGCTCCAAATACAAATCCTAGATCCCTCCAGAACCTATATACACCCAACGATGTCGCTCTCCATTTTGGATTCGCAATATCACTTATTGCGGCAAGCAAGGTCGGACAAACAAGTACCGTCCCTATTCCCAAGAGACATTCTAATGATCAGACCGAGGAAAAAATCCTGGGCAAATGAAACCATCCAGATGCCAAGTGCCTGAACAAGCATCCCAGGGTAAATAAGCCTCTTCCTGCCTATAACATCACTTAGTGGTCATGTACCTAGTTGTAAGAATCCCCAAATCCCAGGATGTAATGCCTTTAGTAAGGCAGTGTCCGTCACATTTATTCCAAATGGTTAATATTGATTTGCAGTGCATCATATCACATATCACTTCCAATAGTCTTGAACTTATTGCTACATATAAGATGTTAAATGCCATGCCATAACACAACCATGTCAGTCAAAAGAATTTGATTCGAAGAGCCAAAGAGTTATGTTGACAATCAGTCACCTATATTGAAAACATAGTCTGACAGCTCAATATGTACTACATTAGAAATTATTTATATCATAATATGTATCTATTAATGTATGTCATAAACATGAACAAGACCTTGAGCCACTTGAGTGTCATCATAGGATCTATAGTTGTATTAAATTTAATCATATACAGCTACTCTTCCTCATCTTTAGAGAGAGATCTGTTTGCTCAAACACGTGGTACTATTTCTATAAATCAGGCTAATGCCCTTCCTCTTACTACTACAGAAGGAAATCAGGTAAAAGTTATAATAAATTATAGCATGGGAGATAAATCAGTAGTAGGACAGAGAATAAATGCCATTATGGGTATTTACGATCGCGAAACAGGTTCATTGCTAAAGCTATCCTCATTTCCAAACGGATTTATAATAAATAATACAGAAGGAACAACGCAGCTTGCAACAACATTAACAGACCTTAATATTAAGAATATATCAGCAATTATAACACTCACTAATGCGGAAAAATCTGAAAAGTATTCGAATGATATTAGAGCGGATCTTAATTTAAGAACAATCTTACCCACTACTCTGCCATCGTTACAAGAGAATATATCACCATTACCTTCAGAACAGAGCGATGAAGAGGAGCAGGAAAACATCCCTTCTAATGATGAATTTAATTCAGAAGAAGAATAACTAAATAGATGTCAAAGAACTTAAAAAGAGTATTGTGTGTCGGATAAATATCTAGATCGATATATTTGTGGCCGACTTCAGAATAATTAAATATTGGACAAGATCGCAGAACCAAATAATCATAATACATCATCATTACATATGTACTTTTTGAGCTGCTCTTTCATAATTTTGATAATCATGGTATATGTACTACCATTTACAGATCTGTCAAAAGTATTTTCACAATTTGATCTTCACAGATCTCTTCGACGACGAATTGACTAGTGAAGAAGTATGTGGACTAGATTTTTGCTCTTTGTATCTTGACGTTGAGTATCAAAGTCCATACACAATAGTGTTAGAAGGCAAATTATTAAGATTAACAGAAGATACCATTGGATATACAACTACTGATTTAATTTGGAAAGGGGTTGATATGATAAAAGAGGCAGGTTACATCATTGACTCTGTTCAGTTGTCCGGGTTTGGAACTGAAACAAACCCGTATACATATCATATTATAATGTCAAGAGCTGTTAACTCAACAGATGCTAAAGAATAATCTAAAAAGGTTTAGAAGGTTTAAGAAATAGAAAGAGAAAGACTAATAATCTACTTTGTACAGGCAACAATACCCAAATACGATAGAGCAGTAGATTAAAGAATATTGTATCTGTAAACTGGCAATTATTAATAATCTTTGATTCTTCCAGTTCTTCAAGATCTGAAGTCTGAATGTAGCACTTTTGCTATATTGAGAATACACTGTTGCTCCTGATTTCTCTCCCTTTAAGAAACATTCACCAGTTAAGATCATTTCTATATTAGAATTAGTCTGATAAAGCGGTACTCCCAGTGGTACTTGTAGAAACAGAAGTGCAATAATACAGATGTCAAAATTCGGAAAACTATAACCATGTAAAAATAATTGCGGAGACTAATATGCTTTGACAGAAATAGTAAAGTGGGTGATCCTTCCTCTGATAGGTGGATCCCATTACAGTACGATAATGTCAATAGCATAAAAATAGAAGAGCCACATCGTTGCCCGAACAAGCCGTATTATGGAGGTAGCAAGGATAACAATCATGGTACTAACATATTATCAATGAGAGTCAGAAGTGCATTCAAACATTGAATTAGCACAAGAGGGTTTAAGGAGTAGCTGCTATACTAATGATTAGTAAACAGGATCGCTCAGTCGGATTTTGATGCTTTTAATCCACGTACTGAAGCTCGAACAGATTTCTTACATCGTCATGCAGAGAATCTGTGTTTTCTACCTCGTAAGAAGGTAAATCGATCATCTTTAACTTTATAACGAAGAAGAGTAATTAGGATAGTCGGTACTAGGTTAAAGAAGTCAAAGTTCTACTACCTTATAGATATTTCAGATTACATTCAAAAATTCCTGTATTTCAAACAAGCTTGACAACTCATTAGAAATTTGATCACAGAATATCCCGAGAAGTTCAAAATCAGCCGGCGAAAGATATTTCTCACTAAATATAGCAAGGACACCGATGCTTTTATTTCTATACATAATAGGATAGCCTGCAAATGATCTCAACTTCTCTTTCTTTGCCCAATCTTGATGTCTTATTCTCGGATCATTTGACACATCATTCGTGATAGCTGGCTTATGGGTCTTTACTATTGAGCCTATTTTGTTTGAATCTATGTCCACCTTTGAAAATTCACCATTGATATTTTTGTATATTCCTGCACTATATTTCAAAATCAAATTCTTTCTATCTTTATCCAGTAACCATATACGAGCAAATTTTGCATCAAAGTACTTGACTAGACTCTCAACTATTAACTGAAGTTTGACATTAAGATTCTCGTGTTTTTTCAAAGAGTTGAGAATCCTATATACTCGCCATTTCCTTTCATTTAGCTGTTGTTCATCAAATACTATAAAAGGTGACGCTTTTATTGTACTTGATTCATAAGAACGATAATCTGCAATTAATTCTGCAAATCTATGCAAAAAGTTATCATTTTCAAGTTCATACTGTTCTACAGAATCAAAAATAAAATGGCTTATCCAATTCACGTCACCATCCAACCTCGCAGAATAAACGCAAAATGCTGCTTCTTCAACGTATTTATTCAATCTATCTATAAAAATGTGAGAATCCTTAGTAAATCTGAATTTGAGCATGATTGTTCTGCTGATCTTTTCTGAAGTGAGTGATGGATTAAAGATTGTTGAATAACCCAAGACAATATTATTTTGTTCTAATCTTCGTAATCTATATCTTATAGCTCTTTCTGTTATCTTATATCCCATACTTTTGAGGTTATTTGCAATATCAGCAGCGGGGATACGTGCATTCTTACTGAGACGAGAGAGGATTACCTTGTCAATTTCATCAATTATCAAAGTATCAAAATAGTATATGTCATATGATCTTATTATGATATCTTTTGTGAATCATATATCAAATATCATACACGAAACTTGATGATATCTGACAGTATTGCCAATTATGGATATCTGAAGCTCTTTCTTAATGCCGTTCGAAAGAACTCATCCCTTTCATAACATCTAATGATCGGAGTATTTGAAAGCTTCAGTTGGCCTGCTTGATTCAAATAATTAGGTATTGGATTGGGCATTTTGTGTTATTGCTCACGTGCATCGACTATAAAATATGTCATTGGAGCTTTGCCATACGACGAACAGATTGTTCCCTGATACGGCTATGTTAGGAGAAAGTGACTCTTCAATATCCTCGCTTACATTTTTTACAGGATCAAAGCTGACTCCAGCATCTGTACTTCTAGCAAGAAATACGCTTTCATTTCCTAGCGAATCGTCCACCCACACAACATACACATCATTTCCTGATACTCCTATCCTTAGACCACCATGTGTAAAATCTCCTCCATTGTTACTCAGGTTCTTCACTGATTCAAAGCTAGCTCCAGCATTCGTGCTTCTGGAAAAGGAAGCATCTTCTCCCCCCCATATTACGTATACATTACTACCAATAGTAGCTATCTGTGGTTCAAATGAATCCGGAGTGTCTTGACTTAGAATCTTAACAGGATCAAAGCTGGCTCCAGCATCTGTACTTCTGGTGAAGACTATATCTGCCTTACCGGTGTCATGTTCCCAAACCACATAAACGTTATTTCCTGACAGAACCATATGAGGATTAGTATTACGACCTCCAAGGGCTTCATTCAAGTCCATTACGGGTCCAAAAGTGGCACCCCCATCTGTACTTATTGCAAACAAGGCATCAATGTCACCTGGTTGGCCACCACCTACGCTTTGCCAGACTAATGCCACATTGTTGCCGGATGCGGCTAGCTTTACAGAATTTCCACCAGCTTCATCTCCAATACTCACGGGCTCAAAATTGGCACCGGCATCTGTACTTCTGGTGAAAAATATGTTTGTACCAGAATCCCAGGCCACATAAACATTATTTCCTGAGGCGATAACTTGTGGAGCAGTAAATGTTTCTTGGAATGGATCGCTAAGCTCCACTACTGGACCAAATGTCATTCCCGCATCAATACTTTTTCTGAGCAGTATTTTTTCTCCATCACCTGGATTGCCATTATCCCAAACTACATACACATTATTGCCGGATACAGCTACCGGGGGTTGTCCTACGGAATCGCCGGGAGCGTTCTCCATCAGATTCTGAGTAGGACCAAATGTGGTACCACCATCCGTGCTTTTTCTGAAGAATAGGTCAATGGTTCCTGTTGGGGTAGTGTTATCCGCCCATACTACATACACATTGTCTCCAGATACAGCTATCTGAGCAAACAATGAACTTCCCTCATTGTCACTTAGGTTTTGTATCGGCCCACATTCAAAAATGCTGTATTGATTTACGATAGTACATGTAAGAGATTCTCCAGAGCTAATTGAGCCACTACATCCAGGTGAAAATGACGTTTGTAAAGTAAATCCTGGAGGGTTAAAAGGGGATCTTTCGCTCACTGAGTACGCCCCTGGGTCTAACCTAATGAACGTACCTTGATTAGAACCAGGAAATGAGCTAGGCGAGGGATTATTACCCGATACTGATAGGGTAAAGTCAGAAGGAGTGGGGCAGATAACATGTTCAGGACAAAGTACAATTTTGGTCACCTTCAGAACCGACCCCGTACGTTGATCAGCACTAGACGTCTGAAGCCCGATAATATTTATTGCGTTTTCGTTGCCCTGTATTTCAGAGCCAAACTCTGACACAAGACGCTTAATGGGAATTCACCATTTCCACATTCATTAGTTTCTGAAGCAGCCTGAGTCTTATCGTATTTCAATGCAAAGGCTTCTTCAGGACTTGAAATCACAGAAGAGTGTAATGACGCAGGAACTATCAAAGCAATCAACAACATGGTTACAGTCAAGCTCTGAATGAACTCTTTATTATTATTGTTCAATCGAATCTAACTTGTAACACTAGTAAATGCCTTATTTAGAATCGTCTAGATTTCACTAACAATTGAATAAGATAAGATTAGAACATGAATCTTCTTTACTTCAAATCGATAATCTTATACTTTTACTACTGATGATAAAAAATAGTATTGTAATTAATAACTTATTCGAATTAGGGGGGATAGTTAAATTTGGCTAGAATTTCAGCATTATTAACTGACATTCTTTCAGTCATCGGTCATCATTGTAACATAATACTTATTGAATTCAGATGTAGCTTCTACTATCCGTTGTCGGATTTCTGCTTCGTGATTACTATTATTTTTTACAGATGGATTAAAATCAGTGTGTTTTTGTTTTGTATGCAATGAGCTTACAATTTGCTTAGTATATTATCATTCACATAGTAAATAGTACGATCTTTTCCGATTTCCATATCGGAAAAACTGTCTCTTTCATTTAACTTTATTCATAAAATGAGAAAGATTTCTTTTCCTAAAGGGAAATTATTAGTATAGAATTATTTCCGTCCAAGATATTTAGTGATAATCACTATATATAGCTCATGAAACAAGATTATTTTGAAATTGATAGGGTAATTGAAGACCTAGCTAAATCCTATGCAGCTCCTTGTGCTACCAGTTGGTTTAAGGTTAACAATATCAAAAGACCTTCACAAGAAGATTATAGAAAAAAAGTAGTAGAGTTTATGAAGCATTTTGAGCAGACATTATCAATTTCTTATCCAAATGATATACAGTCAGAAGAGTTTAAGGAATATGTAAGAAGTGGATTGCGAAAAGCAATCTACAGCGTTAGTAGCGGTAATAGCAAAGAAGTAGAAAGAAGGTACAAGTATTATGCAGATTACAATTAGGAAAACCTAGGTAAGTGTGTGTGAGACATTGAGATGATCGACTTTCAAAGGTTGGCAATACCAATTATTGTCATTTTAATAGTAGGTGGTACCATAAGTTTTTTCTTAGCTTATGGTTTTTACCCAGAGAAACACGTTAATGTGAAAGTAGATGAGAAGTGTTATGAGTTTTTAGATAATGCTCTTATAAAGTACAATAGATTACAAGCTGAAAGAGAATTATTAGTATTAAAGCTTCAAACCAATGCAATAGAATCATTTGATGCAATAGTGCCGGTGATTTTTAGTGGAACGAGAGAAGAAATTGATAACATTATTTCTGATTACAATATAAAGATAACCACTTCTCAGAGATTGGGAGCTGGTAATAATCACATCGATAAATACATAGTCAAAACAACTATATCAAAACAAAATCTTGAGAGCATAATAAAAGATCTAACGGTAAAAGATTTTGACCCACTGAGAAAAACCATATTTGGTAGTTTTGGCTTACAATCCAATTCGTATATAACGGAGGAAGAAGGAAAACGAATTTCATCATACTCTAAATACTTTATGAGCAATGGGATTAGACAAATAGTGGATGATAGAGATGATATTGAAGGCTATGATGATGGAGTAAAACAAGCAGAATGCAGGACAAAAATACAATATTAGAGTCATAAATTTGATTGTCTACATTGTAATAATTGAGTAGAGTAGTAATAGATTGGTGAGAACAGTATAGGGATATTAATACCTAATATCATACAAGTAGGAATTATGTCGTATAGAATGGCATAATAACAGTTATTCTATACCAATAAGGTGTGATAACTATTTAATCTGTTCGAAATATGTGTCACTAGTCATATCTTGGATTTTTTATACTAACAACTTTGCCATTTAGCAAGTTACACTACTATCTTGTGATAAGTTCATTGATTTTTTTTGATGCTCGGCAGATAGGTATTCAAGCTCTTCTCATTATTTCATGATCTGATATGCACTCTATTGGCAGTACTTTAGATCGGCATTGACTAGGGTATGGACTCGAATCAAGGTAAGGTAGTGACGGTCACAAATAACATATCATTAAACCCCAATGCTCTCTTAAAGTAGATGGACAGCCATTTCGGGATCTTGGAAAACATAAACCAAAAGTACTTCTTTGATATATACGATAATCAAGTGAACATATACCTGAACAAATCAAGTTAGATGGAAGTATTTACGGATATGATAAGCTCATCAGAGGGAAATAACTTTGTAGCATTACAAGATGAAGATAAGCCTAAGCTATACAAAGGCATGAAGGTCGTATTGTTAGGCGATTCCAGAGGTTATGTATCGTCTTCTTTCAACCCGGGGGAAGAAGTAACCATAATTAGATTTAGAGCCTTTTAAAGTGGAAATTTGGGCC
>Ga0256867_10001034_pt1 | contig 11531 bp, 11 predicted proteins | sample RVTome_15_FD_185939 | JGI IMG/M metagenome (GOLD analysis project Ga0256867, IMG submission 185939) | Soil microbial communities from uranium-contaminated site in the Upper Colorado River Basin, Wyoming, United States - RVT150D86 (HiSeq) ... | reverse complement strand
CCGGCCGAGATCAGCCCGGCGGACCCGGGCATCCCGACCGCAGTGCCCGGTGACGACTGGACCCCGGCCATCCCGTCGATGCAGGACGCCTTCGCGCACGAGGACCAGGGTCGGCTGGCCGACGCAGAGGACGCCTACCGCGCCATCGTTGTGGCCGGTCCCGCCGCGGACCAGCCCCTGGCCGCGTTCAGCCTGGGCGGCCTCCTCGAACAGCAGGGCCGCAGCGCCGAGGCCCTACCGCTGCTGCAGCTGGCATCGCGCAGCGACGATGCCACGATCGCGCTGGCGGCGGCGCTGTTCGTCGGCGAGCTGCTGCTGCGAATCGGAGAGGTGTCCGAGGCGGTCGAACCCCTACGGAGGGCAGCGGCCAGCGACGACCCTGCCATCGCCGCCGATGCCTCGCTCAGGCTGGGCGTCGCCCTCGAACAGGTCGGCGATATCGACGGGGCGGTGGAGACCCTCGGCGCCCTGGCCCGCAGCGGCGATCGCGAGACGGCGGGGATCGCCGCCTTCGCGTTGGGCACGCTGGAGGCGGAGCGGGGCCGCGACGACGCGGCCGAGGGGGCCTACCGGCGGGCCATCCGCGTCGGTACCGACGAGGTGGGCTCGGTGGCTGCCCTGGCCCTGGCCGGAGTGCTGGCGCCGCAGGGCAGGGTGGACGACGCCCTCGAGGTGCTCCGCTTCGCCGAGGTCGCGGGCGAGGGCGAGGTTGCCAGGGAGGCGCGGCGGATGTCGGAACGCATCTCGTGACCACCCGCAGACTGCGACTGCTGTACGTGATCGACAGCCTCGTCCCGGCGGGAGCGGAGCGGTCCCTCGTCGAGCTCTCACCGGAGCTCCAGCGGCGCGGTGTCGACCTCCACGTCGCCCACCTCCTGGACCGCCCCGGACTGCAGGACGAGCTTGCCGGCACAGGGGCGAGCGTGATCTGCCTGGCCGGCCCCGGCGGTCGTCGAGGCGCGTTGACCCGGGTGCGCCGTTGCATCCGCCAGGTGCAACCGCAACTGGTGCACACGACGCTCTTCGAGGCCGACGTGGCCGGCCGCGTCGGAGCCGCGCTGGAACGGGTTCCGGTCGTCTCGAGCGTGGTGAGCGACCTCTACGGACCGACCCACGCGGGTAACCCCGAGCTGGTGGCGTGGAAGGTCCGCGCCACCCAGGTCGTCAACGCCGCGACGATGCGCTTGACGCGTCGAGTCCACGCCGTCTCGGTCACGGCTGCGACCGCTGTGCGACGGCGGCTGCGCTACCCCGCGGACCGCATCGACGTGATCCATCGCGGCCGCGACCCGTCGGTCCTTGGCCGACGGACCGCTGAGCGTCGCCACCGGGCCCGCGCCGCGCTCGGACTCGGCGCCGACGATGCCGTGGTACTCGCCGTGGCGCGCCACGAGCGTGCCAAGGGCCTCGACCTGCTGGTCGACGCTGCCGGTGAGCTGGTAGAGGGCAGGCCGGGGCTCCGCTTCCTGGTGGCCGGCCGACCGGGGCGGGCCACGGGTGACCTGCACCGACGCATCTCCGGGTTGGGGCTCACCGGCTCGGTCCAACTGCTGGGTGAGCGGGCCGACGTGGCCGAGCTGATGTGCGCGGCCGACGTGGTGGCGGTGCCGTCGCGCAGCGAGGGGTTCCCGGGCGTGGTGGTGGAGGCGCTCGCTCTCGAGGCGCCGCTCGTGGTGTCGGACATCGCGCAGGTCCGCGAGGCTGCTACCGAGGGCACGGCGCTCTTCGTCCAACCCGGATCCGGCACGACCCTGGCCGGCGGGTTGTCCTGCGCGCTGGCCGACCGCGCCGCTGCTGTGCTGCGCGCCCGTCGAGGCCGATCGCACTTCGACGCGGCCCTCACCACCGCCAGGATCGGCGAGGAGATGATGGGCTTCTACCACCGCGCCCTGGGCTGGGACGCCGTGGAGCCCGAGCATCGGGCCGAGCGGAGCACGGTTTGAGCACCCCCACGGGCACGACCGTCCTGCACGTCGTCGCCTCCACCGACCGCCGTGGCGCCGAGGTCTTCGCATCGAAGCTCAACGAGGCCCTGTCGGCCAAAGGATGGCCGGGCCAAGTGGTCGCTCTCGCCCCGGGTGTGACACAGGAGCGGCTCGAGGTGCCCACCCTGGGACCGGGCCGGCGGTCACCGGCCACGTTCAGAGGCCTGCGTCGGATTGCGGCGCGGTCGGGGCTGGTGGTCGCCCACGGATCCACGACGCTGCCGCTGTGTGCGATCGGCCTGGCCGGCTCTGGCCGCCCGTTCGTGTACCGCAACATCGGCGACCCGACCCACTGGGGGACGAGCAGGCTGCGGCGCCTTCGGTCGAAGGTGTTCCTGCGGCGAGCAGCGGCCGTGGTCGCTCTCACCCCTGCGACGGCGCGACAGCTCGTCGACATCTACGAGGTGCCCCAGGAGCGGGTACGGGCTATACCGCGCGGCGTCCCGGCGGAGGACTTCCCGCTGCGCACCGCACAACGGCGCGTGGCGGCCCGCCAACGGTTCGGTCTGCCCGTCGATGCCCCCCTCGTCGTCTACCTGGGTGCCATGAGCCCCGAGAAGCGGCCCGATGTGGCCGTGGCCGCGGTGTGCGGCATGGATGGCACCCACCTGGCGCTGTTCGGTGACGGGAGCGAGCGCGGCACCGTCGAGAGGCTGGCTGCGGAGGCGCCGGGGCGGATCCACATGATGGGATCGACCCCCGAGCCGGCCATGGCGCTGGCCGCCGCCGACGTGCTCGTGGTACCGAGCCAGACCGAAGGGCTCCCAGGTGTGCTGATCGAGGCCGGACTGACCGGGATCCCGGTGGTGGCGAGCGATGTGGGCTACGTGCGCGAGATCGTCGCCGACGGATGCACGGGCCGGCTCGTTCCCCCTGGGGACGTGGAGGCCTTGCGCCATGCGCTGGCGGCGACGCTGGCGGAGCAGGACCCTGGCCTGCCCGACCGGGCCCGGGCCAGGAGCCTGGCCGAGTTCTCGCTCGAGCGGGTGGCCGAGAAGTGGTCGGCGCTGCTGTCCGACGTTCTGTCGGAGGTGTCCCCCTCCTCCTCCTCGTAGCTGGCATCCAGATGGCCACATCCGGCAACCTCGATGCCAGGTTGGAGGGGGGTGGGACCAACCGCGCGTCATCATCACGCCAGTTCGTGGTTTAGTCCTCTCGATGGACCGAGTCGCGTCGATCGGCGTCCTAGCCGCCGTCGAGCGCACCGCCGCGCCGCGATACGCGGACCTCGGGTCGCGCGCTGGATCGCGAGGGTCGACCACCCAGGCGCCTGCTACACCGGAGGTGGTGTCGGTCAGCAGCGTGCTGTTCCTGTGCACCGGCAACCTCTACCGCTCGGTGTCAGCGGCCGCCATGCTGGCGACCCGCATCCCGGCCGGCGAGCGGCGCTACGCCATCAGGTCGGCGGGCCTCACCCCCGGTGGCCAGGAGTGGCCGGGCCGGGTGCGCCGTGTCCTCCGCAGGCACGGGATAGCGCTGCCCGAGGGGCAGAGCAGGCAGGTGTCTCCCAGCGATGTGGACGGCGCCCTGCTCATCCTGGGGATGGAGCTTCTGCACCTGCGGGCCGTCGAGGCTCACTTCCCCGGCGCCCTGGCCCGATCCTTCCTGTTGCGGGACGTGGTCGAACGCAGTCGCCGCCTCGGCGGACGTCCCGCCCACGTTCCTCTGAGGAGGTGGATCGCAGACCTGGACGCAGATCGTCGACACGACCAGGTCGTCGATGGCGACCTCGAGATCCGCGACCCCGAGCGGATGAGCACCGGTGACCTCCGTCAGGTCCTGTCCGTGATCGACGACGCCGTCGACGGGCTCGTCACCTATGTGCTGGCACCCGGTGCCAACGGAGTCCGGCCATAGGGCCTGAGCGTCAGACCCCCGGCGGCGGGACCGTCAGCGGCGGGACCGTCAGCAGTGGGACCTCGGCGGTGGGACCGTCAGCGGTGGGACCTCAGGCGCAGGTACCGGTGATGGTGAACGGCTCGCCCGCGAAGTTCGGCGGTGCGAAGGTGCCGGTGGCGTCGAGGGCGCCGTCAGCGCCCACCGTCACGGACTCGACGTTGCCGTTCAGGGTCTCCTGCTCGCTGCCACCGGTGACCGTCAGCGTGCCCAGCCCTGCTGGGGCGTCGACGGACAACGTGAGCCCGCCGCTGGTGACGGCCTGCAGGACGAGGTCGGACTGGCCTGGGTTGGTGCACGATGTGACCGAGAAGGTCTCGGAGTAGTCGGCCCCGGCCAGCGTGACGGTGGTGCCCGTCTCGCCGCTGCCGCCTCCACCGCCACCTCCGCCCCCGCCCTGGCAGACGGTGGTGCCGGCGCTGACCGCGGCGCTGAGGGCGGATTCGGTCTGGGGACCGAGCAGTCCGTCCACGGTGAGGCCTTCGGCCGTCTGGAACTCCGTGATGGCGGCCTCGGTCTCGGGCCCCAGCAGACCGTCGACCGGCCCTGACCAACAGCCGACCGCGTTGAGGTCTGTCTGCCACTTCTCCAGCTCCTCCTCTGTGGCCTCGGTGTGGGACTTGGCGGTTCCGGAGGTGCCGGCGGCGGTGGTGGTCGAAGCGCCGGCGCCGGAGTCGGAGTCGTCGCTGTCGCCGCATGCGCCCAGGGCGAGGATCGCGGTGGCCGCGGCGAGGATCGGGAAGAGTCTTGATCGCATGTGAGCAAGTTACTCAGCTCGACCGGTCCCCCGGATCAGCGGTGCCGGGCCAGGATCAGGCCGCTGCTTCGCTCCAGTCCGCGTCGAGCTCGCTGGCCACCGCACCCATGGTGACCGTGTCGAGAACCCCCCGATCGCGCCAGCGGGCCGCTGCCGAGCAGAGCCGCTCGAGCGCGGCGAAGGCGGCGTCCGGGTCGTCCCTCAGGTTGTGTGGATGGAACCAGAGGTGGAACAGACCCTGGTGGTGCACGGCCTGGCGGAGACGGCGCTCGACCTGGGTGATCCAGAGGCGCCAGGTACGCGGCCGGGAGGCCACGTCGAACATGCACGTGGCTGGCAGGCTCCACATCCCGTCCTGGCGGACCGGATGCACCACAGAGCCCGGGGTGGGGAAGACGCGGTCTACTGCGCCCATGACCGGGCCCATGGAGCGTCCCTGCGGGCGCTTCCCGCGGAAGGCCCGGAAGCCCCGCTCGGCGAGCAGGGGGACGTGGCCGATGCGATTCCGGGGATGGATGAACGTGCGCAGCTCCACTCCCGATGCCGCGGCCGTCCGCAGCGCTGCCTCCACCTCGGACGAGAAGGCCTCGGGTGAGCAGCCAGGGTCCCCGGCGATCATGTGCGAGAACCCGTGCGAGGCGATCTCGTGAGGGGTGGGACGCCCGCCGATCTCCTGCACCACGTCGGGCCCGTACCAGGTGGGGGCGGCGCGGAGGTCGGAACAGGGATCGCCGTCGAACCAGTCGCCCTCGAACCAGTCGTAGTCGGGCCTGATGATCTCGGGGTGCTTGCGGCCATCGACCGGGGCGCACTCGCTCAAGAAGAGGTGGCCCACGATGGCCCACGTGGCCGGCACGGCGTAGCGGTCGAAGAGGTCGAGGAGGCGGCCCAGGTGGTCGCGCTCGTCGGGGTAGGTGTACGGCTCATCGGGACGGTGCACGAGGCCCCAGGCCATCTCGGTGTCGATGGAGATGATGAAGGCCGCTCGGTTCGTGCGCACCTCCACCGGGCCTGGATCGTCCCCGGGCCTGCTCGGCGAGTGGGATTGCATCATCGTCGTGCTCCGGACGCTCCGGCGATCAGGGCCGACCGGACGGTGCTCGGATCGCGTTCCCAGCTCAGCCGCCGGACGCGGTAGCTGCCGCCGACGCGCCGCAGCAGACGCGCCACGCCAGGGTCCCAGCTGTGGCGGCGCCTGGCCAGCAGCGACACCGCGGTCCGCGAGCCGTCGGACCACGAGTCCTTGTACTGACCTGCGCCGCGGCCGAAGTCGAACTCCGTCACCCCGTCGGCCAGCGCCGACTCCATGAGCGAAGCGATCAGCAGGTGACCGGGCTTGTAGCGCCCGAAGTCGGGGTCGAAGGCGGGCTTGTGGTAGTGGTACCGGCCCTTGGCCACATAGCCCAGGCACACGGCCACCGGCGTACCGCAGCACGACAGGCTGGAGACCCGCACCTGCCCCTCGGCGCCCAGGGCCGTGACGACAGATCGCGTGAAGGCGCGGAGCCGGGCCGTGGAGAACAGGCCCTGCATGGGCTCGCTGCGGCCCTCCCAGCGGCGCATGTGCACGGCGAAGATCGCCTCGAGGGCAGCAGATGACGGATCGTGGTACGTGTAGGCCACCTCACCGGCCTCGGCCAGCCGTCGCTGCAACCGGGGCAGGCTGCGCCGCTTGGCTCGTCTACGCACCTCAGCGAGGGGATCGTCGTATGCAGCCAGGTCGAGGTGGTAGCAGTCGCTCGACTGCTCTTCCTCCAGATCGAGGCCACGACTCGGCAGGTGGGTCAGAGCCGCCTCGTAGGAAGCAGAGCCCATGACGAGGCGGGGCAGGACCAGGACCCGGGTCGGCTGGCGCACGAGCCGGCTGAGGTACTTGAACAGCTTCGGGGAGGTCCGGGCCGGATCGGGCCCCAGGAGGAAGCCGCCGTAGTCGGCCTGCTCCTGTCCGAGGGGGACGTAGTAGTCGAAGGCCGCCTTGCCCAGCCCCATGCGCATCCGCACCAGCGGCGCCAGGGCGGCCAGACGATCACCGTCGTGGATCGTGACCACGTGGAGCCGGTCGGAGCAGCGGAGCTGGTGCCAGGCCGTGAGGGCCCAGGGGCGTGATTGGTAGACCGTGGCGTCCGGTGTCTGGTCCCACAGGGCATCCCAGGACGGTGCCAAGGCGTCCAGCTCCGCCTCCTTGTGGAGCACCCGCAGATGCAGACAATCCTCGCCGTCGCTGGCCATGCTCATGGGACCGGAGTGACGCCCACTGGTCCGGCTCCCCTCAGCGCCGATCGAGTCGTTCGAGCAGCGCGGTGACGACCCGCTCGATGTCGCCGTCGGTCATGGCCGAACCACTGGGGAGGCACAGACCCCGGTCGAAGAGCTCCTCGGCCACCGCGCCGCCGATCCGCGGGCATCCGGCGTAGACGGGCTGCATGTGCAGCGGCTTCCACATCGGACGAGCCTCGACACCGCGCTGGTCCAGGTGGAGGCGCAGATCGGTGGCCGTCACCCCTGCGACAGCCGGGTCGACGGTGAGCACGCTGAGCCAGTTGGTCGGTTCGCCGCACTCGGCGTCGGGCATGAGCTCGACCCCGGCAAGCCCGTCCAGGGCGGCGGCGTAGACGGCCTTGATGCGCCTGCGCTTGGAAACCTTGTCCCCGAGGCTGCGGAACTGGGCCAGCCCGACAGCGGCCAGCAGGTTGCTGAGGCGGTAGTTGTACCCGATCTCGGCGTGCTCGTAGTGGGGCGCGACCTCGCGGGCCTGGCTGGCCAGGAAGCGGGCCCGATCGGTGAGCGCAGGATCGGAAGCCACCAGCATCCCGCCGCCGCTGGTGGTGATGATCTTGTTGCCGTTGAAGGAGAAGGCGGCCGCCGTGCCGAACGAGCCGGCCGGCCGGCCCCGGTAGGTCGCTCCCAGAGCCTCGGCCGCGTCCTCCACGACCGGGACGCCGTAGGTGTCGCAGGCAGCCAGCAGCGGCTCGTAGTCGGCGCACTGACCCAGCACGTCAACGGCCACCACAGCAGCGGGGAGGCGGCCCCGTGCGGCGCGCACCTCGAGCTCGGCGGCAACGAGGTCTGGATCGAGGTTCCAGGTCCGCCGCTCGCTGTCCACGAAGACCGGTCGCCCCCCCAGATAGGTGATGGGGTTGGCGCTGGCGCAGAAGGTCAGCGTCGACACGAGCACGTCGTCGCCCGGTCCCACGCCGACCAGGCGCAGGGCCAGGTGCAGCGCAGCGGTGCCGCTCGAGAGGGCCGTCGCCCCCGCCATCCCGACACTGGCTGCGAACTCGGCCTCGAACTGGTCGACACAAGGGCCGAGCGGGGCGATCCACCCCGAGTCGAAGGCCTCCAGCAGCGCGGCCCGCTCCTGGGGACCGACATCGGGAGGCGAGAGCAGCAGGCGCGCCGGGGCCTCGACGGCGACCGCCCCGCTCACAGGATCTCGCCGCAGAAGTCGTGGCCGCGCAGCCTGGCCTTGGCGTCGAAGACGATGGACGAGTGGGCCGCGACCTCGGCCGGGTCGAACTCGGGATGGTCGACCAGCAGCACCACGAGATCGGCGTCGGACAGGGTCTCGGGGCTGTAGTCGACCCTGGTTCCTGGCAGGCCCAGGTCGGCGTCCAGGCCCACCCAGGGATCGCAGGTGCGCAGGTCGGCGCCCAGCCGGGCCAGCTTGTTGGCGACGGCCAGTGACGGCGACTCACGCCAGTCAGACGTGCCGCCCTTGTACGCGAGGCCCAGCAGGAGGACGCGGCTTCCCCGCACCGCCCGACCATGCTCGTTGAGCAGCCGCATCACGCGATCGACGACGTAGTCGGGCATGTGCTCGTTCACGTCGTTGGCCAGCTCCACGAAGCGGAAGGTACGACCCAGGTTCTGGCGGACCCGCCACGAGAGGTAGGACGGATCGATGGGCAGGCAGTGGCCGCCCACACCCGGCCCGGGCCGGAACGGGGTGAAGCCGAACGGCTTGGTGCCGGCAGCGTCGATGGCCTTGTGCACGTCCACCCCGAGCTCGCGGGCGAACATGGCCAGCTCGTTCACCAGGGCGATGTTCACGTGGCGGTAGGTGTTCTCGAGGATCTTGACGAGCTCGGCCTCGGCCGTGGAGCCGACCTCGACCACCCGGTCGACGAGGGTTCCGTAGAACATGGCCACGGCCCTCGTCGAGGTCTCGTCCATGCCCGACACCACCTTGGGTGTGTTGACGAACTGCCAGGTCGGGTTGCCGGGGTCGATCCGCTCGGGGGAGTAGCCCAGCAGGAAGTCCCGACCCGCCCGCAGGCCCGATTCCTCGAGCAGGGGGCGCAGGAACTCCTCGGTGGTGCCGGGGTAGGTCGTGGACTCCAGCACCACCAGGGCCCCGGCCTTGAGGACCCGGGCCAGGCTGCGGCCTGCCGCCTCGATGTAGCGCAGGTCGGGGGCGCCGTCGCGCAGGGGGGTGGGCACAGTGATGACGGCGATGTCGAAGCCGGCCAGGTCGCCGAGCTGGTCGGTGGCCTTGTAGCGCTGGGCCAGCGCCTCGCTCACCTCGGCGTCGGACACGTCGCCCACGTAGCTGTGGCCCGCCTGCAGGTCGGCGACCCGGCGCGGATCGACGTCGTAGCCCACGGTCGGGAAGCCGAGCTGGGCGGCCCGCATGGCCACTGGCAGGCCGACGTAGCCCTGACCCACCACCACCACACGCGCCGAGCGCTGCTCGATGCGACGTAGCAGCGCCAGGGTGGGCGTCTCGCTGTCTTCGCTGGCTGGTTCGGGCACGAGGTCGTCGAGGACATCGTGTTCACGCAGGTCGGTCATCACGTACCAATCGTCGGGGCGGCCCGCTTCGCCGCCGCTGCGACGAGTCCAACGCAGACACGGAGCGTCGGATCACACGTGTGGGCACAGCTGATTGGCGGTGTGGCACCCGTCCCGATAGCCTGACCGAGTTGTCCCTATCCGGGGCCTTCCCGCCGGCTGTCACCGGCTGGCGCGGGAGCCGTCCACCGGGACGCAGCCAAACCGAAGTCCGGGCAGGCCGCGCCGCATCTTGTCGCTGCGGGACCACCCGGCACAACTGAATCGACGCTCCGCCGGCCCTGCCGTGCGGAGCGTTCGCGTGGCTGGTCCCAGGCCCCGCCACCGAGCCAGTCCGAAGGAAGAGCTCGCCATGGCCACGAAGGCGATCGTCGGCACGAAGGTCGGCATGACGCAGCGCTGGGACGACGACAACCAGGTCGTCCCGGTGACGATGCTGCGCGTCGAGCCGTGCCGGGTCGTCCAGGTCAAGACGCCCGAGCGCGATGGTTACAGCGCCCTGCAGGTCACCTTCGGCCAGGGTCGTGCCGGCCGCCTCACCAAGCCAGAGGCAGGGCACTTCTCCGCCGCCGGGGTGAGCCCGGGCACCACGCTGGTCGAGCTGCGCCTGGCCGACGTCAGCGACTACCACGTCGGGCAGGAGATCACCGCCGACGTGCTCGAGGCGGGCGAGCTCGTCGACGTGACCGCGGTGAGCAAGGGCAAGGGCTTCACCGGCACCATGAAGCGGCACAACTTCTCGGGCCAGAAGGCCTCCCACGGCGCCCACCGCATCCACAGGGCACCCGGTGCCATCGGTGCCTGCGCCACCCCGGCCCGGGTGTTCAAGGGCACCCGCATGGCCGGACAGGTGGGCGGCCAGAAGACCACCACCCTCAACCTCACCGTCGTCGAGGCCGACGCCGAGCGCCAGCTCCTGCTGGTGAAGGGCTCGGTACCGGGGCCGCGGGGCGGTGTGGTGGTCATCCGCGACGCGGTGAAGGGCTGATCGCCATGTCCACGACGATCCAGGTGCGCACCCAGGGCGGCAAGGGAGCAGGGACCATCACGCTCGACGAGGCGTGGTTCGGCGTCGAGCCGAACACGGCCGTGCTCCACCAGGTGGTGACCGGCCAGCTGGCCGCCCGGCGGGCCGGCACCCACTCCACCAAGACCAGGGCCGAGGTGCGTGGCGGCGGTGCCAAGCCGTGGCGCCAGAAGGGCACAGGGCGGTCCCGCCAGGGCTCGATAAGGGCGCCGCAGTGGACCGGGGGTGGTGTCGCTCATGGGCCCAGGCCCCGCAGCCACCGCCAGAAGGTGAACAAGAAGATGGTCGCCTTGGCCCTGCGCTCTGCTCTGAGCGACAGAGCCACCTCCGAGCGGGTGGTCGTGGTCGAGGGATGGGACTTCGACGTGCCGCGGACGCGGACGGCCAGCGAGTGCTTGACGGCGCTCGACCTGACCGGGCGGGTGCTCCTGGTGCTCGATCGGGAGACCGACATGAATGCCGCCCTGAGCTTCCGCAACCTGCCCGGGGTCCAGCTACTGGAGCGGTCCGAACTCAACGCCTACGACATCCTGTGCAGCGACTGGCTGGTCTTCACCCGCCAGACGGTGCCCGGGGCGGCCGAGGTCGATGAGCCCGGGCCCGACCGGGAGCCCCAGGCCGCGCTCACCGATGATGCGCCCGTCGAGGATGCGCAGGCCGAGGATGCGCCCGCGCCCGTCGAGGATGCGCCCGCTCCCGCCGATGATGCCCCGGCCCAGGATGCGCCCGTCGCTAGTGCCTCCGCCGAGGATGCCGGTGCCGACGAAGGGGAGGAGTCTTGAAGGACGCCCGCGACGTCATCATCAAGCCCGTCGTGTCGGAGAAGTCCTACGGGCTCATCGAGGACGACGTGTACACCTTCGTCGTCCATCCCGATGCCTCCAAGCCCGAGATCAAGGACGCCATCGAGCGGATCTTCAGTGTGCGGGTGCTCAAGGTGAACACGCTGCGCCGCAAGGGCAAGCGCATCCGCAGCAGGCGCAAGCAGAGCTTCGGGCGCCGGCCCGACCAGAAGCGAGCCATCGTCACCCTGGCCGAGGGTGACTCGATCGACGTGTTCGAGGCCTGATCATGG
>Ga0256867_10001033_pt1 | contig 11531 bp, 7 predicted proteins | sample RVTome_15_FD_185939 | JGI IMG/M metagenome (GOLD analysis project Ga0256867, IMG submission 185939) | Soil microbial communities from uranium-contaminated site in the Upper Colorado River Basin, Wyoming, United States - RVT150D86 (HiSeq) ... | reverse complement strand
CAAATCGATGCGCATTGTGCTCAAAGAGATGCCGCCCTGAGGACGCTGACTCATGGGTAGATTGAATGTTCATTTTTTCAAAGACTACCCGGAGCCAGTCTAACGCATTGGCACGATCGAATAGTTTCTTGTTGTCGTTTGGCCTGATCACCGACGTAAGCGGAGGCACGGATGCACGATGCCAACACCAACCGAGAACAACTCATTGCCGAAAATACTGCCCTGCGCCAACGCATCGCGGTATTGGAAGCAACTCAGGCAGCGCACCAGCAGACGGCGGAAGCACTCCGCGACAACGAGCGACGGTATCGTCATCTGATGGAGCACAGCCTGGGGCTGCTGTGTATCCACGATCTCGATGGCAGCCTCCTAGAGGTTAATCCCGCTGCTGCCCAGACCCTGGGCTACGAGCCGCAGGCTATCGTTGGAAAAAACTTACGAGTGTTTCTCGCCGCTTCGGTGCAGCATCTGTTAGAGCCGTACCTGGAACGCCTGCAGTGCTACGGAGCTGCCAGAGGGCTGATACGGGTGGTGACGCACACTGGGGACGAGCGGGTGCTGAGCTACCACAATCGACTGATCGAGGACACCGGTGCCTCGCCCTATGTCCTGGGGCATGCCCAAGACATCACCGACCGGGTGCAGGCGCAAGAGGCGCTACGCCAGAGTGAAGAACGCTTTCGCCAGTTAGTGGAAGGCTCTATCCAAGGCATTATGATTCATCGTGACAACCAAGCTCTCTTTGTGAATCAAGCCTATGCAAATATCTTCAGGTATGAGACACCAGACGAGCTCTACACCCTGGAGACACTATTGTTGCTCATTGCCCCGCATGAGCGAAAGCGACTGATGGATTACCAAGAGGCGCGCTTAGCGGGCAAGGCGGTTCCCAGCCACTATGAATACCAAGGCGTCCGTAAAGATGGCTCACGGGTATGGTTGGACACGACCGTCCGGATCTTCAATTGGGACGGGCAACCTGCGATCCAGTCCATCGTGGCTGACATTTCGGAACGCAAGCAGGCAGGGGAGGCGTTGCGAGCCAGTGAAGACCTCAACCGCCGCATTGTCGAAGCGGTGCCCGGTGGGATCGTACAGGTATCGCGCGAGGGTAGCTTCGTCCGCGCCAACGCGGAAGCCCAACGCTTCCTCGGGCTTGCCGATGATGACCTCACGCAGCGCGTCGTGACGGATTTTGCGTCGCAGACGATCTGGGAGGATGGGAGCCCCTGTGCGATGCAGGATTATCCAGTCTCGAAATGTCTCGCCACGCACCAGCCCCAACCGGCGACCACCATCGGGGTGCGCCGTCCGGATGGCACCACCGCCTGGGCGGTGTTCACCGCCATCCCGCTGACCGACCCAGCGACAGATGAGACAACGGGAGCCGTGGTGACCTTCCTGGACATTACGGAGCGGAAGCGCGCAGAAGCAGAGCATCAACGTTTGGAAGCCCAACTGCACCAGATGCAGAAAATGGACGCCATTGGCACGTTGGCAGGCGGTATTGCCCACGAGTTTAATAACATGCTAGCCGCGATCCTTGGGTTTACGCAATTGGCGAGCGCCGAGGTATCTCCCGCCAGCCCGGTATCCCGGTATCTTCAGGCAGTGGAGACCGCAGGCAAACGTGCTAAAGACCTGGTACAGCAGCTCTTGGCATTTAGCCGCCCGAGTGCGCACGACCGGGAGCCGGTGTCCTTCTCCCGGGTGATCCAAGAAACGCTCAAACTGCTTCGCGCTTCATTGCCAACCACCATCGAGATTCGACAGCGGATAGCACCCGGGATGGAAACCGTATGGGCGAATGCCAATCAGATGCATCAAGTCCTGATGAACCTCTGCGCCAACGCAGAATATGCCATGCGAGAAACCGGGGGTATTCTGGAGGTCAGCGTCGACCACATAAAGATCAACGATGCCTTTGCCGCCTTCCATCCTGACCTGCAACCCGGATCGTATGTCCGTGTAAGGGTGCGGGATACGGGAGTTGGGATACCCGCTGACGCCGTGGAACGCATCTTCGAACCCTTCTTCACGACTAAACGCATTGGCGAAGGCACGGGGATGGGCTTAGCCATTGTACATGGGATCATCACGAGCCATCGCGGTGTCATTGCGGTCGAGAGTACGCTAGGGGCAGGGAGTACGTTCACCATTTATCTGCCTCATATAGCCCATGACATGGCACAAGCTGCCGATCTGCCAGAGCACGTCATCCTTCAGGGCACAGGACGCATTCTCTTTGTGGCTGACGAGGAGATGCTGGCACGCTTGAGCGAAGGGCTGTTAGAACGTTTGGGCTATGAGGTAGTCGCGCATACTAGTAGTCTCGACGCCCTAGAAGCCTTCCAAGCAGAGCCCTACCGTTTCGATATAGTGATTACCGATCAAACGATGCCGGCCATGACCGGCACGACTCTGGTGGAGGAACTACGATACATCCGCCCCGATATACCGATCATCCTGTGCACCGGTTTTAGTCACCTGGTGAATGCCGAAAAAGCTCAGGAGTTAGGCGTGGATGCGTTCGTCATGAAACCGGGCGTGACCCAGGAGTTGGCGGTAACGATTCAACAGGTATTGGATAAACGGACGCAACGGGAAGGGTGAGAGCCGGCAATCCGCATCTTGACATCCAGCGCCATTTTACCTAAGGTTACGAGATTATCCCTGCCCTGCTCAGCGGAATATTCACCGATCCTTTACTTACCCGAGTGGTGAGTTGTCCCTGTCGTACCGGCAACCGGCATCCATCGTCAGCGTGAGCTGTGGGAAGGGCTTGCGTATGCGCTTGGGCAGTGTTGCGCCGTGCCGGGTGTGATCGTCGTCTGTAAAAAGGAGAGAGTTGTGGACATTATTGTCACCATTAAACAGGTGCCGGATCCGGAGGCTCCGAAGGAAAGCTTCCGGATCGATGAAGACGCGAAGAAAATTCTGAACCCATCCAACGTGGATCCGGTCATCAACGGCTATGACGAAAATGCCATTGAAGCCGCCTTGAGAATCAAAGAAGCAGTTGGCGGCAAGATTACGGCCCTCTGCATGGGTGAAGAAATGGCCACGCGGGCGCTCAAACAGGCTCTGGCCATGGGCGTGGACGAGGCGATCTTGCTCAACGACGCCGCGTTTGCCAATGCCGATGCCACCTCGACTGCCTATGTACTGTCTGAAGCGATTAAGAAAATTGGCGCATATGACCTGATTTTATGCGGGCGTCAGGCCTCCGATTGGGATTTGGGCCAAGTGCCGTCCGGAATCGCCGAATATTTAGATCTGGCCAGTGTCACCGCGATTCAGAAAATCGAAGCCAAAGACGATGCGGTGCGCGTTGAACGCATTTTGGAAGATGGATACGAAGTGATCGACGTCAAAACGCCGTGCCTGATCACCGTGAGCAATGAGGCGAATACCCCGCGTTATCCGACGTTGAAGGGCATCATGGCCGCCGGCAAGAAAAAAATCCCCACCTGGGATCTGGCGGAAGTGGGGGCGGATGCCTCTCAGGTCGGCAATGCCGGCGCCCTCACCACCGTGACGAAGCTGTATATCCCGCGCTTTGAGAGCGACTGCGAATTCATCGAGGGTGATACCCCCGAAGAGATGGGTGAAAAACTCGCTCTGCGTCTGCGCGAATTGAAGATTATCTAGGGGGAAAAGCATTATGGCTCAAGGAGTGCTTGTCTTTGCCGAAGTGACGGATGGCAAACTCTCAACCACGGCAAAAGAAATGCTGGGTATTGGCCGCAAACTGGCCGATGCGTTGGGTGAGCCCCTGCAGGCTGCGGTACTCGGCAGTGGCGTCCAAGATATCGCGCCAATCGCGATTCATCACGGTGCGGATATCGCCTATGTGGCTGATGCCGAAGGTCTTGCGCAATATCAAACAGCGTCTTACACAAAGGCTCTGGCCGCTATCGTACAACACGTCGATGCGAATATCTTGCTGATTGGCATAAGCGATAATGGCCGCGATTTGGGTCCGCGGCTCGCCTTTCGCTTACGCACAGGTTTGGCCTCGGATTGCGTCGATCTCTCGATCAACCCGGAGACCAAACTGATGGAAGCCACACGCCCGGTCTCGGGTGGCAACGCCATGGCCACGACGGTGATCGAACACGCCCGGCCACAAATGGCCACCGTGCGGGCCAAAACCATGGAGGCGGCGACACCAGACACCGGGCGTCAGGGAAGTATCGAATCCGTGGCCGTCGACATCGATGCCAGCGCACGGCCAGTCACCATCGTCGAACGGGTGAAAGCCGAGTCGGAAGGCGTGCGCTTGGAAGATGCCGATGTCGTTCTCTCCGGTGGGCGTGGATTTAAAGGGCCGGATGATTTTTACGGCATCCTGGAGCCTTGCGCCAAAGTGTTGCACGGTGCAATTGGCGCCTCGCGCGCCGCTGTCGACGAAGGCTGGGTGCCGACGCAGATGCAGGTGGGCCTGACCGGCAAAATCGTGAGCCCGAGGCTCTACATTGCGTGCGCCATCTCGGGGGCGGCTCAACACATGGCCGGATGCGGCTACTCGAAGACGATCGTTGCCGTCAACCGCGATCCCGATGCGCCGATTTATCAGCGGGCCAACATTGGCGTGGTGGGAGACTACACCAAAGTCATTCCGGCATTTCAGAAGAAATGCGAAGAACTTCTCGGGTAAGTTCAAGTGCCGGGACAAAAATGCCTTTAACCCTTTCTCCAGAGGAAATCGATACATTTATTTGTGTACAGGTGCTTTATCTCGGACATCAGTTCCCCGATCGAATCCTCTTAATAGACTGCCTGGCGGGATGGGTCTTGCCAGGCAAATTTATATCCGCTCACGCCTGGCCCAAGCGCTCGGCGCCTCGGAGATGAGAAGAGGAGACAGCCCCTGAGCCGCTATAAAACCGACCACTGTTTTGTGTGTGGCAAACGCAATCCCAACGGGCTGCAGCTCACATTCGAGCTCGATGCCGCGACGGGCATTACCCAATCCGAGTTCGTCTCCCAGATGAGCCATCAGGGATATGACGGCATGGTGCACGGCGGGATTCTCGCCTCGTTGATGGACGAGGTGATGGCGCACAGTCTCTGGCAACGTGGCATCCCTGCCGTCACGGCCAAAATGCAGTTGCGCTACCGAGATCCGGTGCCCGTGGGTGAACGTCTCATGATCTATGGGCGCTTGCTGCAAGAGCGTGGCAAAACCGCTCAGACCGAAGGCTGGCTGACTGCCGCTGACGGCACTCGGCTCGTCGAGGCCACCGGCACGTTTTTCAAATTGCCCCAATCGTCGCCTGACAGAGGAGATTCATTATGAAGCCGTTAGACGGCATCAAAGTTCTGGATTTGACACGGGTTTTGGCGGGTCCCTACTGCACGATGTTGCTCGCCGACATGGGAGCGGACGTGGTCAAGGTGGAACGGCCGGGCGCTGGCGACGATACCCGGGCTTTCGGCCCGCCGTTTGTCAACGGCGAGAGCGCCTATTTCATGAGCATCAACCGCAACAAACGCAGCCTCACGCTGAATTTGAAAGAGGATAAAGCGCGTCAGATCTTGCGGCAACTGTTGGAAACCGTCGACGTCGTGGTGGAAAACTTCCGGCCCGGTACGATGGAGTCCTTCGGGTTCGGCTACGAAGCCGTACACGATTTCAATCCGAGTCTGGTGTTTTGCTCTATCTCCGGATACGGCCATACCGGTCCAGATGCCGATCTGCCGGGGTACGATTTAATTATTCAAGGGGAAGGCGGTGCGGCCAGCCTCACCGGCGACACCGAAGGTCCGCCTTATAAAGTGGGGAACTCACAAGCTGACATCGTGGCTGGTATGATGGCGTTCCAGGGCATTTTGCTCGCCCTGCTAGCCCGCCACCAGAGCGGTACCGGTCAGAAAATTGACATCAGCATGCTCGATTGCCAGGTCGCGATGCTCACCTACCAGGCCGGTATTTACTTCGCCACGGGGGAAAGCCCAACGCGATTGGGCAATCAGCACCCGACCATCACGCCTTACGAGACCTACCGTTGCAAGGATGGTTTTATCAATCTGGCCTGCGGCAATGACAACATGTGGCGCACCTTCTGCAGGGTGATCGGGCAGGCAGAGTGGACCGAGGATCCGCGCTTTCGCACCAATGCCGACCGCGTTGGACACCGGCGGCAATTGGCCGCCCTCCTGGAACCGGTCATCTTACAAAAAACCACGCAAGAATGGATTGAGCAGTTACGTCAAAACGGGCTGCCATGCGGCCCCATTCAAACCGTCGGGCAGGTCTGTGAAGACCCGCAGGTGATCGCTCGCGACATGATCGTGCCCCTCGATCATCCAACCGCAGGTCCCATTCGGGTCACGGGCGTGCCGATTAAGCTATCCGATACGCCCGGCGAGGTCCACTCGGCCCCGCCAACGCTTGGGCAGCATACAACGGAAGTGTTAGAAGACTGGTTGCAGATCAACGCCACAGAAGCCGAGGCATTACATCGGGACGGTGTGGTCTAAGCGCCCGCTCATGTTGTCCAAGAATGGATTACGGCGGAAAAAGGCAGGGCGGCTAGGGCCAGGGTTTTTTGGATGTCCGGGAAGATTTGGAGAGAGAGTGGCGGGAGAAAAGGAGGGAAAAGATAAGGTGGGATCGTGTGAGGAGAGTTTCCCCTGAGCCCTTCCCGGACATCCAACCGCTAGCCAGAGATCAGCGGCACCTGATCTCTGGCATGGCGCCTCGTTAGGAACAACCGCTCGTTGCTCCACAATTCAAACATTTGTAACACGCCCCATTCCGGATCATCAGCGCACCGCACTCGGAACACGATGGCGCATCTTCTTGCAAATGGAAGGTGAAGGCCTCGCCGCTTGAGGCAGCGGTGGATGCAGTTGCGACCACCGCTGGTTTGCCCACGCCATTCGGAGTGAGCTTTGGCTGCTCGGGCGCATCCACTTTGCCGGGATCAATGCGCTCGATAATCCCCACTTGAGCCCGGTCTTCCGTGTCCAAGAACTTCGAGGCCATCCAGCGGAAGAGATAATCCATGATGGATTTGGCGATGGGAATTTCCCGGTTTGCCGTATATCCCGCCGGTTCAAACCGCATATGGCTAAACTTGTCCACCAACACCCGCAGGGGCACGCCATATTGCAAGGCATAGGAAATGGCCAACGCAAAGGCATCCATCAAGCCAGAAATCGTACTGCCCTCTTTCGCCATGAGGAGGAACACCTCGCCCGGCGTACCATCTTCGTACATGCCGACCGTGATGTAGCCCTCGTGACCGGCAATCGAAAACTTGTGGGTAATGGCGGGACGATCATCGGGAAGCCGGCGGCGCAACGGCTGCGGCTTCTGATGGTCGACTAGGGCGCTGGAAGCGGCTTCCGTATTGAGCGGTTGCGTCCGCTTACATCCGTCACGGTAAATCGCCAGCGACTTGACGCCGAGCTTCCAACCCGCGATATACGCTTCTTCAATTTCCTCAACCGTCGTCTCTTTCGGCATATTGACGGTTTTGGAAATGGCACCGGAGAGAAACGGCTGCACGGCCGCCATCATGCGGATATGGCCCATGTAGTGAATGGCGCGGCTGCCTCCGGATGGCCGGAAGGCGCAATCAAACACCGGCAGATGCGACTCGTCTAAAAAGGGCGCCTCTTCAATCGTGCCGTGCTCATCCACATATTGGACGATTTCTTTAATCTGGCTCGTCTCATACCCGAGGCGTTTCAGCGCCAGCGGCACCGTCGCATTCACCATTTTCATCATGCCGCCGCCGGACAGCTTTTTATATTTCACCAGGGCAATATCCGGCTCCACCCCGGTGGTATCACAATCCATCATAAAGCTGATCGTGCCCGTCGGCGCCAACACGCTCACCTGGGAATTGCGGTAGCCGTATTGCATACCAAGCGCCAGGGCATCATCCCAGGCATCAATGCATGCCTGCATGAGGTCATACGCCACCAACTTCTGATCCACCCCTTGCTGACTCTCGCGATGCTTGCGGATCACCCGCAACATCGGTTCCCGATTGATGTTGTAACCCGGAAATGCGCCTTGTACCTTGGCAATGCGCGCACTGGTGAGATACGCCTGCCCGGTCATCAAACCCGTCACCGCCGCCGCATAGGCGCGGCCTTCATCGGAATCGTACGGTAAACCCCGCGCCATCAGCAGAGCGCCGAGATTGGCATAGCCGAGCCCTAACGGCCGAAAGTCATGACTATTGCGTTCGATCGCCGGGGTCGGATAGCTGGCATTATCCACCATGATTTCCTGGGCCAGGATCAGAATATCAACGGCCCGGCGGTAAGACTCGGCATCAAACTCCCCATCTGCAGTCAAAAACTGCAGGAGATTGATGGACGACAGATTACAGGCGGTATTGTTCAAGAACATATATTCCGAGCACGGATTCGAGGCGTGGATACGATCGGTATTGGCGCAGGTATGCCAATCGTTGATCGTCGTATCAAACTGTAGGCCCGGGTCGCCGCAGATATGCGTGGCTTCGGCAATCATATGCATTAGGTCGCGGGCGCGGTAGGTCTGACAAATTTCACCCGTCGTCACATAGCGGGTGTGCCACTCGTCATCATTGAGCACCGCCTGCATAAACTCCGATGAGACCCGCACGGAATTGTTCGAGTTTTGAAAGAAGATTGACGCATAGGCGGCACCGTCCAGCGAGCCATCGTAACCGGCATCAATCAGCGCCCAGGCCTTCTTCTCTTCGTCAGCCTTACACATAATAAAGGTCGTGACGTCCGGGTGATCCGCATCAAGGATGACCATTTTGGCCGCCCGGCGCGTTTTGCCACCCGATTTGATCACACCGGCAAAGGCATCATAGCCTTTCATAAAGGATACCGGCCCCGAGGCCTGGCCGCCTCCGGCGAGCAGTTCGCGCGATGACCGGATTGGCGACAAGTTCGTGCCCGTACCCGAGCCCCACTTGAACAGCATGCCCTCGGTCTTCGCCAGCGTCAAAATCGACTCCATCGTGTCTTCGACAGAGTTGATAAAACAGGCCGAGCACTGCGGCCGCTCTTCCACGCCGCAGTTGAACCAGACGGGACTGTTAAACGACGCTTTTTGATACAGCAAGAGATGCGTCAACTCGCCCGCAAAAGTGGCGGCATCCGCCTCACTGGCAAAATACCCGCCCCGCTGCCCCCAGTTCGCAAGGGTGCGTACCACACGGCTGATCATTTGGCGCACGGACGTCTCGCGCTGCGGTGTCCCGAGGGGTCCCCGAAAATACTTCGATGCCACCACATTGGTGGCCAACTGGGACCAGAACCGGGGAAACTCTACATCGTGCTGTTCGAATATGACTTCACCGCCCTCGCCGGTGATCAACGCATGGCGCTGTTCCCATTGGACTTCATCAAACGGGCTCACCCCTGCCTGGGTGAAATAGCGCGGTATCGCTAGCCCAGTCTTCTGAGGTTGTCGATCGAGGCTTTGTCCATTGTCGGTGCCAGCGGATGTGGCTTGGGGCTTTCCCATGGCGTGGTGTAGGGCGGGTGAGTTCATAGGGTAATTCCCTGTGTTCAATATTTCTACTTGCTTGACCCCTGTCCGTTTCCTCAAATCGTATTGACGTCAAGCAAAATTGTCAATGACAAAATGCAAGTTGCAATTAGGATTTAGTGCAAGTTGCAATAAAAATTCACAACTTTAAACTACTTCAATTCAAATACTTAGAAAAACTTATCAACAGGTTATCCACGAAGAATAATTTTTATCAACATCTTATACACAGGTCGACGGAAGGAGGCCGTATAACTATCCAACATGCACCCGCACGCGAGCCCCCTGAGCCAGGCAGCGGCGGTGTGGCGGCACGCGGAGCCACCCGCCGCCATTCGACTCCGCCTGGGCCACCGCCAGGAGATCTCGCAGCGGCGCGGCCCGCCATCCCTGCTCTCCCGCTTGTAACTGCACCGGGATAAAATGCGTCAGGCCGCGGCGGACCTGCACAGCCGCCGTCAGCACGGCCCAGACCGGAGCGGCGGGTGGCTGTCTCAGCATCGCACGTAACACCGGGGCGACCAATGCCTCAAATGTCACCACTGTCGCCCAGGGCGATCCCGGCAGGCCGAAAATCAGCGTTTGCTGGCACTGGGCCACCGCCGTACTACGGCCGGGCGCCATGGCCACCCCGCGAAACAGGTTCCGGGCGCCGACCGCGGCCATCGCGCGTCCGGCAAAATCGTGATCGCCGCGTCCGGAGGCGCCTAGAATCATCACCACATCGTGACTCAAACCCTGCTGCAAAGCCACAATCAGAGCGTCTAAGGTGTCGGGAACAATGCCGAGATTGAGGCTCGTACCACCCAGCTCACGCACCCGTAGCTCTAGAGCATAGAGATTACTGCACCATTTCTTGCCCGGCTGCAACGGAGCCCCAGGTGGCAACAGCTCGTCACCGGGCGCCACCAACGCGATGCGCGGCGTCCTCACCACCTCAGCCGTCGTCAACCCGAGGGCTAACGCCATGCCAATGCGCTGGGGCGTCAGCACCTCGCCAGCCTGGCAAATGACGGTGTGCGGCCGCACCTCGGCGCCGCGCCGCTGCACATATTGCCCGTGAGACAGAGGCTGGCGCACAATCAGCGCGTCCCCATCGACCTCCCCATCTTCCAGCCGGATCACTGTATCGGTGCCGTCCGGCATCACGGCTCCCGTCATAATGCGCACGGCTTGACCGGCCGATACCGGGTCAGACAACGTTGCACCAGCGGTCAGCGTCGCACCGAGTGCCAACCGCACAGGCTTCGCCACCGTAGCCCGCCGAGTCGCGGCGCTGCGCACGGCATAACCGTCCATGAGGGATTGGTGATAAGGCGGCATCGGATGTGGCGTCACCAAATCTGCCGACAGAGTTCGTCCGATAGATTCCATCAGCAGTAACCGCTCCGTGGGTAGGGACGCCACGGCGTCAAGGAGAGATTCCAGCGCATCTTGATAGCGCAACATAGCCGCTCACTTCATGATATAAGGCACCAAAATGGGTGCCACGCTACACAGAAGAAAAACGCGGTCTGCCATTACAGAGGATAATCATAAAGGGAAGAGAGGGATTGAACAACTTGAGGCCGGCAAGCGGACCGTCTGCCCTACTCGGTCCCGAGTACTCCACCACATAAAAAAACGGCCTCCCTGCCACACCACACCATGCAGGGAAGCCGTTTTAAGAAGTCGGACAAAATTAAGTTTATCGTCTCCCGTAGGCGACCTTACAAACTTAATTTTGTATCAAGATGGGTCACCAACCGTTGTCCGGGAGCTTAGTACATCCCTTCCATGCCGCCCATACCACCCGGCATGCCGCCTGCATGTTCTTTTTCAGGCAGCTCGGTCACCATCGCTTCCGTCGTCATCAGCAAGCCGGCAATACTGGCGGCGTTCTGCAACGCACTGCGGGTCACCTTGGTCGGGTCGATGATCCCATTGGTCAGCATGTCACCATAGGTGTCCGAGTTGGCGTCATAGCCTTCAGTGGAGCCCATAGTACGGACCTGCTGGACCACGATCGAGCCTTCCGCAC
>Ga0256867_10001032_pt1 | contig 11535 bp, 7 predicted proteins | sample RVTome_15_FD_185939 | JGI IMG/M metagenome (GOLD analysis project Ga0256867, IMG submission 185939) | Soil microbial communities from uranium-contaminated site in the Upper Colorado River Basin, Wyoming, United States - RVT150D86 (HiSeq) ... | reverse complement strand
AGCAATCGCAGAGTCGGTCAGTGGCTTGCCGGTTGTTATCTACAACGTTCCGGGACGCACGTCTTCGAACATTTCCGCCGAGACGACGTTGCGACTCGCGCGCGACGTTGAAAACATCGTGGCCGTAAAAGAAGCTTCGGGCAATCTCTCGCAGATCATGGAGATCTTGCGCCTGCGGCCTGAAGGTTTCCGCGTCATCTCGGGCGACGACGCTTTGACGTTGGCGATGATCGCGCTTGGTGCGGATGGTCTGATCTCAGTTGCTTCAAATGAAGCTCCGGAAATGATGTCGCGACTCAACGATCTCGCACTTGCGGGCAACTGGGATGAAGCTCGCGCACTGCACTATCGCTTGTTGCCGCTAATGGAAGCTAACTTCATCGAGTCGAGTCCTGGTCCAGTGAAAGCCGCGATGGCGCTCATGGGTCTGCTTGAGGAGAACCTTCGTCTTCCGCTCGTGCCGGTCCAGGAAAAAACACGCGCACGCATGCGCGAAGTTTTGATTGAGACAGGCCTACTGAAGGAAACTTCGCATGCCATTGCGTGAACAGATCGAGGCGATTGCCGCACGCCGGGAACATGAGTTTACTGACGGCGACAGGGCCGTATTCGATGAGCTGAAACGCGCACTCAATCGCGGAGAGGTTCGTGCTGCTGAAAAGAACACGAACGGCAAGTGGCTTGTAAACTCCTGGGTGAAAAAGGGTCTACTGCTCGGCTTTCGCATGGGCGCAGTCTCCGACATGTCTGCCGGCGACAACTTTAAGTTCTTCGACAAGAATACTTATCCCGCGCGCCCGACGAAGATCGACGACAACGTTCGCATCGTTCCCGGCGGTTCGACGATCAGGGATGGTGCCTACATAGCCCCCGGTGTTGTTTGCATGCCGCCGATGTTTGTAAACGCGGGCGCTTACGTGGACCAGGGAACGATGATCGACAGCCACGCGCTCGTCGGTTCCTGTGCACAGATCGGAAAACGAGTTCACATCTCGGCTGCCGCGCAGATTGGCGGAGTGCTCGAGCCGGTCGGAGCAGTGCCGGTAATTATCGAAGACGATGTTCTTGTTGGAGGAAATTGCGGAGTTTACGAAGGCACGATTGTTCGCGAGCGCGCAGTGCTTGCATCCGGCACGATACTGACTGGCTCAACTCCCGTCTACGATCTCGTTCGCGGCGAGATCTATAAAAGAGATACAGGTGGTCCGCTCGAGATTCCCGCGGGTGCAGTAGTGGTTCCCGGCGCTCGTGCGGTGACGACTGAGCCCGGACGTGGTTGGGGCATTTCACTTTACGCGGCAATCATCGTCAAGTATCGCGACGAGAAAACCGAGGCGTCGGTGCAATTAGAGGACTATCTGCGTTGAATAAGTTTGCGCCACCGAAACGGTTACAAGGGATCGAGAGGAGCGTTATCCGCCAGGTCCTGGATCGTGCGCGGCCCGGAAGCATAAATTTGGGATTGGGTGAGCCTGACTTGCCGACGCCGGACGTAATTCGCAGAGCCGCGGTTAAAGCAATTATCGAAGAGCAAAACGGTTACACGTCGCACGCCGGACTTGCTGCACTGCGTGAAAAAGTTGCCGCTGGGTATCCCTACCTTGAGCAAAAGCCGGAGCGCGTAGTCATCACAGCAGGTTCACAGGAGTCGTTGTACCTCGCATTGCTGGCCCTCGTTGAGGAAGGGGATGAGGTGTTGCTTCCAAATCCCGGCTTTGTTGCCTATCCAACAATCGTACAGATGGCTGGCGGCACTTCCACGTTCTATCGCTTGCCACGCGATACCGGCTTTGCACTTGATGCAGACGAATTTCGTCGTGCGCTCTCGCCACGAACCAAGGTCGTCGTGTGCATTAGCCCGTCGAATCCAAGTGGGCGCACTCTTTCAAAAGACGATCTCGCAAGCATTGCTGACGCACTGCGAGATCACGGCGCTTACCTGATCAGCGATGAGATCTATCGAGAGCTCTACTTCACGCCAACGCGACCGGAGTCAGTATCGTCGTTTTATGATCGCACGATAGTTATCGGTGGTCTTTCAAAATCGATGAGCATGACCGGATGGCGTCTCGGTTGGTTGTGTGGTGAGGAGGCTTTGGTCCAGGCAGCGTTGGTACTGCATGGGTACGTAACGACGTGCGCGTCGACTGTTTCGCAAAAGGCATCACTGGTCGCATGGACCGCTGAAGCTGAGGAGGCACGATCCGGATTTCGTGAAACGTTTCGGGCGCGCCGGGATCACTTGCTGGCGTTAATCGATTCTGAATTAGGAATGCGAGCCGTGACGCCCGACGGCGCTTTTTACACGATGTTGGATGTTAGTGATCATGGTCCGTCGATGAAGGTTGCGGACGCACTGCTGGAGGAAAGAGTGATAACAGTGCCTGGGGCAGCGTTTGGTAGTGAAGCTGAAGGATTCCTGCGCGTCTCGTTTTGTGCAGATCTGGAAACGTTGACCGAAGGTGTTCGGCGGATAAAAAAAGGATTGGATTCGCTGACTTAACCTCTGTGCAACCTCTGTGTTCTCTGTGCCTCTGTGGTTTTATTTATAGCAAAGGTCACCACAGAGACACAGAGAACACAGAGGTTGCACAGAGAAGAGATTATTTCGATGGGCGGAAAGTTTCGAGTTGGAATTCTAGGTGCGACTGGCATGGTGGGCCAACGGTTTATTCAACTGCTCGTCGATCATCCGCAGTTTGAAGTCACTGCTGTGGCCGCCTCGGATCGATCACAAGGCAAAACCTATGGTAATGCGTGCTCGTGGCGGCTTGGTGGTGAAATGCCTTTGTCGGTTCGATCGATGCCGGTGCAGCCGCCGTCGCCACCGCTTGATTGTGACTTCGTGTTTTCGAGTTTGCCGGGCGAGATAGCGCGCGAGACTGAAGGGAGCTTTGCGGCTGAAGGATATCCGGTCATCAGCAATTCCTCTGCCTATCGCATGGATGAAGACGTGCCCTTGCTCATTCCTGAGGTGAATCACCGGCACCTCGGCCTGATTGAAAAGCAGAAGCGACGTTATTCATCGGGCGGCTTCATCGTTACAAATCCGAACTGCTCGACAATCATGTTGGCGCTGGCGCTTGCCCCCTTGCACGCGTCGTTTGGTGTTTCCGCCGCCGCTGCGACAACGCTGCAAGCGCTTTCAGGCGCAGGTTATCCCGGTGTTGCTGCACTCGACATTCTCGACAACGTTCTGCCTTATATCGGTGGCGAAGAAGAGAAGATTGAAACTGAGACCACAAAGATTCTTGGACGCTTTGCGAACGACGAGATCGAGTTCGCGTCGATGGCGGTCAGTGCTCAGTGTCACCGCGTGAACGTTGCCGACGGACACATGGCGGCTGTGCGAGTGAAACTCACGCACAAACCGGAGCCGAAGGAATTGCGCGAGTCGTTGGAGTCGTTCCGTTCGTTGCCGCAGGAGCTTAAGTTGTTTTCTGCGCCGGCGACGCCGATTGTTGTTCGTGATGAACCCGATCGTCCGCAGCCAAAGTTGGACCGCGATGCAGGAAATGGAATGACGATTACAATCGGGCGACTGATGCCCGATTCAGTGCTCGACTATCGATTTGTTGTGCTGAGTCACAACACGATTCGAGGAGCGGCCGGCGCCGCGATTTTGAATGCCGAGTTGTTAATTGCGTTGGATCAATTGCCGCGGCTTTGCCTCAATAGTTAGCTTTAAAGCCACAAAAGGGCGCAGAAGCACAAATGAGTTTTTCTTAATCGGTCTAAGCGGTCTAAGCTTCGATTTGGTGGTGTCGTAATTTGATCTCTGCGTGATCTCTGCGCCTCTGCGCCTCTGCGGTTTACCTGCTTTTTCGCATCCTCCACCGCAGAGACGCAGAGGACGCAGAGATTACGCAGAGAAGACTTTCAAATTGCGACACTACCTTCGATTTCTATCATTTTGCGCATTTTGTGCTCTTTTGCGGCTTCGCAAATGGACTTTTGAGGCATTTTCATTGTTTAACGTCCGCCGCTGGATGCTTCTCCGAATTTATATACACTCTGCAGAATTTTGGATATACTCTGGTCCGCTAAAATCCATCTATGGCTATTTGTCGGTAAAAGACGAGGGGAATGACCGATCTGCGGCAAATATTCGCTGCGGAATAATAGCTGCAAGAGAGAACTCGGGTCGCAAGAAGTGTTTGTCAATGTTTCCGCCTCGTAAGCCTTTCCAGATTTATTTTGAAGCAAGACTTTGACCGGTAGTTGGAACCTTTTTGCCATCAGTGAGGCGGGCAGCCAGCGGTCACGATATCCAGGGCAGTAAATCGGAGTTGCATCGCCGGAATACGGGACACCCTTTCGGTCGCTCCAGTAACACCGCGCACCTCCAAATCCGTAAACATCTCCAGCGGAGGATTCTATGAAAAGTAAGAGCTTTGCAAGTTATAGGTTTACGCTTTCGCTTATTACGTTTGTGGTTCTGATGCTCTTTTGCGGAAGTGCCTTTGGCCAGGGCCAGGGAACTTCTTCGGTAAGAGGCACAATTAAGGATCCGCAGGGAAGTGTGGTCGCTGGAGCGACTGTGACCCTGACCAATCCGGAAACGAATTTCACGCGCACGGCCACCTCCAACGACAGCGGCCAGTTTGCTTTTGAGAGCATTCAACCCGGCGTTTATAAAGTCGAGGTTGAGGCTAAGGGATTTAAGAAAAAGGTGTTTACGGGGGTTGGCGCGCTCGTCTCCAATCCGACCGTTCGGGACGTGGCGATGGAGATAGGCGACGTTACTGAGACGATTTCAGTAACAGTAGGGGCTGGTGAGGCACTGGTCAATACTCAGGACGCCAGCCTTGGGAATAACTTTGTTTCCCACCAGATTACACAGCTTCCGCTTAACGCGCGAAACGTTGCAAACCTCCTGAGCTTGCAACCGGCGGTAGCACCGGACGGGTCTGTAGCCGGCGGCCGCAGTGACCAGGCTAACATGACGCTCGATGGCATTGACGTAAACCAGCAGCAGATTCCCGAGGCCTTCAGTCCGGTTCTGCGCGTTAGCCCTGACACAGTTGAAGAGTTTCGTGTAACTACCACCAACCCTAACGCATCACAAGGCCGATCTTCAGGTGCACAGGTTGAATTGGTTACCAAACAAGGTTCGAACGAGTGGCACGGAAACCTGTTTGAATATCATCGGAATACGGTCTTTACTGCCAACGATTTTTTCAACAACAGCACCATCGACCCGGACACTGGCCTGTCGACTCCTCGTCCGACGTTGCTGCGAAACAACTATGGTGGGTCGCTCGGGGGTCCGGTGGTGAAAGACCGCTTCTTCTTCTTCTATAACTACGAAGGTCGTCGCGATGCCCGGCAGGGCACGGTAAATAGAATTGTGCCTCTTGCAAGCCTTGGGCAGGGTCTTCTCAAGTTCGACGCTCGCATGCCTGACGGAACACTCGTCCCGGTCACACTTAACACAGCTCAGCTCGACAGTTTAACGACCGGCTTCAACAACACGACCCAAACTCCTACCGGCACTGCAGTGGTGAACGTCAATCCGGTAACAGTTGCAATCCTGGCAAATGCTGCTGCCAAGTATCCAGCTAACAATTTCAGGATTGGTGATGGAGTGAACACTGGTGGTTTCCAGTTCAACGCGCCTTTGCCCGTGAAGCTCAGCGCGCACGTGGCCCGGTTGGACTTCAACATCACGAGTGATGCTCGTCATATTGCATATTTCCGCGGGAACTATCAGCAAGACGTAACCGGTGGTGCGCCGCAATTCCCCGATACTCCGCCAACAAACCAGTGGAGCCATCCTTTGGGATTCGTTGCAGGCCACACGTGGACCATCTCAAGCAACAAGGTAAACAACTTCCGTTACGGCCTCACTCGTGAAGCGTTTACAAATCAGGGCGACTCGACCGAGAACGCAATCACGTTCCGCAGCGTGTTCGCTTCGAATCTTTTCCAGAGAGGATTCAGCCGCACCACCCCGACGCAGAACATTACCGACGATTTCTCGGTGATCAAGGGAAATCACACGCTTGGTTTCGGCACCAATATTCGCATCGTGCGCAACAACCGCGAGAATTTTGCGGCAGCGTTCGATAATGGCATTACCAATCAATCGTTCTACGCCGGCTCCGGCAACGTGGTCTCGAACCCGATTAACGCCTGGCTGCCCTTCCTGACCGGCCTGCCTGTTGGTACAACCATAGCGAACTCAAGCCTGGTCAACGCCAGGCACGCGTTTGCGGCGATGCTGGGCCGGCTTTCGCAGTACACGTCGAACTTCAACTTCAACGTGGACGGGACGCCCCTTGCTTTCAATGAGCCGGTGATTCGCAATTTTGCGACTGAAGAGTACGACGTTTACGCCCAGGATATCTGGAAAATCAGAGATAATTTCACTCTTACGTACGGGCTCCGTTATGGACTTAGCCGGCCCGTCTACGAGAGAAACGGATTCCAAACCAGGCCGAGCACGGGACTCCAGGAGTATCTCGACAGGCGAATTGAAGCTTCCAATCGTGGTGAAAACTTCGATGAACCGCTAACTGTGGTGCTCGCCGGTCCAGTGCACGATGCTCCCGGCTTCTATTCGCTCGATAAGAATAACTTTCAACCGCGTATTGCTGCTGCCTGGTCACCGGCCTTCAAGAGCGGTTTTCTCGGTAAGCTGTTTGGCACCGAGAAGCAGTCGACTTTCAGGGGTGGTTTTGCCATTACCAACGACTACTTCGGCCACGCGCTTGCCGTGAACTTTGACGGTAATAACACGCTCGGGTTTGGTTCAAATCAAACGCCTTCCGCGAACACCTATAACGTCACGACCAACCCTGCTCCACCAATCACAGGACTCGGAATGGGGATCCGAAATCTGCCGGGCATCAATATTCCGGCAAATCTCACCTTCCCACAAACTCAGCCGCAGGACCTCCAACGTAGAATTGAAGGCTCGCTCGACACGAACCTCGTTTCGCCGATCAATTACAGTTGGAACTTCACCTACGGTCGTCAGTTTGGGAAGGGGATCTACGTTGAGACTTCATACATCGGAAGGATCGCGCGCAATCTGCTCGCAACCCGCGACGTGATGCAGATCAACAACTTCATCGATCCCGCTTCCGGTCAGGACTGGTACACGGCAGCCGGAATACTCGAGCAACATCGCGTTAACGGAACGGCAGTCGACGATATCCCGACCGTGCCGTGGTTTGAAAACGTGTATGGGCCCGGCGAGATTGACTCACTATTCTTTGGAGAGAACCTGACCAATTCGCAGGCCGCCTATGCAATCATGGCAGGATGCGCAGACATTTGTTTCGGCTTTGGAGACGACTGGACGTTCCTGCAGGACGTGCTCGATCGATTCAGCAGCCGTCAGATTTTCTTCCAGAGTCAGTATGGTACGCTGTCAGCTTTCGGCACCATCGCCAGTTCCGACTATCACGGCGCAACCGTGAGTGTCCGCCAGCGTCTGCGAGGCTTGACCTGGGACTTCAACTACACCTTCTCGAAGTCGATTGACGATGCTTCCGGTCTTCAGACCAGCGGCGTCTTCGGGGCGGCTTTCATTACGAACGCGCTTCGTCAACGTGACAATCGTGCGGCGTCGGACTTCGACATCCGCCACATTGTCAACGCCAACTCCATTTGGGAAGTACCGGTGGGACGTGGCAGGCAGTTCCTGGGCAACTCCAACAAGTTCGTTAATGCCGTCCTGGGAGGATGGCAGATTACGTCGATCTTCCGTTATAACAGCGGACTTCCGGTAAGTACTCCAGTGGACATCGGCGGCTGGCCGACGAACTGGAACGTCAGAAGTTGGGCTACGCCGATCAGGCCGATCCAAGCTTCCCCAACCCGGAACAGCCCGAACGGCGTTCCGAATCTATTCTCGGATCCGCAGTTTGCATACAACAGTTTCCGCAGCCCTGCGCCCGGTGAAACAGGCGCCCGGAATATCTTGAGAGGCATGGGGTTCTTTGCTCTTGATGCCGGAGTTTACAAGAGCTTTGGATTGCCATGGAGTGAGAAACAGAAGATTACCATTCGCTGGGAAACCTTCAACGTAACTAACACTCAATACTTCCAGGGCAATGCGGACGTGACCAACGGGCTTGACCCGCAGTTTGGAAATCCAAGTCCGACGTTCTACAACTTTACCAGCATTCAGGGAACACCAAGAGTCATGCAGTTTGCACTGCGATTTGACTTCTAATTGACGACCCGAGTGTTTGGTCCTTTCACGCGGGCTGGGACTTCGGTCGCAGCCCGCTCTTTGTTTTTGATCTTTGCCACAGATTGCACAGATTCAATCAGAAGTATTCACATATTTTAAACTTCAACTTACAATCTGTACCTGAATTCCCGGAAAAGAGGTTTTCTTTCATGACACGTCGAGAACGCATGGGATCGTGGTTGCTGATTATTGGTCTCGTATTGGCTTTGCAGAGTGTGGCGTTCGCGCAAGCTGCTAACTCTTCACAACCCGGCGCTGGAACGCGACGCAACTTCACCTTGTTTGGCGATCTTAAAGTTGACGAGTCGCAAGCCACCGACCCGGGGAATACTACGTTCGACGTGATTCTCTACACGAGAGGCAACGAAGTTTTTGCGCGACAGCGAGTCGGTAACGGTGGCCGCTATCGTTTCAACAACGTCTTCAATGGCGACTACTACCTTGTAATTGAGCTCGACAGCGCAGAAATAGCGCGGCTGCCGGTTCTGATCCCGGCAAATGCGGTCGAACATATCAGGCAGGATCTGGAATTCAGGTGGAAAGCACCTGCGCGAAGTACGGGAGGAGTTGTTTCGGCAGCGGATGCCTATAATCGATCGAGTCAAAACCGCGCGCTCTACCAGAAAGCTTCCAGGGAGATCGAGAGCAAGAATTTCAGTGAAGCCGTGACTACACTCCGGTCGCTCGTTGAAGCAGACCCGAAAGATTTTCCTGCCTGGACCGATCTCGGCATGGTCTACTTCATCCGGAAAGATCTGGAGGCCGCCGAGAATAGTTATAAGAGCGCTGTCGATGCCAAGGCCGATCACGTTTCGGCGCTAGTGAGCTTGGGGCGTGTGCGGCTGGCGCGAAAGAACGACGAAGGTGCGATTGAACCATTGGAGACAGCTCTGAAAATCGATCCAAGGTCGGCCTCGGCAAATTACTTTCTTGGCGAAGCCTATCTCGCGCTAAAGAAAGGTTCGAAGGCCGTCGGCTATCTGAACGAAGCACTGAAGCTGGATCCGGTGGGTATGGCCGATGCGCATTTGCGTTTGGGATCCCTGTACAATCTCGCCGGCTATAAAGACCGGGCCGCTGCCGAGTACGAACAGTTTTTGCAAAAGAAACCCGATTATCCTGAACGCAAGCCTCTGACCGAGTATATCGACGCAAACAAGCCAAAGGCTGAAGCGCCGAAGCCTTAAAATGTTATGAAGTCGGGAAAGGCACCACTTCTCAGACTGTTCTTTGCTGCCGTCACACTCGCGCTTTGCCTCGAACAATCTTCGCTCGCTCAATCACGCCAGAACTTTACCCTTTTTGGAGATATCAAAGTCGATGATACCCAGATCGAGGAACGCAAGCCGATCACGCTCGACGTCTTGCTTTATAAGGGTGGCGCGCTGATATCCAGGCATAGGGTCGGTAACTTTGGGCGCTATCGATTCATGAATCTGCTTGCAGGGATGTACGAAGTTGCGATCGAAATTGAAAATGTCGAAGTAGTGCGACTCTCGAAACTCATTGCCGGGCAATATGCGGATGACGTACGTCTGGACATCAGCCTTGTTTGGCGCCCGTTGATCGAGCAAAGGGCTGGTAAGGCCGGCATCATCTCTGTCGCTGATTCCTATAGTCGTTCCCATCGTGCCCGGTCACTTTTTCAGAAATCGTCGCGTGAGATTGAAAGCAAGAATTACATCGGGGCTATTGCGACGCTGCGAACGCTGGTCACCTCAGACCCGAAAGACTTTCCCGCCTGGGTCGAACTGGGCATGGTCCATTACATTCGAAAAGATTTCGACGAGGCTGAGATGTGTTTCCTTAGCGCCACGGAGGCCCAGCCAACCTACTTCCCAGCGTTGTTCAATCTCGGCCGCGTGAGGCTGGCCATGAAGAACTATGAAGCCGCGATTCAGCCGCTCGAGGCGTCCCTGAAGATTAACTCGACTTCGGGCGTAACGAATTATTTCCTGGGAGAAGCCTACCTGCAAATGAAAAAGGGATCGATCGCGGTCGGATATCTGAACCAGGCGCTGAGGCTGGATCCGATCGGAATGGCCGACGCACATCTGCGTTTGGCCACACTCTATAACGGCGCAGGTCTTAAAGAAGCGGCCATTGGGGAGTATGAACAGTTTTTGAAGAAACGCCCCGACTACTCGGACCGGAAAAGACTCGAACAATACATCTCAGATAACAAGAAGCGCTAGTGTGGTGTCTCTCTAGCACAAAAAGTCAACCAAGTGGTGGCCACGGAGGGCCACCCCTACGAAAACGCGACGGAAATACTCGAATGCGAATGTTTTTGTAGGGGCGGCCCTCCGTGGCCGCCCGCCATTAGCCACTTTTTGTGTAAAGCAGTTCCAAGGCGTAAAAGACCGAGCCCTCCCTAACGGGTAGTGTCGCAATTTGAAAATCTTCTCTGCGTAATCTCTGCGTGCTCTGCGTCTCGGCGGTGGAGGATGCGAAAAAGCAGGTAAACCGCAGAGGCGCAGAGGACGCAGAGATCACGCAGAGCTCAAATTACGACACCACCCCCTAACGGTCGGGCTAAGGCCCCGCTCCTGCCCCGCTTCGCTTTGTCACGCCAGATTTTGGCTGTTTTGTAGTCACATTTTTCGTCACTCACAAGCACGCAACCTCCGAATTACTCAGAAAAACTCGATAATCCCCGCGATTCCATACGGCATGAGTCTTGAACCAGGGGCTGGGGCCGGTCGGCTATTGCTCTCTTCAAGGAACCTGCTTCTTACTCATGTACCTAATCTTTTCTCTCATCGGATTTGCTGCTCTCGCCATGATCGTTCACGAGCTGGGCCACCTCCTGGCCGCTCGGTCCTGCCGCGTTGCGGCCTCGGAATTAGGTCTCGGATTGGGTCCGCGATTGCTTGGTTTTCGCATCGGCAGCGTCCGTTTTAACCTGCGCGCACTACCGGTCGGCTCGTTTGTGATGCTCGATGGCACGGCTCTGAAAGCGAGATCGGTGCAAGCGCAACTGCTCGTTCATCTGGGCGGAGTCATATTTAATCTCGTGGCCGGTCTGCTTACTTACGGCACCATGTTTGGCTGGTTGAATCTGCTACTCGCGGCCGGCAACATTCTTCCTCTTTACCAGCACGATGGTTGGAAGTGTGGTGTTGTGATCATGCGTGCGCTGATGCAGCGCAAGAGTCAACCAGCGGAGCGTGCGTTTACCTTCTCAGGTGGTTTCGTCAGTCTCGTTATTGCTTGGGCTGTGGTCCGGATGTTTATCTGAAAGCCTCCGTAAGAATCTCTCCCACAAAGACGCAAAGGCGCAAAGAAGGATAAACCTCCTTTGCGTCTTTTGCGCTTTTTTTGCGGCT
>Ga0256867_10001029_pt1 | contig 11542 bp, 11 predicted proteins | sample RVTome_15_FD_185939 | JGI IMG/M metagenome (GOLD analysis project Ga0256867, IMG submission 185939) | Soil microbial communities from uranium-contaminated site in the Upper Colorado River Basin, Wyoming, United States - RVT150D86 (HiSeq) ... | reverse complement strand
CTGTTGATGAGGTAGGTGCGGAAGACCTTCCCGCCCTCACGGATGAAGGCATTCGTGCCGTGCCACTCGTTCACGCCGAAGTCGGCGTCGAAGTCGTCGGTGATCGTGTACCAGGGGATCTTCTGCCAGCCCATTCGCTCCTTCAGGCCCTGGATCTCGGCCTGGGGGGCGCGCGAGACGAACGCGAGCGTCGTGTCCCGGGCGTTCAGGTGGGCAGGGTGCGCAACCTGGTCTGCGCCGAAGGAGCAGCCCACGCAGGCCCGCTCCGGGTACGCGCCACCCGCCTGTGGGTACGTGGTGACATCCGGCGCGTAGAAGGCGCGGTAGACGACCAGCTGGCGCCGGCCCTCGAACAGGTCGAGCAGGCTCGCCGGCCCGTCCGGGCCCTCGAAGCGGTAGTCCTTCTCGACTGCCATCCAGGGCATGCGCCGGCGCTCGGCGGCCAGAGCGTCGCCGGCGCGGGTCAGCTCCTTCTCCTTGACGAGCAAGTTCTCCCAGGCGGTCTGCCACTCCTCGGGCGAAACGATGGGCGGTGTGTTCACTCCGTCTCCTCCTCCTTCAGGTAGTCGTCGGCTCTCGCCGCACCACTGGTGCCACTTGTGACGGAACGCCGTTCGCAGACTCATCGGTGCTTGTCAGGAAACGCGACCGATCGACGGCTCTCGTGCGGGAGGAGAGACGTACTCGATTCGATCAACCGGGCGCGAGGAACGATCCAGCCTCGATGCAGATCTGCCTGATCTCGCGCCCCGTCGTTCTGCGCTGACGATCCGACGGGCGAGACCCACCCGCAGCGGGCAGTCCGCGCTGCAAGACGACGAGCGAATCGACACTGCCGGCGCGCACCAACATGCCGACCCGTGCGCAGCTGGAGAGGTCGAAGGTGCGTGATCTTGAGCGCGCGTTATGGCGCGTCCCTGATCGGCACTTCTGCCACGCGGGGTCAGCCGGCTCGGCCACGCGTTCTGGGACACCTTCGCCCCTGGTTTGCGCGCACGTCGTTGTCGTTCTGGTCCTCGACGCCTCCCGGGCAGGGCCGTCTATTCGCCGCGTCTCGCAGCTACCGCAGCGGTGGTGCTTGGAGAGCGTCGGAACAAAAGGCGGCGATCGCCGCCGCGACGGGTCCCGGGGCTTCCATCTGGAGCAGGTGGCTGGCGTCGGGGATGTCCGCGTCGTGGCACTGCGGGAACCACTCGTGGAGCAGCTCATGACCTTCGACGAACAAGGGGCTCGTCTTGGAGCCGAGCACGGACAGAACCGGGCACGTGATGGCCGTGGCCTGCTCGGGTCCGAAGGTCCAGTCGGATACGGCAGGTAGCTCGCTGACGAAGAACGTGGCGGCGTCCTTCACCGCCTGCGCGATCCCTCCGGGCACCGTCCGCTCGATCGCGTTGCGCCAGTCGGGATCACCGACGAGAGCCAGGAAGCCATGGACGGCACTTTCCGCGTCGCCATCTTCGTAGCGTCCGACGAGGCGCGTGACCAGGTCGACGAAGGCCGCGCCGCTCGGCACCATCATGAGCGCCGGTTCCAGTAGGACAAGCGACGACACCGTGGTGGGGTGGCGGGACGCGATCTCGATGGCCATGGATCCGCCGCTCGAGTGGCCCACCACATGAGCACGGTCGACTCCGAGGTGCTCGAGGAGCCCGACGGCATCCTCGGCGTGCACGGCGACCGCCGTTGCCCGGGCCTCGGGCGGGCAGCTGCTTCCGCCGACGCCGCGTCGGTGGTAGCGGATGCGCTGGAACCGGTCGAGGGCCGGATCCTCAACGAGTGGCCGCATGGCGTCGGCGATGTGGGCGCCGTGGATGAACAGGATCGGCTCGCCCCGACCCACGACCTCGTAGGCGACTTCGACACCGTTGACCTTGACGTGTCGCATTGGCTTGTCCTCCGTCGAGCTGTGGACTCGTTCGTGAGGACGGGCGCCACACGCGCCCTCGCGTCGCGACGCGACGTGTAGCGCCTGATGCGTGGCCCGCGCCATCGGCCGGGTGGAGGAGCAGAATGGTGGAGCGCAACCAGGACTGGGAGATGCAGCGATGAGCCAGCCGGTCACGCGGTACGCCAGGGCGGGCGATGTGAGCATCGCCTACCAGGTCACCGGTGAGGGTCCGGTGGATCTCGTGTGGGCCTACGGGCTGGCGTCCAACGTCGAGCTGTTCTGGGAAGAGCCGTCGCTTGCGGCGTTCTTCCGGCGGCTGGCCGAGTTCAGTCGGCTCGTCATCTTCGACCGCCGGGGCTGCGGGCTCTCGGACCGAGGCGGCGTGTTGACCACCCCGACACTCGAGGAACGCGCGGACGACATCCTCGCCGTGCTCGACGCCGTGGGCGCCGAGCGGGCCTCGATCCTCGGGGTATCGGAGGGCGCGGGGTTGGCCGCCGTGTTCGCGTCGACCCACCCGGAGCGAACCACCAGCATCATCCTGTACGGCACGGTCTGCCGCCTTCCGGACATCGAGCATCCGCTGGGCTGGCACGACGAGCAGCGCGCCATGGAATTCCTCGCCGGCATGGGCGCAGGGTGGGGAACTGATGAGGCGGCCGAAGCCGGGGTGCCCCTGTGGGCGGCGAGCATGACAGGCGACGCCGACTTCACCAGATGGCTCGGCCGCTACATGCGCCAGTCGGTGAGCCGCAACGAGATCGTGCCGCTGCTGATGACGAACTTCGCGTACGCCCTCCCCGATGTCTTCCCGGCAGTGCGCGTGCCGGCGCTCGTGCTCAACCGCCGCGACGATCCCCTGGCGCCGGTGGCCTACGCCCGTCGCATCGCGTCACTGATCCCCGACGGTCACCTCGTCGAGCTGGACGGAGTCGACCACCTCCCCTTCGTCGGCGACGCCGAGGCGGTAGCGGCCGAGATCGAGGAGTTCCTGGTCGGCTCGCGAGCGCACACCGCCCGTCAGCGGCGCCTGCTCACGCTCGTGTTCACCGACATCGCCCAGTCGACCACACGGGTCGTCGAGCGGGGCGACGATGTCTGGCGTGAGCTCCTGGCCGTTCACGACCAGGACGTGCGGCGGCACCTCGCCCGCTTCGGTGGCCAAGAAGTCAAACACCTCGGCGATGGCTTCTTGGCCGCCTTCGACGGCCCCGCCCGCGCCATCCGCTGCGCCCTCGGCATCAGCGACGCTGCCGAGCGACGCGGCCTTCCCCTCCGGGTCGGCGTCCACACTGGTGAGTGCGAGATCGTGGACGGGGACGTTCGCGGCATCGCCGTGCACGTCGGTGCCCGACTCGCCGACCTGGCCGAGCCAGGCGAGATCCTGGCATCGAGCACCGTACGCGACCTCGTCGCCGGCTCGGGCGTCCGCTTCGGCGAGGGACGTGACGTCGAGCTGGCCGGGATCGCCGGGAACCGGACGGTCTTGCCCGTGGTCCGCCAGGGCGTCAGACCCGACGTCGCCCGTCGGCTCGCCAGCGAACAGGCCAACGTGTTCCGCCGTGACGGCGAGTACTGGACCGTCGGCTACCGGGGCCTCGTGGTGACCCTCCGGGACAGCAAGGGCCTCCACGACCTCGCTCACCTGCTCACCGAACCCCGACGCGAGATCCACGTCCTCGATCTCATAGCGGAGGGAACCGGTGCCCGGTCCGTCTCCGCGAGCGCGGCCGCCCAGGCGGGACTCGCCATTCAAGGCCGGGGCGAGCCAGTGATCGACCAGACGGCCCTGGCCCAGTACAAGCGCCGAATCGCCGAGCTCGAAACCCAGATCGACCAGGCGCACGAACGCGGCGACGGTGAAGCGGCGGCGGTGGCCCAGGAGGAGCTCGACGCGCTCATCACCCAGCTAACCGCCGCTTACGGCCTCGGCGGTCGCTCCCGCCGAACACCCGACCACGTCGAGCGCGCCAGGAAAGCAGTCAGCCGCAGGCTGCGAGACGCCATCACCAGGATCGCGCACGCCCACCCCCGGCTCGGACGGCATCTCGACGCTTCCATCCACACCGGTGCGTTCTGCTCGTACCAGCCAGAGCGAGACACCGTGTGGGCGATCGAAACCCATACGGGCTGACCATCTACCCGACCGACTGGGATTGCTCGCGGCGCGGCCATTGACCGTGCCGGAGTGAAGTTGCCTCCCGCGACCAAGTCGGCAGTTCGTTCGGCAACAGAGACGCCCCCCATGCTCGTCCTTCTCGCGCGCCTGCCTCGCTGGCGTCCAGTCGCGGGACGCGTCGACCGTGTCCCCGAACGCGCGGCGCGGGCGGCCGGTGGGGGTAGCACCAAAACGCCGGATCAGGGACGCGCACAGAACGACGACTGCGACTCGCACCGTGACGCGCCGCAACGAGCCATCGGCGCTCACGATGAGGCGAGCCACGCGCACCGTCTTGACGCGCCAGATCTGTCTGATCTGGCCGTCGATCGCGGACCGGCTTCCGAGCAGAACGAGCGCCCAGACGGCGCGAGCGCCGACCGACCTGCCCTCCAAGTGCCGAAGGGCGTCACGCTCCCGGCGATCAGGGACGCAACCGTGGCAGCCATGGCGGGCGGCGATCGAGCAGCGGCGGCTGGGCCCTGCGGAGCGCCGGCTGCCGGTTCACGCGTCCAGGGCTCTGAGCATGCGCTTCAGGGCAACCTGGCGGTACGAGGCATCGGCGAGCTCGCGGACCTCATCCCAGTCGACTGGGCCGGCCTCGAGATCGAGGGCGAGCCAGCCGCTCGGGCCGAAGTACGGCGGCGGGTAGAACCGCTCGTCCGCGAGCAGCGAGGCCCGTTCGTCGCTGTCCGGCTTGAAGATGAGGCCCCAGGGACGCTCGTCGGTACCGGAGAAGACGCCGAAGATCTTCTTGCCGGCGCGAAACGTCGGCCGCCCCCACGCCTCGACCTCGAGCGCTTCGGGGAAATCGAGGAACACCTTGCGCACGTCAGCCAGGTACGGGTCGTCGTCCTGGTACATCCGGGGATGAGCCATGGCTACACGCTAGGAGGCACCCGACGTCGGGTCTTGGACGAACGGAACGAGGTGACGGCAAGCCGGCGTTCGAACGACACCGCCTACGCCTCGATGCGGAGGCTGGTGCCTCCGCCGGCCGTGACCGACGGGTCTACGGGGTGCGGCCGATGAACGCCAGCAGCTTGGTCTGGGTGTCGGCGTCGTCGGGTACGTCGACGCGTGGCCCGTAGTGGCCGCTCTGGCGCAGCGCATCGTCCATCGGCAGCATGCCCTCGAGCATCTCGGCGCACTTGTCCGGGTCCAGCGTCTCGTCCTGCCCGGTGGCCCGGGCGAGATCCCAGCGGTGGAGGAACACGTCGCCGGTGTAGATCATGTCGATGGCCTGCCCGAGCGGCATCCTGCCGAGGTGCGGGAGCTCGTATTCGCGCTCGGCGGTGGCCGGGTCGTCGAGCAGTGCCTGCACGGCGTCGGTCTGGGTGCGCCAGGCGCCGACCGGGTCGTCGTCGACCGAGGGACCGGCGGGCAGTGTGATCCCGGTCGCCTCCTGGAGGAACGCCGGGAACCAGTCGACGAGGTGGCGGACGACGTCGCGGGCGACCCAGCCTTCCGGCGGCGCAGGGTGGTCCCACGCCGCCGGAGCGGTGCCCTCGACCGTCGCCGTGAACTCGCCGGCGATGCGCCGGTGCTCGTCGGGGCTGCCCATCAGAGCTCGGCGACGAGGGCGTCGAGCTTGGCGTAGCCCTCCTCGACGCCGGTCTCCATGCCGCTGGCCAGCCACTGGTCGCGGCCCTCGAAGCTGTCGACCAGCGACTGGGCGTGCAGGCGGGTGCGGCCGTCGCCGAGGTCATCGAACCGCAGTGTCTCGAGGGCGACGCCTTCGGGCTGACCGTCGAACGTGAAGGTCTGGACGATTCGGTCCTCGCCGACCTCGTGGAAGCAGCCATGAAAGCCGTATTCCTCGCCGTCGCGCCCGGCGACGTACCGCCAGCGGCCGCCCGTGGTGGCGTCCCAGTCGAGGATCTTGGTCTCCATCCCGTTCGGACCGACCCAGCGGGCGAACAGCGCGGGATCGGTGTGGGCCCGCATCAGCTGCGTCGGTGTGGCGTCGAAGTCACGGGTCATGCGGATGATCGGCAGGGTCGGGTCGGCCTCGATCGAGACCTGGTAGCGGTTGCTGGTGGCGTTCATGACGCTGCTCCTTGCTGTGGGTGTCGGGGGTGGGTGGGTTGTTCGTCGCCCCGCATCTCGGCGAGGACGGCGTCCAGGCGCTCGTAGCGCTCCTGGGCCTGTTGGCGGTATCGCTCGATCCACTTCGTCATGAGGTCGAAGACCTCCGCCTCGAGATGGCACGGTCGCCGCTGGGCGTCCCTGCTCCGGCTCACCAGGCCGGCATCGGTGAGCACCTTGATGTGCTTGGACACCGCCTGGACGGAGACGTCGTAGGGCTCGGCCAGCTCCCCGACGGTGGCGTCGCATGCGGCGAGGCGGGCCACCATGTCGCGCCTCGTCGGATCGGCGAGGGCGGCGAAGACTCGGGACAGCTGGTCGTGGACCACGGACGACTCCTTGCTCAACTGTTTGGTTGAAGAAGAAGCTACGCTTGCGTTCCCGCCGTTGTCAACCATCTGGTTGAAGAACGACGACTCAGCCCCTGTTCCGCTGTGGGAAGGGCGACTGACCCCTGCGGACGGTCATGGTGCGTCGTGGCGGTGGGAAACGTCGAAGGACGAGTCTTCCAGAATGTCCCTGAAAGTGCCGTTCAGAGACGCAGCAGAAGGCGTCGCAGGGCGACAGCACCCGAGGATGGGCCGAGTCGCAGCGATCCCCTCGGCGTTCACCTCCTCGTCCCCCGCCGGACGCCGCTGGCATGCTCCCGTAACACGCCTTCACGTGTTCGTGCACCCGAGCGTTCGCCTCCCTGTCCTCCCAACGCCTGCTGGGCCTGCCGTGACACCGCTTGGCCGCTGTGTCGTGGGCTCGGCTGGCGCTCGTCGCATCGACCTCCAGAGCGAGCAGCACTGATGGGCCATCCAACGCGTGGTGCGCTTCGGGATGGCGCTGGCCGAGTTGGGTGCGTACCCAGGTGGCGCTGCTGAAGGCCCGCCAGCTGCGGCTGGCTACCGGAGCAGGCAGCCGGCTGCACGTGTGCCCGGGTGCATTTTCGACCGGCTGGCCGTCGCCCAGCCTGACTGATCCCCGACACCGACGGCACCCTCGCCATCGCCACAACACCGCCCGCCTCGACCAGCTCCAACACCGCCGCCCCCTCTCGCGCGCCTCGACCTCCAACCGTGACCGTCCCCCGACCGCCCGGGCGTCCCCCGACATCGTCCCCGTGCTGCCACCCGTCGTCTCCGACCCCCAGATCCGGCGCGCACACCCTTGCAGGTTCCCCTGGGGGAACCTGCCGGGAACGTCACGAGCGTACGTAACCCGACCGATCCGGGACCGCGTACGCGCCGACCGGTCCTCGAAATCACCTCGCGACGCGAAGCCTCAGCCGCGGCCTTGTAGAGACAGGACGGGCCATACGTCGAGGAGCGCTGATGACCACGCACGAGACCAGCACCATCACCAGCGAACCGACCGGGGCGCCGAGCAGCCTGACCGGACTCCCGCTCATGTTGACCGTCGGCGAGGCGGCGGCGGTGCTCAGGATCAGCAGGACGAGCGCGTACAGGCTTGCGCACGAATGGAGGGCGAGCCGGGGAGCCACGGGGCTGCCGACCGTGCGCCTGGGCAGCCGCGTGATGGTGCGCCGCGTCGACCTCGCCGCAATCGTTGGGCTCGGGTCAGATGGGTGACCGGCGAGCTACTGGGGGAGGAGGCGAGCGTGGCGGAGTTCGTCGATGGCGTCCTCGGGCACGCCGACGACGTCGAGGTGCACGATCCACGCCCCGCCCGGGCCCTTGATGATGTCCACCACCCTGGCCAGGAACGGCTCCACCGGGTCGCCGGCGATGAGCGCTCCGGGGCGTACCCGGTCGGGCTCTGCAGCGTCGTCGAGGAAGGCCCACACGAAGCCCGTCTCGTCGATCTGGCCTACGTCAGCCGGCAGCGTGACGGCGACGTCGTCGTGGTCGGTCACGGCTCCCTCCTGACGTGATGCGGGTTGACCTCGACCTCGCCCATCACCTCGAGCAGGCGCTGAGCAGCCACCTCAGTGTACGAGGGAAGCACCACGCTGTAGTGGGGCGCACCGAACGTGGCGAGCAGGCCGAAGCCGGTCTCGACGATGCGCCCCACCGGCACGGCCGCGTAGCTCCGGCGGGTCCGGAGGCGGGGCCAGACAGGATCGCGTCGAGGTCCCACCCGGCCACGGTCACCTCTGCCGAGACCGCGACGAACGGGCGGCCAGCCCTCGAGTACCGGCGCCGCGTGGCATCCGCGTTGCGCAACAGGCCAGTACCGCACCGGTGGATGGCGCGGGCGAGGCGCCGACCCTACGACCGGGCCGGCGCCTCGCATGAAGGCAAAACCGCAGGTAGCGCCTACTCGATCCGCAACTTCGAGATCGCCCGGGCGATCACGAGCTGCTGGATCTGCTCGGTGCCCTCGAAGATGTCGAAGATCTTCGCGTCGCGGTGCATGCGCTCGACCGGGTACTCGCGCGTGTAGCCGTAGCCGCCGAGGATCTGGATGGCGCGCTCGGTGACCCACACCGCGGTGCGGCCGGCCTTGAGCTTCGACATCGAGCCCTCGGCGTTCGTGTAGCCACCGTTGCGGGCCAGCCAGGCGGCGCGGTAGACGAGCAGCCGGGCGGCGTCGATCTCGGTGACCATGTCGGCCAGCATGAAGGCGATTGCCTGGTTCTCGATGATCGGCTTGCCGAAGGCCTTGCGCTCCTTGGCGTAGTCGAGCGCGTACTCATACGCGGCCCGGGCGATGCCCACGGCCATGGCGCCCACGGCCGGGCGAGTGGCCTCGAAGGTGGCCATGGCCGGCTGCTTGGCGCCGGTCTTCTGCTGCTCGCGCGCCCGGGCAAGCTTCTCGTCCAGCTTCTCCTTGCCGCCCAGCAACAGTCGCCCCGGAATGCGCACGTCGTCGAGGACGACCTCGGCGGTGTGCGACGCCTTGATCCCGTGCTTGAGGTACTTCTGCCCCTGCGATAGGCCCTTGGTTCCCGGCGGAACCACGAAGCTGGCCTGGCCCCGGCCCTTGAGCTTGGGGTCGACGGTGGCCACGACGACGTGGACGTCGGCGATACCCCCGTTGGTGATCCACGCCTTGGTGCCGTTGAGCACCCACTCGTCGGCCGCCTCGTCGTACGTCGCCCGGGTCTTGAGTGAGCTGACGTCCGACCCGGCATCCGGCTCCGAGACGCAGAAGGCGCCGAGCTTGATGTCGTCGGCGGTGCCGAAGCATTGCGGCACCCACTCCATGACCTGTTCGGGAAGGCCAGTGCCCGCGATACCGGCGGCGGCGAGGCCCGAGCCGAAGATGGACAGGCCGATCCCGGCGTCGCCCCAGAACAACTCCTCCAGCGCCACGGGGAGCGTCAGGCCGGACGAGTCGCCGAGCGACGCCTGAGCGAAGAAGTCGAAGGAGTAGAGCCCGATCTTGGCCGCCTCCTCGACGATCGGCCAGGGAAACTCCTCGCGCTCGTCCCACTCGTGCGCCGCGGGACGGACGACGTCCTCGGCGAAGTCGTGGACCCACTTCTGGATCTGCTGCTGGTCTTCACTCAGGTTCAAAGAGAAGTCGCTCATGACTCTGCCCTTGTCGACGACGACCGGAACGACCGGCCTGGTTACCGGGCGGTAACAAGGCTACCAAGATGACGCCAGTGCGTGCCGACCGGGTGGGGACAACCCCACGTCAAGACACCAGCAGGCGCCATCGGCACCGGGCCCTCGTTTCCTTACCGTCGTCACCATGCGACGGCGACCTTCCCCCCGACGTTGGAAGCGCATCCTCGCCATCCTCGGCATCGTCATCGTCGTGCTGGGCGCATTGGGTGCGGGAGCGGCGGCGTGGCTCTACCGCGGCGCCAAGCAGTCGAACGTCGGAGAGCTGGCGTTCGCCGATCGGCTCGCGATCCCAGAGCTGGCGGAACCGACGGTCGACGAGGACGGCCGCAAGGTGTTCGACCTCCGGTTCATGGCCGGCGAGACCGACCTCGTCGATGCCGGACCGAGCGAGACGTGGGGGCTCAACGGCACCTACCTGGGGCCCACGCTCCGGGCCGAGCGCGGCGATCGCGTGCAGGTCAACGTCACCAACGGCGTCGACGAGGCGACCACCCTCCACTGGCACGGGATGCACCTACCCGCACGCATGGACGGTGGTCCCCACCAGATGATCGATCCCGGCGGGACCTGGTCACCCTCGTGGACTGTCGACCAACCGGCCGCCTCGCTGTGGTACCACCCCCACCTCCACGGCAAGACCGCCGATCACGTCTACCGGGGCGCGGCCGGCATGTTCGTCGTCGACGACCCCGCCGCCGACGTCGAGCTGCCCGACACCTACGGTGTCGACGACATCCCGCTCATCCTCCAGGACAAGCGCTTCGACGACGACGGCTCGCTCGACGGTTCGGCACCCTTCGGCAGCACGACCGGCATCCTCGGCGACACCATCCTGGTGAACGGCACCTACGATCCGTACGTCGAGGCCACCACGAAGCTGGTGCGCTTCCGCGTGGTGAACGCCTCCAACGCCCGTGTCTACAACCTCGGATTCACCGACGACCGCCGGTTCTGGCAGGTCGGCAGCGACTCCGGACTGCTCGAGCAGCCGCACGAGACCCGGCGGGTTCAGGTAGCGCCAGGCGAACGGGCCGAGATCGTGGTGCCGGTCGAGCCGGGCGACGACGCCGTACTCCGTAGCTTCGGCCCCGATCTCGGCATGGGCTTCAACGAACGGTTCAACGGCGGCGATGACACCTTCGACATCCTCCAGATCCGGGGCGCCGCGCGACTCGACGAGTCGGCGCCGCTTCCCGGCGTGCTGGCCACCATCGACCGTCCCGACACCGCCGACGCCGCCGATACGCGCCGGTTCTCGCTCCGGGGCACCGAGATCAACGGCCGGCACATGGACAGGGGACGGATCGACGAGGTGGTGACCCAGGGGTCAACCGAGATCTGGGAGGTCACCAACGACCATGGCAACGCCCACAGCTTCCACCCCCACCTCGTGCACTTCGCGGTGCTGGACGTGGACGGCGCCCCGCCGCCGCCCGAGATGTCCGGCTGGAAGGACACGATCTACGTCCCACCCCACACGACGATCCGGATCATCGCCCGGTTCGACGGCGAAGCCGATCCGGACACGCCCTACATGTACCACTGCCACATGCTGGCCCACGAGGACGACGGGATGATGGGCCAGTTCGTGCTGGTCGAACCGGGCGACGAGCCGGGCGATGTGGCCAGCATGGAAGACCACGAGCACTGACGGCCGCCGGTCGGATCCTGCCGCGGGATTGGTGCAGCCACCAATCCCGGGGCAGGAACTGCGACACGTCAGGCGGGACGTACCTCGGTTCCCGCCGGTGTGTCCTCGACCACGTAGCCCGCGTCGACGATCTGCTCGCGCAGGGCGTCGGCCCGGGCCCAGTCCTTGGCGGCGCGGGCCGCGTCCCGCTGGCGGGCCAGATCCTGGATCGCCTCCGGGACCTTGCCGCTCCC
>Ga0256867_10001026_pt1 | contig 11554 bp, 12 predicted proteins | sample RVTome_15_FD_185939 | JGI IMG/M metagenome (GOLD analysis project Ga0256867, IMG submission 185939) | Soil microbial communities from uranium-contaminated site in the Upper Colorado River Basin, Wyoming, United States - RVT150D86 (HiSeq) ... | reverse complement strand
GACATCGGTCCGGGGTGTGACGCCGATTCCGACGACGATGAGGTCGACCGCCTCGGTTGCGCCATCGGTGAGGACGACCTCTTCGACGGCCTTGGAGCCGCGGAGCTCAGCCACGCCGACACCGAGCCGGAGCTGCACGCCATGGTCGGCGTGCAGCCGGCCGAACACCTGGCCGATCTCGTCGCCGAGGACGCGGCCCAGGGGGACGGATGCCGGCGCGATGAGCGCCACCTCGGCGCCCATCTGCCGGGCGGATGCTGCGACCTCGGAGCCGATCCAGCCGGCGCCGATCACCGCTACCCGCGAGGCGTCGCGAATGGCATCGCGGAGGCGACTGGAGTCGTCGACGCTGCGGAGGTAGCGGACACCGTCGAGCCCCGCGCCCGGCACGGCAAGGCGGCGCGGTTCGGCGCCGGTGGCCAGGATCGCGGCGTCGAACGCAACCGTGTCACCATCGGCCAGCACGACGCGGCGGGAGGTGGTGTCCATCGCGACCACGTGGTCGGTGACGAGCTCTACGTCGTGCTCGTCGTAGAAGCCGTCGGGGTGGACACGGGTCGAGGCGGGCTCGGCTTCGCCGCGCAGCACCGCCTTGGACAGCGGCGGTCGCTCGTAGGGTGCGCCGGCCTCGTCCCCGATGAGGACGATGCGCCCGTCGTAGCCGGACTCGCGGGCGGCCTCGGCCGCCTTGGCACCGGCCACGCTGGCACCGACGATGGCGAGCGTGCGATGGCTCATGCCGGTCTCAGGCCCTTGCCCGTGGCCGGTCGAACGCCGTGGCTAGGCGGGCCAGCGCCAATGCGCCGATCAGCAGACCGAAGTCGCGCAGGGCGATGTCGTAGTAGTCGGCCTGCAGCAGGAGGTTGACGATGATCCCGCCGAGCCAGGCGGCGACGAGGTAGCCACCGAACTTCGGTCGGAGCGCGACGACGACACCGGCGAGGATCTCGACGACCCCGACGATCAGCATCGCCTGATGGGCGTTGCCCGGGATCAGGTCGTTGATCTCCGGGGCGAGGTAGATGCGCCAGTCGACGAGCCAGTCGAGGAACTTGTCGAGGCCGAACAGGATCGGGGCGACGGTGAACCCGACGCGCAACAGCGCGAACGCCTGATACGCCGGGTCCGAGAGTTGCGGGCTGGTGGTCGCCGGTGGGGTGGTGGCGCTGGGGACGTTGATCGAGGTCATCGGGGCAACCCCTTTCTAAGTGACGGCAATGTTGACGATAGAGATCCCCACTTGTTTCGTCAAGTCATTTCTGTCTTAGAATGAGCCTGTGAGCGAGACATCGTTCGTCGACCAGGTCCGCGGGGTTGCCGCGCTCGATCATCCGGTGACGCAGTCCGTGTACCGGCTGCTGGCCGAACGCGACGAGCTGAGCCGGGACGGGGCCGCCGAGGCGCTCGACCTGGCCCGATCGGTCGCCGCTTTTCACCTCGACAAGCTCGTCGACGCCGGCCTCGCCGACGTGCGCTTCGAGCGGCTCACCGGGCGGTCGGGGCCGGGCGCGGGCCGAACGGCCAAGGTGTACCGCCGGTCGGACACGGAGATAGGGGTGTCACTCCCCGAACGCCGCTACGACCTCGCCGGCGGGCTGCTCGCCGAAGCCGTCGAGCGATCGTCCCGCGATGGAGAGCCGGTCGCCCCGGCGCTGCGCCGGGCAGCCAGCGAGGCGGGGCGGCGCATAGGTGAAGCGGCGCGCGTCGCCGTGGGCCGGCGCTCCGGTCGTGCCAAGCGCCGGGACGCCGTCGTCGGCATGCTCGAGCGCCACGGCTACGAACCACACCTACGCGGCGGCGACGTGGTGCTCACCAATTGTCCGTTCCACGCGCTCGCCGAGCAGCACCGCGACCTGGTGTGCGGCATGAACCTCGAGCTGCTGTCCGGCGTCATCGACGGCGCCGATGGCGCCGACGTGCTCGAGGCCCGTCTCGCCCCTCAGCCGGGTTACTGCTGCGTGCGCATGAAGGCGAGCTGATCCGGCCCGTCGCGCTCATGCCCTGCCGCCGGCGAGATGTCCCCGGCGAGCAGGACGTCTTCGCCGAGGACGTGCATCGACCGGTTGACGAGCCGGATGCCGTCCGCGACGGAGGTGACCCCGAGCGGGCCGACGGCCTCGGTGCCCTGGCCGATGATGGTGGGCGCGACGGCCACGATCAGGCGATCGACGACGCCGGCTCTCAGCAGCGATGTGATGACCCGCGCCCCGCCCTCGACGAGCAGCGTCTCGACACCGGAGCTGCGCAGCGCGGCGAGCGCGGGCCCGACGTCGACGCCGTCTGCGCCCGCGGGCAACACCTTCACGCCGAGGCGCCGGGCTGCGAGCGTCTGGCGCCGTGCGGGGTCGGACCGATCCGTCGTGAGGATCGTCGTGGCGGCGTCCGTGTGGAGGATCTTGGCCCGGTCTGGGACGCGCAGCGTCGAATCCAGCACCACCCGCAAGGGTGACGCGCCAGGGACCATCCGCACCGTGAGCTGGGGATCATCCTGGAGCACGGTGCCGACACCGACCAACACCGCGTCGCACGCGGCCCGCAAGGCGTGCGAGGCCCGGCGTTCCGCCTCGCCGCTGATCCACCGGGCGTCGCCGGTCGCCGTCGCGATCCGCCCGTCCAGTGTCTGGGCGAACTTGAGAACCACGAAGGGTCTCTCCGGCGGCGCGGCAACGGGACCGATCAGGTCGCTGATGTCGACGGCCGGCGCCAGATCCAGCGGCTCCTCACCGACCGCCTCTCCCGTGGGTCGCACGTGTCCGAGCCGACGCTCCTTCGTGCGCAGGTAGCCGAGGTTCCGGCTGTGGGGAACGGTGGCCAACGGCTCGACGGCCGCCACGTCGACGCCGGATCTCCGCAGGCCCTCCACCTTCTGCGGATTGTTCGTGAGCAGGCGCACGGATCGCACGCCGAGGGCCCGGAGGACAGCCGCGGCATCGCTGTACTCGCGGGCGTCCACGGCCAGCCCGAGCGCCAGGTTGGCGTCGAGCGTGTCGGCGCCGCGGTCCTGCTCGGCGTACGACCGCAGCTTGTTCACGAGGCCGATCCCCCGGCCCTCGTGGCCGGTGGCGTAGACGAGGACGCCCCGCCCGGTGGCGCCGATGGCCCGCAGACCCAGCTGGAGCTGGACGCCGCAGTCGCAGCGCAGCGACCCCAGAGCGTCGCCGGTCAGGCATTCGGAGTGCACCCTGGTCACGATGCCTTCGCCGCCATCGAGCTCGCCCTTCACGAGTGCCAGGTAGACCGCTCCGGACGCGCATTCGAACGCATGGGCCTCGAACATGCCCACCGAGGTGGGGAGCGGCACGCTGACCAGCCGGCGCGGCGGGCCACCACCGACGTTTGCCCCGTCACGCGGCATCCGCAGCAGGATAGGGGGCGTGGCTGCCGACGACGAAGGCCGTGACCGGGCCGCCCGGGGGCTCGTGTTCGAGGCACCCCGGCGGGTCGCCTCGTCGCCGCTGGACCTCGGGTCACCAGGCGAAGGAGACATCCTGGTGCACACGCTGTGGTCGGGCATCAGCGGGGGCACCGAGATGCTGGCCTACCGGGGCGAGATAGACCCCGCCCTGCCGCTCGACGAAACGATTGGCGTGCTCGGCGGCTCGTTCGCCTTCCCCTTCCGCTACGGCTACAGCTGCGTGGGACGCGCGGAGCATGCCCGCGGCGACATCCCGGACGGTCAGCTGGTCTTCGCGTTCCACCCCCACCAGGACGCCTTCGTCGTCGCCGCCGACGACGTGGTCGTGCTGGACGACATCGATCCCCGTCTCGCCACCATGTTCCCGCTCGTGGAGACCGCTCTGCAGGTCGCCCTCGACGCCGGTCCGGTGCTCGAGCAACCCGTCGCGGTCATGGGCCTCGGTGCGGTGGGCATCCTCACCGGCCTCATGCTGCAGCGGGCGGGAGCCCGGGTGCTGGGCATCGAGCCACTCGAGGAGCGGCGGGCGATCGCAGCTACCGTCGGGCTGGAGTCCGTGGCGCCCGAGGAGGCGGCAGAGGTGATCGCCACCGACGCACCCTCGGGGCTGCCCCTGGTCGTCGAGGTGAGCGGCCGGCCCGAGGCGTTGCGCGGCGCCCTCCCGTTGCTGGCTCACGAGGGCGAGGCACTCGTGGTCTCGTGGTACGGCACGAAGGACGTGCACCTTCCCCTGGGCGCCGAGTTCCACCGCCGTCGCCTGCGCATCCGCAGCACACAGGTCTCGACCATCCCGGGGGCCCTCGCCGCCAGCTGGTCCCGCGATCGTCGTCGGGCGGTCGTGCGCGAGCTCCTCCACGCCCTGCCGCTTACCCCCCTGGCCACCCATTCGTACCCCTTCGATCGGGCGGGCGAGGCCTTCGCCGCCGTCGACCGCGGCGACGCCGGCCTGGTTCACGCCGCTCTGTGCTACATGTGATGCCGATGTACCAGGTGGGGACGGCGATCGAGGTGCGGGCGTTCCATGTCATGCCGGGGGTCGAGGGCCCCGAAGGGCAGCTCCACGCCCACGACTACAAGGTCGAGGTGCTCGTTGGGCGAGCCGACGTCGACGATCGAGGCATGGTGTGCGACCTCGACATCCTCGACGGTGCGCTCCAGCGGGTGGGCGACACCGTCCGTGACGCCGACCTCGACGTGATCCGACCGGCCGATGCCGAGGCCGTGACCGTCGAGGTCTTCGCACGCTGGGCGCACGGCGTGCTGGCCGACGCCGTCCGTGCCGGCGGCGGCGAGGACCTGACGGTGCGGGTTTGGGAATCGCCGGTCGCGTTCGGCGCCTACAGCGCGCCGGTCGCGTGACCGGGTCGGGGTAGCGTCCGCCGACGCCGACAGGTCCGCCCCGCAGGCAGCCGGGGCGACGTGGACCACGCGATGCTCGCCGTCTCCCTCCTAACGCTCGGCTCGCCGGAACAGCTGACCGGTGGCTACCTCTACCACCGCCGCATGGCCGAGCTGGCCCCACGGCACGACGCCCACGTCGACATCATCGCGGTGCCGGCGCTGCCGTTCCCGCTGCCCGCCGCCGCGGCCGGACGGGTCCTCCGGCGGGCTGCCCAGGCCGACGTTCTGGTCGTCGACAGCATCGCCGCCGCGTTCGTCGCCCCTTGGCGCCTGTTCCGGCGCCCGCCGACGGCGTCGCGGCCGTCACGACCGGTGGCCGCCATCCTCCACCAGCCACCCGGTGGCATCGATCACGGCTGGGCCCGCCGCTCGGTCCAGGCCGCCCTCGATCGGGTGCTGTACCGGCGCTGCGACCTCCTCATGCTCGCCAGCGAGACGCTGACCGCGGAGATCTCCGGCTATCCGACCGTGATCGTCGCGCCAGGCCGGGACGTGGCCCCCGCACCGAGCGGGCCGCCGATCGACCTCCGGCAGGGTCGCCAGGCGGCCCTGCTCAGCGTCGGGAATTGGCTGGCGCGCAAGGGCACGCTCGACCTGCTCGACGCGTTCGGGCGCCTGCCGCCGGGCCTGGCGACGCTGCACCTGGTCGGCCGCACCGACGTCGACCACAGGTACGCATCCCGGGTCCGCTCCCGCCTTCGTCGTCGGGACCTGGCCGGTCGGGTCGTCGTGCACGGGCCGGTCACGCGGGCCGACGTGGCGGTGTTCTACGGATCGGCGGACGTGTTCGTGCTCCCCAGCTACCGGGAGCCGTACGGCACGGTGTACGGCGAAGCGATGGCGGCGGGACTCCCGGTGGTCGGCTGGCGGGCCGGCAACCTGGCGCGCCTCGCCCAGGACGGTCGTGAGGGGCGGGTGCTCGAGCCCGGCGACATTGCCGGCCTGGCTACGGCACTCGAGCGATTGGCCCAGGATGTCGACTACCGGGTACGGCTGGCGGCGGCCGCACTCGAGCGGGGTCGCCGCCTGCCGACCTGGAACGACACGGCCCGGCGCTTCTTCGGCCTGCTCGGGGAGTTGGCGGACGCCGGGATCAGCGCGTGACCGAGAAGAGCGGGGGGATGTCGTTCAACACCTGAGCGCGGCCGGCACACCCTCAGGGAATTGCCCTCGGCCTTGTGGCTCGCAAGCTTGCCCGCGGTGTCGTGGCTCGCAGCTCCCGGCGGCGTCCCGAAAGGCAGCATCAGCGCTGCCGTGATCGCAACCACCAACGCTCGTCCGAACAATGACATCACCGTTCTCCTCAACTCCTTGGCGACGAGAAGGTCGACGGTATGAAGCGATGGCGGCCACGGATAGTACGGATTCCGAACCGCGCACCCAGTAGCCCGGAGCGCACAATGGACGCGTGCGTTCCTATGGCCAGTACTGCCCAGTGTCGAAGGCCGCCGAGATCGTCGGCGACCGCTGGACGTTGCTCGTGCTCCGTGAGCTGTTGTTCGGTCCGCTGGGATTCAACGAGATCGCCCGTGGCCTACCCGGCATCTCCCGGTCGATCCTGGCCCAGGACTCCGGCCCCTCACCGACCTCGGCGTCATCGAGCACGGCGACCAACACGACACCGGGATGCCGGGGTATTGGCTCACGTGCGCCGGCGAGCAGCTCGGCGAGTCGGTCAGGTCGCTGGGTGCGTGGGCGGCCGCTTGGGTCATGGAAGACCCATCGCAAGCCGAGCTCGATCCCGACCTGCTCGTGCTGTGGATCAGCCGTCACATCGACGCCGATGCGCTGCCCACCCGGCGGGCGGTCGTGGCCTTCGACCTTCGCGGACCCCGCTCGTCCCGCTCATGGCTCGTCCTCGAAAAGCCGGCGGGCGTTTCGATCTGTCACGAGGATCCCCGGCTCGACCAGCGCGACTACATCTACGTGCAGGCTGACACGAGGGCCCTGTATCGGCTCTACATGGGACATCTGACGTTGCGCGACGCACGAGACGATGGGTCGGTCAGGCTCACGGGTGGCGGTGCCCTGGTGAGGACCTTCTCACGCTGGTTCAAGGGCAGTCACTTCGCACCGATCGTCCGCGCCACGACTGCGGGTGGGGCTGACGACCAGTTCGTCGCGCGGCCTATCGGAGCAGATCGATCACGTTCTTCGAGTGCGTGACGGGAAGCCGGTTGCCCTCGAGCTCGATGCGTGAACCGGTGGCCTCGTCGATCAGCTCGAGCACGCGCACATTGACCCGCGGGTGCACCTCGACAGTCAGCCCGGCGCGTGGCACCTGAAAGACAAGGCTGGTGGGCTGGCTGTGGCGTGTCGACGCGGCGAAGCCGTAGACGGTCGTCGCAGAGACGCCGACCAACATCTTCGCGGGTAGGCCCGAGGCACGATCAGACGCATGTTGACCTGCGATCGAGCCGGCGGCGACGCCAATGGCATCTCCGAGCTCGCCGACGCGGCCCCCCACATCGCCACCGATCAGGCCGCCGACGAACAATCCTCCTGTGTGACCACGGGGAGAGAACTGGCCCGCGGCGAGTACTTCATCCTCGAGCCCGAGGTCGCGCAGGGCGTCCTGGACCAGCTCGACCATGGTTCCTTCAGACATGGCTTTCCTTTGCTCGGGGCGGCATTGCCGATGGCCGGTCCGCGGGCCTCACGTCGGCTGGCGTCGTCAACCTGGTTCGCGGTCCCGAGTTCCATTGTGCCTCCGATCAGGTCCATCTGACCGAACACGGCGCGCCGGTCGATCCACACGCGCGGGCGGCGGCGATTGCGCCATGCGGGGCGCGCCCTTCGGCTATCTTCCTACGTGGCGTGTCCCACGCCCAACCTCGGTCCGGCGCTCACGCCGCCGGCGTCAGCGAGGCAAAGGGGGCCCAGCTCTCGGGGCGTTTGGCAAGCACACCTTCGGCCCGTGCCCGAGGGAGCGTGAGTCTCTCGGCCGCGGCGTGACGGAGGAGCGTGCGATGACGAGGGAGAGGTCGTTCAAGCGCCGCGTGCGCGAGCGCATGTCCAAGACGGGGGAGAGCTACGCCACTGCGCGGAGCCAGGTTTCCCGCAAGCGCGATCGCGTCCAGGCTGCTCGCGCAACGCTGGCCGCGACCACCGACCGCCCATCCGATGACAGGGTCGAGGCGGCGACGGGCAAGCAATGGGAGGCGTGGTTCTCGATCCTGGACCGGTGGGGAGCCCAGGACCCGAAGCACCGAGAGACGGTCGCCTTCCTCATGGACGACCATGGCGTTCCCGGTTGGTGGGCGCAAGCGATCACCATGTGGTACGAGCGGGCTCGCGGGATGCGGCTCAAGCACCAGCAGCCCGACGGGTTCACGATCTACGCCTCGAAGACCGTCGCTGTTCCCCTCGACGTTCTCTTCGACACGTTCGTGAACCCACGATCGCGGCGGAAGTGGCTCACGGACGGGACGATGTCGCGGCGGACGTCGCAACCGGGGCGCACGGCTCGCTTCGACTGGGGGGACGGCTCGACGCGTGTGAGCGTCTCGTTCGTCGACAAGGGCCCGGCAAAGGCGACGGTCGCGGTGGCGCACGAACGGCTCCCGGATCCCGACGAAGCCGAAGCGGCGAAAGCCGCGTGGCGGGAGCGGCTGGCCAACCTCAAGACGCTCCTCGAGGCCTGAGGGCGTCCTCGCAGCAACGAGCCCAACGGCTCTCACAACGGCTGGACCAAACTCCGGGGGGTCGGGCCACCGGGGCGTAGAACCAACAGCTTCATCCGCTACGTCGACCGCTTCGCCCGAGCGGTCTTGGCCGCCGGCTGGCTCATCGCGTGGGTGGCCCGGTGACCTACTGGTCCCCCCGCTGCCGCACACACCTCGGTGCAGTCGGCGGCCAGCAACATCTACCTCTTCTGCGCGCGAGTATCGACGTCGTGGTCGAGCCGGACGAGCCATGGCCCTGAGAAGGAGGAAGCGCGATCCAGCCGAGCCGCCCCGGTTCTACGTCTACATCTCGGACGCCAAGGTTGACATGCTGCTCGGGCAGATCCCCGCCGGCCTACTCGAGCGCCTAGCTGCGGAAGTGACCGTCGATCTGAAGATCCTGTCGGTAAAGGTGGCGACCCGCGACGCCCCCGAAACACGCTTCAGCCGGGTCGCGCTCGTGACCCGCTTCCTTCAGGACCAGAACCTGGTAGGTCGGGCCAGTGACTCCGCCCAATACTTCGCCACTGAAGCCTCACCGATGCGCTGGGGACTGATCGGCAGGAACGACATCACCGGTGCGGCTGGCATCGCCTACTTCACTGGTGACTCGGACTCCGCCCGGGTCTTCCTGACCGGGTCACCGCATCACATCCTCGGCTTCGTGCCGGTCGCAAATGTCGATCACGGACAGCCGGGTTCCTACGCGCCGTCCCTGAACCTCTTCTGGGACGTCTACCAGGATTGGGACGAGCCCCCCGAGGGTCTGCTGCACTTCGACATCGCGGAGGACTTCCGGAAGAACCTCAGGCGGCCAGTTGAGGACCTCAGCTTCATCGCCCGACGCATCTATCAGCACACCGACGGCAGCGGCACACTGAGGGTGCTCGGAAGCCCGATCTGGGTCGCTGCCTCCCCCGCCCCGGCGACCACGGCAGGCACCAAGGATCCCTGAGGATGCGCCCGTCGCGGAAGAGGCCATTCCTGGCCCCCACGCACGCCGTCACGCGGAGCCGAGCGCCGCTGGTGTGGACTGGACGCCGGGATCATCCCGGCAAGGACGATGCGAGTCCCCCTCGGCACCCAGCAGGCGGGGCCGCCCCCCATCGCGGTCACAACAGCTCGAGAAGTCGCTGTCAGCTGCTCGCGTCGGGACCCTGTGCACTGCGACGTCGTGCCTGCACGGCGGTACCTCCAGCGGTCTGCAGATTGCACGGCGGTCCATGGCCGGCCGGGCGTGACGCTGCCTGAGACCTGGAGTTACGCAGCGCGCTCGGAGGGACTCGAACCCCCAACCTTCTGATCCGTAGTTCGATAATGGGTTGTTATCCACAGGCCTCCGGGGTTGTCCGTGGTGGCCGTTCATTGCCCCTGACCAGGCACGTCGTCCACATCGCCTTTGCCTGGGCTGGCCCGTGTTAACCGCTATGGCCGACGTTTGGTTCTCACGGTGGTTCTCGCGAACGGCGGCTCAGAGTTGGATGCAGTCGGCGCCGCCGGGCACCCTGATCCGCCACCGGTCGATGCGCATCGCGCGAGCCGACCTGCGACCGGACCGCGCTGCTCGACCGGTTACATCCGGCACCTCGCGCCACCTGCTGTCGGGGCAGCCGACTTTGTGCTGGCCTCCGCCCTCGACCGGCACTTCAGCTATGTGCGTCGAGCGGCCTGACCCGCGAGTTCTGGGACGTCGCCTCCGGCGGTGCGCGCCCGTATCGGTCGATACGCGCTCTTGCGCTCGTCGAGGCGAGCGCTCAGATCCGTCGTTCTGGTCGTGTCCATGGCGGGATCGGCCGGGCTCTCGGACGCGCCATCGTCCGGCCGGAGTACCGCCTAGCGGACGCTTTAGGATCGGTCGAGGAAGACTGGATGGCGCTGCCGGGCCGCAACCGGTGTCCCCTCGGCGTCGAAGGGCGAGGAAGGCACCGTGAGCATGTTCTTGGAGTTCGTGAACGGCATCGACTTCACCCCGAAGGCCGAAGCGGCCGGCTGAGGGGCGGGCCGAACTCATGCCGGTCGCGACGACCGACGACGGCGTTTCCATCTCGTGGGAGGCGCAGGGCGAAGGCCCACCAATGGTGCTCCTGCATGGCGTCACCGAAGACAGCTTGCTCTGGAAGTCGATCGCGGATGAGTTGTCCGAGCGCTTCAGGGTGATCCTTGTCGATCTCCGCGGTCACGGCCGTTCCGGGGAGGCCACCGACTACTCGCCCTTGGTGATGACAGGTGATGTGGCTGCGGTTGTGAGAGCAGCCGATGTCGAGGCCCCATCCGTCGTGGGCCATTCACTCGGCGGTCTCGTAGCGACGGCGTATGCGAGTGAGCACGACGTTCACGCCGTAGTCAACGTCGACTTGTCGCTGGACACTCGACCGATCGCAGCGCGCATCCGAATGCTCGAGACGAACCTCCGAGGTCCCTCATACGTGCCGACCTTGAGAAGCATGTTCGCGATGCTGGCCGGCGATCGGCTGCCCCAAGAGACGAGAGCTGCGATCGATGACTACGCGGCGCGGGCGCCGCGTGAGGTCGTGCTCGGCGTCTACGACATCCTCCTTCGCACGCCTGACGACGAGCTGCTGCGTATGAACGAGGAGATGTTGGACAAAATCCGAGCGCCGTATCTCCTGTTGCATAGCGTGAATCCAGGACCGGAGTATCTCAGCTGGCTCACGTCGCATCTACCGTCCGCCACGGTCGAGGTGTGGCCCAACTCCGGCCACTTTCTGCACCTCCTGGACCCCGAACGCTTCGTCCAACGGGTCGTCGACTTCTTGGCAGCCTGATGCCCTCGACCTTCCAGATGGGCGGTGTGGCTGGGGTGCCGATGGCCGAAGCCGGCGACCGCGCCCTATTCGGCGTTGTCCCGACCTCGGGACAACGCCGATTGTTCCGACCTCGTGATTGCTCCGACGTGTGAACGCGTCGGCCGGCTTCGTAAAGGGATTGGCGGTCAGTAGGTCGGAACAACGCGGCTGCTCGGGCTGATGCTTCCTCCACCGATTTCGAGTGGAGGAGGAAGCACATGTCCAGATCGAGTGGGACTGGCGGCGTGCCGACCGGGGGGTTGTTG
>Ga0256867_10001025_pt1 | contig 11557 bp, 17 predicted proteins | sample RVTome_15_FD_185939 | JGI IMG/M metagenome (GOLD analysis project Ga0256867, IMG submission 185939) | Soil microbial communities from uranium-contaminated site in the Upper Colorado River Basin, Wyoming, United States - RVT150D86 (HiSeq) ... | reverse complement strand
ACAGATCAAACCGCCAAACGATGAGCAGGCAGTCGGTTCATAGCGCGCGCCATGAGCACTCCCGATCCAACCGTCGCGCTTGGCCGATCGCCCGACGAACTCACGTTGCTCGGCTATCAGCAGCTCGCCAAACTGACAGATCGCTCTATCCCGTCCCGACGTATCAATTTTGACTTCCCGCTCCTCGGCCTATTCGGCGAGGTTGGGAGCCTCCTCGCGGAGGTGAAGAAGAAGCAAAGGGACACAGACTCCTACGTTGGCTATGAGCCGGCCGTCCTCGAGGAGCTCGGTGACACCCTCTGGTATCTTGCCAACCTCGCCACGCGAGCAGACCTGACGTTGCTTGAGCTGGCAGCCTACAGCGAGAGCCCAGTGACCCAGGCGATCGAGGTCACTGACAGGCCTTTCCAGGCCCTCCAGCCGGTTTTCGCAGCTCGAGGTCCCCGGCCACCAGACGCCTTCGAAGCTGAGCTTCTACGGCTCGCGGGACGTGTCGGCACGCTCGTCGCCGAGGTGTCCGGCCGCACGGCGCCCGACCGCAGTTTGATCGCTCCGTTGGCTCCCGTCTTCCATTCTCTGATCGCGGTCGCAAACAGCGCAGGGGTGCGCCTGGGAGGTGCCGCCCATGAGAATCTGCAAAAGACCTTTGGGCGGTGGCCAGTGACAAGGAACTACACACCACTGTTCGACGAGGATTTCCCACCCAACGAGCAGCTACCTCGCTATATCGAGTTGGCAATCTCGGAGGAGCTCATTGATGGTAAACTCTGTGCAGTTCAAAGATACAAGGGGGCCAACCTGGGAGATCCGTTGACCGATAACAAGAAGGAGGAAGATGATTATCGGTTTCACGATTGCTTTCATCTTGCATATGCGGCTGTCCTCGGCTGGTCGCCGAACCTCCGCCGACTTTTCCGCGCCAAGCGCAAGAGCGTGCCCAGCGTCGACGAAGCTGAAGACGGGGCACGGGCCATCCTGATCGAGGAAGGGATCGCCACCTGGATTTTCAATCACGCCAGTCGGCTGAACTTCTTCGAAAGCCTGAACACGATCGACTACGGCCTTCTCAAGGCGGTTCGCAACTTCATCGACGGCTATGAGGTCGACCGGTGCCCCTTGTGGATGTGGGAGGAGGCCATCCTCAAGGGCTACGCTGTGTTTCGGCAGCTGCGACAGCACCGCCGCGGCCGAGTCATAGCTGACCTGACCCAAAGAACAATCACTTTCGAGGAAATGCCCCAATGACGCCGGCCGCGCTCGTAGATGCCCTCAGTGCCATCCGGCTCGAGGGCGTGTTCAATCCCTATCGCGATCGCTGCTCCATCTATGACCGGGATGACGCCGCACGGCGGCGAAGGGACAACCTTGTCACCTTCGTCGAGGCTATCCTCCATGCTGGTGGTGCTTCGATCTGGATCGCTCGCGACCTCGGCTATCGAGGGGGCAGGAGAACGGGTTTGCCTCTGACCGACGAGGTCCATCTGCCAGTCATGAGCAGCGTCTATGGTGGCCTGCTGCTGCACCGCGCTACTATCGGCCCTCCGATGGCGGAACGCACGGCCGCGATCGTCTGGCAGCTGCTTGCCCGTATCTATCGGCCCATCTTCCTATGGAATGTCTTTCCACTCCACCCCCACGAAGCAGGCGAGCCATTCTCTAACCGCTGCCACACTCGCCGAGAGCGCGTCGCCTGCGAGGGCCTTTTCATCGCGCTCCTGGAGATGCTTGCCCCTACGAAAATCGTTGCCATTGGGCGCGACTCCGCGAAAGCGCTGGAGAAACTCGGCCTGCGCTTTCACTCTGTCCGCCATCCGAGCTATGGCGGGCAGAGCGACTTCATCCGCGGACTATCTGACCTTTACAGGGTCCGCGAGCCGGAGCCGTCCGACAAAGAGGCCAAAGCTCGCTGTTCGGTGGCGTTCAAGCGGCCTGCAACACCGCCCGTGCCTGAACACACCGTGCCAAGAGCTCGGCGATTTCACTACGTTTAGCCCCGCCGGGCTGGTCGATCTGTGCATGAGTCGACAGCACCGTGAGGGGGCCTAAAGCAATGCCACCTTCCGCGGCGACGAAGGCCATTAGACGCCCAAGGCCGATGAGATTCCCCAGCAGCTTCTCAATGTAATAGTGGTTCCGGTACATGGCGGTCAGTGCCAGTAGCTTCTCCGCCCCAGGGAGAAGCTTGAAGCTCAGGAAGCTTAGGCACTGGCCGCCATATGGCGAATCATCGACATCCCGCTCCGGGTCGAAGAGCGAAACCTCAAACTTGTTGCGCGACCGATTCCGCTCATTCCGGATCCGCTCGACGATACCCCAAAGCTGGTCAAGGGGAGCGCTATCTTGCCGCGGGTACGCGGTCATGCGCTCGAAATAGTAGCCCGACCAGCGATCGCTCTTTCGCACCTTCGGCAGCACGCGCTTATGAAACACCCGAATGAAGTCGGGCGCGCCGTGTCGACGGTAGAGGCCTTCGGGGAAAATCGTGTTGGCTATGAAGCGCACGGACTTCCCGCGTTCCCGAAGGAACGCCTCGACTTCGGCGATGATCGGATCGTCCGCATTCGTGTTCGCGATTGGATCCTGGACGTCGATCAGGACGTTGTGGGCTTCTCGGCGAGGCTGGCCATCGACCTTGGTGACCGCGGCGAGCCAAGCGGAGGCACAGTCAGGCTGTGGTGACAGGGGTAGAGACATCAACTTCTCCATAAAGAACTGCCAGGCGAAACGCCCGCGGCCTCAAGAACGTCTCTGTCAGCCAGGCATGACCGCTCTGGCCCCAAGCCGCGCCCCAACTATTGCGCACGAGGATCACGCGCTGACCCTTCCACATGCCATGGCCCACAGCCACCACTGCATGACGCTGTGCTGGCTCGGGCCGCTCACCTGCCGTGGGGTCGACGATCCCATCGGGCCCGGCGACGAAGAAGGAAATCGAGAGATACATGAGCACGATCACCGGCCGGCCACCATCAATGCCGGCGACAATCTCTTCGACCGTGCCCTGTTCGGCCCGGCCGGCGCGATGGAACAGCTCGCCCACACCCTGCGGTGGCCGCCACGCCGATAGATCCACAGGTAAGCAGGCGAGGTAGGGCCAACCGCTTTCATGCGGCTGCCCGTCATGCCGCAGCGCGTCCAACATCGCGGGCAGCGTTGTCCCCTCGGCTGGTGATCGGTTCGCTCGTCGCTGTGCATGATAGAAGGCGAATTCGCAGGACAGCGGCTCCCGTTCGTCCCGGAGCGCTGCATGTGCATCGCTGGCCGCAAACGCGAGACAGGTCGGCCGCGCACCCTGGTCCCGCGCCGGTCCGAATAGACCGCGCAGGTCCTGATACACCTCGACCGCCATCAGGCTGCCGTCTCCAGGATCTGGCGGCGTTCGGCACGCGACAAACCCTCTTCCTCTGGACCGGTCAGATCGTAGTACAGCACCAGCTGGTTGAGCGGTTCGGCTGCCTGCCACGGCCGCCGTTCATCAAGCGTGACACGACCGCTCTGTGCCACTTCAAGCGCCGCCGTAACGCGCCGCACCGAATGGCTGCCGATCGCCTCGGCCGCAATTGCCTCGCGCGCGTCTTGAACGATCGCAAATCCGCTCGCCTCGAGCTCGTCGATGTTCCAGAGATAGCCACCCCCGCTGTGCTCCTCGAGCCGCAGGACGAACAGGTCGCTCCGGCTGCCGCTGATCACCGTGCCCGCATCGCGGGCCGTCAGTAGCCACACATCTCGAAAGAAGTCGGCCGGTTGATAGTCCTCAAGCAGTGCCTCCTTGAGCCGCCGCACCGGTGTTGAAACGACCTGCCGCGCTGCGGGCGTGCTGATCAGTTTGTAACGCTGCAGTGTCCAGCAGGTCGCCTCGAAGCTTGTACCTAGGCGGAGCGCCAGCTGATAAATGACGTCCGGCCTCGTGTAGTCATCCCCATGCCAGTCCTGACGCTCACCATACCAAGCGATCAACCAGCGTGGCATGAGGAAGGCCGCGGCGAATGCATTCGCCTCGACTTCCTGCAAATCTTGCTCGGTCTGCGGTGCAAAGGGTGATCGCCGCAGGATATTCTCATCGTCGAGACTGGGCGCGTGCCCGATGTAGTAGTGGCCGAGCTCGTGCGCAGCGGTGAAGCGCTGGATACTCAGCGGGCGCTGCGTGGTGACGAGCACGCCATGCGCCGGCTCCCGTAGATAGGCGCCCAGCAGGCTCTTAAGCGGGCGCAACAAGATAGGAAGCTCAAGTGCCACCATCGATCCGAAGACGTCGATATTGCCTCCCTGACCTTCGATGCGCTCGCGCAGGCCGAGCTGCCGGTGCAGACGGCCCGCCGCCATAGTCCCGCCTCGAATGGCGCTTGGGTAATCACCGGCCATGGTCACTCTTGACCAACCCGCGACCGAGTGCGGAGATACTCGGCGAAACGCCCTAGCTCCTCACGGTCTTGCTCCGAGAGGCCCGCCGCCTGCCGCGCGAGATGGGCCACGTCCGGCGGCAGCGCAGCAGCCGCTGCATCTTCGCCCGTGAAATAGCTCACCGGCTGACGATACAGCTTGGCAAGCCGTGTCAGCTCCAACGCCTCGACCCGACGCTGTCCGCTCTCGATATCTGACAGCGCAGTGCGAGGGATCTTCAAATAAGCGGCAACCTCTTCCTGCTTCAGTCCGAGATACTTGCGTGCTTCGCGCAACCGCTCCCCAAGCTGCCGCCGCTCGGCCTCGCTCTCGTCCACCTGTGACACTGCCCTCGTCATGATTTGCCTCCTTTTCGCCTGGTCCACTCCCGCTCGATCCGCGGCATGAGATGCGCGACCGCCTCGTCTACCGACCCGTACCCGCCGGCCCGCACCAAGCCCTCGCGTAGCTCGAAGCCGAGCACCGGCTCGACTGCGCAGAGGAGATCCACCACCACGAGGGAGTCCATTTCGATCATCATGGAGGCGGCGGCCGCCGCCGACGACGGCACCGGGAGCCCGCGCAGACCGGCCTCATCCCGCAGTGCCTCTAGCAGTTCTTCCCTCAGACAAGCTTCGATATCCGCCGCCGGGAAAGCGACGGCCGCCTTAGGCTTGGCAGCAGCAGCAACCGACATCCGATTCCCGTACGTGTCAATTAACGACCTAGGAGAAACATAATGTCTGAAAAAGGGACATGCAACCCCCATCCGGATGGAAAGTTGCTTGTGCATTCGTTCGGCCCGTGCGAATCGCCTCGAGATATTGGGCGGCAACAGCCGGCGCGGGCTCTAACCAGCGCAACATCCGCTGGGCTTGTTGGTCGGGATGCTCTTGGTGCCGTCCCGCACGACGAGACGCTACGGGCGCCGCGTCGATGGAACCGGCGAGTTGGCGCGCGTTCGGCGTCAAAGGCGGCGAGATAGAGCGAGATCCACTACGCGAGTCGCGGTCTGCTCCGCGGTACCAGTATTTTGTAGGACTTCGACAGGATAACGGGTTCTTTCCTTGGACGCGAGCATCAGGTACTCAGCCCGAATCCGCCTCCAACCATCCATGTCTTCGTCGCGCTCAATGGGTTCGTCGCGGTCGAGCAAAACGACCAGTGACGGTTGGACGGATCCCCATTGGATCCGCTCGGCCTCTATTAAGGCCTCAAGGATATTGATTGAGACGCCGGCTACCACGCCATAGACCCAAGTAGACCACCAAAATCGATCCAACAGAACGTGCTCGCCCTCATTCAGCAGAGGGCCGATCCGTCTCTCAATAGCGTCAAGGTGCGCCGCGACATGCAAGGCCTGTTTTGCAGCTTCTGACATGCCTTCAATACCAAAGCATCCTGGGTCATGGTGGATGTCGTAGATTAGCTTGCCTAGGGTGCCTGGCTCGCGGCCGGGAAAAGCCAATATAGAGTGCCTGATAGCGAGAGATCGGAGGCGCTCAGCAACGCCACGAACAGTTGAGCTCTTACCGACCCCATCGGGGCCTTCAAGCACGAGTAAACGCCCCCGCGTCACGGTTTTCGATTCCCTTGCTGCTCGACGGGCGGACGCACGAGCGCACGGTCGAAGCGCGAACAATCCTGCATCTGGCTACACTGGCCTAACCGCGGGAGCAACCACTCCGGAAGGGCGTGATCAGGATCCTGCCCACCCAGTTCCCCATTCTCTTAAGAGGCCCCAATTCCTCGCTGATTCACATACAGAGGTAGTTGCGCTGCTCTTCCCAGCACGCCGGCAGCGGACGCTCCAGCTTTTTCAACATCAGCGCGTGATCCGTTCGGCGAGCCAGGATACACTGCACGATCTCCGGCGCCAACAAAGGCCAGCCGCAGAATCCGGCTCGCGTAGCTCTTCGAGATGTTCTCGGCGTCGCCGATCTCGCTGACCGAGGCGTGAACGCCCTCATCGAGCATCCGCTGCCAGCGCACGACCAGCGTGCCCGTCGGGCTGCGGCTTATTGGGATGCGCGATGGTGCTCCCGTCGGACGCGGCTATGCGCTTGCGGCCGGCACAAGGTGGGGAGTGCAGAAGCGGAGGGAGCTTTACACGACGAGCACCTCATGGTGGACTGCCGTCACGCCTTGTGGAGGGCAAGAGCTTTAGGGGATCATTTTTTCGCGACCTGGCGTCCGTCCAGCGCCGAAAGACAGGCCTGACCAAACGATTACAATGCCATCCAGAGAAAGCGAAGATTGCGTCGCGCATTCCGGGGCATATCCCGGCCCCGGCGCTCCAGACGCGCTTCCATGTCAAATGACAGTAGCAGCGCTATCCCAGGTCGTGGCGGGACACACGAGATGCACGTAGTTGTCGAGCAATAGCGCCCGACTAGTCCTGCTCAGCTTGGGTACCATCTGGGCGACATATGCGGTTACAGCGTCGTAGATATCTCCTGCTGACTTGCCGGCCAATATGCCTAGGTCAACTATAATATCCATCCGTAAGAAAGCTTCTGCCAACTCGTCCTGGTGGAGCGGTGCAGGCGGCGGGTTTTGATGATAAAACATGAACTTGACGGTGTACCCCCAAAAAGCAGACACGCCATGTTTGACCATCATCCTTCCGAGGATCGCGTCAGTTTGACACGATAGAAGATGAACGATTTTATCGTGCAAATAGCTCAGGTCTTCCGCCGCGGACCATACTACAGCACTGCGCTGACCAGTAAAGGAATCGTACACTCCATGACCGGCGGCAGTAATGTAGTCTATAGATTGGCCTTGAGCATATCGTCGACTCTTGATCGATTTACATCGGCATTCTTTATTTCAACCAGGCTGTGGTGGGGATACCGGTGTGCAAATCCGGCAAACAGGAGATGATCTCTAAATGCTTGAACGTACTCGAGCGTGATGTCACCGTCCTGGTCGATCCGTAACACTCCCGCCATATCCGGCCTCCCTATCCCGAACAAGCCCCCCGTAGCTTAGAACGGGAAATCGGGGAACTCCAATTCTTCACCGACCGGTTTCGGGCGAATTTTCCCCCGACGCATCGCCTAATCAACGAACAGCGCATGATTTTTGACTGCGAGTATGAGACGGTGCCCGAGCTCGCTGCCGTGCTCCACTTCCCTTACCAAATCGTCTGGTGCGTAATGACCACCGCCAACCACTGCGAGTCTTTCAGCGAAATCAGCGGCCCTGAGGACCGCGATGGTTACCTGCTTGAGGCCCTCCTCATCAGGATCCCGCACCGATCGGATCGTGGGATGTGGCTCACGCGTTCTGTGGAAGGCTGTTAAGACTTTCGGTGGGGCCTTCTGCTCCAACCAGTCCCCGAGTGTGGCAACTTGACCCTCGTCATCGAGAGAGAACGGCCGTTCCAGCTCCGCTTCCTCAAGCTCAAGGGGCTCCATATGCTTAATGACGTCAGCGAACATTGTTGCCTCCCCTCTTCCGACAGTGCCACGCACTATGATGCGCGGCAGCCAGCCAGAACGAAAGGGCATGCTGCGGGTCCTTTTCCCAGAGGGCAAGCCGAAAGCGGCACTCACTGGGCACGTTGTGGAAACTACAAGCAGCTAGATGCGCTGCCACACCCATCTGATCAGCTCACCCTCAACAATCCCCAAATTTCCCGGTCGCACCGCGCGTAAACCAGCGCAACTTGGCTCGAGACCTACCGAATACCATAGAGGTCGGCTGTCAACGGATCAACCTCACGAAGGTTCCGGCGCAAGGCGATCGCATTAGGCGGCAGAGGGGGCTTGAGGAGGATGGCGTCCCAGCCGGCGCGCTTGACCTCGGCGAGCGTGGAGCCCTGGTCCGGTTGGGCGCAGGAGGCTGCAGCAGTGACCTCCACGGGCTCGTGGCGGTCGGCGATCCGCAAAGCGCGTTCGAAGCCACTCGATCCCCGATCCTCCCTTCGCTACCGAGGCGGCAAGATCAGACGCATAGTTCCTTATGCGAATTTCCCCTGTCCCCGGACCACTTCCCAGCGAACTTCCGTGACTTCGCTTCGCGGCTAAGAAACGCGTGCGCCAAGTAGAAGCCTATGCCGCTCGGCCTCTATCGGTGGAGCTGCTCACGCTGTTTCTCCCAGCTCGCCGGCAGCGGCCGCTCCAGCCTCTCCAGCATCAACGCCTGATCCGTCCTCCCCGCGAGGATCGCGTCGACGATGTCCGGCGCAAGCAGCGCCAACCGCAGGATCCGGCTCACGTAGCTCTTCGAGATGTGCTCGGCGTCGCCGATCTCACTGACGGATGTGTAGACGCCCTCATCAAGCATGCGCTGCCACCGCCACGCCTGCGCCAGCGCCTTAACGCGCCGGCTGCGGCTTGGTCGTTGGCATGATCTCGATGCCGTCGGGCGCGATCCGCTTGCAACGTCATCAAGCCAAACATGTCAGGATGTTGCATCGCAGCAACAGAATCATCCCATGACACGCGCGAATACATCAGCCCTGAAGGTTGCCTGAACGGCAGAAATGCTGAGATTTCTCAACGAAATGGCGCCCAGTTCTATGGAGTTCTCCGGCATGAGCTACGGTGAGCGGGATGCTGCATTGCAAAAATCAACGCTTGGTCGGGGCGCGATGCAGGCCCAAGTGCAGACAGACGCGTGCACCAGAACCTGATCCGCGCGTCTGGCTGTAAGGAGCCGCGACCATGAACGTGGAACGTGAACCCGATGTCGGTCTTCCGCCTTTTCGAACGCAGCGATGCTGCCAGACTGCAGCCCAGCGATGGGCGGACCCCTGCTTGGGCCAAGCGACTTCGGGCGCGCCTCGGCGAGGAGATCCGCTACTGGCGAGCGCTGCACGAGCCGCACCAGCTCGACGACCGGGATCTCGACGATCTCGATCTCGCGCGCACCGGCTTCCCGGCGATGGCTAGCCGGGACGCCAAGGGCCTCTAGCCTCTGCCGCGAGCCTGACCCCGAATCGGACGTGGGTCGGCCACCCGTCGGCCCGTGGTCGCACTGGCGCACCATGCCAACCACGCCGTTGCGCTGAGCGCGACTTCCACACCTGCTTTGCTGGGAGCAGCTCGCCGCACGGCTAAATCAGCTGCTGAAGCGGCTGCCGAGGACGCCTGCAGCATAGATGGAGGACCACGGTGTCCAAGACTCGCAGGGTCGCCCGACGCACTCTCGCCAGGGCCGGTACGCTGGCCCGCAGGAGCGTGCGCTCTCGCACGCCGACCACGTCGCGGGTCGCACGCTTCGAGACCCGCAGTCACCAGGGCCGCAGCTACAAGCTGTTCGTCCCGAGCGGCGCCAACGCCAGCAGGCGTCTGCCGCTGGTGGTGATGCTGCACGGCTGCGGCCAGGACCCCGACTTGTTCGCACGCGATACGCGCATGAACGAGCTCGCCGAGGTCGAGAGCTTCCTGGTCGTCTATCCGGAGCAGAGCGCAGCGCACAACGGGCGCAAGTGCTGGAACTGGTTCGATCCGGCACACCAGACGCGCGCCGCGGGTGAGCCGGCCGAGATCGTGGCCATCGTCGATGCCGTCTCGACCGAGTTTCTGCTCGACCCGAAGCGGATCTACGCCGCCAGCCTTTCCGCCGGCGCGGCGATGGCCGTCGTGCTCGGCGCCACCTATCCGGACCGCTTCGCCGCGATCGGCGTCTGCGCCGGGCTCCCTTATCAGGCCGCAGACGACTGCTTTGGCGGTCTCACGCTGATGCAGCGGATCGGCGACCGGCTGACCGCCGGCGAGTGGTACGGGCCGTGGCAGGACTACTGGCTCGCCTACGTGATGTGCTGGGCCGCGTCGCCGTCTGTGCCCCCTTCGCCCCGCTTGAGCCCGCTCGCCGATCCGAAGACCCTGGGCGCCCGCGTGGCAGACGCCATGGGCGAGCACCACCGGATCGTGCCCATGATCCTGTTTCAGGGCACCGGCGACGTCACGGTCAAACCGGCCAACGGCGAGACCCTGATTGCACAGTGGGCGCAGATCGGCAATCTGGCGCACGAGCGCCTGGGCGCGGCCGCCGACGAGGTGACCATGACGACCGAGCAGGGCGCGGTGCCGAACGGGCGGAGCTATACACTGAGGACCTACAAGGACCCCAGAGGCAAGGTCCTGATTTCCGCCTATGAGGTCGAGGGCATGGCGCACAGCTGGTCGGGCGGTGCGCCGGCGGGCTCGGCGGGCGACGCCGCCAGTCCGCTTACCGATCCGCTCGGGCCGGACGCAACGCGTCTGATATGGGCGTTCTTCCAGGACCACGCGATGCCGGGGAAACGGCGTCAAGCCGTGCGTGCTCGGTCCAGCAATGTGACGTCCACTCGGCGGCGCAAACGAATGGTGCGGCCAGCCAGGGAACCGCCAACCGCCGCGCGGCTACCCGAGTAAACAGCGAACCGGTGGCACGGCGAGCCCGGATACGGCAGAGCTAGGATCGATTGATCCCCTCACCACCGCCATCGATGCAGGCCGGGCGATCAGCTGGAGGCGTATCGAATCTGGCGTTGCTGCAGTGTTCAGTGCCCTCAGAGAGTCCCAGCGGTCTCGCAACCTCTTGCGAAGGACGCGGCGCATGCCGACGTTCTCTGCACGGGCACCCCGCAAGCCTCAAATCCAGGAGCTGATCGTGATAGCCAAAGTCGAGAGAATTCGCCGCGGCCGCAGGCTGCCCGACGTCGGCTACATCGAGGCCCGGTCCCGGCGCCGCCCGCGAGGGGAAAGCCAGGAGATTGACAGTCTTCGAGACCGTGGGCGTTCGGTGCAGCCAGACCACTCCTCCTCTAAACTCCGGCTCCCCTGGCGGATCAACGATCGTTCGCAATAGGAAGAAGGTGCCGGAATAGCCCGGATATCTCACGGTAGGAGGTGCATCGGCCCCGAGAATCTGAGATAGTGTTTTTTGACCACTGAGGAGCGGAAAGATGGAGTACCGCGCCGTCCGTTCTCCCGACCGTTGCCCGGCGCACCCCGGCGAGCTGCTGCGCGAGGTCATCATCCCGGCAACGGGACGCTCCAAGTCCGAGATCGCCTCGCTCCTCGGAATCTCGCGGCAGCATCTCTACGACATCCTTCGGGAGCGGAAGCCGGTGACTCCCAAGGTTGCCGTGCGGCTTGGCAAGCTGTTCGGCGATGGTGCTGGCGTGTGGGTCCGCATGCAGGCGGCGCACGACACCTGGCACGCCGCGCGGGAAGTCGAC
>Ga0256867_10001024_pt1 | contig 11565 bp, 9 predicted proteins | sample RVTome_15_FD_185939 | JGI IMG/M metagenome (GOLD analysis project Ga0256867, IMG submission 185939) | Soil microbial communities from uranium-contaminated site in the Upper Colorado River Basin, Wyoming, United States - RVT150D86 (HiSeq) ... | reverse complement strand
CCCCGTGAACCAGTAGAGGCTGACGGTGGTGAGGATGTCGTCGATGCTCCAATCCTTGGCGAAGTCGGGCCCGCTCCACTCGTGGTACTTCTCCACCAGCCAGGCAAGGAGACCGGCCGGTGAGTCGTTGAGCCCGACGGCCAGGGTGTCGGGGCGGGTCGACTGGATGACGCTGTAACCGCGAGCCGTCCGCCACTTCTCGTCGAGCCATGCCAGGAACTCCCGCTCTGCTTCGCCGAGGTCGTGGCTGCGCTCCTCCGGGGGGAAAGCGGCGTGGGTGGCGAAGAGCCCGATCACGGTGTCGGGGTGGAGGGCAGCGATCCAATCACTCACGGTGGTGCCCACGTCTTCCCCGTAGGTGGCATAACGCGAATAGCCCAGGACCTCGGTCATAAGACGATGCCACAGACTGGCGACGACCTCGCCGGTGAAATGGTCGTCGGCGAGGGGTGAGGAGTACCCGTATCCGGGGAGGGAGGGGACCACCACGTCGAAGACGTCGTCCTGATGGCCCCCATGCGTGAGGGGGTCGGTGAGCCAGGGGACGATCGGGAGGAGCTCGAGGAATGAGTATGGCCAGCCATGGCTGAGGATGATGGGGATGGCATTCGCATATCGCTCGCGATCGGCGCGGGCGTGGACGAAGTGAACGCGAGTGCCGTCCACCTCGGCGAGGTACTGATCGAAGCGGTTGATCGCAGACTCCCGGGCACGCCAGTCGAAGTGGTCTAGCCAGTACTCGATGAGCTCCGTCAGGTAGGCATAGTCGACACCCGACTCCCAAGGCTCGGCCGCAGGGGCAACGCCGAGCCGGGTGGTGGTCAGGCGACGGCGGAGGTCGGTGATCTCGGCGTCGGCGACGTCGATGCGGAACGGCTCGGCCATGGCGGGAAGATACCCGCGGCGGCGGGGCCGACTTCAGAGCGGTGCGTTCTCGTCGAGAATGGCTCGGGCCCTGAGTAGGTCGTGCTCGGCGTGACCCTCGGTGAATGTCTCGTAGAGAGCCGCCAACTCAGACGTGCGATCGCCCCCGGCACCCATGCGGCGATTCAGCTCGACCAACCGCGTCAAGGCCTGCAGCTCGAACAAGCGGAGCCCGGACCCTCGCGCCAGGTCCAACGCGGCGAGGTACGAGGCCTGCGCCGGCCCCGGGTCGGGCTGGAGACGCATCAGTGACACGTCGCCGCGGGTGATCAAGAAGTCAGGCGTGACCTGGGCCTCGCCTTGAAGGTCGATGGCCTCTTCGATCAGCTCGAGACCGCGTTCGGGATCGCCGGCGAGCCCGTGCACCATCCCGCGCAGGTTGAGGATGAGCGGCCAGAACACCGGTGGGGTGGTGAGCCCCTGGTAGAGCTCGATCCCCTTCTCGGTCAGCGTCAACCCCTCTTCGTGCTCCCCCAGCGCGGTGAGGGAGATGCCTTCGAGGACCGTGGAGAGAGTGAGCCAAACCGCGTAATCGTTCTCCGCGGACACGACGCCGAGACGACCCGCCAGCTCTCGACACTCTTCGAACCGACCGCGCATCATGGCCAGGAACCCGTTGTGGTAGATCGCGTAGGCCAGGCTGTACGGATGGTCCAGCTTCTCCGCGATGTCGAGGGCGCCGGTCACCCGGGCAATGCTCCGCTCGGCCGCCCCACACTGGTAGAGCAACAGACCGGAGGCGACCCGGGCCACGACCGCAGTGTGGGGCCCGAGACGGAACCGATTGGCGCTGAGCTGGGTGGGATCGATGAGCTCGATGGCTCGGTCGAGGTGCTGCATTCCGTGCTCGAGGTCGCCCATGAACGAAGTCGATGCGCCCACCAGGTAGTGGCCCTCGACCAAGATCGAGTCGTCGTCCTCGGCTTCGGCCATCTCCAAGAGTTGCAGGCCGATGTCACGGGCACTGGCCCAGTCGGCGATGTTCATATAGAAGGTGGCGAGGGCACGAAGCACCGGGTATTGGCGAGCAGCACCTCCCATCTCCCTGGACATGGCCAGGATCTCCTTGAATGCGGCTTCGACCTCGACCGTGTACCCACGCACCGCCATCAGCGCCCGGGCCATGCTGGTGCGCAGGGTCAATTCCTCGGCAGCGAGCTCCGGCGTCGGGTCGGCGGTGGCCAGCACCGTCAGAGCATCATTGGCCAGTTCGATGGCGGCGTGATACCAGCCCCTGGCGTCGTGGAGGGCCCAGAGCCCGTCGAGGAGGGCAAAGAGCTGCTGGAGATCGGCCTCTTCGACCCAGAGGCGCCAGGCCGAGCGCAGGTTGCCGATGTCTCCTGCCAGATCTTCGAGGGCCTGCTGTCGCCCCGCTCCCCGAAGCTCCTCGTTGAGCCTCCAGGCAAAATTGGAGAAATAGGCGGCATGGGCGAACCGCACCGATGTGTTCAGCTCGGGCGTGTGCCCGAGACGCTCCTCGGCGAACTCCTTGATCGTCAGGAGCATCGAGAATCGGCTGGACTGACCACTGCCATCACTTCGGATCAGGCTCTTGTCGACCAACGAGGAAATCGCATCGATGACTTCGACATCGGGCATCGCCTCCATCGCCACGGCTTCGATCGCCTCCAAGCGCGTTGGGGAGAAGACCGACATCATCTCGAACACGCGAGATTCGTCAGGATCGAGCAACTCGTACGACCAGGCGATGGCCCCCCACAGTGTCCGCTGCCGCGCCGGGAGATCGCGTCCGCCCGCTCCCAGGACGTCGAGACGTTTGCGCAGCCTTTCGAGGAGATCGGCAGGCGTGAACACGTTCAGCCGGGCCGCCGCCAACTCGATGGCGAGAGGGAGGCCGTCGAGCCGGAGACATATCTCGGCCACGACCGAAGCGCTCTCGTCGCCCAAAGCGAATTCGGGCCGCACCGCTCGGGCGCGATCGACGAAGAGCTGGACCGCCTCCGACTCTGCGATCTCGGCCCGGGTCGAGCGCGGGTCGGGCATCGAGAGCGGTGGCACCGGATAGACCTGTTCCGCCCGAACGTGCAGTATCTCGCGACTGGTCACCAGGACCTTCAACCCGGGGCACCTTGTGATGAGCTCCGCTACCCCAGGGGCAGCCTCGGTGACCTGCTCGAAGTTGTCGAGCAGGAGGAGCATCTGACGATCGCGCAGCCGGGAGGCGAGCACCTCGAGCGGGTCGCTTCCCCCCGCTGCGGGCAGGTCGAGGGCCCGCACCACGGCCTCGAAGGCGGCACTGGAGTCCTGCTCAGGGGCGAGATCGACGAAGTAGACCCCGTCCCGGAACCGGTCGGCGAGCTCCGCGGCCACCTGAAGACCGAGACGTGTCTTCCCGGCGCCACCAGGGCCGGCGAGGGTGAGCAGACGGGTCGCGGGTGAGTCGAGCAGGGCGCGGATCGTGGACAGTTCGTGGGCCCGGCCCAGGAACTCGGTGGCCTGGAGAGGCAAGTTGTTGGGGTTTGCATCCAGGGTGAGCAACGCCGGGAAGTCTGCCCGCAGATCGGGGTGGACGAGCTGGTAGAGATGCTCGGGCTGGGTGAGGTCTTTGAGCCGGTGACTCCCCAGGTCACGCAGCGAGGCCCCATCGGGGAGACCTGTCGTCTCAGCGGCCGCCGAGCCGGAGACCAGGACCTGGCCACCGTGACCCGCCGCCATGATCCGGGCGCTCCGATTCATTGTCTGACCGAAGAAGTCACCGTCCCGTTGCTCGACGACCCCGGCGTGAATCCCGATCCTGGCCCGCAACGGCGCGCTCGCCCCCCATTCTTCCCCACCCAACGCCCGCTGCGCTCCGAGGGCCATGGCCACTGCGTCGGATGGGGAGTCGAAAACTGCGATCAGCCCGTCCCCGGTGTTCTTGACGATCGTCCCCCGCCCCTCGCCGACGGCCTGTGACAGGATCTCGAAATGGCGCTCCAGGGCGGGGCCCATCTCCTCGGGGTGTTCCTCCCAGAGACGGGTGCTCGCCTCCAGGTCGGAGAACACGAATGCCTGCATCGTGGGTGAATATAGAAGCGCCTCCCCCCGGAACGGCCCCGATAGGCGCCGATGGCGACGGCACCGGGCACCGACATTCCGACGCGGTCCCAACGACCCGTTCCGTGACACCACCCTGATCCTTGCCCAACCCGAGCAGCCGACGCAACCCGACCCTCTCCGCCACTGATGGATAGCCTGCAACTCATGGGCAAGGCCTTCCTCGTGCTCCTGGTCCTCCTGATCGGGGTGGTGCTCTTCGCCTTGATGGGCGACACCCTTCCCGAGGGGAGCTTCCTCCGAGGAATCTCCGACAGCCTGCGCAGCATCGGGCGGAGCATCGGCGACGGGTTTGGCGGGGGCTACCGGCCACTCCCCGCAGGGTGACTGGCTCGGACCTCATGGTCCTCCCTGCGGGCGCGTCTGCTGTCGCGCCAGGGTGACCCGTGTCGTCGCCACCTACCATCCCGATGATGACCGCTCCCCCGGGCTACGATCCCTCGTCGTTCCCCCCATTTGCGGTCACCGCGGACATCGCGGTCTTCACGGTCCGGGGCGGACGGCTGCTGGTCGCCCTGGTCGAGAGGGCACATGACCCATTCCGGGGGGCCTGGGCGCTCCCCGGCGGGTTCGTGGACGAAGACGAGGATCTCGATGCCGCGGCCACACGGGAGCTCTCCGAGGAGACGGGGTTGGAGCTCGCCGCCACCGATATCAGCCAGCTCGGCGTCTACGGCGCTCCGGACCGGGACCCACGCATGCGAGTCGTCAGCGTCGTCTACTGGGCACTCGTTCCGGGTCTACCCGACCCGATCGGGGCGAGCGACGCCGCCGACGCACGGTTGCTGGAGGTCACCGAGACGCTGGCCAGTCCCGACATGCTCGCATTCGATCACCATCGGATTCTCGGCGACGCCAGGAGACATGTCGAGGCCGCCCCCGGCGTCGGCAGAGCCCTCCGTCGGTCTCGAGCCGATCGATGACATCCGAAGCGTCGCTGTCCGTCTCCGAGTTGCTGACTCGGGCCCAACAGGCAATCGTCGGCGCTTTCCCCGGGCCGGTGTGGGTCAGGGGGGAGGTCATTGGCTTCCGACGCACTGCCGGTGGGGCCGCCTTCTTTCGTCTCGCCGACCCCGACGTCGACGACGCCTCCCTCGACGTCTCCGGCCGGGGCCGGGTGATGCTCGAAGTCGACCGCGTCCTCGGGGACTCCGGGTTGGGTGCTCTTCGTGACGGAATCGAAATCCGGGTCAAGGGAACTGTCGGCGTCGAGGCCGGCCGGTCCATCCTGCGTTTGTCGCTCCTCGAGGTGGACCCGACCTTCACTGCAGGGCGTCTCGCCCTCGATCGGGCCGAGGTGATCCGGAAGATGACGGCAGACGGGACTCTCCAGGCCAACGGCCGGCTTCCTCTCCCCCTGGTTCCGCTCCGTCTCGGGCTGGTCACCAGTCGGGGCTCGGCGGCCCATGCCGACTTCCTCGACCACCTCCGGCGGTCCGGCTTTCGTTTCTCGGTGCTCACAGCACACACCAGCGTGCAGGGGGAAGCGGCGCCCGACAGACTCGCTGCAGCTATCCGACGGCTCGCCGAGGAGCAACTCGACGTCATCGCGGTCATCAGAGGTGGGGGATCCAAGCTCGACATGGCCGCCTTCGACACCGAGCCGGTGGCCCGAGCCGTTGCCGCTGCCGGTGCTCCCGTCATCACCGGAATCGGGCACGAGATCGATCGCACCGTGACCGACGAGGCAGCCGCTCGCTCCCTGAAGACACCGACTGCTGCGGCCGAGTGGCTCGTGGGCAGGGTCGCCGACTTCGCCGGGCGACTCGACAGGGCCCGGGCCCATATCCGCATCGAGGCTCGAGCCATGCTGGGACGCCATCGTCATCTACTGCATCGGACTGCATCGGACATCGCCGGTGTCTCCGGCGCGTTGGCGCGTCAGCGCGACCTTCTCGGCGTTCTGCGGCGGGAGATCACGATTTCGGCGCGCCGCGGCGTGGAACAGGAGAAGGCGAGACTCGATGGGCTGTCGGACTGGTTCTCGGTGATCGGGGTCGACACCACCCTGCGTCGTGGCTTCGCCTTGGTGACCGGAGACGACGGCAGGGCGATCGTGCGGTCGGTGAGCCAGGTGCAGGTCGGCGACGGTCTCCAGATCCGCCTCAGCGACGGTACGGTCCGAGTGACTGTCACCCAACGATGAGCACCGAAGACCTCACCTACCAGGCCGCCCTCGACGAGCTCAGGGAGATCCATGCCCGGCTCCGGTCCGACGACGTCGACGTCGACCACCTCCTCGACGACGTGCAACGCGCATCGATCCTCCTCGAGTTCTGCCAGCAACGGATCACCGCGGTCGGCGGACAACTCGAAGAAGTCCTGCAGACCTTCGAGGATCCGACCGGTTGACTCCTGATCAGCGGGTCCTGATCAGAACCAGGTGATCGGCGGCCGACTCGGCTCCCCAGACCTCACCGGAACGCCCCAGGATCTGTCTCACCTCCCCCGGCTGGTGAGGAAGCGGATAAGGGGTGAAGGTCTCCGAAGTCGGATCGAATCGGACGAGGGCATTCGCACCGAAGTCACTGAGCCAGACCACATCGGCCTCGTCGACGTAGACCGCATAGGTGGCCGGCGCATCGCCCGGCAGAGCCCAGGTATCCCACACCTCCGACACCGGGTCGTAACGGCTGACGTTCCCGCTGTTCCACTCGCTGACCCAGATCGACCCACTCGAGTCCGACCAGGCCCTTCTCGCCCCTTGGTTGGGGGTGGGTGGCTCGAAGATGACGGCCTCCCCACCCTCGACCACGTTGGCGATGTGCGAACCAGCCAGTGAGGCATACCAGATGTTGCCTCCCGGCGTCGAGGTTATCCCATATGGCCCTCTCCCCTCCGGAGCTTCGCCAACCTCCATCTCCCCGGTCGCCGGCTGCAACCAGCCGTAGAACCCGGTCTGCCCGGTGAACCAGAGCACGCCGCTGTTATCGAAGACCGCCGTGTTGAGGTTGGCGTCAGGGGCGCTGTCCGGCAATGGATAGACGGTGACCTCGTCGCTGGCGGGGTTCACCGCAACGATGGCGTTGAGCCCGCTGTCGGTGATCCATGGCGTGCCGGCCTCGTCGACGATCACCCCGTGGGGCCGCGATCTCGGCCCCAGGTCGACATGACGCGTCTCCCCCGTCTCCGGGTCGAGCCGACCCAGCTCACCCGACCCCTGCGCCGTGTACCAGACACCGCCATCGACGGCGGGCGCGACGTCGTGGGGACGTGACCCGGCGGGAACCGGAAAGGCAACGACCTCGAGACTCTCGGGGTCGCGGGTGATCGTGGTGGTGGACTGAGGGACCGTTGTGATCGTCGTCGAAGAGGGGGTCGTGGTGGAGGACGCGAGCGGCGAGGTGGATGTCGTGGCCTCGGCAACCGACGTCGTGGTCGAGGTCCTCGTCGTCGATCCCGTACAGGCGACCAGGGTCAGCGCCAGGAGAGCCGTTGCGAGCCTCATCGGTCTGAAGGTATCGGGGATCGACGTCTACGGGGTCGAGCCGGTCAGCCATTCCCAGTCCGGGACCACCAGCACATCACTTTGGGAGGGGCCCCGCGACCCCACCTCGTAGGGGAAGGGCTGAGGAGCGGAATCGATAACGGGCGCCACGATCCGCCAGGCCTCCATCACACCGTCGACCCGGGCAAACAGAGACTGGTCGCCACGCAGGGCATCACCGAGCAGGCGCTCGTAGGCGTCCTGGCGATCCATGTGATGCTCGCCGTAGTCGAGGGTGAGCTCGACCGGCTCGGAGACGATCTTGGGCCCGGGTCGCTTCGACTGCAGGGACATGGCGATGCGGTCGCCCGGCTTGGACCGGAAGGTGATCCGGTTGGGGCCGGGGGCCGAGGTGTCGTCACTGAAGAGCAGACGGGGAGGCCGGAGGAACTCCACGACCGCCTCGGTGACCGTCGCCTCGAGGGACTTCCCCGCCCTGATGATCCAGGGAACCCCCGCCCAACGCCACGAGTCGATCTCCAGCCGCGCTGCGAAGTAGGTCTCGGTACTCGAATCCGGGGCCACACCCGGCTCATCCCGGTAGCCGTGATACTGGCCGGTAACCACCTGTCTCGGATCGAGAGACTCCATCGCCTTCAACACCTTGACCCTCTCGTCGCGCAGGGCGTCGGGGTGGTCGGACACCGGGGGCTCCATCGCCAGCAGCGACACCATCACCAGCAGATGATTCTGCACGACATCCCTCATCGCCCCGACCGAGTCGTAGAACGCTCCCCTCCCCTCGACCCCGAACGACTCCGACAGGGTGATCTGCACCCCGCGGATGTAGTGCCGATTCCAGATCGGCTCCAGCATCGTGTTGGAGAACCGGAACACCATCAGGTTCTGCAGCGCCTCCTTGCCCAGGAAATGATCGATGCGATAGACCCGGTCTTCGGGGTAGTGGCGGTAGATGATCTCGTTCAGAGCCTGAGCGCTGCGACTGTCCCGGCCGAAGGGCTTCTCCACCACGACCCGGCCCTTCTCGTGAAGACCCACCCCGGCCAGGCCCTTGATCACATCGTCGAACAGACCCGGGGGGATGGCGAGGAACGAGACCGTGCAGCGACGGTCGGCGACGTGCTCTCTGATGGCGGTGAACGTATCCGCATCCTGGTAGTCCCCGGGGACGTGGCTCAGGTTGTCCCCGACCCGGGCAAAGACCGACTCGTCGATTCTCACGCCGGCCGCCTCGATGGCTTCTCGGGCCCGTCGGCGCAGCGACTCGGTGTCCTCCCGCGATCGGCTCACCCCGATCACGGGGATGTCGAGCAACCCATCCTCGGCGAGGGCATAGAGGGCGGGGAAGAGTCGTCTTCGGGCCAGGTCACCGGTGATCCCGAAGAGAATCAAGGCGTCCGCAGTGGCGGTGGTCATCTCTCCCAAGTTAGGCCATGGACCCGACCGATGATCTGGTCGCCACCAAAATCCGGGACTCAGCCGGAGGTGAGATGGCGGACGAGGCGAGCATCGACGTCGACACCCCGACGGGGTGATCCTGCAACATATAGGATGCTTCTCGGTTGCCCCGAAAAGGGCGGTGATGTGGCATGGAATACCTGAAAAGGCCGATCGAGACACCGGAGGACGTGACCCGGGAGGTGCGGGACACCGTGTCGGAGATCATCGACGACGTCGCCAGACACGGCACCGAGGCGGTGCGACGACACTCGCTGCGTCTCGACGGGTGGGATCCTCCATCGTTCCGGGTGGGGCCCGAGGAGATCGAGCGCGCTTACGAGGAGATGGAGCCGGAGGTCGAGACCAGTGCCCGTTTCCTCATCGATCAGGTCACCACCTTCGCCCGCCTCCAGCGGGACACCCTCGTCGACTTCGAGACCGAGACCCTGCCCGGAGTCGTCCTTGGGCAGCGACACATACCGGTGGCCTCGGTTGGCGCCTACTCACCGGGGGGCCGGTACCCGTTGATCGCATCGGCGGTGATGACGGTGGCGACTGCCAAGGTGGCCGGCGTGCCCCGGGTGCTGGCCGCCGCCCCTCCCCGAGACGAGTCGGGGATGCACCCGCCTCAGCTGTGGGCGATGGCTGAGTCCGGTGCCGACGAGATCTTCTGCGTCGGCGGTGTCCAGGCCCTGGCCGGGATGGCATTCGGGCTGGACGGCTCGGCACCGGTCGACATGATCGTCGGGCCCGGCAACGCCTATGTCGCCGAGGCCAAGAGGCAGTTGTTCGGTCGGGTCGGCATCGATCTGCTGGCCGGGCCCACCGAGATCATGATCATCGCCGACGATATGGCCGATCCTTCCATCCTGGCCTGTGACCTGCTCGGTCAGGCCGAGCATGGGCCGACCTCGCCGGCGATCCTCGCCACCACCTCGGAGTCGGTGGGCCTGGGGACCATGAGGGAGGTGGAGTGGTGGCTGGAGCGCTGGCCGACCGCCGATGTCGCCGGCGCCGCCTGGCGGGACTTCGGGACGGTGATCCTCTGCGACGACGACGAAGAGTTGGTCGAGGTGTCGAATACGATCGCCCCAGAGCATCTCGAGGTCCAAACGACTGACCCAGACTGGTTCGTCCCCCGCCTCACCAACTACGGCAGCCTCTTCATCGGAACCCACGCCACGGTGGCCTACTCGGACAAGGCAATCGGCACCAACCACACCCTTCCCACCAAAGGGGCAGCCCGCTACACCGGTGGTCTCTGGGTGGGCAAATTCCTCAAGACGGTCACCACGCAGAGATGTGAGCCGGACGGGTCTCTCGCCACGGCCGAGCACGCTGCCGTGGTGGCCGATGCCGAGATGATGTACGGCCATGCCATCAGCGCCCGACTCCGACTCGACGCCGAGTACTTCCCCGACGTGATCGGCCTGGGGTGATGGGCGAATCGAGGGTGACGATCGTCACCGGCGCCAGCCAGGGGATCGGGAAGGCGATCGCCGTCGCCTTTGCCGCCACCGGCGACGTCGTGGTGCTCGCGGCCCGGAACCAGGCCGGTCTGGAGGAGACATCGGCCGAGGTTGCGGCGCAGGGCGGCACCCCCCTCGTGGTGGCGACCGACGTCACCGAAATCTCCTCGGTCTCATCGATGGTGGAGAGGGTGATGCGGGAACACGGTCGGATCGACGTCCTGGTCAACAACAGCGGTGTTGGCGGCCCGAGTGGTCGTCTCTGGGAGGTCGACCCCGACGAGTGGAAGTCCACGTTCGACGTCAACGTCTACGGCGTGTTCCAGACCTGCCGTGCGGTGCTGCCGGTGATGATCGAGCAGGGATCGGGATCGGTGATCATCGTGGGCTCGATCAGCGGGAAACGACCGCTGTTTGGCCGGTCGTCGTATACCACCACCAAGTCGGCGCTGGTGGGGTTGACCCGCACCCTGGCAGTCGAGGCCGGCTCTGCGGGAGTGCGGGTCAACCTGGTCTCGCCCGGATTCGTCGCCGGGCCCAGGCTGGAATGGGTCATCGATGCCCAGGCGAAGTCCCGCGGCATCACGTCCGAACAGGTGCGCGTCGAGTTCGAAGCCGAGGCGGCCCTGGGTCGGCTCACCGAGCCCGAAGACGTCGCCAGAGCCGTAGTGTTCCTGGCCTCCTCCGAGGCCGGCGGGATGACCGGGGTCGACCTCAACGTCAACTCCGGCGTGGTGATGTATTGAGAGGAGACGAGAAATGCCCACACTGATCGACCTGTCCCAGCCCATCTACGAGGGGATGAAGGTGTACCCGGGGCACCTGAAGACCGTCACCTTCCAGCACGTCACCCACGAGGAGACCGGCCCCCGGTTCACCTCCGACTTCTCGTTCCAAACCTGGGGTTTCATGCTCAACGACAATGGGCCCACCCATGTCGACTCGTTCAGCCACCTCGACCCCGATCCGGCGGCACTGACCATCGACCAGATGGAGCTCGGGCTCTTCTACGGCCCGGCGATATGTCTCGATGTCTCCGACATACCGCCCCGGAGCGACATCACACCCGAGCACCTCGACGCGGCCCTGGCCTCGTCGGGGCTTTCGATCGAAGAAGGCGATCATTGTTTCTTCTACACCGCCACCTATGACCGGTACCACGACACCACCGAGTACCTCACCACCTTCCCCGGTCTCGGGGAGAAGGCGTGCAGGTGGATCCTCGAC
>Ga0256867_10001023_pt1 | contig 11572 bp, 9 predicted proteins | sample RVTome_15_FD_185939 | JGI IMG/M metagenome (GOLD analysis project Ga0256867, IMG submission 185939) | Soil microbial communities from uranium-contaminated site in the Upper Colorado River Basin, Wyoming, United States - RVT150D86 (HiSeq) ... | reverse complement strand
CCTGCTGACCTCGGCGGTCGAATGGGCGAAGGCGACCGCATCGGGCGGCGCGCCCGGATGGTAGGTCTCGTCCTTGCCGTGCCGCTCGCGCACCGCTCTGGCGGTGGTCAGCCGGTCGCCGAGCAGGGCGCCGAGCTCATCGAGTGCGGTGGTGAGCCGGGTCGTGGCGAGGTGGTTCATGGCTTCGGCATCACAAGCTTCGGTGCATCGTGAGGGTGCCTAGGCCTGTCATAGCAGCCGGCGGCGCGGCCGGCATAGCCGTCAGGCCACCGGCGTTGCTTACCAAACCTTAAGCATCGCTGGCTACGGTGTCGGCTGCCGCCCTCTGCTGCAGCGCGTGCGCGCGGCCGGCAGAGGACCGACCAGCAGGGAACATGCCATGGCACCGACGCCATCCGAACAGGACCAACCCGCGCCGAGCCGCATCCAGCGCGTGATGATGGCGGCCATGCGCAAGCCACAGGTGGGCTTCGGGCTGTCGGACCGCGGTCGCGGCGGCAAGGAGCCAAAGTCGCGCGGGCTGCCCGCGCTCGCGCTCGCTCGCGTGTCGCTGGCTATAGACGATGGCGTGCTGATGGCCTTCGGACCTGAGGGCGACCCGATCCCGCCAGCCGATTTCGTCGCCGCGGCCGCCGAGCAGCCCGACGCCAAGATCGCGTGGTCCGGCGGCGAGACCGTGTCGGCCAGTCGGGTCGCCGCGGTGCTCGAGGCGCAGAGCCGGGGCCCGCTGGGCTCGGAAGGCGACCAGAACCGGGGCGAAGCCTGGATCAAGGCGATGCTCGGCCTCGGGCCGCAGCCGGCGACGGCGTCCGAGGCCGAACTGCGTGGCGAGCGGGGTGCCTGCGAGCTCACGGCGTTCGGCCGCGAGCTGATGATCACCATGCCGTCCAAGCGCTCCTTCCTGGTCGCGGACGCTGCGCCAGCGCACCAGGCGGAGGCCACCGTCGGCCTGACCCTGGCGGACGGGCAGGCCGTATCGGTCGGCGGTCTGGTTGCCCGCTTGCGGGCCCACGTCGAACAGACGCAGCGTGCGGCTGGCAGGGCGGGCGGCGGCGACCCTGCGTCCGCCGAGATCGCGCTGCCCGGCTGCGCTGTCCAAGGCGCCGAGGACGCGCTGTTGTTGCAGCTGCCTGCCGTCGGCGTCGCGCGGTTGGCGAGCCTCGGCGATGCCGCAGCGGCCGGGCCGCGGGTCAGCATCTTTCGGACCAATGGCGAGGCCGCCGGGATGGCCGACATGCTCGCCGAGCTCGGTCGTGCCCCGGTCCCGCCCCCGCCGGCGGCCGCCGGTCTCGAGGGAGCCACGATGTCTTCGCCACACCCCTCCAGCGTGGCTCCGGCGGCCAGTCGCAGCGGCGCGGCGGGACCATCCATGGCGGCGGCGGTGCCGCTGACCGTCAGCTTGCCCGGCGCCACCGGCGTCGACGCGGAACGCATCGCGGTCGTGGTCGTCGGCGGCGTGCCGCAGGGCGCCGTGCTCTCGGCCGGCGTCGACAATGGCGACGGCAGCTGGATGCTGAGCCCGCAGGACCTGACCGGGCTGGCGCTGACGGCGCCGGCCGCCTGTAGGGAGGACCTCGTCCTCAAGATCACCGCGTTCACGGTCGAGAACCGCGAGGGCGAGCTGGCGGCAGTTTCCGATACCATCCGCCTGTCGCTCGACCGGGGCGCGCCGATCGCGCTGGCGATCGATCCGGCGGTGCTGCAGGCGGGCGGCCCCGGACTGAACGCGCTGGTGATCCGCGACTTGCCGGAAGGCGCCCGTCTGTCGGCCGGGACCTACGATCCGGCGATCGGTGGCTGGGTGCTCCTGCCGCGGCAGCTGGCCGGGCTGACGCTGACCCCGCCTGCCGGTCAGGCGGGCTTCACGCTCACGGTGCTGGGCATCTCGCTCGGCGGGGGCGGCCAGGCCAAGGTCCTGACCCGGCTGCCGATCGCCGCGCGCTGAGCGGAGCGGCCCCGCTCGCCGGGGGCGCCATCGCGACGTTCGACGGGCCGCGCTCACGCCCTTGGCGGCGCTAAGCGATAGACAGACGCCCGCGCCAGCGGTAATCCTGGCCCTCACCAGAACCGCGAACGAGCGGCCGCGACTGCCCGCAGGGCGGCAGCGCGGGTCCAACGAGAGGGGGCATGTCCATGAAAGTTTGGCCCATGAGGGTCTGGCACGCCGGGCTGCTTGGCGCGGCGGCGGTCGCGCTGCTGGCAACCGGCGCCTCGGCCCAAGGCGTGCGCTGGGGCGACGACGGCCAAGTCGATCTCATGCTGGGGCCCGATTACGACAACGCGGTGATCACCACCACGCGCGACCAGCTGGGCAGCCTGTTCGGTCCCGACGAGAAGCCCTTCGAGGGCGCCGAGATCTCGGTGACCGTCAACTCGAGCGGTCCCAAGGGCGGCATCTCGGGCCCGCTGCACGCCTTCCGGCCGATCTGGGAGGAGCTGTCCGGCGGCAAGCTCAACATTGTCGAGCTGCCGTTCGGCGAGCACTACACCAAGATGATGCTCGATCTCAGGAACGGCACCGGCGAGTACGACGCCTTCATGGTCGGCGCCTTCTGGTACGGCGACATCGCGCCGGCCGGCTACGGCTTCCCGATCGACGATCTGATGGAGTCCGGCGAATATCCGCAGTGGACCTACGACTCCATGCCGCCGGCGCTCCAGACCCTGCACAAATGGGGCGACGAGAGCTACGGCGTGCTGAACGACGCCGACGGCCAGGTGCTGTATTATCGCAGAGACGCGCTGGCCGATCCCGAACACCAGGCGGCGTTTGAGGCGGAGTACGGCTACGACCTGCCGGCGCCGCCCGCGACCTGGCAGCAGCTGCTCGACATCGCGCGCTATTTCAACGGCAAGAACTGGGACGACAAGGACGGCGAGCCGGACAGTGGCATGGTTCTGCACCTCAAAGTCGGCGAGCAGGGCCACTATCACTTCCAGTCGCTCTCGGCCTCGTTCGCGATCACCCCGGGCGACAAAGTCGATCAGTACCACAACGTCTACTGGTTCGACCCGACCGACATGACGCCCCTGATCAACAGCCCCGGGCACGTCAAGGCGCTCGAGTTCCTGCAGGAGCTGCACAAGACCGGCCCGTCGGCCCAGGTCAGCTGGAGCCTCGGCGAAGCCTGGGACTACTTCCTGCGCGGCAAGGCGGTGTTCGTGTTCAGCTGGGGCGACGTCGGCTCGCTCTGCCAGGATACCGCGCGCTCCAAGATCCAGGGCGTGTGCGCCGCCTCGATCCTGCCGGCCTCGGAAGAGTATTACGATCACGAGACCAAGGAGTTCGTGCAGGCGAGCGATCCGCAACCCGTCGGCAACACCACCGGCGGCTCCTGGCACGGCGTGATCTCCAACTTCTCAAGCAATCCCGAGGCGACCTACTCCCTGCTCGCCCTGATGGCGATCAAGGAGGTCTCGATGTGGAACGCGCAGAATGGCTGGACCGGCGTCGACCCCGGCTACTCCTACCAGTTCCTCGAGCCGAACGGTGAGGCGACCGTCGACGACTACGTCAAGGCGGGCTGGGACGCCGAGGACGTGAAGACCTACACGCAGGCCTATTACGACAACTTCTACGCCGACACCATGCTGACCTATCTCAGGATCCCCGGCACGTTCGAGTACTGGGACATCCTGGACAAGAACCTGTCGGCGGCGATGGCCGGCGGGATCAGCGCGCAAGAGGCGCTCGACAACACCGCTCAGACCTGGGAGCAGATCACCGACCGGATCGGCCGCGACAGTCAGCTGAAGGACTATCAGGCCGCCATCGGCTACGAAGGCTAGACGCTCTCGTCCTGGTGGCTGGGCCGACTCGCGCCGTCGGTGCGCGGGTCGGTCCGGCCGCTGACTGCTGATCGCTGACGACCGATGCGCTGGACCAGCTCCGTCCGCCTCGTCTTTTTGTTGCCAGCGGTGGCCTGGGTGCTGGCGTTCACCGTGTTCCCGCTCGGCTACTCGCTCTACCTCGCCTTCTTCAAGATCGAGAGCAAGGTCGAGGTCACCCGCGAGAAGGTGCCCCTCCTCGACGAGCAGGGCGAGCCGGTGCTCTCGAGCACGGGCCAGCCCAGGACCAGGACCATCGTTCACCGCAATCAGGTGGATACCGCGGAGTTCGTCGGCGCCTTCAACTTCGAGCGCCTGCTCGACGATCCGCAAGTCGCCACCGCGATCTGGGTGACCGCGGTCTTCGTGCTGATCGCGGTGCCGGCCGAGCTCGCGCTAGGCTTCCTGCTGGCGCTGCTCTTCAACCAGAGATTGCTCGCGCGCCCGGCGCTCCGCACCATCATGATCCTGCCGATCTTCGCGACCCCGCTCGCGGTCGGCTATCTGTTCTTCACCATCTTCTACGAGGAGGGCGGGCCGCTCGGTTTCCTCGGCATCCCCTTCCTGTCCGATCCGGGCTGGGCGATGTTCTCGATCATTCTGGTTGACGTGTGGCAATGGACGCCGTTCTGCTTCCTGGTGTTCCTCGCCGCGTTGCAGGGCGTGCCCGACGAGCTCTACGAGGCGGCGCGGATCGATGGCGCTTCGAACTTCGACATGTTGCTGCGGGTGCTCCTGCCGCTGCTGCAGCCGACCATCCTGATCGTGCTGCTGCTGCGCTTGGCGGAGGCGCTCAAGCTGTTCGACATCCCGTTCGCGCTGACCGGGGGCGGGCCGGGGATCGCGACCCAGTCCTATTCGTTCCTCGCCTTCCGGGTGGGCCTGCGTTACTTCGACCTCGGCTACGCCAGCGCCATGGCGTATGTGCTCCTGATCGTGGTCATGATCATCGTGACCCTGTTCTTCCGCCGGCTGCGCGAGACCTATGGCTGAGCCCGCCCGTACCGCGGGCCGCTCCGAAGCACACTCGCTGCGTTACGCGATCTATTCGCTCGTCGCGATCGTGATCGCGATGATCTTCCTGTTCCCGCTCTATTGGGCGGTTTCGACCAGCCTGCGCAATCCGGTCGACACCTTCACCGTGACCGGGCTCGGCATTCCCTGGGTGAATTTCGAGCCGACGCTGGAGAACTGGATCGATCAGCTGGCGACCGCGGAATCCAGGCGCGCGCTGACCAACTCGACGGTGATCGCGGTAGGCGCCTCGCTGCTCGCGCTGCTGCTCGGCACGCCCGCCGCCTACGCGCTCGCCCGCTTCCGCTTCCAGCGCATCCCGAACCGCGACATCACGGTCTGGTTCCTCTCCCAGCGGGTCCTGCCGCCGGTCGCGACCGTAATTCCCTTCTACCTGGTGATGCGGGCGGTCGGCCTGCTCGACACCCATCTCGCCCTGATCCTGATCAACGCCACCTTCGTGCTGCCGTTCGTGGTGGTGATCGTCCGCCAGACCTTCCTCGACCTACCGGTCGAGCTCGAGGAGGCCGCGTTGGTCGATGGCGCCGGCCACTTCGGCTCGTTCTGGCGGATCGCGCTGCCGCTTGCGATGCCCGCGATCGCCGCGACCGGCCTGATCATCTTCGCCTTCGCCTGGAACGAGTTCCTGTTCGCGATCGCGCTCAGCAGCAAGCAGGCGATCACCATCCCGGTGCACATGGCCGGCGGCGTCGATTCCCGCGGGGTGCAGTTCTGGTTCATGGCGGTGCGCGCGATGATCGCGATGATCCCGCCGGTGCTGATCGCGCTCCTCGCCCAGCGCTTCATCGTCCAGGGGCTGACCCTGGGCGCGGTCAAGGGCTGATGGCGGCGATCGCGCTCAGGCTCACCCGCTATGCGCCGAGTGCGATCGACAAGCAGCTGCGCTACTCCCTGTACTCGCTGCTCGCGATCCTGGTCACGCTGGCCTTCCTGTTCCCGCTCTATTGGGGGCTGTCGACAAGCCTGCGCACCCCGCTCGAGACCTTCACGATCGCCGGCTTCGGCATCCCCTGGGTCAGCTTCACGCCGACGCTGGACAACTGGATCGATCAGCTCCAGGTCCCGGAGACCCAGGACGCCCTGGTCAACTCGACCCTGATCGCGAGCTTTGCGACCCTGCTCGCCCTGCTGCTGGGCACGCCCGCGGCCTACGCGCTCGCCCGCTTCCGCTTCGAACTCATCCAGAACCGCGATCTGACCATCTTCTTCTTCGCGCAGCGGGTCCTGCCGCCGGTGGCCACGGTGATCCCGTTCTACCTGGTGATGCGCACGCTTGGCCTGCTCGACACCCATCTCGCTCTGATCCTTGTCAACGCGACCTTCATCATGCCGTTCGTGGTGGTGATCCTCCGCCAGGCGTTTCTCGACCTGCCGGTCGAGCTCGAGGAGTCGGCCCTGATCGATGGCGCCGACCATTGGGGGGCGTTCTGGCGGATCGCCCTGCCGCTGGCCGCGCCGGCGATCGCCGCCACGGCGCTGATCATCTTCGGCCGGGCGTGGAACGAGTTCCTGTTCGCCCTCGCCATCGCGAGCAAGGGTGCCATCACCATCCCGGTCCACATGGCGGGTACCGCCGGCACGCGCGGCGTTCAGTTCTGGTACCTCGCGGTCCGCCAGATGATCGCGATCGTCCCGCCGGTGCTGATCGCCTTGCTCGCCCAGCGCTACATCGTCCGCGGCCTGACCCTCGGCGCGGTCAAGGGGTAGGCGCGCTCCTGCAGCGCCGTAGGTGGTCACCGCCGCTTGCCGAAGATCGCGACCGGGAGTAGGGATTGGAGGCGCCTTGGGCCCGTCGGGCGAAGCCATCGGGACGGGGTTGGCGAGCGCGCAAAAACAAGCTCAGGCCAGGGGGATCACCGTGCAACTAAGCCGCGAAGAGTTGCTCAAAGCCTACCGTCAGATGCGCACCATCCGGGAGTTCGAGGATGCCGTCCACGAGGAGTTCTCGGCCGGCAACATCCCGGGCTTCGTCCATCTCTATGCGGGCGAGGAAGCCTCAGGCGTGGGCTTCTGCCTGCACCTCAATGATCAGGACCGGATCGCCTCGACCCATCGCGGCCACGGCCACTGCATCGCCAAGGGCTGCGACGTCAAAGGCATGATGGCGGAGATCTTCGGCCGCAAGGATGGTTTGTGTGGCGGCAAGGGCGGCTCGATGCATATCGCCGATCTGTCGAAGGGCATGCTGGGCGCAAACGGCATCGTCGGCGGTGGCCCGCCCTTGATCTGCGGCGCCGCGCTCTCGTCGAAGACGCTCAAGACCGGCGGCGTGGCGATCGCCTTCGTCGGTGACGGCGGCTCGAACCAAGGCACGACCCTCGAGAGCATGAATCTCGCCAAGGCCTGGAACCTGCCAGCGATCTTCGTCTTCGAGGACAACGGCTACGCCGAATCCACCGCCAGCGGCTGGTCGGTCTCGGGGGATCTGGTCGAGCGCGGCAAGGCCTACGGCATCCCGTCGCGCCGGGTCGACGGCCACGACTTCTTCGAGGTCTGGGACGCGGCGCGTGAGGCCATCGAGCGGGCCCGCGCCGGTGACGGCCCAAGCGTCATCCACGTCAAGCTCGCGCGCTACTACGGCCATTTCGAGGGCGACGCCATGACCTATCGGGCGCCCGGCGAGATCGATCGGCTGAAAGCCGAGAAGGATTGCCTGAACATGTTCCGCCAGCGGGTGACCGAGGCGGGCCTGCTCCAGGGCGACCAGCTCGAGCAGATCGACCAGGAGGTCAAGAGCCTCATCGAGCAGGCGCTGGCCGAAGCCAAGGCCGCGCCGCCGCCAACCGAGGCCGATCTCCTGACCGACGTCTACGCCTCTTATTGAGCGGGGAGCACCATGTCCAGGAAGTCCTACCGGCAGGCCATCAACGAGGCGCTGCGCCAGGAGATGGAGCGCGACCCGCGGGTCATCATCATGGGCGAGGACATCGCGGGCGGCATGGGCGCGCCCGGCGAGGACGATGCCTGGGGCGGTCCGCTCGGGGTCACCAAGGGTCTCGAGCCGATCTTCGGCCGCGATCGGGTGCTCGACACCCCGATCACCGAGAGCGCCTTCGTCGGCGCGGCGGCCGGTGCGGCGGCGACCGGCCTGCGCCCGGTCGCCGAGCTGATGTTCGTCGACTTCTTCGGTGTCTGCTTCGACCAGATCTTCAACCAGGCGGCCAAGTTCCGCTACATGTTCGGCGGCAAGGCGACGACGCCGCTCGTGGTGCGCACCATGTACGGCGCCGGCTTTCGCGCGGCCTCGCAGCACAGCCAGTGCCTCTACCCCGTGTTCACCCACATCCCGGGGCTCAAGGTGGTCCTGCCGAGCTCGCCGTACGAGGCCAAGGGCCTGCTGATCCAGTCGATCCGCGACGACGACCCGGTGATCTTCTTCGAGCACAAGGCAATGTACGACGAGGAGGAGGAGGTCCCGGACGAGCCCTACACGATCCCCTTCGGCGAGGCGAACCTGACCCGGGAAGGCGACGATGTCACGATCGTGGCCTTCGGCCGCATGGTCGGCTTCTCCAACCAGGTCGCGGACAAGCTGGAGAAGGAGGGCATCAGCTGCACGGTGGTCGATCCGCGCACGACCTCGCCGCTGGATACCGACACGATCCTCGAGTGCATCGAGGAGACCGGCCGGCTGGTGGTGGTCGACGAGGCCCACCCACGCTGCAGCATGGCGACCGACATTGCGGCGCTGGCGGCGCAGCACGCCTTCAAGGCGTTGAAGGGGCCGATCGAGCAGGTGACCGCGCCGCACGCGCCGGTGCCGTTCTCGCCGCAGCTTGAGGATCTCTACATCCCGGGCCCGGACAAGATCGAGGCGGCTGTGCGCAGGGCGATGGCCAACTGACGGTCGGCTGTTCTGACGTAATCGCCGGGTCTTGACCCGGCGATCGCCGGCGCCCGCTGAGCGAGGTGCCGTGCAGTCAAGCAAGAATGAGGGGGTGGGCCGATGAGCGATGCCATCAAGCCGATCGTCATGCCCAAATGGGGTCTGGCGATGCAGGAGGGGATGGTCGCGAAGTGGCTGGTCGAGGAGGGCGCCGCGATCAGCGGAGGCGACGAGATCCTGGACATCGAGACCTCGAAGATCGCCAATGTCTACGAGAGCCCGGTCGCCGGGCCGCTGCGCCGGCGGCTGGTCGGCGAGGGCGAGACGGTGCCGGTCGGCGCGCTGTTGGGCGTGGTCGCCGACAGCTCGGTCTCCGATGCCGAGCTCGATGCCTTCGTCGCCAGGTTCCAGGAGGAGTTCGCCGCCCATGTCGCCGAGGCGGGTGCCACGGCGCCCGAGCCCGAGACCATCGAGGCAGGCGGGCGGCGCTTTCGCTACCTGGCGCTCGGTGAAGGCGAAGGGCCGCCGATCGTCTTCATCCATGGCTTCGGCGGCGATCTCAACAACTGGCAGTTCAACCAGGAAGCGCTGGCCGAGAACCGTGGCACCTACGCCGTCGACCTGCCGGGCCACGGCGGGTCGAGCAAGGATCTGGGTTCCGGCCATGTCGACGTCGGGGCGCTTGCGAAGGCCGTGGTCGACTTCCTCGACGCCAAGAACGTCGGCAAGGCGCATCTGGTCGGTCATTCGCTTGGAGGTGCTGTCGCTCTCGATCTGGCGCTCAACCACGCCGATCGGGTGGCCTCGGCGACCCTGGTCTGCTCGGCCGGCCTCGGGCCGGAGATCAACATGACCTACATCGACGGCTTCATGCAGGCCAAGCGGCGCAAGCAGCTGGAGCCGGTGCTGGCGATGCTGGTCGCCGACCCGGACATGGTGTCGCGCGAGATGATCGAGGACGTGCTCAAGTTCAAGCGCCTCGACGGAGTCGAGGCCGCGCTGAAGCGGATCATCGACGACAATTTCGCCGGTGGCCGCCAGGCGCTCGAGCTGACCTCCCGACTCGGCGAGCTGAGCGTGCCGGCGCAGGTCATCTGGGGCCGGCAGGACCAGATCATCCCGGCGAGCCACGCCGGGGGCCTGCCCACCAGCGTCCCGGTGCACGTGTTCGACGACGCCGGCCACATGGTCCACATGGAGAAAGCCGCCGAGGTCAACGACCTGGTCAAACGCTTTGTGGCCGGATGACCGTCCTGGTCAACGGGAGGGAGGAGTGATGACCGACAGGGTGAAGGCGATCCCAGAGGGCTATCACAGCGTGACGCCCTACCTCATCGTGGACGATGCGGCTGGCGCGATCGAGTTCTACAGGAAGGTGTTCGGTGCGAGCGAGCTGATGCGCATGCCGGCGCCTGACGGGCGGATCGGCCACGCCGAGCTCAGGATCGGCGACTCGCGCATCATGCTGGCCGACGCATTTCCGGACATGGGCGCGCGCAGCCCTCGGGCGATCGGGGGGTCGCCGGTGCATCTCTATGTCGAGGACGTGGACGCCGTGACGAACAAGGCGCTCGCAGCGGGCGCGAAGGAGCTGCGGCCGGTCAAGGATAAGTTCTACGGCGACCGCTCGGGCACCATTGAGGACCCCTTCGGCCACGTCTGGCACGTCTCGACCCACAAAGAGGACGTGGCGGCCGATGAGCTCAAGCGCCGTGCCGAAAGGGCGATGCAGCAAGGCGGCAGCTGACCGCCCGCGGAAGTACTTCGGTGAGGCCCTACACTGCGATGCGCAGGTGGAACGACTTGGGCCGGGTGAGGTGCTCGTACTGCAGGCGGGAGAGCGAGCAGCCGCGGCCCGAATCCTTGACCCCGGTCCAGGCGAGGGCGGGATCGAGATAGTCGCAGCGGTTCATGAACCAGGTGCCGGTCTCGACCTGGTCGCCGATCCGGATCGCGGCCTCGACATCCGAGGTCAAGATCGCGGCGGTCAGTCCGTAGCGGCTGTCGTTCATGAGCCGGACCGCTTCCTCGTCGGAAGACACCGGCATCACGCCGACCGCCGGGCCGAAGGTCTCCTCGGTCATGATGCGCATCGAATGATCGACCCCGGTCAGCACCTGGGGCGCCATGTAGGCGGAACCCGGCGCATCCTTGGCGAATGCCTTGGGGTCCAGGTGTGCCTTCGCACCCGCAGCAATCGCGTCCTCGACCTGGCGGCGCACGAAGTCGGCCGCAGCCGGACGCACCAGGGGGCCGAGCGTGGTCTCGGGTTCGTTTGGATCCGCCAGCCGATAGCCCCTGGCGAACTCGACGAGGCCGTCGACGAAGCGGTCGTAGACCGCCTCGTGGACGTAGATCCGCTCGATCGCGCAGCACGACTGGCCGCTGTTGAAGAATGCGCCGTCGGCGAGGTTCTCGATCGCATGGTCGAGGTCGGCATCGGGCCGGACGTAGGCCGGATCCTTGCCGCCGAGCTCCAGGCCGAGCCCAAGGAAGCGGCCGGCGGCCGCCTGCTGAACCGCATGGCCGCCAGGGACCGAGCCCGTGAAGCTCACGAAATCGATGGCGTTATTCTCGATCACTCGGGTGGTGGCGTCATGGCTGAGGTGCAGATGTTGAAACACGCCCTCCGGCAGGTCGGCGGCCTGGAAGGCCTCGGCGAAGCGCTCGGCGCAGAGCGGTGTCTGGGCCGAGTGCTTGAGGATCACCGCGTTGCCCGCCATGAGGGCCGGAACGACGCCATTGACCGCAGTGAGGTAAGGGTAGTTCCAGGGCGCGATCACGAACACCACGCCGAGCGGCGTGCGCCGGATGAAGCGCCGGAAGCCCGCCTTTTCCCCGACCTCGAGGTCGGACAGCGCCTGCCCGGCGATGCCGATCATG
>Ga0256867_10001021_pt1 | contig 11584 bp, 9 predicted proteins | sample RVTome_15_FD_185939 | JGI IMG/M metagenome (GOLD analysis project Ga0256867, IMG submission 185939) | Soil microbial communities from uranium-contaminated site in the Upper Colorado River Basin, Wyoming, United States - RVT150D86 (HiSeq) ... | reverse complement strand
CGATCGCATTCGTGGCTGCCCAGCTCGTTGTCGGATCGAGCGGAGACCTCGACGACCGTGTTGTCCTTCGGGCAGAGCTCTACCTGTTCCTCGCAACGCTCCCGCTCTGGCTCGTCATGGCGAACCTCTACCGGCTCTACGAGAACGATGAGACACGAGCCGACCACTCGACAGTCGACGACATCGTCGGCGTGGTGCACCTCGTGACAATGGGAGCCTGGCTCCTGTTCGTGGGCGCGTGGATCACCGGGCTCGCTGATCCGAACCTTACGAAGATCGCGCTCTTCTGGGCTCTCGCCATTCTCCTCGTCCCGGCCATCAGGGCGTTCGCCCGCGCCTTGACTCGCCGTAGCGTCGCCTACGTCCAGAACGCGGTCATAGTCGGTGCGGGACACGTTGGCCAGCTGCTTGCGCGCAAGCTCACCCAGCATCCCGAGTATCGGCTCAACGTCGTCGGGTTCGTCGACGACGATCCGCGCGAACTGCGACCCGTCGTCGCGGATCTGCCGCTGCTCGGGCCGGTGGAAGACCTCGCTCGGGTCGTCCACGAGTTTGACGTCGAGCGGGTGCTCATCGCCTTTCTTCAACTCCCGCATGAGCCGATGCTCGGGCTGATCCGGCGGCTGAGGGCGATGAGCGTGCAGATCGAGCTCGTGCCGCGCTACTTCGAAGTGATCGGCCCGGCAGCCGACATCGACCCCATCGAGGGTCTGCCGCTCGTCCGCCTCGGCGCCCCCCGAATCTCGCGCACGAGCCGGGTCGTGAAGCGGGTGATGGACGTCGTCGGAGCGTGCGTCGGACTACTGCTCGCTGCGCCGGCGATGCTGGCGATCGCGATCGCGATCAAGCGTGACTCTCCGGGTCCCGTGCTCTTCCGCCAGACACGGCTCGGCGAAGGGATGCGTGAGTTTACGAATCTCAAGTTCCGCACGATGCGCCTGGGCACGCCGGACGCGCACCACCGCGACTACATCGGCGCCACGATGAGCTCCTCGGCGGCTCCCGAACCCTCGGGTCTCTACAAGCTGGAGCGCCCCGAGGAGATCACGAAGGTCGGCCGCTGGCTGCGCGAGACCAGCCTCGACGAGCTCCCGCAGCTCTTCAACGTGCTGCGTGGAGACATCTCCCTGGTCGGCCCGCGGCCGTGCATTCCGTACGAGGTCGAGCACTTCCTGCCTCACCACTTCGACCGGTTTCTCGTTCCGGCGGGTCTCACCGGCCTCTGGCAGGTGACCGCCCGCGCGCGCTCATCGTTCGGCGAGGCGCTCGATCTGGACGTTGCCTACGTGCACGGGTACTCGCTCTGGCTCGACTTCCGACTCCTGCTTCGAACGCCCGTGCAGATGCTCCGCCAACGGGTGACCGCATGAGCCTGGGGACCCAACGAGTTGCCGTCGTCGGGGTCGGCTACTGGGGGCCCAATCTCGTCCGCAACCTCTTCGAGCTGCCCGAGGCCGTGGTGGTCGCTGCTTGCGATCGCGACGTCGACGCCCTCGACCGTATCGCCCGTCGGTATCCCTCACTCGAGACAACGACGGACCTGGACGCCCTCCTCCGAGACGACTCGATCGACGCGGTCGTTATCGCCACTCCGGTGTCCACACACCACTCGCTTGCGAGCGCCGCCCTGCGCTCGGGCAAGCACGTGCTCGTCGAGAAGCCACTCGCCGCATCGGCCTACGAGGCGCTGGAGCTGGTCGCCCTTGCGCGCGAGCGCGACCTCGTCCTCATGCCGGGGCACACGTTCCTCTACAGCCCACCGGTGATGCTCGTACGCGAATACATCGCTTCCGGAATGCTGGGCGAGATCTTCTTCATCTCCACCAGCCGGGTGAACCTCGGCTTGCACCAGCCCGACGTGAGCGTGGCGTGGGATCTCGGTCCGCACGACTTCTCGATCCTTCGGTACTGGCTGGGCGAGCGGCCGACAACGGTCAACGCCGTCTCGCGCTGCTGCATTCTCCCCTCGGTACCCGATGTTGCCTTCATCGACCTCGAGTTCCCCTCGAGAACGATCGCCCACGTCGAGCTGTCATGGCTCGCCCCGAGCAAGCTCCGCAGGACGACGGTCGTCGGCTCCCGAAAGATGGTCGTGTACGACGACACGAGCACCGAGCCGGTCCGGCTGTTCGACTCGGGCGTGGCGGTCAGGGATCCGCAGACGTTCGGCGAGTATCGGATGACCTACCGAACGGGAGACATCATCTCGCCCCGGATCGAGCCGGTCGAGCCGCTCCATCTCGAGCTTCGCGACTTCCTTCGTGCGGTACGGACAGGGTCCAGACCGCGCTCGGACGCCGATCTCGGGATCGACGTCGTCCTCACGATCGAGGCGGCCGAACGATCCCTCGCCGCCGGAGGCATTCCCGTCGCGGTCGAGGACGGGTTCACGGCCCTCACGGAGGTCCGCTCTCGATGAGCGGGCGGCCGCACCTGCTTCGTTCAATCCTCTTGGCCCAGCTGCTGGTCTTGATCGTCGCGGGAGCGGCCGTTGGCGCCAACCTGTACGCGGACCGTCAGCGGGAGATCTATGGCGGGCGCGCCGAGATCCTGTACGAGGGCCAGGAGATCCGCACGGCGGTGGAGGGAGAGCGGCAGATCGCCACTCAGCTCGCACTGCTTCAGAGCGCGAGCACCCTCGCGCCGGTGGCGAAGCGGTTCGGCGTCACGATCGACGACCTCGGAGACGATCTCTCCGTTTCGAGCGAGGCCGACAGCAACGTCCTTCGGGCGACGGTCGCAAGCGCCGACCCTACCCTCGCCGTGCAGATGACGCAGGCGGTCGCGGAGAGCTACATCGACCAGGTGCGCGCCGCCGACGCGCCCGAGATCGAGCAGGCGAAGACCTTTCTCGAGAGCAGCATCGAACAGCTGTCGGAGGATCTGGCCGAGCTTGAGGAGCGGTACCGGCGCGCCGGCAGCCGAGCGGACGTGTCGCGAAACCCTTCCGACGAGCAGCTCTTTGCCGCGGTGCAGTCGCTCCAGGGGCGAATCGGCAGCCTTCAGGATCGGCTCACCGAGCTCCAGGTGCTGCAGATCACGGACGCCGGCGCTCGGATCCTGACGCCCGCGTACCTCCTCGACGAGCCGCTCGAGCCGCGGCCCCAGCGGGCGGCAGCGGCCGGCGGCCTCGCTGGGCTCTTCCTCGCCTGCTTGGTGCTTCTCGTCGTTGCACGCACGCGCGCAGAGGGATGAGCGTGGCGGTCTCGACGCCCGCCCCCGATGATGCTGCCGCGCCGCTCGCCGTCGCCCGGAACTCGATCTCCGTCGCGGGATGGACGATCGTCAGCCGGCTTACCGGGCTTCTCCGCTTCGTAGCGGTTGCCGTCGTTCTCGGCCCGACGTACCTCGGGAACACGTACCTGGCAACCAACCTCGTCCCGAACCTCGTCTTCGAGCTCCTGGCGGGCTCGCTGTTCGCGAGCCTCCTCGTCCCGCATCTCGTCAGGCATCTCGCAAAGGGCGACGTCGCCGGTGCGGAGCGAGCGGCAAGCGGCTTCCTCGGGCTGTGGCTGATCGTCTCCGCGCTCGCCGGCGCGGTGGTTGCCCTCGCGGCGCCGCTCTTCCTCGCGCTCCTGGCGCTCGGAGTCGACGATGCCGGGACCGCCGCTTCCCAGCAGGCCGCCGGCTGGCTCTTGCTTGCGTTGTTCGCTCCGCAGATCGCCCTCTACGGCGTGGCCGGCGTCGGCGCGGCGGCGCAAAACAGCCGAGGCCGGTTCGCGCTGGCCGCGGGCGCCCCGGCGCTCGAGAACGTCGGAATCGTCGCGACGCTCGCGGCGTTCGCGATCGTGTTTGGAATCGACGCGTCGCTCGCGACCGTCAGCACGGCCGGAATTCTTCTCCTCGGCGTCGGGACGACCGCATCTGTTGTCCTCCACGCCGCCGCGCAGTGGCTTGGTGCGAGGCGGGCCGGCATCCGGCTCATTCCTCGGACAGGCTGGCGCAGTTCCGAGGTGCGCGCGATCGCGCGGCAGACCGTCCCGACGCTCGGCTATGCGGGCCTGAACGCCATTCGCATCTTCGCGGCGCTTGTGGTGGCGAACAGCATCGCCGGGGGCGTTGTCGCCTTCGGGGTTGCGCTCGCCCTCTTTCACCTTCCCGTCGCCATCTGCGCCCGACCCGTCGCGACGGCCCTCCTTCCGCGACTCGCGCGCCTCTTCCATGAGGGGGCTCTGGCACGGTTCCGGGAGGAGCTCGCTCGTGGTGGTGGTCTCGTGCTTTTTCTTACGGTTCCTGTCACCGCCTTCTACGTGGCGTTATCGGAGCTGATCGGCGAGGCCTTCTTCGTCGGTGAGCAGGAAGCCGCGGGAGCCGCGCTTCTGACGGCAACGCTCGTCGCCCTTGCGCCCGGGATCCTCGGCGAAGCGGTCTTCATCCTCTCGACGAACGCGTCCTACGCCGCCGGTGACGTCCGAGCACCGTTTCGAGCGATGGTCACACGCACGCTGCTCTCACTCGCCGGCATGGCAGCTGCCTTTTCACTCGACGCGCCTGCGGCGACGCTCGCCGGCCTGGGAGCGGCTCTCTCCGCGGGAAACATCGTGAGCGCCTGGCAGCTTCACCGAGCCGTGGGAAGGCGAGTGGGGCGAGCCTCGCTTCCGGCGTGGCGCGGGATACTCCGCGATCTCGCCGCGTCGTCGGTGGCGGCAGGCACCGCGTACGTCGTGGCCTCCGTCGCCGCGAGAACGGCTCCTGCCGACGGGGGCGAGGTCGGCCGCCTCCTCGCGGGCGCGTTGATCGGTCTCGCCGTGTTCGTCGCCGCGCAGCACGCGCTCCGTGCGCCGGAGCTCGGCTGGCTGGCGGGCGGCTTCCGCCAGCTTCGCCTCGGAGGCAGCGCGTGACTTCAGCGCGAAACAGTTCGTTTCACCGTGCAGCCGCCCGGCGGCGGGCGTTATACACGACGCTGCTCGGCGCCGCCGTCCCGCTCGTAGTCGAGCCAGTGCTTGGGGCACGCTACCTGTCGATCTCGAGGTGGCTGCAGGACTTCTCGGCACTGCCGGATCAAGATCGGCGCGCCTGGCAGCAGGAGCGCCTCGCTGAGGTCCTTCGCCACGCCCGCGACTCGGTTCCGTTCTATCGCCGAGTCCTGATGAACGCGGATCCCGCCCGGACGGCCCTCGCCGACCTTCCCGTCGTCGACAAGGCGCTCGTCCGCTGCGACCAGGACGCCTTCCGGTCTGACGGGTGGAGCTCGATGCGCTACGTCGTGAAGACCACCGGCGGGACCACGGGAGACCCATGGCGATACGAGCTCGACCGAGCGGCCTGGGCGCACGTCTACGCCGCCGTGCTCCACTTCTGGGGAGAGACCGGCTATCGCTACGGCGAGCGTATCGCCCTGATCGGTACGCCCCCCTCCCTCGTCGGTGGTGGGCGCGGCTGGAAGTCGCGCCTCCGCAGGGCGCTCGAGCGCCGCGTCCACCCGTCGACCGGCGTCGCGACCGACCACGAGTCGAGCCTGCGCCACGCGAGATCGGCCGCTCGCTCGAGGGCCGCCCTCTGGTACGGCTACGCCGGGATGATCGCGGCCATGGCCGATTCGGTGCTCGTCGAGGGGATCGAGCTCCGCGGCCGGCCCCGCGGGATCGTGACCACCTCCGAACCGCTCCTGCCGGAATGGCGTCGGCGCATCGAGCGCGCCTTCGACGTCCCGGTCTTCGACCAGTACGGCTGCAACGACGGAGGCGTGCTGGCACAAACGTGCGCACACGGACGCTTCCACCTCGCCGACAGTGTCTCGATTGTCGAACTGCTCGACGGCGACGCCCCGTGCCCGCCCGGAACGGTGGGTGATGTCGTGGTCACAAACCTCCACGCACGAGTGCTCCCTTTCCTCCGATACCGCGTGGGGGACCGCGCAGTCCTCGCCGAGGGCCCGTGCCAATGCGGTCGCCCCGGGCCGACGCTCGCACGGGTGATCGGCCGCTCCGGCGACAGCGTGAAGCTGCCGGACGGCGGAGAGGTCTCCCTGCCCGGACTCACAACCGCCTTTTGGGAGGCGCCCAACGTGAGGCGTTGGCAGCTCGTCCAGACCGACCTCGACCGCATCCGCGTCAGGCTCGAGCTCGCCCCTGGGTTCGACCGGGTCGAAGCCGCCCGACTCGAGGAAGCGCTTCGGAGGAGATGCGGCGGCTCCGTGGCGGTCGAGCTCGTCACCAACGAGCCGTTCGAACGAACGCCTGGCGGGAAGCTCCAGGTCGTTGTGAGCAGGGTGTGAGCGGAGCTCGTCCATGAGCGTCGACCGTCGTCCCCGCTCTGTACATGCGCTCCCCTACGCGAACAGTGCGGTTTGGTCCGTAGCAGCTGCGTTTCTCGCGGCACTCGCGGTCGCACCGCTTGCGACCGCATCCCCGACGCTCACAGTCGTCGGGGTCGGCGCTGTCGCGCTCGCGCTCGCCGTCGCGGTCCACCCTCCTATCGCGGCCTTCGTTCTCATCCCCGTCACTCCCTTGATCATCGGGATCGACCGAGGCGCCGTTATTCCCGTGCTACGGCCGAACGAGGCGCTCGCCGCCGTTCTGGCCGCGGGGCTCCTCGCCCGTCTCGGCGCCGAGCTCCTCGGCGGCATGCCCTTCCGTCCGCGCCTCGGTCGCGTCGATCTCGCCATCTTCCTGCTAGCGGTCACCGGCTCGGCGCTGCCACTTCTCTGGATGCACGCCCGCGGGGCGGATATTACGCGTGACGACCTTCTCTACGCGCTCACGCTCTGGAAGTACTACGGCCTCTACCTGATCGTGCGCACGAGCGTGCGCACGATCCGGGACGTGGTGATCTGTCTCTGGCTCTCGCTCGCCGCGGCCGGCGTGGTCGCGATTGTCGCGATTCTGCAGGCGCTGCAGCTCTTCGGCGTGCCCGGCCTCCTCGCCACGTACTACGCGCCGTTCGGCCACACCCAGGCTCTCGACAACATGCGCGGTACGTCGACGATCGCTGCGGCGCAGGCCGTCGCCGACGTGATGACCTTTAACCTTGCAATCGCGGCCGGCCTCGTGCTCAGGGGGTCCCGGCACCGCACTGAGCTCGTCGCGCTCTCGATCCTCTTTCTCTTCGGCGCGCTCGCCTCGGGCCAGTTCTCCGGTGTGCTCGCGCTGCTCGTCGGGGTCGTTGCGTTCGGATACGTGACGGGCCGGCTGACGACGACCGTCCTCGCGTTCGTGCCTGCGGCGATCGTGGCGGTGCTCGCCCTACGGCCCGTAGTCGACCGACGGATCGCCGCGTTTGATACCGCGACCGGGATTCCGGCGAGCTGGATCGGCCGACTCGAGAACCTGCGCACCTACGTCCTTCCCGAGCTCTCGACCGGCTGGAACTGGGCGCTCGGGGTGCGTCCGTCGGCGCGCGTGCCAGGGCCCGCTGACGCGGGGCGCGACTGGATCTTCATCGAAAGCGGCTACGCATGGCTCGTCTGGTCGGGCGGTGTCCCGATGCTGCTCGCCTTCGTCTACTTCCTCTGGACGACGCTCCGCCGGGTGGCGAACGTCGCCCGGGCGCGCCCCGATGCCGTCGGGGTCGCCGCGATCGCGAGCTTCACCGCACTGGTGGTCGTCGCGGTCCTGCAGGCGTTCGACCCGCATTTGACTCTGCGAGGTGCGGCCGACCTGTGCTTCTTCCTGCTTGCCCTCGCGCTCTCGGGCGTGTGGCGAGCCAGGTGAGCCGCCGTGCCGGAGCTCGCCTTACGGTCATGGTCGACCCGGCCGTGCCGTCGCCACGACAGCGTCGACCAACTGCGAGCGGAGGCGCTCGCCGCGGGCTCGGAGGCAGGTGAGATCCAGCTCCCCGCCGTTGCGGCGGTCGATCGGCAGGACATCCTCGGCACGCTCGAGGCGATGGAGGAGCCCCTGCGCCTCGAGCCAGCGATCGACCGCGGGAGGGCGGCCGCCGAAGACGGTCAGCGTTGGAACGCCGAGCAACGCCGCCTCGCGCGTCATCGTCCCACCCGCGCCGATGACGAGGTCGGCTGTGGCCAACAGGGACCGCGAGTCGACGGCTCCCTCGGGTACGACAAGCCGTCCGCCTCCAATCGCGGCGAGGCGCTCGCGCTCGTCCGGTTGACGAGGCAGGACGACACAGCGCACGTCGTCCTCGGCCTCCAGCAGCTCGAGGACGTCCGCGAAGAGCGTGTTCTCGAAGCGGTGGTACATGGCCCGGCTCGGCGCAGTGCGGGCGACGACGAGCGCCAATCCGTCTGCGCGCTCGACGCCGATTCGCTCGAGCACCGCCGGGTCCGGCGTGAACTCGCCGAGGTAGAGCTCTTCCTTTAGCCCGTCGTAGTAGCGGGTCTTCTCGGTTGAAGCTCCCTGGCTAGCGACCTCCGACCCGCGGAGCGCCTCTGGGAGGAGGACGAGCGAAGCGAGCCGGAAGGCGACGTGGTTCGCGGGCTGATGCTCGTAGTCCATCGTGGTCACTGCCGGGATCCCGAGCGTGCGCGCCGCGACGACCTGCGCGTACGAGTTGTGCGAGAGCGCGACGTCCGGCCGCTCGCGCGCTGCGAACCGCCGAAGCGAGCCGACCCGGCGTGCGAGTGCGGCCGCCTTGCCCGCGCGGCTCGCAGGACTTGTGCCCCCGACGACCTCGACGTCGGGCCAGGCCGCGCGAGCGAGCTCGACGGTCTGGGCGTTGTCGCGCGCGGTCAAGGCGATCTCGCCGCCCCGCTTGGCGAGCAGGCTAGCTACCGGCTCGAAGAGCAGCGGGTGGGGAGAGTTGGCGAGGTCGATCCAGACCTTCATCCAGCCGCAGAAACCGTGTCGCGGTACCCAACGCGCGCGAGGACGTCGACGATGCGCTCGGCGGCGTGCCCGTCCCAGAGCGGCGGCGGCTCGGCGCGGGCGAGCCCCCGCGCAGCGAGCAGCGTCGGCACCTCGCGGATCCGCTCCGGCTCGAGCCCGAGCAGAGTGTTCGTCCCGTGCCTGATCGTGATGGGCCGCTCGGTGTTCGCGCGGAGCGTGAAGCAAGGGACGTTGAGGTAGGTCGTCTCCTCCTGGACCCCGCCCGAGTCGGTGAGCACGCCGGCGGCGTCGCAGGCGAGCGAGAGGAATTCGAAGTAGCCGAGCGGCTGGAGCAGGCAGACACCGGCAGGGATCTTGCGCCGGCCGATCGCCTTGCGCGTCCGCGGGTGAACGGGAAACACAACGGGGAGCTCTCGCGCGACCGCGCCCAGCGCGTCGATCGTCGGCTCGAGGAGTTCGCCGTCGACGAGGGCCGGCCGGTGCAGCGTCACCAGGAGGAACTCCCCGGTCCGGACGCCATAGGTCGCGGCCGCGTCCAATGATCGGAAACGCGGCTCCAAAGCCACCAGCGTGTCGATCATCGTATTGCCGACGAAGTGCAGACGGTCGCAAGGGAGCCCCTCGGCGCTGAGGTTGTCGACGGCCTCGTCCGAGTGCAGGAACAGGAGTTCTGAGAGTCGATCGGTGAGGACGCGGTTGATCTCCTCGGGCATCGTCGGGTCGAAGCTCCGAAGGCCGGACTCGACATGAGCGAGCGGAATCACAAGCTTGGCCGCGGCTAGCGCCGCGGCCAGCGTCGAGTTCACGTCTCCGGGGACGAGAACGAGGTCGGGTCTTTCTGCGATCAGCACCGGCTCGAGTCGCTCGAGCACCCGGGCCGTCTGCTCGGCGTGCGTGCCCGAGCCGACGCCGAGCGCGTAGTCGGGCGCCGGTAGGTCGAGTTCGTCGACGAACACGTCCGAGAGGAGCCGGTCGTAGTGCTGTCCCGTGTGGACGACCACGTGGTGGGCGTCTGGCATACGGTGCCGGAGCTCGGCGATGACTGGAGCCATCTTGACGAGGTTCGGCCGTGTGCCGACGACCGAGAGGAAGCGCGGAGAGCCGTTAGCACAGTCCGGCATCACGACGATCGCACGCGTGGCGTCGCTGGAACGCCGACGACGATCTCGCCCGCCTCGACGTCCTTGGTCACGACCGCACCGGCGCCGACGAGTGCTCGGGCACCGATCCGCACACCGCCGAGAACGACCACTCCCGAGCCGATCGAGGCTCCGTTCTCGACCACAGTCTCGAGCAGCGTCCAGTTGTCGTCCCCCTGGAGCGACCCGTCGGACGCTGTCGCCCGCGGAGTCTTGTCGTTGATGAAGACGACACCGTGGCCGACGAAGACGCCGTCGCCGATCCGGACGCCCTCGCAGACGAAGGTGTGGCTTTGGATCTTGCAGCGCGCGCCGATCTGCACGCCTCGTTGGATCTCGACGAACGGGCCGATCTTGCTCTCCGCACCGATCCGGCAGCCGTAGAGGTTCACGAACGACTGGGCGATGACGTCTTCACCGAAATCGACGTCGTCGATCAGGCGGTACGGTGCGTAGTTCACAGGGCCTCTAGCCACCCGCGAAGAACTCCTGGATGCCCGTAACGACCGCCTCGAGTCTCTCCTCGCCGAGACCTGGATAGATTGGCAACGAGACAAGCTCGCACGCGAGTCTTTCGCTTACCGGGAACGCACCGGCCTCGTGCCCAAGGTAGGCGAAGGCGGGTGTCAGGTGCACCGGGGCCGGATAGTGCCGTCCCGTCTGCACACCACGTTTCGAGAGGAATGAGGCGAGCTCGTCGGCACGGGTAGTACGGAGCTCGTAGAGGTGCCAGACCGGCTCGCTTCCAGCCGGCACCGGCGGGAGTAACAGATCACCGATGTCTGCGAGAGCCTCGGAGTACGCGGCAGCGATGGCTCCTCGCTCTTCCGTCCAGTCGGCAAGGGCCGGCAGCTTGAGCAGGAGAACCGCCGCCTGTAGCGTGTCGAGCCGGGCGGTGTAGCCCACCGCCACGTGCCGGTGCTTCGTGGTCTGCCCGTGGTCGCGCAGGGCGCGGACGCGGGTCTCGAGCTCGCCGTCGGACGTCACGAGCGCGCCCGCGTCGCCGAAGGCGCCCAGGTTCTTGCCTGGGTAGAAGCTGAAGGCGCCCGCCCGGCCTGCGGTTCCTGCGCCGAGTCCGTCGCGCCTCGCGCCGTGCGCTTGACACGCATCCTCGACGATGTCGAGCCCGCGGCTCCGGGCGTCCGGAACAAGGCGCGCCATGTCCGCCATCTGCCCGTAGAGATGGACGGGGACGACGACGCGCGTCCGCGGGGTGACAGCCGCCGCGACCGCGTCGGGGTCGACGTTGTAGTCGCGCTCGGAGGCATCGACCAGCACGGGCTCGAGGCCTGCCTGGACGACCGCCTCAGCGGTCGCGACGAACGTGTTAGCGGGCAGGATTGCCTCCCCGCCCCGCTCGGGGCTGAGTGCGACGAGCGCCAAGCGCAGCGCGTCGAGGCCGCTCCCGAGCCCCACGCAGAGCGGCGTGCCGCAGAAGCGGGCGAAGGCGGCTTCCAGCTCGGCGACCTCGGGCCCGTCTATGAAGGTGCCGGAGTCGATCAACTCGCCAAACCTGGCGACGAGGTCCCGCCGAAGGGGCTGGTGGGACACGTCGAGATCGAGAAGCGGGACCTTCACTGGTGTGCCGTTAGCGGACGGCCGAGCCACCTCGCTGGACGCTCTCGGAGCCATGGGCCGCTATCCGACGGCCAGGACCCGGACCCCGGCGGGCGTGGCCGTGGCGCTACCGGCCAGGGACGGGAGACTGGTGGTCGGCTT